>Ga0209399_10000183_pt1 | contig 38847 bp, 37 predicted proteins | sample OV2TP3_FD_184130 | JGI IMG/M metagenome (GOLD analysis project Ga0209399, IMG submission 184130) | Hot spring microbial communities from Beatty, Nevada to study Microbial Dark Matter (Phase II) - OV2 TP3 (SPAdes) (version 3) | ecosystem: Environmental > Aquatic > Thermal springs > Hot (42-90C) ... | reverse complement strand
CCCCGGCGTTTCCCCCTCTGACCGGCTGAGCGGTGTTTGACGTCGAGGAGCTGGTGGCGGCTGCTCCTGCAGGATAATCCTCACCATCCGTTCCCTGTGCAGCCCATCAATGAGTAGCTCACCAGTGAGCGGCTCACGATAGATCGCTGGCAACTGCTCGTAGGCCATCTCCAAGATGACTGCTGCCGCGTCATATGGATGAGTGGTGCTCCTTGCCTGTCTGATCATGGCTGCCACATCTGGGGTACGCTCGAGATGTTGTCTGAGATGCGCTACCAGGGCCTCTGTTTTCTCATGGAGCTCCTTCCCCCCACGCTCCAGGTCTGCGACGATTTGCCGGCGTGCATAAGCATCCCACTGCTCTAGCCACTGCTGGAAGACTTTCAGCGGAACTGGTTCGATCGGTCGCGGAAGCTCTTCTCCTTCGCTCGGTGGCGGCAACTTCTCCGCATCGCGCAGGCCGCGGGAGGGTACCGTCCCACCGAGGAGCGAGTCCACGCCGGGATTGACGCGAGGCGATGCCGCATCTTCTTCTGCCATCCCTCGGCTCAACGGATCCCTCGCTCCACGACTGCCGGATGCGCGTCGGTGGCGTTTCCCTACACCTTTGGTGGGCTGTGTGGCTGACGTGAGCAGCGAGGTCCTCACGCGAGCAATGCTCTCTAAGCGGACACGAAGGTCGCGGGGACTGCGTGCAGCTTCCACCTCGTTTCGAAACTGCGTGATCGCCAGCTTCCCTTCGACCACCGCTTGAGCAATCACATGCCACACCGTCCGAGGGTTGGAGCGGAGATTGGGATTGGCTTCGATGGCTGTTGCGAGGTCCTCGAGAGCATTGCGCTCAGTACCGCGTTCCTGTAGCGCTGCCTCGATGCGAGTTTTGCTTTCTTGAATGGTCAACAGGCCGTTGAGGAGGATGGCCCCCAGTTCACGGAAACGGTCTGTTGAGTGGCGGACCGGTCGTCGGCGGATGGCGTGCTCAGCGCTCCAGATCAGTCCTTCGGCCTTGCCCACGGCGAGTGGCACGGGACACGCGGAGCAGGCGAGGGCGGCCGCGAGGGCGCACGTCAAGACGCGGCATGCCCGTGAACAGCCAATCGTGCACAGCGAATAGGAGTGGTGACGTTGTGGGCGGTGCACAGGAGATGTCTCCGTCCGAAAGATGAGTGCTGCTGTCTACTTCTCGTGCACCGCCTTGTATCATATCAAAGACGGAGGGATCAGGCAAAGGAAAGCGGCGTATATTGAAAATTTATTAATATAATATTTGAAAATTATACATTATTTCTGCCTAGGGCGTTTGGGAACCGTCCAGTAGCCCGCGGCAAAGACGCTCGGGGGTTGGATGAGGGAGTCGTAATTGGGCGGGGCTTCGAAGGGAAACGTCACGATGTCATAGAGGCCTGAGGCGAGGCGCAAGAGTGTGCGAGCGGTGCCGGTGACAAGGCCCTTGACCAACCCCTCGGGGAAGGCCGTAAACGGATACTGGCCTGCCTGCACCCCGCGCTGGGTGTGGATGGAGACGTCGTGTACGATTTCTAACGGCGCCGTGGCGACATTGGCCATCCCCCGCCCGAATTTCTTGACTGCACTCCCTCGCGGTGGGGGCGGTTGCTCTCGGGCTGCAGCGAGGCTGACAGTGCCGCTCAAGACGAGCACTGCCGCCACCAGTGTTAGAGACGTTCTCATGTCACGATCCCCTCCTCTAACCACTGCAGGCGCCCTGCCAACACCGCCTGCGCGGTACGATACTCCCTCCGATCCTCGTTGTGACTCAGCGCCTGAAAGAGCGTTGTGATGCGGCGTCGGCTCTGCCGGCAGAACAAATCCGCCAGCTGCACCGGCGTGGGATCTTCTGGCTGTGCGGCTTGTAGCATCTGCGCGCGTGAGCAACTCGCGATCATCGCCAAGAGTTCCGTCCCGATATCTACGAGCCGCATCAAGATCATCTGGCGTCGCTCCAGGCGCACCTGGTAGCGGAGCATGTTGTGAAATGTGGCCCGTGCCAACCGGTTGGCTGACCGCTCCATAAATCGCGCGTGCGAAGCCAGCGGTCCTAGCGACGCATACTGTGGCCACATCCCCGCTGGTAACCACTGCTGCGGATACCAGCGCGCATACCAGAGGCCAGCACGGAGGGCCGCTTTGATTTTGAGGCCGACTGCCAGTTTAGGTTTGAGGAGATCGCCGGCGACGTGCATGTGGGCATCGAGCGCCTCGCGCGCGATGAAGAGGCGCATGATTTCGCTCGTGCCTTCGATGATGAGGTTGATGCGAGCATCGCGCATCATCCGTTCAACGGGGAGCGGTGGTTCTCCGCGCGCCTTCAAAGAATCCGCAGTTTCATAGCCGCGCCCGCCGCGAATTTGCATCGTGTCATCTACGATCCGCCAACAGCGCTCCGAGCAGAAGACCTTGGCCATCGCCGCTTCCAAGCGAATGTCCACGTCGCCGCGATCCACCAGCGCGGAAGCCAGCCACGTCACCGACTCCATCGCAAAAATGTCGGCCGCGATCCCTGCGAGCTTGGCTGCGATGGCGTCGTGTTTGCCGATGGGAGCGCCCCACTGGTTGCGCTCGTTGGCCCACCGTCGCGCAATCGCCAGACACTGCTTGGCCACACCAGTGCACGCTGCCGGCAGCGTCATCCGGCCCGTGTTCAACGTCATCAGGGCGAGTTTGAGTCCTCGTCCCGGTGCCCAGAGGATGTTGGCTTTGGGGACTGTGACGTTGGTAAAGCGCAGCAAGCCGTTTTGAATACCCTTGAGCCCCATGAAGTCGCAGCGATGCACGACCTCGACCCCTGGCATCGTTTTCTCGACGATAAACGCGGTGATTTGCTTCCGTTCTTTGCCGCCGATCACCCGGGAGGGGGTCCGCGCCATGACGATGATGACATCGGCGACCGGGCCGTTCGTGCACCAGAGTTTGTCACCATTGAGGAGATAGGCCTCGCCGTTGGACGTGGGCGTGGCGGTGGTGGACATCTTCGCTGGATCCGAGCCAACATCGGGCTCGGTGAGGGCAAAGGCGGAGATCGCGCCAGTCGCCAAGCGCGGTAGAAATTTTCGCTTCTGCTCCTCGGTCCCAAACATCTTCAGCGGTTGCGGCACCCCGATACTCTGATGGGCGGACAACCACACCGCGGTCGAGCCACAGTAGCTGGCGATCAGGGCGATCGTGCGGTTGTAGTTGACTTGGGATAGCCCCAAGCCACCGTACTCCTTCGGAATTTTCATCCCGAAGCAGCCGAGTTTGACGAGGCCTTGAATGACCGCAGGCGGCATCTCACCCGTGCGGTCAATCGCATCAGGGTCCACCTGGGCTCTGAGGAAGGCTTCCACGCGCGCGAGGTACTCGTCGCCCACGCGTTTGTCCTCGGGTGATTGTTGGGGGTAGGGGAACACCAGATCGTGCCGGACGCGCCCGAGGAACAGATCAGCAACAAAACTGGGATAGTGCCACTCGGTCTCGCGCGCGGCCTCGGCAACTTCGAGGGCCTCGCGCTGTCCTTGTGCGAAATGCGCTGAAGCGATGTCAGCCATCGTTGGAGTATTGTATCACACTGGCCGTAGGCGAATGAAGCGGTATGTCGCCGCTAACGTGAGGGACGCCACCATCGCTACTACGAGCGCTGCACGTCCCCACCGCCCCACATGGCACATGGGCGGGAGGAGTGGTGCCAATCGTCGCGTTGAGAGGACCAACAGCGCTGCAGTAAAAAGGACCGTCCCGACAAATCCGATGACGGCCGACAACAAGAGGAGCGAGGTCATCTGCTCAGGTTATCGCCCTTGCATGCGCAAGAGGTTGAGCGCCGAACCTGCCTTGAACCACGCGATCTGTTCGCTCGTCATGGAGTGCTGGAGCGGCATCGTCTCGTCAGCCCCATCCGCATGATGCAGGATCATGCGCACCGGGCGCTCCGGCGCGAGGGCGGGTAAATCGAGGAGGCTGACGCGGTCGCTCGTTTGCACGTGGTCGTAGAGGGACGGCTCGGTAAAGGTGAGCGGCACGATCCCCTGTTTTTTCAAATTCGTCTCATGGATGCGGGCAAAACTTTTCGCGATCACGGCCTTGCAGCCGAGGTAGCGCGGTGACATCGCGGCGTGTTCGCGGCTGGAGCCTTCGCCATAATTCTCATCGCCCACCACCACCCAGGCAATCCCTTCGTTGTAGTAGCGTCGTGCAAGTTTCGGCAGCGCTTGCGTCGTCCCATCGAGTTGGTCCACGCCAGTACCCGCCTCGCTGGTAAACGCATTGACCGCACCGGCAAAGAGGTTGTCGCTAATTTTGTCCAGATGACCGCGGTACTTCAGCCACGGCCCGGCGGGCGAGATATGATCTGTCGTACATTTGCCTTTCGCCTTGAGCAGAATGGGCATGCGCTCGAGGTTTTGTCCGCCCCACGCGGGGAACGGTTGGAGTTGCTGCAAGCGTTCACTGTTGGGGGGGACTCGCACGTGCAGTCGTTGGCGCTCTGTGTCCGGCAATGGGGGAAGATACCCTGCCTCACCGATGGCGAACCCCAGTGACGGCAACTCTGGTGCCACCGGAGGCTCTAACGTGATGCGTCGGCCGTCGGGAGTCATCAGGGGATCGGTGAGCGGATTGAAGCGCAAATCGCCTGCCAACGCAAACGCGGTGATAATTTCTGGACTCCCGATGAAGGCGAGGGTCTCAGCGTTGCCGTCGTTGCGACGAGGGAAATTCCGATTAAACGAGGTGATGATCGAATTGCGCTCGCCAGGCTTGATGTCATCGCGCTTCCACTGACCGATGCACGGTCCACAGGCATTCGCCAACACCGTGCCACCGATCGCCTCAAGCAGGGCGAGTTGCCCATCGCGTCGAATGGTGTTGTGAATCTGATCCGAGCCAGGCGTAATTAAAAAGTAACAGTGCGTTTTGAGTCCTGCCTGTTGGGCTTGGCGAGCGACAGCGGCTGCGCGTCCGATGTCTTCGTAGGAGGAATTGGTGCAGCTACCGAGGAGCGCTGCGCGGAGTTGCGCAGGGTATTTGTTCTGCTCCACATCGCGTTTCAACTGGGACACCGGCCGCGCCACATCTGGCGAGTGTGGGCCCACGACGTAGGGTTCCAGCGTCGAGAGATTGATTTCGATCACCTCGTCGTAAAAACGCTTCGGATCGGCGAGCACTTCTGGATCCGGCACGAGCCAGTCGCGATACGGCTCGGTGAGATCAGCAATGGCTGCGCGTCGTGTGGCGCGCAGGTAGGTAGTCATCCGCTCATCAAAGGGAAAGATCGAGGTGGTCGCGCCTAGCTCAGCGCCCATGTTGGTGATCGTGCCCTTCCCTGTCGCGCTGATGGACTGCGTGCCTGGGCCGATGTACTCGAGGATTTTGTCGGTACCACCTTGTGTCGTTAACAGCTCGCACACTTTCAGGATCACGTCTTTCGGCGCGGTCCAGCCGTTGAGCGAACCGGTGAGATACACCGCAATGAGTTTCGGACACTTGATTTCCCATGGAAGTCCCGCCATCACGTCCGCGGCATCCGCACCACCGACGCCAATCGCGAGCATCCCGAGGCCGCCAGCGTTCGGTGTGTGCGAGTCGGTGCCGATGAGGAGACCGCCAGGAAACGCGTACTGTTCCAAGACGACTTGATGGATGATCCCTGCGCCAGGCTCCCAGAAGCCCATGCCATATTTTTGCGCGGCACTGCGGAGAAAGTCGTAGACTTCGCGGTTCTGCTCCAGTGCGCGTTGAGTGTCTTCGGCCGCCCCGACGCGGGCTTGGATGAGGTGATCGCAGTGCACCGTCGTCGGCACGGCGACCGTTGTGCGCTCGGCCAGCATAAACTGCAAGATGGCCATCTGGGCGGTGGCATCCTGCATCGCGACGCGATCAGGCGTGAGCGAGAGATAACTCGCCCACCGCGTGAATTCCTGACGCTTGAGGTCGGTCGCGTGCGTGGCAAAGATTTTTTCAGACAGCGTCAGCGGCCGTCCCAGCTTTTTCCGCAGCGCAGCACAGCATGCTGACGCCGATTGATACAGTTGCTGGAGGGGTGCTTTCTCTTGCATGATACGAATCTCTATCGGTCTGTTCCCTGCGTACGGCTCACGGCTGATTGTTGACTGTGCTTCATCATATCATCACTCGCGCCACGGAGCAATGGAGGCGCCTTGCGCGCGCAATGCCTCTAACGCGCGCGCCGCATCACCAGGCGTCAGGTCCACGCCGCGCACCGCGTCCGCGATCAGATGCACCTGGAAGCCGTGTGTGAGTGCGTCGAGGGCCGTGCACTTGACACAGTAGTCCGTCGCCAAGCCACCGATGTAGAGCTCCTGAATGCCGAGTAGGTGCAAATGCTCGGCCAGTTTCGTCCCCTTGGAATCGGTGCCCTCAAACGCGGAGTAGCTCTCCTCATCAGGCCGCGCACCTTTCGAGATGATGACCGTCTCAGGGGGGAACTGCAACTGCGGATGAAAAGCTGCGCCAGCCGTACCCTGCACGCAGTGGACAGGCCACTGGCCGCCGAACGTCTTGAAATGTTTGGTGGTCGGGGGATGCCAATCGCGCGAGGCGATGATGGGCCAGCCGCGTTGGTGGGCAGCCGCGATGGCGCGGTTGAGGACCGGCACCACTGCATCCCCGCACGGCACTGGCAGTGAGCCGCCAGGACAGAAGTCATTCTGCACATCTACAATCAGGAGCGCTGTCTTTCCCATCACTATCAAGTATAATGTATCTGGTACTATTTGTGGAGGACCTTGTGTCGCCTGGACGCAAGCGCGCCATGAGTCTGTTCGTCATCGCGTGGTTGCTCGTGTTCCACTACGAGACGGTGCGCTACCACTACCTCTCGCCACTCTTCCACCGCGAGCTCCCTAAGTTGCCGCTCCTGTTTCCTCCGGCGGGCTGGATTATGTTCTTCCGCGTGGACGAGACCGAAGGCCGCGCGGAAGTGTACGGCCTGCAGCGCGGGCAGCCTGTACTCATTGATCCCCACAATATTTTTACCACCCGCTTTGTGGGCTATGACAACATCCGCCGCAACGTCCTCGTCAGTGTCCTCTATCGCGAACAGGCCCGCGACTTCTGTCGCTTCCTGTGGCGGAAGTTTCCGGAGTACGAGGGATTTCTGGTGACGTACCTCGAGTATCCCTCGGTGATCGAACACCCCCACCAACCACGTCGCGCGCTGGCGTACCGATGCGAACCCTAACGGCGCTCTGGGAGCGGGCCTTCCTCGTTGAGCGACCCTCGGTGAGTCTCGCCCTCTTCCGGTGGTTCGTGGCGCTCACCGTCGGTTGCCACATGATTCCCTCTTTGCTTCCCCTCGCTGACAACTACCTCTCGACCGCCTTCAAAACGCAGAATCCCTCCTTCTTTCCGCCACCGCTCCTCGCATGGGTTGCGCACAGTCCCGATGCGCTGGTCTACGTGATGGTGGGATGTTTCCTGCTGACGTGGCTGAGTTTTACCGTCGGGTGCTACGCGCAAATGAGTTGCATCCTGATGACACTGGCCTGCTACTATTTCTATGCCCTCAACGACCTCCACATCGGCACACTCTCCTTCGACATCTTGCTGGTGACGCTCGTCCTCATGTGCCTCACGCCGTATCACGGTGATGCGTTCTCGCTGGACGCGCTCCGACGAGATCAACGCCTGCTGGTGATTCGCCCACGGCCGTTGTTTCTGCAGCGCCTGCTGCAGCTCCAGATGGCGAGTACCTACTTTTTTACCGGCCTCAACAAAATCATTGGGGGCGGCAACTGGCTGACCGACAATCCCATCTACTATTTGGTGCATTCGCCGGAAGGCAGCGTGGTCAAAGAGTTCTGGGGTCGCGAGTGGCTAGCGACACAACCCCAGCTCTGCTATGTCATCGGCCTCACGGTCATCATCTCTGAACTGGCACTGCCCGTGCTCTGGTTCATCCGCCGGACTCGCCTGGCCGCCATCCTCATCGGTTGGTGCTTCCACGTCCTGCTCCTCGTCACGCTCCACGTCCCCACCATCTTTTTCTTCTTGTTTCCCGCGCAGATCGCCCTGTTCTGGCCGCCAGAACAGGTCGTGACGTGGCTGACGCGGCGGCGTTGACATGTCGTAAGCATTTGGATAGAATATGTTGCAGTTACGGAGTCAGCTTTTCTCTTAAACGGATGGCCTCACATCACAACTTATTGATGCGATACGTGTTAGGGTATTTTTTTAGCATCATCTTTGTGATTTTTTTCACAAACTTGGCGGCAGCGGAGCAACCCTCCCCTGACATCAAGATCGGCCGCGCACTCTATGAGCGGAACTGCGCGCGCTGCCATGGGATCACCGGCGCTGGCGACGGGCCGGATGCGCCACACCTCTACCCCCGTCCACGCAATTTTACCCTCGGCGCTTACAAATTCCGGACGACGGCCAGCGGAACCCCACCGACCGAGGAGGATGTGTTCCGTACCATTACCGAGGGGCTGCCAGGCACCAGCATGCCCGACTGGCGCAACTTAAGCGACGAGGAGCGGTGGCAATTGGTGTCTTATCTGCAGCGTCTCTCGACGGGGTTGCAGGATGTGGCTCCGCAACCGCTGACACTGCCCCCCCGTCCTCAGCGACTGGAAGTGGCGAAGGGCCAACAACTGTTTCGCGATCTCGGCTGTGTGCAGTGTCATGGACCGACAGGGCGTGGGAATGGTCCCTCAGCCGCTACCCTCATGGATGACGCCGGCCAACCGATCGTCGCGGCCAATCTCACCCAAGGCTGGACCTATCGCGGCGGTTCGAGTGTGGAAGCAATCCTCTGGCGGATGCTCACCGGCCTGGATGGCACACCGATGCCGTCGTATGCGGACGCGCTGAGCGGTGAGGATGGCTGGCACCTCGCCGCATATGTGCACACCCTGCAGGAGTCGTCCGTCTGGGCGCACGCTGTGGCGGCCCAGCGACTCACTGGAGCGCCGTTGCCGACGACCATCACCGATCCGCGCTGGGAGGAGATCCCTCGCGCGCACATCCGGCTGGCCAGTCGTGTCTACCAGCAGGGTGAGGTGCAGCCGACGATGGTGCACGCGGCCTCACTCCAAGCGGTGTATGATGCGGAGGCGATTGTGTTCCGCGTGATCTGGGATGATCGTACGGACACACGTGGGGAGTGCCCGGATGTCCTCGCGCTGGTCCTACGGCCACCGCACCTCGCCGGGCATACGCTCACCCTGCAGAACTGGCCGCTGCCGGAGGCGCCACCGCTTGATGTCTGCGCTTGGTCGAGTGAGACCGCGAGGGTGCTCGAACAGGTCGGACGCAGTCTGGTACCACTGACGACGGGAACGCGACTCCCCACGCAGGCGGTGTTTACGGATGGCCGGTGGTCGCTCGTGTTTCAACGACCGCTCAAATCGGAACTCTCTGAGGCAGTGGCGCTCGCGCCAGGGGTAACGATTCACGTGGCGTTGGCGGCCTACGATGGCGGTAATCAAGAGCAGGGGCGCTACCACGCGTCGTCCACGTGGGTAACACTCACCCTGCGCGAATGATCTCAACACGCGAAGGAGGGTGGAATGACCGCACGGATGCAACGGTGTCAACGGATGGGAATCATGTTCCTCGTCGTGGCCATTGGCTGTGGCGGTAAACAGGAGGCGATCTCAGCGCCGGAACCCCAGACCACGGCCCCTCCTGCCACCACGGCGAGTCACGGCACGGCGGCGATCACCGGCACCGCCACGCTCAAAGGACCCCCGTCTGCGCCACAGACCATCCAGATGCAAGCGGATCCAGTCTGCCACCAACAACACACCAGCCCTGTGCGCACTGATGATGTCGTCGTCGCCAACGGGCGGTTGGCCAACGTGTTCGTCTATGTGAAAGAGGGATTGGCGAATTATCCCTTGACGCCACCGACGACACCCGTGGTGCTGGACCAGAAAGGGTGTCTCTACGCGCCGCACGTCACAGGCGTGCAAGTCAATCAACCGCTCGAAATTCGCAACAGCGACGCGACCCTCCACAACATCAATGCCAAGCCGCAAGGAAATCAACCCTTCAACATCGCCCAGCCAGTCCAGGGGATGAAGACGACGAAGAAGTTCATGAAGCCGGAGGTGATGATTCCCCTCAAGTGCAACGTCCACCCCTGGATGAGCGGCTACGTTGGTGTCGTCGCCCATCCCTTCTTCGCTGTCACCGACACGCAGGGGAATTTCCAGCTCACCGGATTGCCGGCAGGAACCTACGTCCTTGAGGCGTGGCATGAACGGTTTGGCACGACCACCCAGACCGTTACGCTTGGCGATGGAGCAACGCACACGCTCGAGCTGAGTTTCCAAGCGAAGTGATCCGCTCGAGACGCTTGACCGAGGCGAGACGTGCAACTACTCCCTGACAATTTCTCCACCACCGGTGGCACCATTGACCACCTCTTCTACGTGATCCTGTGGATCACCGGCATCGCGTTTGTGGTGGTGCAGGTGTGCCTGCTGCTCTTTGTGATCCTGTATCGCGCCCGCCCAGGACGGACAGCGGCGTACATCCACGGCAGTACCCCCGTCGAAATTATCTGGACGGTCGTGCCGACGATCATCTTGGTAGTCCTTGGCTTTGCGAGTCAAGGCGCCTGGGCGAATTTGCGTGAACGGGTGCCCGCCAACGCCACGCGCATCGAGATTCTCGCCGAACAGTTTGCGTGGAACATCCGCTACCCCGGTCCGGACGAAGTCTTCAACACCGAGGATGACGTCACCACAATTAATCAACTCCACGTGCCGGTCAACCAACCGGTCGTCGTGCACTTGCGCTCCAAAGATGTGATTCACAGTTTCTTCCTGCCCCTGCTGCGCGTCAAACAAGATGCCGTCCCGGGGTTGACCACGCGCGTGTGGTTTGAGGCCACGCAACCAGGCCAACACGAAATCGCCTGCGCGGAACTCTGCGGTCTCGGCCATTATCGGATGCGCGGGTTTCTCACGCTCGAATCGCCTGAGGCGTGGCAGGCGTGGTTAACGAGTCAAGGCAAGCAACGAGTGGCGGAGTATGCCCCATGACGCACCCCCATCGCGAACCACGTTTTCTTCGCAAATACGTGTTCTCGACAGATCACAAAGTGATTGGTGTGCAATTTCTGTTCACCGGACTCACGATGCTCATCCTCGGGGGCTTGCTGGCAATGCTGATGCGTTGGCAACTCGGGTATCCTGGCCAGCCCCTGCCGTTCATGGAGAAGATCGCCCCCGAGGGCATGCCCGGCGGGATCATGGTCCCCGAGTACTACAACGTGCTCTTCACGATGCACGGCACGCTGATGATTTTCTTTGCCATCATTCCCATCCTCGTCGGCGCCTTTGGAAATTATTTGATTCCGTTGAACATTGGGGCTGGCGACATGGCCTTCCCGCGGCTCAATATGATTTCCTACTGGTTGATCCCGCCGTCGGCTCTCATCATGCTCGCTGGCTTTTTCGTCGAAGGTGGCGCAGCCGCAGCGGGCTGGACGTCGTATCCGCCGTTGAGTGCCGTCTCCTCGAGCGCGGGCCAGACGTGCTGGCTGGTGAGTCTCATCTTCCTGGGCACCTCCTCCATTCTGGGCGCGGTGAACTACGTGACGACCATTGTGAATCTCCGCGCGCCAGGGATGACGTTCCATCGTTTACCCCTGACTCTCTGGGCGCTGTTCACGACGGCGCTCCTCATTTTGTTTGCGACACCGATCCTCGCAGCCGCGCTCATTTTGCTCCTGCTCGATAAAACTGTGGGCACCAGCTTTTTCCTGCCTGCAGGACTCATTGTAGACGGTGCGTCACTCGCCCACGTCGGTGGCCAGCCACTCCTCTGGCAGCACCTCTTCTGGTTCTACTCACATCCAGCGGTCTACATCATGATTCTACCGGCGATGGGGATGGTCTCTGATATCCTGCCGGTCTTTGCACGCAAACCCATCTTTGGCTACCGCGCGATTGCCTATGCGTCGCTCGCCATCGCGATCCTGGGCATGTTTGTGTGGGGCCACCACATGTTTCAAAGCGGGATGAACCCTGTCCTCGGCACGAGTTTCATGATTTCGACAATGGTCGTGGCGGTACCGTCGGCCGTGAAGACGTTTAACTGGCTGGGGACCCTGTGGCGCGGGAACATTCACTTGACCACACCGATGCTGCATGCGCTGGGATTTGTCTCGATGTTCGTCATTGGAGGACTCACCGGAATCTTCATGGCTTCCACGCCGGTAGACATCTACATCCATGATACCTACTTTATCGTCGGGCATCTGCACTACGTCCTCTTTGGCGGCAGCCTCTTCGGGGCGTTCGCCGGGATCGCGTTCTGGTTTCCCAAGATGTTCGGACGGCTGCTCAACGAACGCTGGGGCAAACTCCATTTTTGGCTCACCTTCCTTTTCTTCAACACGACGATGTTTCCCATGTTTAACCTCGGGATGGGTGGAATGCAGCGCCGCATTTACGATTGGACCCAATACGCACATCTCGCCGAGATGGGTCCATTGAATCGCATGATGACGGTGAGCGCCTTCCTCTTGGGCGCGGTGCAAGTGATCTTCTTCGTGAATTTCTGCTGGAGCCTCTTCCGGGGGAAACGTGCTGGCAATAATCCGTGGCAAGCCACGACACTGGAGTGGCAGACGTCATCACCTCCACCGCATGGCAATTTCGCAGAGATGCCGACGGTGTATCACGGCCCGTACGAGTACAGCTCGCCTCTCGTGGCCGAGGATTACCTCCCACAAAACCGAAAGCTCTGATGAGTGTGCATCGTTTGGCTCAATGGACGTCTCTGGCTGCCTTCGTTTTGATCGTCGCTGGCGGTTTGGTGACCTCGACTGGCTCAGGCTTGGCGATTCCTGACTGGCCGCTCGCCTACGGCCAACTCGTCCCCCCCTGGGTGGGTGGCATCCGCTTTGAATACGCGCATCGCCTGATCGCAGCACTCGTGGCACTGCTGGCGGTCATGCTCGTGATCGGGCTCTGGCGAACACAGCAGCATCGGAGTGTCCGATGGTTCGGGCTGTTCGCGTTGAGTGGGATCGTCCTCCAAGCGGTCCTGGGAGGGCTGACCGTCCTCCAGGAATTGCCACGCAGCCTCTCCATCGCACATGCCTGCGTTGGATCGTTGGTGTTCTGCGCGCTCGCGAGTCTCGCATATGTGCTGTCGCCTTCCTGGTCATGCCCACTGACAGGCCACGGTGACTCGCGATTGGCCCATCTGACAGGCGCGACGACCGGCCTACTCCTCCTCCAGTTATTTGTGGGGGCGATCCGACGTCACACCGGCATGGGGCTGACAGCGCATCTCATCGGCGCCGGGCTGGTCAGCGTGAGCGTCGTGTGGATGGCCTTCCGTGTACGCCGACAGCACCGTCGTGATCCCGTGGTGACACGCCTGATCGTGTGGCTCGTAACGTTGTGGTGCTGGCAACTGCTGCTCGGTGTCGTGAGCGCCTGGTTCTGGCCGTCGGTGTTCATCCGCACCGCTCACCAGGCAGGAGGGGTGCTCCTCCTCGCCACCAGCGTGGTGCTGACCATACGCACCCGTCACACGGTTGGCCGACTCGCTCCATGGCTGTCGTGGCGTCGCATCGCCACCTACCTCGAGCTGACCAAACCACGCCTCACGTTGTTGGCCGTGATGACGACGCTGGTGGGTTTCCTGTTGGCTGCTGACGGGGGTCTCGCCGTCACTCGCTTGGTGCTCACGCTCCTGGGGACGCTGAGTGTCGTCGCTGGCGCGCAGGCGCTCAACCAGTACCTCGAACGGGAGGCCGATGCGAAAATGGCGCGCACCAACACCCGCCCGCTCCCTGCACGACGGCTGCGACCCGAGCAGGCCTTGACGTGCGGCGTCCTGCTGGCCGTGGTGGGACTGGTGAGCCTGGCGGTGGGCGTCAATTTGTTGACGAGCGTCCTCGAATCTCTCGCGCTGAGTTTGTATCTCTTTGTCTACACGCCGCTGAAATCTCGCACCGCGCTGTGTACGCTCGTTGGAGCGATCCCTGGCGCCATTCCACCGATGGCGGGGTGGGCTGCGGCGAGAAACAGCCTGGATTCACCAGCGTGGATTCTCGGTGCGATTTTGTTTCTGTGGCAGTTACCCCATTTCCTGGCACTCGCGTGGCTGTACCGTGAAGACTATGCGCGCGCCGACTTCCGGTTCCTCACGTCGCTCGATCCGCGTGGCGCCAGCGCTAGTCGGCAAATCGTCCTCTACTCGATCGCCCTCGTCCCTGTCACCCTGGTGCCGACGGTGCTGGGTCTGACGGGTGCAGTCTACTTCGTGGGAGCGCTCGTGCTCGGGCTGGTCTTCGTGGGGATGGGATGGCGGGTGGCGCTGGTAAAATCCGCTCGCCAAGCCAGATGGCTCTTCATGACCTCGATTACGTATCTGCCGCTCCTCTTGACGCTCATGGCACTGGATCGCGTATGAGCCTGCGACGAGACACGTTTCTCTGGGGATTGCTCGTGGGTGTGATGGTGGGGCTGAGCGCAGCACTCGTGGGCTTGCACGTGGCGCACCGCCACGCAGAAACACCACTGCCGCTCTATGGCGAAGTGCCAGCCTTTGAGTTCGTGGATCATCGCACGCAGCCGCTACGGCTCGACGACCTGCGCGGCCGCGTGTGGGTAGCAGATTTTATCTTTAGCCGTTGCGGCGGTCAGTGCCCGACGATGACGGAAGCCATGAAAACGCTCCAAACAGAATTCGCTTCCCAACTGCAGCTCATCTCCTTTACCGTGGATCCGCTGTGGGATACGCCCGAGCGACTGGCGCAGTATGCGGCACGCGTGGAGGCGCGCGATGGCTGGCACTTTGTGACTGGACCGGAGGCGCTCCTGCACCGTCTTGCCACGGAGGGTTTTCGTTTGAGCGCAGCACGCGCCAGCGACGACGGCGCAGAACCCATCGCGCATAGCGTGCGGCTGAGTCTGGTGGACCGTCGTGGCCACATTCGTGGCTACTATGACGGCACTGATCCAGCGGCCCGCGAGCAGTTGCGCCGTGATATCAAACGGTTGCTACGCGAGCGTGCCTCATGATTCGCTATGACCTGCTACCAACGCTCAACGCCTCGCTCAACGCCCTGAGTGCGATCCTCCTCGTCATCGGATTGGTCTGCATCAAGACACACCGCATCCGAGCCCACACCATCTGCATGAGTGCGGCGTTTGTGACATCGCTCCTCTTTTTGACGTCGTATGTGCTCTACCATGTGCACGTCGGTTCCCAACCGTTTCCAGGTCAGGGGTGGGTGCGGCCGTGCTACTTTACGCTCCTCATCTCCCATACGGTGCTCGCCATCGTCATTGTGCCCTTAGCGCTGCGCACCTTGTACCTCGCGATCCGCGGCCGCTTTGCGCAACACGAGGCGATTGCGCGGTGGACGCTCCCGCTGTGGCTCTACGTGTCGGTCACAGGGGTCATCATCTACTGGATACTCTATCGCGTGCGGTGGGAGACCTAATCGTGACCCGTGAACCGCGCACAGTAGATAGCAAACGGCCCGTCAGGTGCTGGCTACTGGCTATGGGTTACTGGCTACTGGCGTGCGGCGTTGCAGAGGCCTGTCCGACGTGTAGCGATATGCTGTCTACCGATGCCGCAGCACCCGCTGGTCTGGCGCGAGGATTCTACTGGAGCATCCTGCTTTTCCTGAGTATGCCATTCGCTCTGGTCGGCGGGATGAGCTGGCTGATCGTGCGGCACGCCAGACAATCTAAGCAGCCGACCCCTCGCTAAGTTCGACCCTCCCACCCGCTGACTGCTGACGGTGGATCTCTGCCTACTGCGGTTCGGTCTGAGGAACGGCGGCCGGTGGTCATCGAAACAGACAAGCCCCTTCCAGGAAGTCATCTCACTCGAAGGGGCTTGTGCCGTCGTGCCGAAGGCGTGTTAGGGAAGTACCGTCAACTCGCCATCGTGAATTTTCTCGACGAGGAGATTCCACTCGTCCTTGCTCAACCGCACGAGGTTTCCTTCTTCGCCAATGCGCACTTCACCGCGGGTGGCATCCACCACGATTTCTGGACATCCCCCGCAGCCTTTGCACAGCGCCACACGGAACAGCGATTCCATGAGCCACCTCCATGTTCACACTCTGCGACACCACAGGGACTGCACCGACTCAGCTAGCCTCCTGACACGCAGGTCAGATATGACGACCCGTCATGCATCGAGCGTTGCTGACCACTAATCTCTGTACTCGAGCTGAATGACGATGGTCTTCTGCCCTCCCTCGAGCAGCGGAAACTTGGCTGGGCTAAATTTTGGGGCACTCAATTTGACTCGTTGATCGTTCGAAAACCCTACGCCTTCTTCAGGAAAACCCAGTCGGCTGCGCTCAAGTGTCCGATTTCCGTTTTCATCATGGATCACAGAGACCGCATACTCCCCAAAGGGGACACCTTCAAAGACGACGGTGACGGTCTTTTGTCGTGCCTGCAACGGGACCCACTCCTCTTCGTAGGCATGCTCGATATGAACGGGGTAGCCCTTGGGGCTGTCAAACAGAGCCACACCGATCTCTCCTGGTGTCGGTCGGATGCCTTCCACGCGGACTTCAAGAGTGGCAAAATCCACCTCTCGCGCCTGCGGAGCATGCGCAAAAAGCACGGTCCCTCCGATGATGGTCGCGACGATACGCCACATCGCTTCCCTCCTCTGCCCGTGCCGCTCCTTCCGGGGTCAGCTCGACGTCGCTCAGGGGCTCGGGGTCTGCCGTGATGTGCCGTGCTCTCGCGGACTGTGCGCTTCGTACAGACACGGGCACAGTGCTAGAGACCCCGGTCCACCCACGGCAAAAGGACACGCCGCGAGCAGGACGCCTGCAGATGCGATCCCTCTCAGTGCCACGCGGCACTGGGGACGCGCGCCGCCCTCCGCCCACGAGAGGCCCCCAGACGTGGCAGACCCCTCGTTCCGTGTGCGCTTACCTTAAGAGGAGTTCTGTCGCAGTGAATTCCGCGGTTAGCGAGGGGCACCACCCTTGCGCTTCGAGAAACACTCCTTGCAGTAGACCGGCCGATCGCCGCTGGGCTTGAAGGGCACTTCGCACTCCTGCTTGCAGTCGGCACAGGTCGCCTTGAACATTTCCCGCGGCCGTCCACCGAACCCACCACCACCGAACCCACCACCTGGTTGAAACCCCACTTGTGACCTCCTTGTGTGAAAACGACGATCCCCACTTCCCTTCCACGACTACCTCACAACGACGCCTGCGCGACAGAATTCCGCCACGCCTCAGCGCCCCAAGAGCAGCTGCCAGTGCAAAGCCTCCAGTTGAACGCAGAGATTTCACGCGATCACTTTCAACTGTACACTTTACACTGTTCACTGCCACTACAACTCCCCGGCCAGGACTCGAACCTGGGACCTAGTGGTTACAGGGTGCCCTCGCGTTTCCGCGAGGCCTGGACTATCTCTTCACCCTCGACTTCACGTTAGGGTGGCGGGTGCATAGTCTCTGCACGTTCCCCCCGACACACCGTATCGAGGGACTCCGCTCAGGATTACCATGTCCGCGCTGGACTAGGCGCGAACGAAGGCTCCCCTGAATTCTCCCGCTGTGTCAATCTGCCTTTCGGCAGAAAGCTGCGCTTAAAAAGCACAGCCACCCGCTCTACCAACTGAGCTACCGGGGAATACCTCTGTCAAGGAACAATTACAGGGGGTGTCGCCCTGCCAACGCCCTGGTTAACGTCGCTTGATCGGTGTATTCAACATTCGAGCCAACGGGAATACCCGCGGCGAGGCGGCTGACGGTGATACCGCGTGCCTTCAAGAGTTCCCCCACGTGGAGAGCGGTCGCTTCGCCTTCCTGATCGTGGTCGGTGGCCAGAATCACCTCGCTCACCGACTGCTGCTCTACCCGCCTCAATAACTCAGGAATCTTGAGCTGTGCGGCTGAGACACCGTCCAGCGGCGCAATCGCGCCCCACAACACGTGGTAGATACCATGAAACGCGCCGGTCTTCTCGATCGCCAAGAGATCCTTCGGCTCTTCGACGATGCAGAGTAGATGCTGATCGCGCTGCGGATCACGACAAATCGCACAGAGCTCTCCATCGCTCAAGCCCAGACACACGCGGCACGGTCGCACCGTGCGTATGAACTCCTGAATCGCCTGCGTCAACTGCTGCGCTTCCTCTGGTGCAGACTTCAACAGATGAAACGCGATGCGCTCGGCGCTGCGCGGGCCAATGCCAGGCAGGCGCGTGAGGCACTCAATCAATCGTCCCAGTGGTGCGAGCCGTGTCATTGCACGCGCACGTTAGAGATGACCCTCGACGACTTTCGCATCGAACATCTTGAGGGCCGACTGGATAATATCCGTCGGTGGTTCCGGATGTGGCGGTGTTGGGGGTGGGACCTCCGCCACCGCGATGGGACGGAACATGACGGCCACGCGTGGGAGGTGCAGTGTCTCTGCCATGGCACGTTCAACGCGCTGACGATTGGCGGCCGACTCGAGGAGCTCTCGATGTAACGCCACATCCGGCACACCAACCACCACGCGCTCACCCACGACTTCCAGCGGCCTCCCGCTCGACAAACATGCCGCGATGGACATCCGCGACTGACCCACGTGATCCACGATAGCGCTCCACTGCCGCTGGATCTCTTCCAAGATGAGCGTTGGATGAGGCGTCGCTGGCGGTGAATCGGCCACCGGTATCTCGGCGTGTGTTCCTGTGGAAGCTGCGGGAGTCTTCAGTGCCGATGTGGCAGCGACGTTTGCCGTCGAGGGCGATGGTCCATCGAGCGCTGCCCCCTTGCCGTCCGATGCCAGCAATGTCTGGAGGGTCGTAAAATCGGCCCGCGTGGCCAGTTTGACGAGCATCAGTTCCCAATGGATCCGCCCCTGCTGACTGCGCTTAATCGTCTCGTGGGTTCGCGCCAGCAGTTGCACGACGTAGAGCCACTCGGACGCGGTAGCCGACTGACTGTGGGTCACATACGTGTGCAGCACTTCCCGTGGCATCTCAATCAACCGCTCCAGTACGGCCCACTGAGGCGATGGTGGAGAGGCCGAGCCGTCGGGCACTAGTGAGCGCGCCAGCAAGAGATGATGCGCGGTCTCCACCAACCCTTGGCTGAGCTGTGTCACATCTTTACCTCGTCCGATCAGCGCATCCACGAGCCGTAATGCTGTCGCTGCCTCGCGAGCCATCACCGCCGTGATGATACGCAGCAAGGCCTCCTCCTCGACGAGGCCGAGCAGCTCAGTCACCACCGGTGTGGTAATGGTGCCCCCATGAAAACTCCGCAGCTGATCGAGCATGGATTCCGCATCGCGCAGACTCCCATCGGCGGCTTTCGCAACGGCAAAGAGGGCGGCCTCCTCAATGGGAATCTGTTCCGTCTGGGCGATGCGCTGCAGGGCTGTCACGATGGTCCGGACCGGCACGCGCTGAAAATCAAACCGCTGACAGCGTGACAGGATCGTCGGCAGCACCTTCTGCGGTTGCGTCGTCGCGAAGATAAACCGCACGTGGGCCGGCGGTTCCTCCAGGGTCTTCAACAGCGCATTGAAACCATCCGGTGTAATCTGATGCACTTCATCAATGATGTAGACTTTGAACCGCCCATGGCTCGGACTGTACTTGACGTTCTCACGGAGTTCGCGAATCTGATCAATCCCGCGGTTGGAGGCGCCGTCAATTTCGAGGACATCGAGGCTGCTGCCTTGCGTGATCGCCACACAACTCACACATCGTTGACAGGGCGCCGTTGTCGGCCCCTGTTCGCAGTTGAGGCACTTCGCGAGAATGCGTGCCGTTGACGTCTTGCCCACACCACGCGGTCCGGCGAAGAGATAGGCGGGGGCAACGCGCTGTTGGGTAATTGCATTCGCCAGCGTCGTCGTCACCACCTCTTGACCGACCACATCAGCAAACGACTGCGGACGCCATTTGCGGGCTAAGGGCAGATACGACATCTATCCTCCACCTGAGGTCACCAGCATGGCTTCCAACTGGGCGTACTCACTCGGTTCATTGAGTGTCGCTGCCTGAACTGCCGGCTGGATCCGTTTCAACAGTCCCGAGAGCACTTTCCCCGGAGCGCACTCGATGAAATGCGTCACGCCGCGCTCGATGAGGCGTTGCATCGAGTCCGCCCACAGCGTCGGGCTCGTCAGTTGCGCGACTAAATTCCGTCGGAGCTGCATCGGTTCGGTCGTCAGGTGCGCGGTGACGTTGCTGACGAGAGGAACGGTGAGCGGCTTGATCTCCACGCGACGCAACGCCTCTTCCATCTGCCGTGCGGCAGGTTCCATGAGGGCAGAGTGAAACGCGCCGCTCACGTCGAGCCGGATGATGCGCTTCGCCCCTGCCGTTTTCGCCAGTCCCTCAACCGCTGTAATCGCCTCCAGCGCCCCTGAGACGACGATCTGGCCTGGACTGTTGAGGTTCGCCACTTCCGCGCCGCTCTCGCGACAGAGGCGCTCGATCTCCTCACGTGACAACCCAAACACGGCTGTCATCGTACCCTGTGTCTTCTGCGCGGCTTCCTCCATCGCCTCGCCGCGCACGCGGACGAGCTGGAGGCCTTCTTCAAACGACCACGCACCGGCTGCGGTGAGTGCTGCGTACTCACCCAGACTCAGGCCCGCCACCGCCGTCGGTGTGCGCCACGCACGCTGCTCCACGAGGACGCGCCACGAGGCGATTGCGGTCACGTAGATCGCGGGCTGACACTGGTCGGTGCGCTTCAACTCCTCGGGATCTCCCTCGAAACAGAGGGCGGCGAGATCCGAGCCGAGGACACGATTGGCGGTGCGATACGTGTCTTTCGCCATCGCACAGGTGTCGTACAACGCCTTGCCCATCCCCACGTACTGCGCGCCCTGCCCAGGGAAGAGGAACGCGTATTTCATCACGGTACCGCCCGTAACCAGTCACCAGCGCACCACGAACCGATCGTTCGGGTGACGGTTCGCGGGTGACGGTGCGCTGCGGTTACCATTCGAGAATGCACGAGCCCCAGGTGAGGCCGCTGCCGAACGTGATGATGAGCACTTTGTCGCCGCGGTTCACGCGTCCTTGCTTGACGGCTTCGTAGAGGGCAATAATCGTCGAGGCAGCCGAGACATTGCCATACCGGTCCACGTTCACAAACAACTGGTCACGACCAAGCTGCAACCGTTTGGCCACCGCATCAATAATGCGGCTGTTGGCTTGGTGCGGAATGACACAGGCGATATCCTTGATGGTGAGCTTGGCTTGCTGTAATGCGGTTTGCGCCGCTTCCACCATGCGACGCACCGCCCACTTGAAGACTTCATTACCCTTCATCTTGAGGGTGTGCAAGTGTTGATCCACCGACTCGTGGGTGGCTGGTATGCGCGAGCCGCCGGCGGGAATTTCGAGCAGATCACCGCACGAACCATCGGACCCCACATAGTGCGCCAATATCCCACCACGCGACACGGTGCCGACGACGGCGGCCCCTGCCCCATCACCGAAGAGGACGCACGTGGAGCGATCGGTCCAATCAATCATGGAGGAGAGCACTTCTGCCGCGATGACGAGCACATGGCGATACATGCCGGACTTCACGAAGCCGTGCGCGATGCCGAGGCCATACACAAAGCCAGAGCAGGCCGCCAGCACATCAAACGCAGCCGCCTTCGTGGCACCAATGTTCTTCTGAACCATGGAGGCGGTGGAGGGGCAGATCATGTCCGGGCTGGTCGTCGCCACAATCACCAATTCGACCTCACGTGGATCAAGCTGCGCGTCGCGCAACGCTTCCAGCGCGGCCTGCGTCCCCAACGCACTCGAGGGCGTACCCTTCGGGGCAATGCGTCGCTCGCGGATGCCGGTGCGCGCGCGAATCCACTCGTCGGATGTCTCGACGATCCGCTCGAGATCCGCGTTCGTCATGATCCGTTCGGGAATCGCTACCCCTAAGCCGCGAAGTCCGACGCGGTTCATGCGTGGTGACTCTCACTGCCCCGGAGTGACGTCGTACTGCGTCGAATGCTCTCGATGATGTGGCGGTTTAAGTCGTGCTCGACGAACTCGGCAGCCACGCGGATCGCATTTTTGATCGCTTTCGCTGAGGAGGACCCGTGGCAGATGATACAGGCCCCTGCGACACCGAGGAGGGGTGCCCCGCCATACTCCGCGTAGTCCAGTTCTTGCCGCAAGGCGGAAAACGCGGGTTGCGATAGCCACGCGCCGAGGCGTGTCAAGAGATTGCGCGTCAACTCCCGACGCAGAATCCGACTGATGGTCTGGGCGAGCGCCTCGGAGGCCTTCAGGGCCACGTTACCGACGAAACCGTCGCAGACGATCACATTGACTTCTCCATCGAAGAGATCGCGGCCCTCGACGTTGCCGGTAAATTGAATCCCGGGCGTGTGCTCGAGCAAGGTGTAGGCCTCGCGCAACACATCCGTCCCTTTCGACTCTTCTTCCCCGACGTTGAGGAGGCCGACGCGTGGCTGCGCGCAGCCCAGCACGTGCTGACTGTAGGATGCGCCCATCAGCGCATACTGCTGCAAGTGCTCCGGCTTGGGGTCAATGTTCGCGCCAGCATCAATCAGCAACGTCACCCCATGGAGGGTGGGCAACAGAATCGCAATGCCGGGACGTTCCACCCCCTCGAGGAGGCCGAGGCGCCACGTCGCGGCGACGACCGACGCACCGGTGTTCCCCGCCGTCACCAACGCGTCCGCCTGCCCCTCTTTGACCAACTGCGCAGCCACGCTAACCGAGGCGTCACGTTTCTTACGCACGCTGGCGGCGGGCGCTTCATGCATCTCGATGACTTCCGCCGCGTGCTGCACGTGGAGGTTGGGGGGTCGTTGGGCATAGCGGTGCAGGGCTTCGGTCACGCGCGATTCGATGCCCACGAGGATGACGTCATGCGGCAGTTCACGCGCAGCACGCACCGCGCCGGCCACGATCGAGCCCGGGGCATCATCCCCACCCATCGCGTCTACGGCAATGCGCAGTGGCATGGCTGCTCGGCGTGTGTCCGTGCAGTTAGCGTGCCGATGACTGATCGTCCTTGCTGCTGGCGATGCTGAGCACGGCTCGCCCACGGTAGTAGCCGCACTGGGGGCAGACGCGATGCGGCAGCCGCAAGGTGCCGCACTGCGGGCAGGTCCCCAACATCGGTGGGATCAGTCGCTGCTGGGCACGACGGATATCCCGCCGGGCCTGCGAATGACGTCGTTTAGGATTCGCCACGGGCTCCCTCGCTCCTGGTGACGTGGTGCGTGCACTCGCTCTCGTTCAAGTTGTGCCCACAGTGGGCACACAGACCTCGACAGGCCGCCTGGCAAACGGGGATCATCGGATACTCCAACAGGATCTCTTGCCGGATATCATCGGTAACATCCACCACTACCCGCGCGCGCACATCGTAGTGGAACGCGCAGTCCTTCGTGATGACGTGCTCAAAACCCACGAGACACCGCGCACACGTGCACGCCAGGACACAGCGGAGGGAGGCCTGCACGAAGAGCTCATCCTCTGTGGTGGTGATACGCGCTGCCATGTGAATCGGGACCGTGGGCCGCGCATCGTCCCGTCCCGTGTCGAACACCTGGGGTGCATACGTGGTCGCGATGGCCAAGCCTTCGGCGGGGACACGGTTGACGTAAATTTTCACCCCACCACCTGTCGGCGGATTGCTGTCCGCGACCGCGCGCTCAGCGCCCGCGCCACCAACGGCGGGACCAAGGCCGAGACGTCAGCACCCAAGGCGGCGGCTTCTTTGATGAGCCGCGAGGAGAGGTAGGTGTAGCGTTCGGAGGGCATGAGGTACACCGTCTCGATGCGCGGGTTCAGCTTCCGATTCGTCAGCGCGAGTTGAAATTCATATTCAAAATCCGACACCATCCGCACCCCCCGCATGATGACCGAGAGCTGGTGCGCCTGCGCGTATTTGACGGCTAACGTGGTCAACGGCTCCACCGTCACGCGACGCAAGGTCTGGGTCGCCCGTTGCACCATCGCCACGCGCTCCTCCAGCGCAAACAGGGCGCGCTTGTCCGGATTCTGTGCGACCGCCACCACCACGCCGGGGAACACCTTCAGCGCCCGGCGAATCAAGTCCAGGTGACCGTAGGTGATGGGATCGAAACTCCCGGGATACATCGCCCACCCTGTGCGCGTCACAGGGCTCATTGGTCGCGCTGATGCTGTCGTTCGCATCCTTCGATTCCTGGGAATCACTCTCTCGTGCGAGGCCGCAAGCAGGTGAGTCGCGTATCTCCGTAGCGGTAACTTGTGCTTACCTCAAGCTGTCCAAGGAGTTGCGGAAACTCCGTAGCCTGGTGGTGCTCGACCACCACCCAGCCTGTAGAGACGAGTATAGCAGAGGCCTCAAGGGTATGCAACACCCTTTTCAGCAAGGAGATATCTCGATACGGCGGGTCCAGAAAGATGAGGTCAAACACGGCCCTGTCCCGGGCGAGACGCTTGAGGGCTGGCACCGCCTCGTACGGCAGGAGGTGGAAATGGGGTTGTCTGCTCCACGCAGGGATCAGTCGTTCCAGATTGGCGCGGAGCACGCGTACGCACACTGGCTGGGATTCGATCCATGTCACCGCCTGCGCTCCTCGGGAGCAGGCCTCCAAGCCCACCGCGCCACTCCCGGCGCACACCTCCAGCACCCGCGCGCCGCGGATGGTCTCGCCGAGGATGTTAAACAGGGCCGCGCGGACTTTATCCGAGGTCGCCCGAATCGTGCGTGGGCACTTGAGGAGTTGACCTTTCCACTGCCCAGCGAGGATGCGCATCAGGCCAGATCAATGTGCTGGTATTTGGCGAGCAGGCGATCGGCCAACCGCCTCAGGGCCTGCGGCCGGGACGGATGGGCGGCACTCTCGACCAATGCCTGCGCCTCTTCACGCGCGGCTTGCAGCGTCGAGAGATCCGTCAGGAGATTGGCAAACCGCAACGCCGGCAGGCCATGCTGCTGCGTTCCCAGCGCTTCGCCCGGGCCGCGCAACGCCAGATCGCGCTCGGCCAACGCAAATCCATCGCGCAGTTCCACAAAGGCCTGGAGTCGCGCCACCGCCTCAGGAGCCTGCGTGTCAGAGAAGATGAGACACGTGGCAGGCGCACTCCCCCGCCCGATCCGGCCGCGGAGCTGATGGAGCTGCGCTAAGCCAAACCGCTCCGCATGCTCGATGACCATCAGCGTCGCGTTGGGCACATCAATCCCGACTTCGATGATGATGGTGGAGACGAGCACATGAATGGTACGCTGCACGAAGTGGCGCATGAGGCGCTGCTTCTGCTCCGAGGGGAGTTTGCCGTGCAGCAGTCCCACGCGACATTGCGGGAGCACGGCTTGTAACTCGCGGGCCATGCGCGTGGCCGCTTTCAGGTCGCTGGTCGCCGTCTCGTCAATGAGCGGATAGACCACATACGCCTGCTGACCGCTGGCCAGCGTCGCGTGTAACCGCTCGTGAAGGAGCGCGCGCGCGTCGCTACGTAGCCACTGCGTCTGCAGCGGTTGGCGACCTGGCGGCAGCTCCTTCAACGTTGAGATGTCGAGGTCGCCATAGACAGTCATCGCCAGCGTCCGCGGGATTGGGGTCGCGGTCATGACGAGGACATCAGGGGTGTGACCTTTCGCGCGCAGTCGAGCCCGCTGGGCGACGCCAAACTTGTGTTGCTCGTCAATGACCACGAGGGCCAGATGCTCGAAGCGCACCGCCTGTTGGAGCAGCGCGTGGGTGCCGATGACAATGAGTGGTTCGCCACGCGTGATCCGTCGGTACGCCGCCTGCCGGTGGTGACGACGCACGCCCCGCGACACCAGTGCGATCGTGACTCCCAGGGGCCCCACCAGGGCCTTGAGCGTTCTGCTGTGCTGCTCAGCGAGAATCTCCGTCGGTGCCATGAGCGCAGCTTGATAGCCACTCTGCACCGCGACGAGCAGCAACCATGTCGCGAGCACCGTTTTGCCACTGCCCACTTCCCCTTGGAGGAGCCGGTTCATCGGCTGCGGTCGGCTCACGTCGGCACGCAGCTCTGCGAGCACCTGCTGCTGGCCAGCGGTCAGCGCAAATGGCAAACGCTTCAGGAACGCTGCGGTCAATGGGCCGTTGACGTCAGGCCGTTGCGGTTTGCGTGTGTGCGTGACGGTACGACGACGCAAGGCCAACAGGAGTTGCAAGGTCAAGCACTCATCGAACGCCAGTCGCCGATGGGCCCGCTCCACGCTCGCCCAGTCAGGCGGAAAATGCAGGGTGCGCAGCGCCGTCGGTAAATCAATCAGTTCATGCTTCAAGCGGAGTTCAGCCGGCAACGGATCCACCAGGCGATAGGAAAACCGCCCCAGCGCCTCGTGGACCATCTGCCGCAGTCGCCGCTGACTTAAGGCGGCGGTCGTCGAGTAGACCGGTACGATGCATCCCATATGGATCGCATCCCGCTCCTCCGCGTGCACCAGTTCGAATTCCGGCGACAGCATCTGGGGAGACGTCTGCCCCTCGACCTTCCCGTAGAGCAGCACCGACTGACCGATGACGAACTGCTTCGCCAAGTAGGGTTGATTGAACCAGATGGCTCGGAGAGACCCGCTGGCATCGTGGAGCACGATCTCGACGAGGGCCAACCCGCGGCGCGCGCGACGCCCCTCCACGCGCTCGATCGTACCCAACACCGTCTGTGCGACGCCCGGCGCTAACTGATCCATGGGTGTAAACTGCGAGCGGTCTTCGTACCGACGCGGCGCGGTGTAGAGGAGTTCCTCGACACTGCGGATGTCGAGGCGCGACAGGAGGCGCGCGCGGGCCGGCCCGACGGTGGGCACATATTGGACAGGAGTCTCAAGGACGGATTTTCCTTGCATCTGGCAACCGCGTATGCTAGCGTGGTGAACGCTTAACGGTACCGGTGAACGGCAGATTGTTCACGATGCACCGTTCGCTGTTCACCTGAGTGTTTTGGAGGTCCCAGTGGCACGTGTGTGTGTAATTTGCGGCAAAGGCACCGTCATTGGCCGCATGTATTCGCGGCGGGGCGTGGCGAAGTTTAAAGGCGGCGTCGGGATCAAAGTCACGCGGAAAAACCCCCGTCGCTTTCATCCCAACTTGCAGCGTGTCCGGGCGGTCGTCGCTGGGACGGTGCGGCGGCTGCGCGTGTGCACCGCGTGCTTACGCTCCGGACGCGTGGTCAAAGCTCCTTAGACGTCATTCGGCGTGCAGCGCCTGCCTGTGCGTTGCACGCAGACAGATTGGGCGTTCGGCGAATGCCGTGGAGTGCCAAGCGCTGCACTGCTCAACACTCAGCTCGTCGAAAATCTCGTAAGACCAACTGCAGGGTAGTAGTGGTACCATCCCACCGATTGAGGGACGGCGTGTACACGCAGTCAACGACCGCGCCCTCGAACAACTCCTCAATCCGCTCCGCCATCCTAAACCCCATCGCCTCGCCGGTGAGTTGTCCATCGGTGACCCAACACTTGAAGTGGTTGCGTCCCACGCGTTGTGGGGGATGTTTGACGATGAGACGCCGCGAGAGGAACGCCGGTTCGGGATTTCCCGCCCCATAGGGCTCCAGCGTCTCGAGGGCGTGGAAGAGCGGCTCTCGCCAGATTGCCAACGGCAACTCCGCATCAATCGTCACCGCTGGCACCAGCGCGGCCGGCGGTAACAGTTCTCGCGCGAGGGCGTTGAGCGTCTCACGCAACGCCGACAGACGCGCGCGCCGGAGGGTCAACCCGCACGCCGCCGCATGACCACCAAAGCTCTCGAGAGACGACGCGCACTGCGCCAGGGCATCGGTCAGATGGAAAGCGGGAATCGAGCGGCCGGAGCCGCGGCCACGTTCGCCGTCAAAACCAATCACGATGCTCGGGCGATGGTAGCGGTCAACCAACCGCGCCGCCACGATCCCTACGACGCCGATGTGCCAGCCCTCCTTGCCGACGACGAGCACACGCGTCTGGCTAAAATCCACCGTTTCTTCTACCTCGCGCATCGCCTCGCTGAGCACCTGTTGCTCCAGCCGTTGGCGCTCCCGGTTCTGTCCATTTAACGCCTCTGCCAAGTCGTCCGCTTCGACGGACGAGTCGGTCAACAACAGTTGCAGAGCGCGCTCCGCCGAACCCAACCGCCCTGAAGCGTTGATCCGTGGACCCAAGATGAAACCCACGTGGAACGGGCGCAACCGCTCCTCGCGCATGCCGGCGACGTCCATCAAGGAGCGCAGGCCCACCCGCGGCGTCTGGGCTAACTGCGCGAGGCCATGCTTGACGAGAATACGATTTTCGTCGAGGAGCGGCACCACATCAGCGACGGTGCCCAGGGCAACCAAATCTAGGTACGGCTGCCAGTGGGCCGGCTCCTGCTGGCACAACGCCTGCGCCAACTTGAACGCCAAGCCCACACTCGCGAGGCCTTTATGGGGATACCGACACGCAGGATGTCGTGGATTGATCAACGTGTGGGCTGGCGGGAGTGCATCGAGGCGCGGCAAGTGGTGGTCGAGGATGATGGTGTCAATGCCGGCGCGTGCTAACGCGCTGATTTCTTCCGTTGCTGTCGTGCCGCAATCCACGGTGATGACCAGGCGCGCGCCTTGCTGACGAGCCGTCTGCACGAGCTGCTCGTTCAAGCCATACCCGTCGGTCAAGCGATGCGGTAAGAGCGAACTGACGTTGGCGCCTTTCGCGCGCAACAGCAAGGTGACGAGCGCCGTAGCGGTGACGCCATCCACATCGTAGTCACCGAAGACGATGATGTGCTCCCGTCGCTGCAGCGCCTGCTGGAGGCGTGCCACGGCCCGCGGCATATCCCGCAGCAACAGCGGATCATGCAGTCGCTCCAAGGCAGGGTGCAGGTACTGGGCGGCTGCCTCCACGCTGGTGATGCCACGGTTGATTAACAACTGCGCCACCAACGGTGGCACGTCCAACGCTTCCACCAACGCGCGCTGGGCCGTCGGCTGAGATGGCAGCAGGTGCCACCGGCTAGGCGTGGACACGCGCCCTCCGCTGTCGCCAACTGACGACCAACGCTCCCGCGATATAGACGGTGGAATACACGCCAGAGATGAACCCGATCAACAGACAAAAAGCAAAATCCTCCAACACCTGCCCGCCAAGGAAGTACAAAGCCACCACCGTCATGATGACCATCAGCGATGTCAAGATCGTCCGCGAGAGCATCTGATTGATGCTCAGGTTGATGAGTTCTGGCAGCGTCATCTTGCGCATCAACCGCGTGTTCTCCCGGACGCGATCGTAGATGACGATGGTGTCGTTGATGGAAAACCCTGCAATCGTCAGCAGCGCCGCGACCAACGTCAAGGACAGCTCTCGTCCAGTGAACGCGAGGAAGGCGACGCCGACCAACACGTCGTGGAAGAGTGCGATCACGCCAGCCAGACCAAAGTCCCACTGTTTGAATCGCACCGCCACATAGAGGAGGATCCCTGCCAGGGCATAGAGGATGGCGAGTATGGCTTGGCGTCGCAACTGCTTCCCGACGACAGGACCCACAAACTCCACGCGTTCCCGGGTAAAGGACACCCCCACCTGCTGGAAGGCCGCCTCCACCGTCTTGACAGTGTCACCGACGGTACGCACGAGAATTTCGCGGGGATTTCCGAACTGCTGGATCGCGACATCGCCGACATCGGCGGCGCGCAAGGTTTCGCGCAAACGTTCCATCGGCACCACTTGGGCAAACCGATACTCCTGCATCTGCCCGCCGGCAAAATCAATGCCATAGGCCCGTTCCCCGCGGAACCACAACGCGAGGAGTCCTGCCACCACGAGGATCCCTGAGGCGAGGTAGAACAGTCGTCGCTTCCCGAGGAAATCGAACGTGCTCTCTTTGAAGAGCTGGAGCATCGGGAGCTGACGCATCCATCCCTTCCCGATGAGGAGATCGAATATGACCCGTGTGACGACGATGGCCGTGAACATGCTCGCGACCAAGCCAATCGTCAAGGTGACCGCAAAACCCTTGAGGGGACCTGTGCCAAATCGAAAGAGGAGGGCTGCCGCAATGAGCGTTGTCACATTCGAATCCACGATGGCATGAAAGGCTTTCTGATAGCCGGCATGGATCGCGGCGGTCAACGGTTTCCCACTCCTGAGCTCTTCGCGAATCCGCTCGTAGATCAAGACGTTGGCATCCACCGCCATGCCGAGGGTCAAGACGATGCCGGCGATACCCGGGAGGGTCAACGTGGCGTGAAAGAATCCCAGGCCGCCCAGAAGGAGGAGGAGGTTCAAGGCGAGTGCCAGCACCGCAATGAGGCCCGCGAGGAAGTAGTACCCCACCATGAAGAGCACAATCAGTCCGCCGCCGATGAGCGTGGCGAGCACGCCGGAGCGGATCGAGTCGTATCCCAGCGTGGGACCGACGGTGCGTTCTTCTTCCAAGAGAATGGGCGCGGGCAGCGCACCAGCGCGCAGCACGATGGCAAGGTCGTGGGCTTCCTGCTGATTAAACTGACCCGTGATCTGGCCTTGGTTGGCAATGCGACTGCGAATGACGGGTGCCGATTGCACCTGGCCGTCCAGTACGATCGCCAGACGACGGCCAATGTTGGCCGAGGTGCTGCGGGCAAACGCCTGGCCCCCTTCATGGTTCAGCGTGAAATTGACGACCGGCTCGCCATACTGGCCGAAGTCCACGCGCGCATCGGTGAGCGACGACCCCGTGATGACTGGCTGGGCTTCGAGCAGGAGTGGCTGTCCTTGCTCATCGTCCGAGAGCGCGTAGCCAGCGGGGGTGCGACCGCCAAGCGCTTCTTCGACTAAGTTGAAATCTTCACTGACCAGCTTGAATTCGAGGAGCGCGGTTTTGCCCAGGAGCTCGAGGGCGCGCTCGCGATCGGTCACGCCAGGCAGTTGCACGACGATGTGCTCAGTTCCCTGTCGCTGAATGACCGGTTCGCGCACCCCGAATTGATCCACGCGATTGCGGATGATCTCGAGCGCACGCACCGCCGCATCGGCGCGGGCGTCTGGCGGCAGTGTCGAGGTGTCCACCCGTAAGACGAGATGCATCCCACCCTGGAGATCGAGTCCTAAGTTAATGCGACGCTGTAGCGGCAACGTAAAGAACGTGGCGACACCGACCACCAACAGAATCAGCGGAATTTTCCAGCGCAGGTTACGGGGCATGTTAGGAACTAGCCGCCTTCTCGAGGCGCGCAATCGCTGACCGATCAACCTCGACTTTGACGTTGTCGTCCACCCGCAGCACGACGGTCGCATCTTTCACGTAGAGCACCGTCCCATGGAGACCGCCAGCCGTCACAACGGTATCGTGTTTCTTGAGGGCCTTGAGCATGACCTCATGTTCCCGACGCTGTTTTTGCTGTGGCCGCATGAGCAGGAAGTAAAATAACCCAAAGAGGACCAGGAGGGGTAAGAAACTCACCCACGGTGGCGGTTGGGCTGGTACTTGCGCAACAGGTATGACGCTCATAGAAACCTCCTTGGACGTTATCGCGGTATCTTAAGGTGCTGCGAGGGATTCAACGGGCGGCAAGGACCGAATTTCCGCCCCCGGATAGTAGTACTGAACGATGTCGGCCGCCGCATAGCCGGCCTGTGCCATCCCGAATGCCCCCCATTGGCACAAGCCCACCCCATGCCCCCACCCACGACCGCTCAGGATCAACTCGCCCTCCTGCACGGCGAGACTGACCAGGGTACTCTTCATCACGTTCACACCGACCAGCATGCGAAAATCTTTGGCAGACATCGTGTGACTATCCTGCGAGCCGACGAGTCGCACACGCTGCAATCGTCCGCTCGACGTCCACGCCGTCGCCTCGACGCGCTCGAGACGTCCCACGTGCACACCCTCCGTTCGCAATTGCTGCGCGAGGTGGTCAAGAGAGACGCGACCCGTCCACGTCGCATACGGGGAGTGTTGATCGAACGGGCACGGACGGCCCGCCAACGGCGGGAGATCAATCGCCCACAGTGCTCGTGCGGCTTCGGTGTGCCCGCCACACGCCGCATGGAAAAACGCAGGAAAGATCTGCCCTTGATACGCGAGGATCTGTCCCCGCGTAGCATCCACCGCCTGGTTCGTCCGACGACGCTCCGCGCTCCGCCCACCATACACCTGGGAGCTCACGTCGCCGGTGACATCGAAATCGTAGCTCGTGCGCTGGGCGGCCTGAAAGACAGCGTAGGTGCGCGCCGCAATCGCCTGGGCTTTGAGGACTTCCATTGGCCAGCGGGCAGGGACTTCCCGCACGAGGACCGAGGCCAAGTAGTCCTCGAGATCCACACGATTGATCACGCGCAGTCGCGTATCATCGAGGCGCAGGATGTTGAGTTGCCCACGGACGCGCTGGCCGTTCACGGTGATGATGCCATCGCGTGCCGTCTCGACGTGGAGCCCGGTCCCTGGGATGACGAAATGACCCACGCGTAACCCGTCGCTCGTCGGTACCACTTCGACACTGTAGAGTCCCCGCCCTTCGTGCAGTACCGGAGAGGATGACGTCCCACGCAGGCGGTAACTCCCTGGCACGTGGAGCAACAGCGAGGCGGTCTCAGGGACAATCGCCACGCGCACGAAATACCCAGAGTGCGTCGGCACGCGCCCACCCATCGCATCGGCCAGACGTACGGACACGAAACACACCAGGAGGAGAGAGGCCGACGCGAGTATGCCGTAACCCGAGAACCGCGAACCGAGATACAGTGTGGTCCGTCGGGTTACGGTTCGCTGGTGACGGTTCGCGTGCTTCATTTGCGACCTGCAAGCCACAGGACAACGGTGAGCACCACACTGAGGAGGAGGCACGTCGTGATGGGAAAGTAGAACGTGAAGGAGTCCTTGCGGATGAGGAGGTCACCGGGGAGACGTCCCACGCCAGGAATTTTCGGGATGAGGGAGACGAGGAGCCCTGTGAGGACGAACAGCACTCCGACGAGGATGAGCGTGCGACCAATCATCTTGAGACGTGAGCGATCGTAAACAGTGCCCCGTGAACAGTGAAGAGAGAACACACGCGGTTCGCGGGTGGCGGATGACGGTTCACGAGCAGACCCCTCTCATCGAAAGAGCTCCGTCGTGTCCGGCGCTCGTTTCAACTCCACGACATGCCGATAGGCTTGGGGCGTGATTTTCCGTCCGCGTGCCGTGCGTTTCAGAAACCCGATGGAGAGGAGATACGGCTCGACGATGTCTACGATCGTATCGGCTTCTTCATTCAACGCCGCGGCCAACGCTTCGATCCCCACAGGACCTCCACCGTAGAAGTCCACGATGGCCTTGAGGACCTTGCGGTCAATCGCATCGAGCCCACACCGATCCACCCCTTGACTCGTCAGCGCGGCCTGGGCGGTCTCCGCATCAATGGCCCCATCGCCTTTGACTTGGGCGTAGTCGCGCACCCGCCGCAGCAGCCGATTCGCCACCCGCGGCGTGCCGCGAGACCGTTGGGCGATTTCCTGAGACCCGGCCGCATCGAGGGCGATACTCAAGATCTGGGCCGAGCGCGTCAGGACGTGGACCAAGTCCTCGGGTGAGTAGAAATCGAGGTGGTGAAACATGCCAAAGCGACTGCGCAATGGACTGGAGAGCAGGCCGGAGCGCGTCGTCGCGCCGATCAGCGTAAAGCGCTTGAGGCTGAACTTGATCGTCTTGGCGTAGGGCCCTTTATCAATGACGAAATCAATCTGGAAATTTTCCATCGCCGGATACAAAAATTCTTCCACCACTTTGGAGAGGCGGTGAATCTCGTCAATGAAAAGGATGTCACCCGCTTCCAGGTTGGTCAGAATCCCAATGAGGTCACCGGCACGCTCGATCGCCGGGCCTGAGGTCGCGGTAATCTTCGTGCCCATCTCGTGCGCGATGATGTGGGCGAGACTGGTTTTCCCCAAGCCGGGCGGTCCAGCCAAGAGGATGTGTTCCAACGGTTCCTGCCGCGATGTCGCCGCGGTAATTGCGATGCGTAAATTCTCGACCACCGCACGCTGTCCCACGAAATCGCTCAAGGCCTTCGGTCTGAGCGAGAGGTTGAGCACCACATCCTCATCCGTCTCCTGCTTGGTCAGCACCGGCGCCTCGGGCAACGGCAAGGGTTTGTTGGTCTTGGTCGCCATTAACGCCCCACGTGTAGCTGGGCTGACGCATCAGCCGTTTGCGAGTGTTGACGGTACACTTCGTTGAGCACATCTTCCGTCGTCTTCGCCTGTGGTGCACGTTTGAGTGCTGCGTGGACCATGTCTTTCGCTTCCGGCTTGGAATACTGCAACTGGAGGAGTACCGCAATCGCCTCCTCCGCGAGACCGTCGGCAGAAGGCGGCGTGGTTGCCGAGGCTGGCACGGCGCGATCTTTGATGAGGCCGAACTTCCCCACTTTGCCTTGGAGTTTCGCGATGATCTCGCGCGCTCGCTGCTCCCCAATGCCGGGGAGGGACTTGAGGACACTCATATCGCCCGCATCAATCGCACTCGCGATGACGGAAATCGGCAGCGCCAGCGCCTTGAGGGCGGCCTTCGGGCCCACACCAGAGACGGTGATGAACCGTTCGAAGAACTCTTTTTCGATCTCGTTGGCAAAACCGATGAGGATGGGAACGCTGCGTGAGACATCCACCTGGTGGTAATGCAGCGTCACCAGGGACACGGTCCCGTCGGCTGCCAGGTGGCGATCCAGGGTCTTGAGAATCGTCGGAGGAATGAAGACCTCGTAGGAGAGGCCATGGACGTCCACCACCACGCTGGTCTCATGCCGCTGGCTGATGGTCCCATGGATCCGTGAGATCATGAGCGCGTCTCCGCGAGGGCCGCTTGCAGTGCAGGGGACAGTGCCCGTCGTGTGCGTCGAGGTGGTGGGACGTACGGTTGCTGGAGCGTATGCGCGTGCGTGAGCGCCAGGGCTAAGGCGTCGCTCACATCGTTGGGCTCGGGCAACTGCGGCAGTTTGAGGAGCGCGGCGACCATCCGCTGTATCTGCTGTTTCGTGGCATGACCGTTACCAGTCACGGCCTTCTTGACGTGCGTCGGCGGATAGCAGGACAGCGGAATGCCCTGCTGGACCACCGCCAACGCCAGGACGCCGCGCGCATGGCCCATGAGAATTGCCGTCATCGGATGCTGGTAGTGCGCGTAGAGCTCCTCCAGCACGACGATGTCAGGAGCACACGCCGTGAGCACCTGCGTAAAACGCGCATGGAGCTCGACGAGTCGCTCGACGAGGGCGCGGTGGGGATCGGTCACCACCGTCCCACTAGCCACAGAACGCAGGTGGCGGCCTTCACACGCGACGAGGCCGTAGCCCGTCACTTCCAGTCCAGGGTCCACGCCTAAGATCCGCTCAGCGCGCATGTCAGCCCACCCTTATCCCTTCGCTGCGGCCTGCAAGAGTTCCTCGGGGATATCAAAGTTGGCGTAGACGTGCTGCACGTCGTCGTGCGCCTCGAGCGCTTCCAGCAGCTCGAGGAGTTGCTTCGCCTTCGGACCTTCCACGCGCACGGTGTTGCTGGGGACCATCGTGACCTCGGCAGACTCCATCGGAATCTGCGCTTCGGCTAAGGCCTGCTTGACGCGATCAAAGGCCGCAAGCGGTGTGGTGACCGCCAAACTCTCGCCTTCAATCGCGACGTCCTCCCCCCCGGCGTCCAATACGACCTCCATCACGCGGTCTTCCGTAACGGCCGTGCGCGGGATGAGGATGTACCCCTGCTGCTGAAACAGCCAGGCCACACTGCCGGTGCCGGCGAGGTTGCCGTGGTGGTTGACAAACAGGTTGCGCACTTCAGAGGTGGTGCGATTCTTATTGTCCGTCAGCGCCTTGACCAGGATGGCCACTCCGCCAGGACCGTAGCCTTCGTACGGCATTTCGTCGTACGTGACGCCGGGAATTTCCCCGGTCCCGCGTTTGACCGCCTGCTCAATTTTGTCCTTCGCCATGTTCGCCTCGCGGGCCTTGGTCATGGCCAAGCGCAGGCGTGGATTGGCTTCCGGATCGCCTCCCTGGCGTGCGGCGACGGTCAGCTCCCGAATGAGCTTACTGAAGCGTTGGCCTTTCTGGGCATCAACGATGGCCTTTTTGTGCTTGATGCCAGCCCACTTGGAGTGTCCGGCCATGTGAACTGTATTATAACAGCGAAGGAGAGGGAAGTCGAGCGGAAGGGCTGTGCGCTGTGAGAGGGCGACGTCGCGTCAAGCGGTGAATGAACGCCTCCAAGGCCACACGGGCGGCGTCATCGGTCATCTGGCGCGGAGGATGCTTCATCAAATAGGCCGAGGCTTCGATCAAGGGGCCGGCCACGCCGCGATCGCGCGCGAGCTGCACCAGGCGAATCGCGTCAATCGCGACCCCGGCACTGTTCGGTGAATCTTCGACGGAGAGCCGCAGCTCCAGCTCCATCGGCACCCCGCCAAACCCCCGCCCTTCGATGCGGAGAAAGCAGACTTTATTGTCGCGCTGCCAGGGGACGTAGTCCGAGGGCCCGATGTGGATCTGCTGCGAGGGCAACGGCACCTGGAGTTGCGACTGCACCGCCTCGGTCTTGGAGGCTTTCTTGCTCGCCAAGCGCGAGCGGTCCAACATGTTGAGGAAGTCGGTGTTCCCACCGGTATTCAACTGGTAGGTGCGCTCGAGGTGGATCCCCCGCTCCTCACACAACCGCATGAGGGTCCGATGGAGGATCGTCGCACCCAACTGGGACTTGATGTCGTCGCCGATCACCGGAATGCCGGCGCGCGCAAACCGCTGCGCCCACGTCGGCTCGGAGGCGATGAACACCGGTACGCAGTTCACGACACTGACACCGGCGTGGAGACAGCACGTGGCGTAAAATTCCGTGGCGCGCTGGGCCCCGACGGGAAGATAGCTGACCGCGATGTCGGTCTGCGTCGCTCGGAGGATCCGCTCCACATCCTCGGCCGGCTGGCGACTCACCATAAACCGCTGGGTGGCAGGATAGCGGTTCATGTGCGGCGCGACCCCGTCAAGCACCGGCCCCTTGGACACCCGCGGACCACTCGTTGGCGCGGGCCGCGCAAACACGGTGGTACAGTTCGGCGGCGCGAAGATCGCTGACCCCAGCGGCTGGCCGACTTTGCGCGCATCAATGTCAAACGCTGCCACGACGTCGAGATCCGTCGGCCGGTACGGCCCAATGCGGTAATGCATCAAGCCGAGGGGTATCGGTCGTCCGTCACGCGGCGGCTGCTGGTAATACGTCAGTCCCTGCACGAGCGCGCTCGCGCAATTCCCCACCCCGACAATCGCTACACGAATGGGGTCTGACCCCCGATGTTTACCGTTTCGTAACTTTTTTCCCATCAATGGGTTAAAAACTGGGGGTCTGACCCCCTGCTTTGACGTTGGTGAATGAACCGTCGCGCGCGCCAGATGCGCTGCACGACGGTCAGATGCGTCGCAATCGCTAACACGACTAACGTCCACCAGAACAGATCATGTCCGCCGACGGTGCGTGGCACCACGACGGAGAGCGCCAACCCGCCGATGAAGAGGAGATCGCGCTCCACGCGCTCCATCACATCCGGCCACTCCGTATTCTTCACCGGCACTTCCAGACTCGCCCGTGCCTTCGCGTAGCTGACGAGGAGCGCTCCGACGAGCATGAGACTGACCAGCCACCAGTAGCCGGTGACCCATGCCACCGTGAGGGCCACCGCCGCCTCGGCGTAACGATCCGCCATGGCATCGAGGTAGCTCCCCCACCGGCTTGTCCGGCCAGAAGCTCTGGCGACAGCTCCGTCAAGTGCATCGCACAAGCCGCAGGCAACCGCTAACCCACAAAAGACTAAAGTGTTACGGGTGGCAAGGTAGTACCAACAACTCGCGAGTGTTCCTGCTAACCCGATGAGTGTCAGTAGGTTAGGGTGAATTCGAAGCATCACCAACAGGCGAGCTGGGTAGGCAGTGAAGGCAGCAAACTGTGTTTTGTAGGTGGTCGTCAGCAACAGCGTGGCGGACCGCTCGCTCTGCAAACGCGTGAAACAACGCTGGCAGTCTACCACAACCCTTTGTGCGACGTCAATCGCCCTGACGTCATCGGTGGCCCGGCTCAGGGGGACGGTGCTGGCAGGATCAGGTGAACGCTCCAGCCCAGAGCCGCTCAAGGAAGATGCGCCAGGGCACGACCTCGATGTCCCGCTGGATGCGACGGGGTTCTCCCTCGAGGCACACGACGACACACCGTTTCACTGGTCGGTCGTCTACGAGCGCTCGAAGCTGGAGGATCACTCCGAGCGACCGCTGAGGGACGGCGTCGAAGAGTTCAGCGTCAAGCGTTCAGCGTTTGGCGAATAGCGTTTCGTCTGGCGTACTGCGTCTGACGTCAGTCGCCGCACGTTTGACGATACGCCGTTCGCCAAACGCCCAACGCTGAACGCCGAACGAGGTGAGGACGTGGACGGCCGGATGGGCTACGTCGCCGAGGGGCGGCCGCGGCTCATGAGGGTCGAGATAAACGCGCTCTCGCGCAAATACCGCAGGTCAATCGGCTTGGTGATGTAGTCGGTGGCCCCGGCGTCGCGACAGCGCTTGAAGGTTTCCATATCTTTGAGGGCGGTGATCATGACGACGACGATCTTGGAGTCGAACGCCTTGATCTCGGCCAAACAGTCAATGCCGGATTTGCCCGGCATCTTGATGTCGAGGAGGATGAGCGCCGGACGCTCCTGCTGAATCTGCGCCAACGCCGCATCGGCAGAGGTCGCGTACGCCACATCGTACCCCTCATCGGTCAAGAAGTCCTTGAGCATCAGGCAGATGCCTTCCTCATCGTCTACGATGAGAATGCGATTGATATTGATCTCAGCCATCCCGGTTCACCTCCACGCCATCATCGGTGGTCCTGCTGGGACGTTGCGGCGTGGGGAGTCGCCAGCGCCTCGTCGCTCTCCCACACAGGCAAGGTCACGGTAAACCGCGT
>Ga0209399_10000177_pt1 | contig 39508 bp, 35 predicted proteins | sample OV2TP3_FD_184130 | JGI IMG/M metagenome (GOLD analysis project Ga0209399, IMG submission 184130) | Hot spring microbial communities from Beatty, Nevada to study Microbial Dark Matter (Phase II) - OV2 TP3 (SPAdes) (version 3) | ecosystem: Environmental > Aquatic > Thermal springs > Hot (42-90C) ... | reverse complement strand
CCATGTCGCCCTGCCGGCTCGCGAGATCCAGGAAAAGATCAGCGTACGGCTGAGGGAACTGGCGCGCACCGCGTACCTGCCGGGATTCCGGCCCGGCAAGGTTCCGGTTGAAGTGCTGCGCAAGAAGTACGGGCCGTCGGTGATGGGCGAGGTGCTGGAGCGTGCGGTGAACGATTCGTCACGCCAGGCGTTGGCCGAGAAGGGACTGCGGCCGGCGACCCAGCCCAAGATCGAGATCACCTCGTTCAAGGACGGCGGCGATCTCGAATACACGATTGCCGTCGATCTTTTGCCAGAAATCGAGCCGGTAGACTTCTCGAAGATCAAATTGCAGCGCTTGATACCGGAGACCAGGGACGCCGACGTCGACAAGGCGCTCGCCAATCTCGCCCAGGCCCACGGCACGACGACGCCGATCAAGGAAGACCGCGCGGCGGCGAAGGGCGACACCCTGATCATCGATTTCGTCGGCCGCATCGGTGGCGAGGAATTCCCCGGCGGCAAGGCGGAAAGCTACGAATTGAAACTCGGCTCCGGCACTTTCATCGCCGGCTTCGAAGATCAGTTGATCGGCGTCAAGGCCGGCGACGCGGTGGATGTCAAGGTGACGTTCCCGCAGAACTATGGCGCCGAGGAATTGGCCGGCAAGGCTGCCACCTTCGACGTCGCCATCAAGGAACTTCGTGAAAACGCACCGGCGGCGATCGACGACGCGCTGGCTAAGAAGCTCGGGACGGCCGACCTGAAGGCGCTGAAGACGGTGATCAAGGACGAGCAGGAGCGCGAGTTCCGCGGGCTTGGCCGGATGCTGCTGAAGCGCAGACTGTTGGACGCGCTTGCCGACGCGCACAATTTTGCGATTCCCGAAAAGCTGCTCGAACAGGAGTTCGAATCGATCTGGAAGCAATATGAGGAGCAGAAAAAGACCGGCGGCGGTGCCGGCGATGAGGCGGTGGTCATGTCCGAAGACGAGCAGAAGGAAGAGTTCCGGCAGATCGCCGAGCGTCGGGTGCGCCTGGGCCTGTTGCTGTCCGAGGTCGGCCGCGCCAACAACATCCAGATCAGCCAGGAAGAACTCAACCGCCAGATGATGCTGGAGGCCCGCCGCCATCCGGGCCACGAGAAAGAGGTGATGGATCATTTCAAGAATACGCCCGGCGCCATGCAGCAACTGACGGCGCCGCTGTATGAGGAAAAGGTCGTCGACTTCATTATTGAGCTGGCAAGCGTAACCGACAGGAAGGCGACCATGGCTGAGTTGATGAAGGCCATGGAAGAGGACACCGCCGCCAAGCCGAAGGGCAGGACGAAATCCAAGGGCAAGGCCAAGACCAAAGTCAAAGCGAAGCCGACGAAGAACCCGGCCAAGAAGGCGAAGACGGGCTGACGGGCGCGCCAGCCGCAACCACAGTTGGGAAAGTTCCGTCCATGAGCGATCCGGTCCATCCTGCCATGAGCAACCTCATCCCGATGGTCGTCGAGACCACCAACCGGGGCGAACGCGCCTACGACATTTATTCGCGACTGTTGAAGGAGCGAATCATCTTCGTCACCGGCGGCATCGACGACCACGTCGCCAGCCTGGTGTGCGCGCAGTTGCTGTTCCTCGAATCGGAGAATCCGAAGAAGGACATTGCGTTCTACATCAACTCTCCGGGCGGCGTGGTGACGGCCGGGTTGGCGATTTATGACACCATGCGCTACATCCGCCCGGACGTCTCCACCGTTTGCATCGGCCAGGCGGCATCGATGGGGTCGTTGCTGTTGTGCTCGGGCGCCAAGGGCAAGCGCTACGCGCTGCCGAACTCGCGCATCATGATGCACCAGCCGTCCGGCGGCGCCCAGGGCCAGGCCACCGACATCGAGATCCAGGCCCGCGAAATTCTCAAGCTCCGAGAACGGCTTAACCATATATACGTGGAGCACACCAAGCAGCCCATCAAAGTCATCGAGGAGGCGGTCGAGCGGGACCGCTTCATGAGCCCCGAGGAGGCGCTGAATTTCGGCCTTATCGACGAGGTGGTGGTCGAACGGCCGCCGGTGGGCGAGGACGACAGCGTGGAGGCCAAGAAAAAGCAGGACGATTAAGGAAACGACAACGATTATCGGTCATGCTATAGGCGGGCAACGGAGAGTGTTGCGCCGCCGCCATCGTCCCCGAATCGGGAGGCTTCGATTCGCAGGATTCCCGGGGGGAATTGGGGATTGGCGCGCCGGGTCCGTGCAGGTAACATTGGAACAACGAGGGGGCCGGTTTACTGAACGGAGAAACCATGAGTAAGGCCACCGGCGGCGACTCCAAGAATACGCTTTATTGCTCCTTCTGCGGCAAAAGCCAGCATGAGGTCCGGAAGCTTATTGCCGGCCCGACGGTATTCATCTGCGACGAATGCGTCGAGCTGTGCATGGACATCATCCGCGAGGAGCACAAGACCAACCTCGTGAAGTCGGGCGACGGCGTGCCGACGCCGCGTGACATCTGCAACGTGCTCGACGATTACGTGATCGGCCAGGACCACGCCAAGCGAGTACTTTCGGTGGCGGTCCATAACCATTACAAGCGGCTCAACCACGGTGCCAAGAACAACGACGTCGAGCTGGCGAAGTCGAACATCCTTCTGGTCGGGCCGACCGGTTGCGGCAAGACGCTGCTGGCGCAGACGCTGGCGCGCATCCTCGACGTGCCGTTCACCATGGCCGATGCGACGACGCTGACCGAAGCCGGCTACGTCGGCGAGGACGTCGAGAACATCATCCTCAAGCTGCTGCAGGCTGCCGACTACAACGTCGAGCGCGCGCAGCGCGGCATCGTCTATATCGACGAAGTGGACAAGATTTCACGCAAGTCCGACAACCCCTCGATCACGCGCGACGTTTCGGGCGAGGGCGTGCAACAGGCGCTATTGAAGATCATGGAGGGCACGATCGCCAGCGTCCCGCCGCAAGGCGGGCGCAAGCACCCGCAGCAGGAGTTCCTGCAGGTCGATACCACCAACATCCTGTTCGTGTGTGGCGGCGCCTTTTCCGGATTGGAAAAGATCATCTCGGCGCGGGGCAAGGGCACGACCATCGGCTTTGGCGCTGATGTGCGCTCGCCGGACGACCGCGACACCGGCGAAATCCTGCGCGACGTCGAGCCCGAAGACCTGTTGAAGTTCGGGCTGATCCCGGAATTCGTCGGCCGGCTGCCGGTGGTCGCCACTCTCGACGATCTCAACAAGGCGGCGCTGATCGACATCCTGACCAAGCCGAAGAACGCGCTGGTTAAGCAGTATCAACGGCTGTTCGAGATGGAGGACGTGCGGCTTACGTTCTCGGACGACGCCCTCGTCGCCATCGCCGAACGCGCCGTGGAGCGCAAGACGGGCGCCCGCGGCCTGCGTTCGATCATGGAGAACATCCTGCTCACCACCATGTTCGAGCTGCCGGGGCTCGAGGGGGTCGAGGAGGTGGTGATCAGCCGCGAGGTCGCCGAAGACAGCGCCAGCCCACTCTATATCTACTCGGACCGGCACGAGGACGTCGAAAGCAGCGCCTGACGGGTCGTTTTGCGGCCGAAAAATCGCCTTCGGCAACCTTGAACGGCGCCCCGAACGAGACCATTTCTGTCTGGAGGTCCCCCGGACGTTGACGATCCATCCACCAAAACTCCGTTTTCAGGACCTGGGCCGACCACTTTGGTAACCCCTTGGAAAAAGGCAGACCGCACGTGACGCACCAAGCCGACCACTACCCCGTTCTTCCGCTCCGCGACATCGTGGTGTTCCCGCACATGATCGTGCCGCTGTTCGTCGGCCGCGAGAAATCGGTGCGCGCCCTCGAAGACGTGATGAAGGACGACAAGCAAATCCTGCTGGTCGCGCAACGCAACGCCACCCAGGACGACCCGGCGGCGGCCGATATTTATGACGTCGGCACGGTGTCGACGGTCCTGCAACTCTTGAAGCTGCCCGACGGTACGGTGAAGGTGTTGGTCGAGGGCGTGCAGCGGGCAAAGATCAAGCGCTTCATCGACAACCCGGAATTCTTCATCGTCGAGGCGCAGATGATCCCCCAGCCGGAAGGCAAGAACCAGGAACTGGAGGCGCTGAGCCGGTCGGTGGTCACCCAGTTCGAGCAGTACATCAAGCTCAACAAGAAGATCCCACCCGAAGTGCTGGTCTCCATCAACCAGATCGAGGACGCGAGCAAGCTCGCCGACACGGTCGCTTCGCACCTGGCGCTTAAGATCTCGGAGAAACAGGAGCTGCTGGAAACGGAGTCGGTCGCCGAGCGGCTGGAGCGCGTCTATTCCTACATGGAAGCCGAGATCGGCGTCCTGCAGGTGGAGAAGAAGATCCGCTCGCGCGTCAAACGGCAGATGGAGAAGACGCAGCGCGAATACTACCTGAACGAACAACTCAAAGCGATTCAGAAGGAGCTTGGCGAAACCGAGGACGGCCGCGACGAGGCCGCCGAGATTGAGGACAAGATCAAAAAGACCAAGCTCAGCAAGGAAGCCCGCGAAAAAGCGCTTGGTGAGCTGAAGAAGCTGAAGTCGATGAGTCCGATGTCGGCCGAAGCGACGGTGGTCCGCAACTATCTCGATTGGATGCTGTCGATCCCGTGGAAGAAACGCACCCGGGTCAAGAAGGACATCAGGCTGGCCGAGGACATCCTGAACGCCGATCACTACGGCCTGGAGAAGGTCAAGCAGCGGATACTCGAGTATCTGGCGGTGCAGCAGCGCACCAACAAGATTTCGGGCCCGATCCTGTGCCTGGTCGGCCCGCCGGGAGTCGGCAAGACTTCGCTCGGCCAATCGATCGCGCGCGCCACGGGCCGCAACTTCGTCCGCATGTCGCTGGGCGGCGTGCGCGACGAAGCAGAGATTCGCGGCCACCGCCGGACCTATATCGGCTCGATGCCGGGCAAGATCATCCAGGGCATGAAGAAGGCGAAGTCGTCGAACCCGCTATTCCTGTTGGACGAAGTCGACAAGATGGGCCACGACTGGCGTGGCGATCCGGCGTCGGCGCTGCTGGAGGTCCTGGACCCGGAGCAGAATCACACCTTCAACGACCACTATCTGGAGGTCGACTACGACCTCTCGGACGTGTTCTTCGTGACCACGGCGAACACGCTCAATGTCCCCCCGGCGCTGCTCGACCGGATGGAGACGATTCGCCTTTCCGGCTACACCGAGGACGAGAAGGTGGAGATCGCCAAGCAGCACCTGATCCCGAAGCAGATCAAGAAGCACGGGTTGAAGAAGGGCGAGTGGGAAATCTCGGATTCGGCGTTGCGCGACCTGATCCGCTATTACACTCGCGAATCCGGCGTCCGCAACCTGGAGCGGGAAATCGCCAATCTGGCGCGCAAGTCGATCAAGCATATCATGCTTGGCAAGGACGAAACCGTCAGCATCACTCGGCGCAACCTCGGCAAGTGGGCCGGCATCCGCAAGTACCGTTTCGGCGAGATCGAGCTCGACGACATGGTTGGCGTCACCACCGGTCTGGCTTGGACCGAGGTCGGCGGCGAGCTGCTGTCGATCGAGGCGGTGATTGTGCCAGGCAAGGGCAAGATGACGATCACCGGCAAGCTCGGCGACGTGATGACGGAATCGATCCAGGCGGCGAAGTCGTTCGTGCAGTCGCGGGCGCACCAGTTCGGCATCCACCCGACGGTGTTCACCAAGAAGGACATCCACGTCCACGTGCCGGAGGGCGCGACGCCCAAGGACGGGCCGTCGGCCGGCGTCGCCATGGTGACATCGATCGTTTCGGTGCTGACCGGCATCCCCGTCAAGCGCGACATCGCGATGACCGGCGAGGTGACGCTGCGCGGCCGCGTGCTGCCGATCGGCGGCCTCAAGGAGAAGCTGCTGGCGGCGCTGCGCGGCGGCATCAAGGCGGTAGTGATCCCGAAGGAAAACGAGAAGGATCTCGAGGACATCCCGGACAACGTCAAGCGGGCCTTGAAGATCGTCACCGTGGCCGTCGTCGACGAAGTGCTCCAGCACGCGCTGGTGCGCCAGCCGATCCCGGTGGAGTGGGACGAGCAGGCGGAGCTCGAGGCCAGCGTTGCCGCCGCCAAGTCCGACAGCGACGACGACGTCAGCGGCATCGTCACCCATTAATCGGCAGTCCGGGCCCGCGCCGTCGGCGGGTTCGCGAAAACGCCCGCCGGCTCAGCGTCGGCGGGCTATTTCGTCGGCGAATCGCGGGCCCAGGATTCGCGTGGAAAAGCCGGGAAATCGCGGTATTGGCCGCGGCCAAGCGCGGTTTTTCGCCGATTTCTGCGACGTCGGCACGGCCGGCAGCCCGTCGATTCACTCCATGATTTCAATGCCTAACCGCCCAGGCCGCGCGGAAACCCGCAAGAAACCGCGAAATTCCGCGGCGCGGCGATTGACGCCGTTTGCAAGCCGCCCTTAGACTCCCGGCCGTCGAAGGGTTTCGCGGATTTTGCCGAAGGCTTTGGCTATCCCGTTGAACGGTCTACCATCGGTCACACCATCATTTAGAGGGGGCTTTCCATTGAACAAAAATGATCTCGTCGCCGCAGTGGCGAGCCGCACTGGCTTATCGAAGACTGACGCCGCCAAGGCGGTGGACGGCTTTATCGACTCCGTCACCGCGGCGCTCAAGAAGGGCGCGGAAGTGCGTCTCGTCGGCTTCGGTACCTTTAGCGTCTCCCGGCGCGCCGCCACCACCGGCCGCAACCCGCGGACGGGGGAGCGCATCCAGATCCCGGCTTCCAATCAGCCGAAGTTCAAGGCTGGCAAGGCGTTGAAGGCCTCGGTTAACTAGTCCGCCTGCGAGCCGAATTCGATGCCGGCTGCGCCGTCTCACGCGGCCGGCATTGTCTTTTTGGCCTCGGCGCGCCTGCTGGATCGGCACGCATGCGCCGCGCTTGTGCTGGGCCGGCGCCAGCCTGTATTTTGCTCCGACTCTCGCGCACGAATCCGGGGCCGCGGGGCGGTTAGCTCAGTTGGGAGAGCAACTGGTTTACATCCAGTAGGTCGGCGGTTCGAGTCCGTCACCGCCCACCAGCCTCCGGATCCGTGAAATCGCTCGGATTTCCGCGGCGTTGCCGCGGCGCGATAGCGGTTGACACCTGATCGGACCGCGGCTTACATGAAGCCCGCTCCGAAGGGTCCCCCGGCGATCGCCCCGGGACCCGCCGATTCCTGCTTCGGGGGTGTAGCTCAGTTTGGTTAGAGCGCCGGCCTGTCACGCCGGAGGCCGCGGGTTCGAGTCCCGTCACTCCCGCCATTTCCCCGCCATCCTAGCCGACAAAAACCGCTTTGATTTGGTTGCTAAAAGCGGGCCGGTCGGGCAGTTTATGGGAATCAAGCGAGTTGGGAGCCGTGGGCATTTCCGGCCCCGTATATGGGAAGGCAGCCGTGGACCAATTGCTTGCCGATTATCTGCCGATCCTCGTCTTTATCGGTATCGCCGTTGCCATAGCCGGAGTCGCCGTCGGCGCCTCCTACGTGATCGCGCCGCAGAAACCGGACGTTGAGAAGGCGTCGGCCTACGAATGCGGGTTCGACGCTTTCGACGACGCGCGCCACAAGTTCGACGTCCGATTCTACCTGGTATCGATCCTGTTCATCATTTTCGACCTGGAAGTGGCATTCCTGTTCCCGTGGGCGGTAACCCTCGGAAAAATCGGCGCATTCGGCTTCTGGTCGATGATGGTTTTCCTGGCAATTCTGACCATTGGTTTTGTATACGAGTGGAGGAAGGGAGCCTTGGAATGGGAATAATCACCGATCCCGCCCGCGGACCGGCGCCGTTGCCGCCCGGTCGCCAGCAAGACGAACTCCTCCGCCAAGTGACCGGCGAGTTGCAGGACAAGGGCTTCGTCATTGCCAGCATCGACAAGTTGGTCAATTGGGCGCGCACCGGCTCGCTATGGCCGATGACCTTTGGCCTCGCGTGTTGCGCCATCGAGATGATCCACGCCTATTGCAGCCGCTATGACCTCGACCGCTTCGGCGTCGTGCCGCGTCCGAGTCCGCGCCAGTCGGACGTAATCATCGTCGCCGGCACGCTGACCAACAAGATGGCGCCGGCATTCCGCAAGGTCTACGACCAGATGGCGGAGCCGCGCTACGTGATCTCCATGGGTTCCTGCGCTAATGGCGGCGGCTACTACCATTACTCCTACTCCGTGGTGCGTGGCTGCGACAGGGTTGTGCCGGTCGACATTTACGTTCCCGGGTGCCCGCCGACCGCCGAGGCATTGGTTTATGGCATCCTGCAGCTGCAGAAGAAGATCAACCGGACGGGAACGCTTTGGCGCTGATCGGCGCCGCGACGGCAAAGCGGACGGCAAGAAACCGATAGCGTGGAACCATGGATCTGGCCCTCAAAGACCTCGCCGAATACCTGGCCGGGGAATTTCCCGACGATATCCTCGCCAGCGCGCTGACCCACGACGAGTTGACGATCACGGTGCAGCCGAAATCCGTGGTCAAGGTGCTGACGTTCCTGCGCGACGCCGTCCGCTGCCAATTCAAGACGCTCGTTGACGTCTGCGGTGCCGACTATCCGGACCGCGAGCGGCGCTTCGACGTCGTCTACCACCTGTTGAGCCTCACCCACAACAATCGCATCCGGGTCAAGGTGACAACGGACGAGCAGACCCCGGTGCCTTCGATTACCGGCTTATTCAGCGCCGCCAACTGGTTCGAACGCGAGACCTGGGACCTGTTCGGGATCTACTTTTCGGACCATCCGGACCTGCGCCGCATCCTCACCGACTACGGTTTTGAGGGGCATCCGCTGCGCAAGGATTTCCCGCTCACCGGCTACGTCGAGGTGCGCTACGACGACGAGCAGAAGCGCGTCGTCTACGAACCGGTGAAGCTGACCCAGGAGTTTCGCAGCTTCGACTTCCTAAGCCCGTGGGAGGGCGTGCAGCGGGTGCTGCCGGGTGACGAGAAGGCGGGCGAGGCGCCGACGCCGCAACAGCCGCAGCCGAAGCCGGCGGGTGGCGCCTGATGGTCGAGACCCAGATCCGCAATTTCACCCTCAACTTCGGCCCGCAGCACCCGGCGGCGCACGGCGTGTTGCGCCTGGTCCTGGAAATGGACGGCGAGATCATTGAACGCGCCGATCCGCACATCGGGCTTTTGCACCGCGGCACCGAGAAACTGATCGAATACAAGAGCTACCTGCAGGCGGTGCCGTATTTCGACCGCCTCGACTACGTGGCGCCGCAGAACCAGGAGCACGCTTTTGCGCTGGCGGTCGAGAAACTGCTCGGCCTCGAAATCCCGCCGCGCGGGCAGTACATCCGCGTGCTCTACGCCGAGATCGGGCGCATCCTCAATCACATCCTCAACGTTTGCTCGTACGCCATGGACGTCGGCGCGATGACGCCGATGCTGTGGATGTTCGAAGAGCGCGAGAAGCTGATGGAATTCTGCGAGCGGGCCTCCGGCGCGCGCCTGCACATGGCCTATTTTCGGCCCGGCGGCGTGGCGTTCGATCTGCCGCCGAAGCTGCTCGATGACATCGGCGCCTGGGCCGACAGGTTTCCGCAGATCATCGACGACTGCGAGACTCTGCTGACCGAGAATCGAATCTTCAAGCAGCGCACAGTCGACATCGGCATCATCAACGCCGAGCAGTGCTTCGATTGGGGGTTCACCGGCCCCAACCTGCGCGCCTCCGGCATCGCATGGGATCTGCGCAAGGCACAACCCTACGACGCCTACGACAAGATGCGGTTCGACATACCGGTCGGCACCCACGGCGACTGCTATGAGCGCTACGTGGTGCGTATCCTCGAGATGCGCGAGAGCGTTCGCATCATCCAGCAGTGCGTCGAGGACATGCCGGGCGGGCCGTGCAAGGCCGACGACCACAAGATCACCCCACCGAGCCGGGCCGAAATGAAGCAGTCGATGGAGGCCCTGATCCATCATTTCAAGCTCTACACCGAGGGCTACCGGGTGCCGGCGGGCGAGGTTTACGCGGCGGTCGAGGCGCCTAAGGGCGAGTTCGGGGTATATCTGGTGTCCGACGGCACCAACAAGCCCTACCGCTGCAAGATTCGGGCGCCGGGCTTCGCGCATCTGCAAGCGATGGATTTCCTGAGCCGCGGCCACATGCTGGCCGACGTGGTCGCCAACATCGGCTCCCTCGACATCGTGTTCGGCGAGATCGACCGATGACGGACGCCCGCGCCGCCCGGCAATCCGACGGCTTCGCGTTCTCGCCCGAGAACGCCGGCAAGGCGAAAGCGATAATCGCCAAGTATCCGCCGCGCTTCCAGGCCAGCGCGGTGATGCCGTTGCTCGACCTGGCGCAGCGACAGAACCACGGCTGGCTGCCGAAGGCCGCCATGGACCACGTCGCCGAGATGCTGCAGATGCCGCCGATCAGGGTCTACGAGGTCGCCACCTTCTACACCATGTACAATCTGAAGCCGGTCGGAAAACACCACGTCCAGGTATGCACCAATCTGCCGTGTTGGCTGCGCGGTTCCGATGCCGTCGTCGGCGCATGCAAGCGCGCGCTCGGCATCGATTTCGGCATGACAACCGAGGATGGCATGTTCACGCTCACCGAGGTCGAATGCCTCGGCGCCTGCGTCAACGCGCCGATGATCCAGATCAACGACGATTATTACGAAGACCTGGATTCCGACACCACCGAGAAGATCCTGAATACAATCAAGTCGGGCGGCAGGCCCAAGCCGGGCTCGCAGATCGGGCGCCACACCTGCGAGCCGGCCGGCGGGCTGACGACACTCACCGCCGGCCGGGCACAGGCGAAGAAGGCGCCGAAGCGCAAGGCCGCCGACAAGGAAACGGATAGGTAGCGATGCTCAGCGACGCCGACCGCATCTTCACCAACATCTATGGCCTAGACGACCCGGGGCTTGGCGGCGCGCGCGTCCGCGGCGACTGGGACAATACCAGGGCACTGCTCGCCTTGGGCCGCGAGAAGATCGTCCAGGAGATCAAGGATTCGGGCTTGCGCGGCCGCGGCGGCGCCGGCTTCGGCACCGGCATGAAGTGGTCGTTCATGCCGAAGGAGGTAGGCCCGCGCCCCCATTACCTGGTGATCAACGCCGACGAGGGCGAGCCCGGCACCTGCAAGGATCGCGAAATCCTTCGCAGCGAGCCGCACAAGCTGATCGAGGGGGCGCTGGTGGCGTCGTTTGCCATCGGCGCCAATGCCGCCTATTGCTACGTGCGCGGCGAGTTCTACCGCGAGACCGAGGCGCTGCAGCGCGCCGTCGACGAGGCCTATGCCGCCGGACTGATCGGCAAGGACTCCTGCAAATCGGGATTCAAGTTCGACTTCTTCGTTCACCGCGGCGCCGGCGCCTACATTTGCGGCGAGGAATCGGCATTGATCGAAAGCCTCGAGGGCAAGAAGGGGCAGCCGCGGCTGAAGCCGCCGTTCCCGGCGGCGGTCGGCGCGTTCGGCTGCCCGACCACCGTCAACAACGTCGAATCGATTGCCGTGGCGCCGACCATCCTCCGGCGCGGCGCCGCGTGGTTCGCCAAGATCGGCAAGCCCAACAACACCGGCACCAAGCTGTTCAACATCTCTGGCCACATCAACCAGCCGTGCACGGTCGAGGAGGAGATGGGCATTCCCCTGAAGGAGCTGATCGAGCGGCACGCCGGCGGCGTGCGTGGCGGCTGGAACAACCTGCTGGCGGTGATCCCCGGCGGTGCCTCGGTGCCGATCCTGCCGAAGTCACTCTGCGACGCGGTGCACATGGATTTCGACTCGCTGCAGAAGGTGAAATCCGGCCTCGGCACCGCGGCGGTCATGGTGATGGACAAGTCCACCGACGTGGTGCGCGCCATCGCCCGGCTCAGCCGCTTCTACAAGCACGAAAGCTGCGGTCAATGCACGCCGTGCCGCGAGGGCACCGGGTGGATGTGGCGGATGATGGAGCGGCTGGTGCGCGGCGAGGCCTCCGTCGAGGAGATCGACCTGTTGCAGGAAGTCACCAAGCAGGTCGAGGGGCACACCATCTGCGCGCTGGGCGACGCGGCGGCATGGCCGATCCAGGGCCTGATCCGGCATTTCCGCCCCGAGCTCGAACGGCGAATCGGCGAGCGCGCGGCGGCCGAGACGGAAGCCGCCTGATCGGCGTCGCGACGGAGAAGGAACGAACGAGGATGCCGAAAGTGACCATCGACGGCCGCCAAATCGAGGTCGAGGCGGGGTTGACCGTTCTCCAGGCTTGCGAGCTGGCGGGCATCGAGATTCCTCGCTTCTGCTACCACGAGCGGCTGTCGATCGCCGGCAATTGCCGCATGTGCTTGGTCAAGATGGAGCGTGCGCCGAAACCGATCGCGTCGTGCGCAATGCCAGTGGCCGACGGCATGGTCGTCTATACCGACACGCCCGAGGTGCGGAAAATGCGCCGCAGCGTGATGGAGTTCCTGCTCATCAACCATCCGCTCGATTGCCCGATCTGCGACCAGGGCGGCGAATGCGACCTGCAGGACCAGGCGATGGGCTACGGCCTCGACCACTCGCGCTACCACGAGAACAAGCGCGCGGTGAAGGACAAGTACATGGGGCCGCTGATCAAGACGATTATGACCCGCTGTATCCACTGCACCCGCTGCATCCGCTTCGCGACCGAGGTCGCCGGGGTGCCGGAACTGGGCGCCACCGGCCGCGGCGAGAACATGGAGGTCGGCACCTATGTGGAGAAGGCGCTGACGTCTGAGCTTTCCGGCAACATGATCGATTTGTGCCCGGTTGGTGCGCTGACGTCGAAGCCATACGCATTCATGGCGCGGTCGTGGGAGCTGAAGAAGACGGAATCGGTCGACGTCATGGACGCGGTCGGCTCCAACATCCGCGTCGACGCCCGCGGCGCCGAGGTGATGCGCGTCCTGCCGCGCTTGAACGAGGACGTGAACGAGGAGTGGATTTCCGACAAGACCCGGTTCGCCTGCGACGGCCTGCGACGGCAGCGCCTGGATCGGCCGTACGTGCGCCGCGACGGCAAGTTGCAGCCGGCATCGTGGGCCGAGGCGTTCGACGCCATCGCGTTGCGGCTGAGGGGGGTCGCCGGCAATCGCGTCGCGGCCATCGCCGGCGACCTCGCCGACTGCGAATCGATGATGGCGCTCAAGGACCTGATGACGACGCTTGGTTCGCCCCATACCGATTGCCGGCAGGACGGCGCCAAGCTCGACCCCGGATGTCGGGCGGGGTACCTGTTCAATACCACCATCGCCGGCATCGACAACGCCGGCGCCTGCCTGCTGATCGGCACCAACCCGCGCCGCGAGGCGCCGGTGCTGAACGCGCGGCTGCGCAAGCGGTTCATGACCGGCGGGTTTGCCATCGGCGTGGTCGGCGGCAATGATGACCTGACCTATCCGTACGAGCATATCGGCGATGGCGGCGATGCCTTGCGGCAGGTGGCGTCGGGCCGCCACCCGTTCGCCAAGACGCTGAAGGAGGCCAAGCAGCCGATGCTGATCGTCGGCCAGGGCGTGCTCGCCCGGCCGGACGGCGCGGCGGTGCTGGCGCTGGCACGCGAGATCGCCGACAACCGCGGCATGATCGACGCCAAGGCCGGCTGGAACGGCTTCAACATGCTGCACACAGCGGCTGCGCGGGTCGGCGGGATGGATCTCGGGTTCGTGCCCGGGCCGGGCGGCCGCGACGTAGCCGGCATGCTCGCCGGCGTCAAGGAACGCAGGATCGACGTCATGTACCTGTTGGGCGCAGACGAGATTGACATGGCCGGACTGGGGGGCGCGTTCGTGATCTATCAGGGACACCACGGCGACGCCGGGGCGCACCGCGCCGATGTCATCCTGCCGGCCGCCGCCTATACCGAAAAGAATGCCACTTACGTCAGCACCGAGGGCCGCGTGCAGCGCACCCGGCTGGCCGTCTATCCGCCAGGCGACGCCCGCGAGGACTGGACCATCATCCGGGCGCTGTCGGCGGCGCTCGGCAAGACCTTGCCTTACGACAATTTGGAGGCGCTTCGCGGCCGGCTGGGGAAAGCGAACGACGCGTTCCTACGGGTCGACGCGGTGACGCCGGCAAAATGGGGCGCATTCGGCAAGGCCGGCAACATCGGACCGGCGCCGTTCCGCTCGCCGATCGACAACTTCTACATGACCGACCCGATCAGCCGAGCATCGCAGACCATGGCCGAATGCACGGCAATGAGCCGGGGCGACACCGGGAAGACCGGCACCGATGGCTGATTTTTGGACCGCTTACGTGTGGCCGACGGCGTGGATCGTCGTCAAGATCGTCGCCATCGTGGCGCCGCTTCTGTTCTGCGTCGCCTACCTGACATACGCAGAGCGCAAAGTCATCGGCGCCATGCACCTGCGCAAGGGCCCCAACGTGGTCGGGCCGTTCGGCCTGCTGCAGCCGATCGCGGACGGGCTCAAGCTGTTCGTCAAGGAAACAGTGATCCCGTCCGGCGCCAACCGCGGGGTGTTCGTCGTCGCGCCGTGCGTGACCTTCATCCTGGCGCTGGTGGCGTGGGCTGTGATTCCGGTCGGCGACGGCCTGGTGCTGGCCGATATCAACGTCGGCGTCCTTTATCTGTTCGCCATCTCGTCGCTCGGCGTCTACGGCATCCTGATGGCCGGCTGGGCGTCGAATTCGCGTTACGCATTCCTCGGCGCGTTGCGCTCGGCGGCGCAGATGGTGTCGTACGAAGTGTCCATGGGGTTCATCATCATAACCGTCCTTTTGTGCGCCGGTTCGCTGAACCTCTCCGCCATCGTCAAGGCGCAGAAGGATGTCTGGTACGTGGTGCCGCTGCTGCCGATGGCGGTGATCTTCTTCGTTTCGACGCTGGCGGAGACCAACCGCCACCCATTCGACCTGCCGGAGGCGGAATCGGAGCTGGTCGCCGGCTACAACGTCGAATATTCGTCGATGACGTTCGCGCTGTTTTTTCTCGGCGAGTACGCGAACATGATCCTGATGTCGGGCATGACGACGGTGCTGTTCCTGGGCGGCTGGCTGCCGCCGATGGACATGGTGCCGTTCACCTGGGTGCCGGGGCCGGTGTGGTTCGCGCTCAAGGTTGCGGCGGTACTGTTCGTGTTCTTGTGGGTGCGGGCGACGTTCCCGCGTTACCGCTACGACCAGTTGATGCGGCTCGGCTGGAAGGTGTTCCTGCCGATCTCGCTGGCCGCGGTGGCGATCGTCGGTGGCGCAGTAGTAGCGTTCGACATCGCGCCGAAGGGCTGAGGGACCTGAGAGGAAGGCGACCATGAGCTTCATCGACCGCGGCGCGAGAACAGTGTTCCTGACCGAGCTCCTGAGCGGCTTGGCGCTGACGTTCCGCTATATGTTCCGGCACAAGGTAACCATCAACTATCCCTACGAAAAGGGGCCGCTCAGCCCGCGCTTCCGCGGCGAGCACGCGCTCCGGCGTTATCCCAACGGCGAGGAACGCTGCATCGCCTGCAAGCTGTGCGAGGCCATTTGTCCGGCGCAGGCGATCACCATCGAGGCCGAGCCGCGTGCCGACGGCAGCCGCCGCACCACCCGCTACGACATCGACATGGTGAAGTGCATCTACTGCGGGCTGTGCCAGGAGGCGTGCCCGGTGGACGCTATCGTCGAGGGACCGAACTTCGAATATGCCACCGAGACCCGCGAGGAGTTGCTCTACGACAAAGACAAGCTCCTCGCCAACGGCGACCGCTGGGAGACGGAGCTGGCGGAACGACTGCGCGCCGACGCGCCCTACCGGTGAGCGGCGGCGTTAAGGAGACGAGGGGAACGACCACGGCATGATCCAGGCGCTGGCCTTCTATATGTTCGCGTTCGTTGCCGTCGCCTCGGCGGTGATGGTGATCTCCGCTCGGAACCCGGTGCACTCGGTGCTGTTCCTGATCCTGGCGTTCTTCAATTCGGCGGCGTTGTTCGTGCTGATGGGAGCGGAGTTCCTGGCGATGATTCTGGTCGTCGTCTACGTCGGCGCGGTGGCGGTGTTGTTCATGTTCGTGGTGATGATGCTCGACATCAACTTCGTCGAGCTGCGCCAGGGGTTCCTGCAATACCTGCCGCTCGGCGGCATGATCGGGCTGGTGCTGCTGGCGGAGCTGCTGGTGGTCGTCGGCGGCTGGGCGCTGGCGCCGCAGGCGGCCAAGACCGCTGGCGCGCCGATGCCGTCGCCGGCGGCGGTGACCAACACCCAAGCCCTCGGCGAGCTTTTCTACACCCATTACATATACCTGTTCCAGGCGGCGGGCATGGTGCTGCTGGTGGCGATGATCGGCGCCATCGTGCTCACCCACCGCACGCGCGCCGGAGTTCGCCGGCAGCGCATCGCCGACCAGATCGCGCGCAGCGCCAAGGCCAGCGTCGAGGTTCGCGATGTGCCGACGGGGAAGGGCATCTGATGTTCGCCATCGGCCTTGCCCATTACCTGACGGTGGCGGCGGTCCTGTTCACGCTAGGGATCTTCGGCATCTTCCTCAACCGCAAGAATGTCATCGTCATCCTGATGTCGGTGGAGTTGATGCTGCTCGCCGTCAACATCAACCTGGTGGCGTTCTCGGCGGCGCTCGGCGACCTAGTCGGGCAGGTGTTCGCGATGTTCGTGCTGACCGTGGCGGCGGCCGAGGCGGCCATCGGGCTCGCCATCCTGGTGGTGTATTTCCGCAACCGCGGCTCGATCGCCGTCGAAGACATCAACATGATGAAGGGCTAGGGCGGGATGCTGGAATCCCTGATCGTGTTCCTGCCGCTGTTCGGCTCATTCATCGCCGGCTGTCTGGCGTTCGTGACGCCCGCCGACGAGCACGCGCGCCACCGCATCGACGCCGCCGCCCAGTGGGTTACGTCCGGAGCGCTGATGCTGGCGGCCGTGTGTGCCGGCTTCGTGTTCTGGGATGTGGTGCCCGGCAACCGCCCGCATACGGTCGAGCTGTTCACGTGGATCGATTCCGGTGCCATGGAGATCAGCTGGGCGGTCAAGGTCGACGCGCTGTCGGCGGTGATGCTGTTCATGGTCACCACGGTGTCGTCGGTGATCCACGTCTATTCGATCGGCTACATGCACGGCGATCCGGGCGTGCCGCGATTCATGTGCTACTTGAGCTTGTTTACCTTCTTCATGCTGATGCTGGTCAGCGCCGACAATCTGGTGCAGCTGTTCTTTGGCTGGGAAGGGGTGGGGCTGTGCTCGTACCTGCTGATCGGCTTCTGGTACGACCGCCCGTCGGCCAACGCCGCGGCGATCAAGGCGTTCGTCGTCAACCGCATTGGCGACTTCGGGTTCGCGCTCGGCATCTTTGCGGTATTTGTGCTGTTCCAGTCGGTCGACTATGACGTCATCTTCGCCGCCGCGCCGGGCAAGGCGAAGGCGACGTTGACGGTATTCGGAACCGAGTTCCACGCGTTGACCATATGCGCGTTGCTGCTGTTCGTCGGCGCCATGGGCAAGTCGGCGCAGCTCGGGCTGCATACCTGGCTGCCGGACGCCATGGAAGGCCCGACCCCGGTGTCGGCGCTGATCCACGCGGCGACGATGGTGACGGCCGGCGTGTTCATGGTCGCCCGCATGTCGCCGCTGTTCGAATTCTCCGAGACGGCGCTGGCCGTGGTCACCGTGGTCGGGGCGTCCACCGCCATCGTGACTGCTACCATCGGCTGCGTGCAGAACGACATCAAGCGGGTGATCGCCTATTCGACCTGTTCGCAGCTCGGCTACATGTTCTTCGCCTGCGGCGTTTCCGCGTATTCAGCGGGCATTTTCCACTTGATCACCCATGCTTTCTTCAAGGCATTGCTGTTCCTCGGCGCCGGTTCGGTGATCCACGCCATGTCGGCGGAGCAGGACATGCGCAAGATGGGCGGGCTGTGGCGGCTGATTCCCGTCACTTATGTGCTGATGTGGATCGGCTCGCTGGCGCTGGCCGGCATCTGGCCGTTCGCCGGCTACTATTCGAAGGACACCATCCTCGAGGCCGCCTACGCCGCCGACACGCTGACCGGCGGCTTCGCCTTCTGGCTTGGCGTCGCGGCGGCGTTCCTGACCGCGTTCTATTCGTGGCGGCTGATCATCATGAGCTTCCACGGCGCGCCGCGGGCCGACGCGCACGTGATGGAGCACGTGCACGAAAGCCCGAAGATCATGATCCTGCCGCTGTTCGTGCTGGCGGCCGGCGCCATGTTCATGGGATACGTCGGCTACGAGAACTTCGTCGGCCAGAAAGCGGGCGCGTTCTGGGGCGAGTCGATCGCGGTGCTGCCGCATCACAAGGCGCTCGAGGCCGCGCACCACGTGCCGGCGTGGGTCGTCTACCTGCCGTTGGTGGTTGCCGCCGGCGGCATAGGGCTCGCTTACGTGCTCTACATGCTGCGTCCCGAGATTCCGGGCCTGATCGCGGCGCGCTTCCAGGGCGTTTACCGCTTCCTGCTCAACAAGTGGTACTTCGACGAGCTTTACGACTTCCTGTTCGTGCGGCCGGCGTTCGTGCTCGGCCGCGGTTTCTGGCGCACCGGCGATGGCACGCTGATCGATGGCGTCGGTCCGGACGGCGTCTCCGCCGCGGTCATAAATCTGGCGCGCCGCGCCGCTGCGGTTCAGACCGGCTATCTCTACCACTACGCGTTCGCCATGCTGACAGGCGTCGTCGTCCTGATCACGTGGTATCTATTCCAGCACGCGGGATGAGCGGATCATGACGCAGGGCCCGATCTTGTCGCTGTTGACCTTCCTGCCGATGGTGGGCGCGTTGTTCATCCTCACCATCCGCGGCGACGCCGAGGTGGTTGCCCGCAACGCCCGCAACGTCGCGTTGTGGACGTCGATGATCAACTTCCTGTTGTCGCTGGTCATCTGGGTCAACTTCGATTCATCGACCGCCAAGTTCCAGTTTGTCGAGGAATCGCAATGGATGCCGGCTTTCGGCATCACCTACAAGCTCGGCGTCGACGGCATCTCGATGTTCTTCGTACTTTTGTCGACCTTGTTGACGCCGATCTGCGTGCTGGCGAGCTGGGAAAGCATCCAGACCCGGATCAAGGAGTACATGATCTCGTTCCTGATCATGGAGACCTTCATGATCGGCATGTTCTGCGCGCTCGACATGGTGGTCTTCTACGTGTTCTTCGAGGCGGTGTTGATCCCGATGTTCGTCATCATCGGGGTGTGGGGCGGGCCGCGCCGGGTATACGCCGCGTTCAAGTTCTTCCTCTATACGCTGGCGGGGTCGGTGCTGATGCTGTTGGCGATCCTGGCGATGTACTTCGACGCCAACACCACCGACATTCCGACGTTGATGGCGCACCGCTTCCCGGCCGCCTTGCAGGCGTGGATGTGGCTGGCGTTCTTCGCCTCTTTCGCGGTCAAGATCCCGATGTGGCCGGTGCACACCTGGCTGCCCGACGCCCACGTCGAGGCGCCGACCGCCGGCTCCGTGATCCTGGCGGCGGTGCTGCTGAAGTTCGGCGGCTACGGGTTCCTGCGCTTCTCGTTGCCGATGTTCCCGGAAGCGTCGGTGCTGTTCACGCCGCTCATCTATGCCCTCAGCATCGTTGCCGTCGTCTATACCTCGCTGGTGGCGCTGGCCCAGGAGGACATGAAGAAGCTGATCGCGTATTCGTCGGTCGCGCACATGGGCTTCGTCACCATCGGCACCTTCACGCTGACCGTGCAGGGCATCGAGGGCGCGATATTCCAGATGCTCAGCCACGGCGTCGTTTCGGCGGCGCTGTTTCTCATCGTCGGCGTGGTCTACGATCGTATGCATTCGCGCGACATCGCCACCTACGGCGGCCTGGTCCACCGGATGCCGGCCTATGCGCTGGTGTTCATGCTGTTCATGCTGGCCTCGGTCGGGCTGCCGGGCACGGCCGGCTTCATCGGCGAGTTCCTGGTGCTGGTCGGCGCCTTCCAGGTCAACACCTGGGTGGCGGCCCTGGCGGCGACCGGTTTGATCCTCGGCGCCGCGTACATGCTTTATCTCTACCGCCGGGTGATCTTCGGCGCGCTCACTAAGGACAGCCTGAAGGCCATCCTCGACATGAGCCCGCGCGAGATCGCGGTGTTCGCGCCGCTGGTGGTGCTGGTCATTTGGATGGGCGTCTATCCGACACCGTTCCTCGACGTCATGCACGTCTCGGTCGCCAACCTGCTGACCCAGGTACAGGCGAGCCTCGACGCCGGCGCCGCCGTCGCCGTGGCGGGCCGTTAGGGAAGGGGAGCCGATGACGATGGCGGAAGTCCCAAACCTTGTGCCGGCGCTGCCGGAGCTGTTCCTGGCGCTGTCGATCATGGCGCTGCTGATATTCGGCGTGTTCCAGAAGGGCGCCCTGGCGGACGAGGACGTCAAGTCCTCGCGGCTGATCTCATATCTCGGAATCTTGGTGCTGGTGCTGGCCGGGCTCCTGGAGACGACGCTCACCGGAACCCGCCTGGTGACGTTCTCCAACATGTTCGTCAGCGACCCGTTCGCGGTGTTCTGCAAGGTGCTGGTGCTGATCGGCTCGGCGCTGGCGATCGTCATTTCGCAGGGCTTCATCGAGCGCCACCACATGGCCCGCTTCGAGTACCCGATCCTGATCGTGTTCGCCACCCTCGGCATGATGCTGATGATCTCGGCCAACGACCTTATCTCGCTCTACCTGGGGCTCGAGATGCAGTCGCTGGCGCTCTACGTCATCGCCGCCTTCCAGCGCGACGACACGCGCTCCACCGAGGCCGGCTTGAAATACTTCGTGCTCGGGGCGGTGGCGTCGGGAATGCTGCTCTACGGCTCGTCGCTGATCTACGGCTTCACCGGCACCACCAACTTCGACAAGCTGGCGACGGTCTTCCACGCCGGCGGCGGCGTCAATATCGGCGTCATCTTCGGCATCGTATTCATCCTGGCGGGCCTCGCCTTCAAGGTCTCGGCGGTGCCGTTCCATATGTGGACCCCCGATGTGTATGAAGGTGCCCCGACGCCGATCACCGCATTCTTCTCGGTAGCGCCTAAGATCGCGGCGCTGGCCCTGTTCATCCGGGTGATGGTGGGGCCGTTCGGCGGGTTGCTCGCGGAATGGCAACAGATCGTGGTGTTCGTGTCGGTGGCCTCCATGGTGCTCGGCGCCTTCGCCGCCATCAACCAGACCAACATCAAGCGGCTGATGGCCTACAGTTCGATCGGCCACGTCGGCTACGCGCTGATCGGGCTCGCCGTCGGCAATCAGGCCGGCGTCCGCGGCATGCTGATCTATCTCGCCATCTATTTGTTCATGAACCTCGGCACCTTCGGCTGCATCCTGTGCATGCGGCGCGGCGACCGCATGGTCGAGGGCATCAACGACCTGGCCGGGCTCGGCAAGACCCATCCGATGCTGGCGCTGGCGGTCGGCATCTTCATGTTCTCGATGGCCGGTATCCCGCCGCTCGCCGGGTTCTTCGGCAAGCTCTACATCTTCCTCGCCGCCATCGAGGCGAAATTGTATGCGCTCGCCGTCATCGGCGTGCTGTCGAGCGTGGTGGCCGCGTTCTATTACCTGCGCATCGTGCAGCTGGTGTATTTCAGCGACCCGGAGGAGGCGCTCGACCGGCCGGTCAGCCGCGACCTCGGCCTCGTCATCACCGCCACCGGGCTGATCATCGTGCTGTTCTTCGTCTACCCGACGCCGATCCTGTCCGGCGCCGCGGCCGCCGCCGCGGCCCTTTTCCCCGGATGATGCGCGAACCCCATCTTCCTCCCGCGTACCGGCTGATCACGCTCGACACGGTCGACAGCACCAATGCCGAGGCCCGGCGGCTGGCCGCCCTCGGCGAGGAGCAGGCGCCGGATGGCACGCTGGTGTGGGCCAAGGAGCAAACCACCGGGCGCGGCCGCCGCGGCCGCAAATGGGAAAGCCCGCGGGGCAACCTCTACTGTTCGCTGATCCTGCGCCCCGAGGTGCCGGCCGAGCAGGCGGCGCAGTTGAGCTTCGTCGGCGCGTTGGCGGCTTGCGACGCGCTCAGCGCCCTCTGCGAGCCCGGCCAGATCGTCCAATGCAAGTGGCCGAACGACATCCTACTCAACGGCGACAAGATCGGCGGACTGTTGCTGGAGGCCGAGACTGGCGGCGCCAGGGCGCCGGAGTGGGTGATCATGGGCCTTGGCATCAACGTCGCCCGGCATCCGGCGAACGTCGAATTCCCGGCGACCTCGCTGAGGGCGTCCGGCTGGGAAGCGACAGAAGTCGATTGTCTGGAGGCGTTTTCGCGCCATTTCATGACCTGGACCAACACTTGGCTGGACCAGGGATTCGCCGCCGTCCGCAAGAGTTGGCTGTGGCGCTGCAAGGGCATCGGCGACAAGATCGAGGTCCGGCTCGCCAACAAGACAATGAAGGGCGTATTCAAGGACATCGACGCGGACGGGGCATTGTTGCTGAAATCCGGCAAGCGGGAGCATAGGATCGCCGCCGGCGACGTGTTCTTCGCCGCCTGAACGGGACACACCATGCTGCTCGCCATCGACTCCGGGAATACCAACACCGTCTTCGCGGTGTTCGACGCCGCCGACAAGGTGCGTGGCGAATGGCGGCTGTCCGCCGGCCCCAACCGCACCGCCGACGAGTTCGCGGTGTCGCTGAAACAGCTGATGGCCGAGGCTCGCCTGCAGCCGAAGGACGTGACGGCGGCGATCATCGCCACCGTGGTGCCGGCGACGCTGTTCGCGCTGAAGACGCTTTGCCGCAATACCTTCGGCTGCGAGCCGCGGGTAATCGGCGAGCCGGGACTGGACCTCGGGCTCAAAGTCCTGGTGGACCGGCCGGAGGAGGTCGGAGCCGACCGCCTGGTCAACGCGGTGTCCGCGTTCGAGCGTTACGGCGGGCCGCTGATCGTCGTCGATTTCGGCACCGCCACCACCTTCGACATCATCGACGCCAAGGGCAGCTATCTCGGCGGCGTCATCGCGCCGGGGGTGAATTTATCGCTGGAGGCGTTGCACATGGCGGCGGCGAAGCTGCCGAGGGTCGACATCAAGAAGACCGATCGGGTGACCGGCAAGGACACAGTCGCCGCCATGCAGTCGGGAATCTATTGGGGATACGTCAGCCTGATCGAGGGGCTGGTAGCGCGGCTGCGTGCCGAACACGGCGCCGAGATGGACGTCGTCGCCACCGGCGGGCTGGCGCCGCTGTTCGCCGACGCCGTGGATTGCATCAAGCTGTCGGACCCGGAGCTGACCCTGCGCGGACTGCTGTTGGTCCATCGCCGCAACAAATGACGCACAAGCGCGACGACGAACTCGTCTTCCTTGCCCTCGGCGGCGCCGGCGAAATCGGCATGAACCTTAACCTCTACGGCTACGGGCCGCCCGGCGACGAGACGTGGGCGATGGTCGATCTCGGCGTCACTTTCAGCGACGGCGCGGTCCCCGGCGTCGACGTGATCATGCCCGACCCCGGTTACATCGTCGAACGGCGCGACCGGCTGGCCGGCCTGGTGCTCACCCACGCCCACGAGGACCACCTGGGCGCGGTACCGTATCTCTGGGATCGGCTTCGGTGCCCGGTGTACGCGACGCCGTTCGCCATCTCCATCCTCAGGCGCAAGCTGGCCGAGACCACCTTTGCCGACCAGGTCGAGATCATCGAGGTGCCGCTCGGCGGCCGTTTCACGGTCGGCCCGTTCGACATGGAGTTGATCACGCTCACGCATTCCATCCCGGAACCCAACGCCATCGCCATCCGTACTGGCCTCGGCACGGTGCTGCACACCGGCGACTGGAAATTCGACCCGGCGCCGGTGGTCGGCGCGGTCTCCGACGAGGCGGCGCTGCGCAAGCTCGGCGACGACGGGGTGCTGGCGATGGTGTGTGATTCCACCAACGTGTTTGTGCCCGGCGAATCCGGCTCGGAGGCTGACCTGGGGGCGACGCTGACCAAGCTGATCGGCGCATGCCGGCACCGGGTCGCCGTCACCTGCTTTGCTACCAACGTTGCCCGCCTGGAGACCATCGCCAAGGCGGCCCGGGCCAATGGTCGCGACGTGATGCTGGCGGGCCGCTCGCTGCGGCGCATCGACGACGCGGCGCGGGAGAACGGCTATCTTGCCGACGTGCCGGCCTTCCTGGACGAGGAAGACGCCGGCCATATTCCCGCCGACAAGGCGCTGATCGTCTGCACCGGCAGCCAAGGCGAGCCGCGGGCGGCGCTGGCCCGCATCGCCGCCGGCGAGCACGGCAACGTCAGCCTCGGCGACGGCGACACGGTGATCTTCTCGTCGCGCATCATCCCCGGCAACGAGGCGGCCATCGGCAAGCTACACAACGCGCTGGTCGGTCGCGGCATTCGGGTGATTTCGACCGAAGACGACGTCGTCCATGTCTCCGGGCATCCGGCGCGCGGCGAACTGGTGCGCATGTATCAACTGGTGCGGCCGGCCATCGCGGTGCCGGTGCACGGGGAACTGCGGCACATGGTCGAGCATGCGGCGCTGGCCCGCGAATGCCAGGTGCCGCATGCGGTCGTCGCCCCGAACGGCTCCATCGTGCGGCTGGCGCCGGGCGAGTCGGAAATCGCCGGTAGCGCCCCGGTCGGACGCCTGGCGGTCGACGGCAACCGGCTGATCCGCCTCGACGGCGAACTGGTGCGCCGGCGCACGCGGGCGATGTGGCACGGCGCCGCCACGGTGACGGTGGTGATCAACGGCGCCGGCGGGCTTGCCCGCCAGCCGCAGATTTCGACCACCGGCCTCACGGAGCCCGGCGATGACGCCGTCGAGCAAGCGGCATGCGCCGCTGCCGGCGCCGCCGTCGAGGCATTGCCGGCCAAGCGACGTGGCGACGATGCCGAGGTCAAGGAGGCGGTGCGGCTTGCCGTCCGGCGCGCTTTCAACGACAGTGTGGCGAAGAAGCCGGTAACCACCGTGCACTTGGTGCGGATCTGACTGGGATGGAATCTCCGCCGATGATCGGCAAGCTGAACCACGTCGCCGTCGCCGTGCCCGACTTGGCGGCGGCGGCCACGACCTATCGGCAGACTCTCGGCGCCAAGGTGTCGAAGCCTCAGGCGCTGCCGGACCACGGGGTGACGGTGGTGTTCGTCGACCTCGGCAACACCCGCGTGGAGTTGCTGGAGCCTTTGGGCGACGCTTCGCCGATCGCCAAGTTCCTCAAGAACAACCCGGCTGGCGGCATGCACCACGTGTGCTACGAGGTTTCCGACATCCGCGTTGCCCGCGATCGCTTACAGGCAAAGGGCGCGCGTGTGCTTGGCTCCGGCGAGCCGACCATCGGCGCCCACGGCAAGCCGGTGCTGTTTCTGCACCCGAAGGACTTCTGCGGCACTTTGATCGAGCTGGAGCAGGCTTGAGGTACGACCCATGACCCTTTGGACCGGCATCGCCGTCTACATCATCATCTGGTGGCTGGTGATCTTCATGGTGCTGCCGTGGGGGGTGCGGCGCATCGACAGCGAGGCGCTCGGCAAGGGTGAGGACCCGGGCGCGCCGGAAAAACCGCGCATGTTGACGAAACTATTGGTAACTACGGTGATATCGGCGGTCATCTTCTCGCTCGTCTACCTAGTCATCATTTCCGGCGTGATCTCGTTCCGCGACTGATATGAACTGGTATTGCGACAAGGCCCCGGGGGATCCGATCCACGAGGCCTACCACGACGACGAATACGGCTTTCCGCTCGCCGACGAGCGGGCCTTGTTCGAGCTGTTGTCGCTGGAGCTGTTCCAGGCCGGCCTGTCGTGGGCGCTGATCCTTAAGAAACGCGCCACCACGGTCGCCGCCTTCGACGGCTTCGACGTCGACGTGGTCGCCGGCTACGGCAAGCGCGACGTCAACCGGCTGCTCAAGGACCCGGGGATCATCCGCAACCGGCTGAAGGTCCAGGCGGTGATCGACAACGCCAAGCGGGTGGTCACGCTCCGGGAATCCCATGGCGGCTTTGCCGGGTGGCTGGCCGCCCATCACCCGCGCAACCACGCCGCCTGGACGAAGCTGTTCCGGGCTCAGTTCAAGTTCATGGGCGGCGAGATCGTCAACGAATTCCTGATGTGCATCGGCTACCTGCCCGGCGCCCATCGCAAGGACTGCCCGGCCTACCGGCGGGTCGCCAAGGCAAGGCCGCCCTGGATGGGGGTGGATCCGAAGCTCTACAAGTCGAAATGAATCGCTGTGGCGGGCGGGCAAAATAAAAGGCAAGACCGTTGCCGGTCCTGCCGTTACCCAGTTTCAAACGGGTTTTCGTGCCCTGAAAAACCCTTATTGGTTCTTGTTGCCTCCCAAAACCCGGGCCCGAGCGCCGTCGGCCTGAGTCCTCGCCTCTTTGGGGTTCAGTTTAGGGGATTGGGGAGCCAACGTCACCCGGATTTTCATCGTTTTGGGCGGCAATTGCCTCGGAAAAACCGATACTACGCAGGCATTACGCCCCAAGGTTTTTAAACGCCGCGGCAGTGCCCGGATGACGGGCAAATCGGGGCCCGGAAGGCGGCCGGCGAATGCCGACGCAAGGCCCTAGATATCAAGCCGTTCCTCCGACAACGGCTTTCGCTTCTTGACGTTGAAGCGGCCGTTGTAGATTGGGGCGGCCTTGGTGGTCGGCCCCGGGTACTGCATGTAGACGATGACGCCGCCGGTCTCGGTCTTGAGCTCGTCCTCGTAATGCGGATCGGGGAAGAACATCATGGTGCCGGGGCCGTAGACGGCGTCGCCCATCCGGAACTTGCCCTCGAGCACGTACCAGACCTGGGCGAAATCGTGGGTGTGGTAGGGGTGGTAGGCGCCGGGCTCGTATCGCACCAGGCCGGCGTTCGGCTCGGTCGGGCGCTCGGGCCGGGGGTGAAACACCATCTTCGTCCACTGGCCGGGGAACCGCTGCATTTCCCACTGCATTTTGTCGGGGTGGCCTGCCTCCATCGGCTGATATTTCTTTGTCGCTTTTTTGGTCGCCATATCGTGACCTCCGTGCTGCGGCCGTACTCACCAAAGGCAAATTTTGGCATTGCCTCGGGTGGCTCGACAAGGCGCCTCGATCGCGGGCGCGTCGTCCGGCGGCAAGTCCTTGGGCGGAATGGTCGAATTCGTGCCACGGTGGTTAAGGTTTTTTCAATGCCGGCAACGGTAGGTTATGTTGGCATTCGGCGAAATGTCGCCTTGGATACCCAGATCATGAAGAATTTTCACTTGGCGTTCGTTGCCGCGATAATTTCGGCTTTGGCCGCATGGCCCTCCGGTGCGGAGGATGCAGCCAAAGTGACGATCAGCCGCGCCGATTGCCGGGCGCTGGTCAGGCACGTACCGGAAGCCGGCGTCGCCTATCAGCCTGGCGTCGACGTGCGCGGCAAGAAGGTCAAGCCGGCCGACCTCGGCGGCGGCGCATCGTGGCGGGTGCCGGAATCGATCACCATCGACATCATGATCGACATCGCCGAGAAATTCGGCATCGGCGCTGGCGGCCGGTTCAAGGGCGAGGCGTCGATCGCCGCCGTGACGGTGAACACCAAGACCGGCGAGGTTCTGCTCGACGGCAAGCCGGTCGGGGACGCCGCCACCGAGGCGGCGATCGCCAAGGCGTGCCGCGACGCCTACGGCAAATAGGCAGCGGCACAGCCCAGTTGTTGAAGCGTCAGCGACAAACCCCTAGAGTCACCGCGACCCGGCCGTTTTAGCTGCCATCAGGCCCCAAGGTCGCGTAAAGCGGCTGCCGTTTTCAGGTGCACGCGAGCCATGCGTTTGTCCCGCTTTTTCCTGCCGACCTTGAAGGAGACGCCCGCCGAGGCGCAGATCGTTTCACATCGTTTAATGCTGCGCGCCGGCATGATTCGCCAGTCGTCGGCCGGCATCTATTCGTGGCTGCCGCTGGGCTTCCGCGTGTTGAAGAAGATCGAGCAGATTGTCCGCGAGGAGCAGGACCGGATCGGTCAGGAGATGCTGATGCCGACCATCCAGCCCGCCGATCTGTGGCGCGAGAGCGGCCGCTACGACGCCTACGGGCCGGAGATGCTGCGCGTCACCGACCGCCACAAGCGCGACATGCTGTACGGTCCCACCAACGAGGAACAGATCACGCAAATCTTCCGGGACTCGGTGAAGAGCTACCGGGACCTGCCGAAGATGCTTTACCACATCCAGTGGAAATTCCGCGATGAGGTGCGGCCGCGATTTGGGGTGATGCGGGGACGCGAATTCCTGATGAAGGACGCTTATTCCTTCGACCTCGACTACGAGGGTGCGCGGCATTCCTATAACCAGCAGTTCATCGCCTATTTGCGCACTTTCCAGCGCATGGGCCTAAAGGCGATCCCGATGCGTGCCGAAAGCGGCCCAATCGGCGGCGACATGAGCCATGAGTTCGTGATCCTGGCCGATACCGGCGAAAGCGAGATCGGCTGCCACAAGGACTATCTCGGCATGGACTGGACGGCGGCCGGCATCGATTACACGGGCGATCTGCAGCCGATCATCGACGGCTTCACCGCCAAATATGCGGCCACCGACGACAAGCGCGACACCAATGCCGAGAAGGCCCTCGGCAAGGAGTTGGTTACCGGCCGCGCGATCGAGGTCGGGCACATCTTCTATTTCGGCAAGAAGTATTCGAAGGAGATGGACGCTATCGTCGCCGGCCCCGACGGCGGCGACGTGACGGTCGAGATGGGGTCTTACGGCATTGGCGTCTCCAGGCTGGTCGGCGCCGTCATTGAGGCCAGCCACGACGACGCCGGAATAATCTGGCCGGAGCCGGTGGCGCCGTTCAACGTCGGCATCGTCAACCTGAAACCCGGCGACAAGGCGTGCGACAGGGCGTGCGAGAACCTTTACGACAATCTCACCCAGAACGGTATCGAGGTTCTCTACGACGACCGCGAGGCCCGCGCCGGCGCCAAGTTCGCCGACATGGACCTGATCGGGCTGCCGTGGCAGGCGGTGATCGGACCGCGCGGTCTCGAGAAAGGGGTGATCGAAGTCAAGAACCGCAAGACCGGCGAGCGCCAGGAAGTCAGCATGCTTTCCGCCACCAACATGCTGACCGGCTGACCGCGGCATGGCTATCGCCTTGCTGCCGTTCGACGGCACGATGCCCCTCGACGCCCGTGTCGAGGGCGCGCCGGACGCTTACCTCCGCCTCGCCCGCGCCGGCTTTGGCCAACCGTAGGAGGGCCGCGGGTGTTCACCTACTTCGAATGGATGGTGGCGATGCGCTATCTGAGGGCGCGTCGCCAGGAAGGCTTCATCTCGGTGATCGCCTGGTTCTCGCTGCTCGGCATCGCCCTCGGCGTCGCCACCCTCATCATCGTCATGTCGGTGATGAACGGCTTTCGCCAGGAGCTGCTGACCCGCATCCTCGGCATCAATGGGCATCTGAGCGTCTACGCCGAGCAGGGCGACCGGCTGAAGGACTTCGATCCGATTGCCGAACGGCTGACCAAGGTGGACGGCGTCACCGCCGTTATTCCGCTGGTCGAAGGCCAGGTGATGGCGACCGCCCGCGGGGTCGCGCAAGGCGCCGTGGTACGCGGGCTCAGGCCGAAGGACCTAGCTGCGCGCAAGATCATCACTGGCAACATCCAGGCCGGCAAACTGGAGAAGTTCGAAGGCCAAGACTCCGTCGTCATCGGCGCTCGGATGGCGCGCAAGCTCGGCCTCGACATCGGCGACAAGGTCACCCTGATTTCGCCGAAGGGCAACGCCACTGCCTTCGGCACCGTGCCCAGGATGCGCGCCTACACGGTGGTGGCGACCTTCCAAATCGGCATGTACGAATACGATTCCAGCTTTATTTTCATGCCCTTGGAGGCGGCGCAGGTGTATTTCCGGCTGCCCGAGGCGGCGACCAACCTGGAGGTTTTCATCACCGATCCGGACCGCGCGCCCAATGTCGGCACCCGCGTCGCGGCGGCAATGAAGGGCCAGGTCCGCGTCCAGGACTGGCAACGCGTCAACGCCAGCTTCTTTAATGCCATCCAGGTCGAGCGCAACGTCATGTTCCTGATCCTGACGCTGATCATCTTGGTCGCCGCCTTCAATATCATTTCGTCGCTGATCATGCTGGTGAAGGACAAGGGCCGCGATATCGCCATCCTGCGCACCATGGGCGCTACCCGAGGCACGGTGATGCGGGTCTTCTTCCTGGCCGGTGCAAGCATCGGCACCATCGGCACGCTCGCGGGATTCGTCCTCGGCCTGGCGTTCGCCGACAACATCGAGACCATCCGCCAGTGGATCCAGGGGCTGACCGGAAGCGAGCTGTTCGCCGCCGAGATCTATTTCCTGTCGCAGCTGCCGGCGATCGTCGACCCAACGGAGGTGGCGGCGGTGGTGCTGATGGGCCTCGGGCTGTCGTTCCTGGCGACCCTTTATCCGTCGTGGCGGGCGGCACGGCTCGATCCGGCGGAGGCGCTACGCTATGAGTGATACGCCGCAGACCCCGGCGCAGACGACGTCCGGCAAGCCGGTGCTCGGTCTCGCCGGCGTCGTCCGCACCTTCCGTCAGGGCCGTCAGGACCTGGAGGTGCTGCGTGGAATCGACCTCGCGGTGCGGGAGGGCGAGATCGTCGCCCTGGTCGGTCCGTCGGGATCGGGAAAGTCCACCTTACTCCACATCGCCGGACTGCTGGAGGCGCCCGATGCCGGCGAGGTGACCATCCTCGGCGAGCCGTGCGCCGGCCTCGACGACGACGCCCGCACCGCGAAGCGGCGCGGCAATCTCGGCTTCGTCTACCAGTATCATCACCTGCTGCCGGAGTTCTCGGCGCTGGAGAACGTCGCCATTCCGCAGATCATCGCCGGCTTTTCGCGCGGCGAGGCGAAGCGGCGGGCGCGGGAGTTGCTGGGGTGGATGGGTCTGGAGGCGCGCGAGAAGCACCGCCCGGCTAGGCTCTCTGGCGGCGAGCAGCAGCGCGTTGCCATCGCCCGTGCCATCGCGGCGGCGCCGCGGCTCTTGCTTGCCGACGAGCCGACCGGCAACCTCGATCCGGAGACCGCGGCCGAGGTGTTCTCGGTGCTGCTGAAGCTGGTGCGCGGGGCGGGGTTGGCGGCGCTGGTGGCCACCCACAACCCGGACCTCGCCCAGCGCATGGACCGGGTGGTGCGGCTGCAGTCTGGCCGCCTGGTCGCGGCCTAGACCGCCCATCGCCGCACGCCGCGGCCATTGCGGTGAATCCCCATAGGCGGCCGCCCCGGTTTCGGATTACACTCCCCGGCCTTGCGACCGAAGGCGGTAACAGCCGCGGTCATTCGGGAGGTATGCATGTCGACATTTAAGACTCCGTCGCGGCGGCATTTCATTCAGGGCGCCGCCGCCGGCGCCACCGTGCTTGCGATGCCGTTCGCGCCAGCGCTCGCCGCCTATCCGGACCGCAACATCAACGTCGTCGTGCCGACCAGCGCGGGCGGCGGCGCCGATCAGATGCTGCGGGCGTTCACCGCGGTGTGGACGAAATACCTGAAGACGAACTTCGAACCGAGCTTCTTCCCGGGAGCTTCGGGCCGTGTCGGCTACGAGGTGTTCATGGGCAAGCGCGACGCCGATTGCTACAACGTCCTGTTCGGCAACATGGGCCCTGAGCTTCTCAACTGGGTGCTGCAGAAACCGACGTTCAAGCTCGACGAGTACATTTATTTCGGGCGCGTCGATAACGACCCGAGCGTCGTCTTCGTCGGCGCCAAGAGCAAGTTCCAGAGCATCGACGAGGTGATCGCCGAGGGCAAGAAACGCAAGCTCAACGTCGGCACCAGCCGCATGGCGCACCCGGCGTCGATCGGCATCCTGGCCCTCGGCGAGCACACCGGCGCCCAGTTCAACCTGATTCCGCTGGCCGGCGGCAAAAACACCATCGCCGGCGCGGTCACCGGCGAAATGGATTTGAGCGTGCTGCCGGCGGGCGTGGTCGTGGCCCGCGGCGACGCGTTGAGGACGCTGCTGGTGTTCGACAAGAAGAATCCGCTCGGCTCGACCCTCAACAACGCGCCGGCCGTCAACGATCATTTCAGGAGCAAGCTGCCGCCGCTGGTGTCTGCGCGGGCGTTCGCCATCCACACCAAGGCGATCGAAAAGTATCCGGATCGATTCAAGGCCCTGGAAAGCACCTTCAAGCAGGTATTCGCCGATCCGGAATACAAGACCTCGGTCGAAAGGCTGAAGGGCGTGTGGAAGCTCATCGAGTACGGCAACGTCGCCGATTGCAAGGAATACGCCGACGGTATCCTGTCGCTGGGGGAACGGTACAAGGCGCTCCTCTCCGGCAAGTCCGAGAAAACAGAGAAGAAGAAATCCTAATCCACGTCATCGAGTCCGACGGTCCGACTTTGCCGTGCGGCGGGCTGAGGAGCCGGGTCGCGGCCAGAGCCGTACCGGATGCCCCGGTCCACCGTGGATGCGCACGTATTCGATGATCGATCGATGACCGAATTGGCCCCGTCGCACCCGCAGGAAAAGCGCCCCGTCGGCGGCGAACTGATCATACCCGTCGCCAGCCTGCTGTTCACCGGCTATTACGTCTCCACCATCGTCAATTCGCCGTGGACGGCCCAGGTCAGCGCCCTATTCGTCGGCAGCTTTCTCGCGCTGCTGTCGCTGATCTTCGTCGTTAAGGCGGCCATCATGGTACGCCGGGGCGAGGCGGACTTGAGTGTGCGCGACGTCTTCAATGCCACCGATCGCGAAACCGGCCGCTACTGGCTGCTCCTGCTCACCGTCGCCTACATCCTGGTGGTCGAGTGGGGCGGCTTCACCATCACCACTTTCGCGTTCCTGACGGCAGCCATGCTGGTCCTCGACAAGGGGCGGCGTCCTGCCTACATCGCACTGCTTGCGGCGGCGTTCTCGATGGGCGGATATGCGCTGTTCATTTTCGCCTTCGACGTCAGGTTCCCGGTCGGACCGTTCGAGCGGCTGATGAAGTGGCTGCTGACATGAACCTGTCGCTCGAATTGTTCGGGGCGCTATTTGTGCACGAGCTGTCGTTCTGGTGGGTGATCGTGCCGTCAATCCTGCTGGGCTATGTGGTTGGCGCCATTCCCGGCTTCAGCGCCGCCAATACGATCATCATTCTGCTGCCATTGACGCTGACCATGGACGTCGAGGTCGGGCTGGCGTTCATGGTGGCGCTTTACTGCTCGTCGCGGATGGGAGCGGGGATTCCGGCGATCCTGGTCAATATCCCCGGCACCGCGGGCGCCGCGGCGACGCCGCTCGACGGTTATCCGATGGCCAAGGCCGGGCGCGGCCAGCAGGCGCTGGCGATATCGTTCGTCGCCTCGACCGTCGGCGGGCTCCTGACCACCGTGCTCGCGATCTTCATCATGCCGTGGCTGGCCGAGGTCAGCTACCACATGCATTCGGTGGAGATGATCGTGATCATGCTGTTCGGCATCTCGCTGATCGCTTCGATCGCCGCCCGCGACACCCTGAAGGGGCTGATCGCCGGCTTCTTCGGCTTGATGATCGGGCTGATCGGCACCGACCACGTGTACGCGACGCCGCGCGGCACCTTCGGCCTTCTCGAATTGTATGACGGCGTTCCGCTGATCCCGGCCCTGGTCGGCCTGTTCGCGGTGTCGGAGGCGTTCATGATCATCGAGCAGCGCTCCATCCTCACCGAAATGGGACTCAATATCCTGCGCGGGGCAGGCTGGTCGGCGACCTTGGAGGGGGTGGCGATCGCACTCAGGCGCTGGTGGCACATCACGTGGACCGGCCTGATCGGATTAGTGATCGGCGTTATCCCGGGCGCCGGCGCGGCGATCGCGTCGTTCGTCGCCTATCAGCAGTCGCGCTCGTTCTCGAAGACGCCGGAGCTCTACGGCACCGGCCATCCGGAAGGGTTGATCGCGCCCGAGTCTGCCAACAACGGCGTCACTGCTGGCACCCTGATCCCGATGTTCATCCTCGGCATCCCCGGCGGCGCCACCGCGGCGGTGATGCTGGTTGTGCTGCAGTACCAGGGCGTCAACATCGGCCCGACGCTGTTCGAGCAGCGCCCCGAGATCGGTTACGGCGTCTTCATCGTCATGGCAGTCACGTATTTGCTGATGATGCTCACCATCCTGCCGCTGGCCCGATACATGCCGCGGGTGACGATGGCGCGGACCGTGTACATGGCGCCGCTGATCATCTCGTTCACGCTGGTCGGCTCTTTCGTGCCCCGCGATTACGTGTTCGACATGTTCCTGGCGCTGTTGTTCGGCATCATCGGCTATGTCGGACGCCGCACCGGCTATCACGTCGCCGCCATGCTGATCGGGGTTATCCTGGGCCCTATGCTGGAACAATATTTCCTGCGTGCCATGAAGATGGCGGACGGCAACCTGATGGTGCTGTTCTCGTCGAACATCGGCAACGCGCTGTGGGCGGCGCTGATTGTATCGGTGGCGTTACCGTTCGCGCTCGAGTACAAACGCAACCGCCGGAGGGCCACGGGCGCCGCATGATCCGCGGCGTGCCGGCATCGAGGGAGTCGAGATTATGCCGAAGTTCAAGGATACGCCGCTCGCCCGCAACATAAGACGGGTCGGGCACCTGGACATTCCCGGCGGCGGCCAGGTGGTGGTGGATGGCCGCTATGCTTACGTCGGGCACATGAAGCCGCCGCACGGCACCACCATCATCGACGTCTCGGACGCGAAGAGGCCGAAAGTCGTATCCACGATCGACCTCGAGGACGATTATTCCCACACCCACAAGGTTCGAGTGGTCGGGGATCTGATGTACACCAACGTCGAGCAGAACAACCGCCATTTTCTCAGGCTCGGCGACCGACTACCCGGCATCCGAAAAAAGCTCGCCGCCGAGCTGGGACGCGAGGCGACCGACGCGGAGGCTGCGAGCGACCTGGGGGTTTCGGTCGACGACGTGGCGGAACTCGACATCGCGCGGGAGCGCGGTTACGAGGACGGCGGATTTCGCATTTACGATATTTCCGACAAGGCGAAGCCGAAGTTGATCAAGCACCAGAAGACCTTCGGCTTCGGCGTCCACCGCTTCGACGTCGACGAGCGCTACGCCTACATCTCCACCGAGATGGAAGGCTACGTCGGCAACATCCTGGTCATCTACGACGTGGCGAATCCGACGAGGCCGCGCGAGGTGTCACGCTGGTGGATGCCGGGCCAGCACGTCGCCGGCGGCGAGAAGCCGGCGTGGAGGGGCTACCGTAACCGGCTCCATCACGCTCTCAGGGCCGGCAACGAGTTGTGGGCAGCGGTATGGCACGCCGGATTCCGGGTGATCGACGTCTCCAACATCGCCAATCCGAAAACGATCGCGTCGCACGATTACCACCCGCCATTCCCGGAGCCGACGCACACCGTGCTGCCGTTCCTGAAACCGATCGGTGGGCGCCGCGTCGCGATGGTGGCCGACGAAGAGCATACCCACACGCCGGGCAGGTTGCACGGCTTCCTGTGGGTGTTCGACGTCACCGACCTGAACAAGATCCAGGCGTTGTCAGCCTTCGACGTCAGCGAGTTGGACAGCCCATGGAGCCGCGCGCCCGGTCGTTTCGGTGCGCACCAGTTCCGCGAGAAGCTGGATTCGACGCTCGTTCACATGACATGGTTCTCGGGCGGTCTCCGCGTGATCGATGTCGCCGACCCGTTCAAGCCGAAGGAGATCGCGCACTACATCCCCAAGCCGGTCAACGGCGAGCCGAGCCCGCAATCGAACGATGTCGACGTCGACCGGGATGGTTTGATTTATCTCCTCGACCGCAACGCCGGCTTCGACGTTCTCGAGATGACCGGGTCGTAGCCGGGATATGCCCGGGAAACCCCGGGGTGCGCCGGGCCGTTTGCCGATCCCGGTTTCGGCTGGTATGATACAGAATCGGTTGACGATCGGTTTGGAGACGCGGTTATGGCAGTTGATCCCGCTACCACCGCCGCCAGCAACCTGACCCAGGTGCTGGCGCAATTGCGCCGCACATTGCTGCAGGAGCGCGTCGCATTGCAGCTCGTCGAGCAGGCGACCGAAGCGCAAAAGACCGCAAATGCCGCCAACATCACCGTCGGTCGCGGCAAGGTGCTCGATATCGAGGCGTGATCCGGACCGCTTATCCACAGCTGTCGGAAATATTGTGGAAAAGTTGAACCCGACCTACAACATTTAGTGACATCATTGCCGGTGTGTGGAATCCTGCCACCATGAGCCGGGCCGATTTCGTTCACCTCCGCGTCCACACCGCTTATTCGCTGTCGGAAGGCGCGTTGCCGGTCGAAGAACTGGTCGAGCTTTGCCGGGCCAAGGAGATGCCGGCGGCCGCCATTACCGACACCAATAACCTATTCGGGGCGCTTGAGTTCTCCTCGGCCGCCGCCAAGGCGGGCGTGCAGCCAATCATCGGCTGCCAGCTGTGCATCGCCCGCGAGCGCGTCGGTGGCGCGGGTGCCGGCAATGGCGGCTCCCATTCGGGCAGCCCGCAGGCGCCGGACTCCGATCCTCTGGTGCTGCTGGTGCAGGACGAAACGGGCTATCGCAACCTCTTGAAGCTGATCAAGCAGGCCTTTCTGGGCGACGCCGCCGCCGATCCGATGGTGTCGCTGGATGCGCTGATCGACCGCGGCGCCGGGCTGATCGCGCTGACCGGCGGTCCCGACGGCCCGCTCGGCCGCCTGTTGCGCGACGGACAGCGCGACGCGGCGATGGCGGTGCTGGAGAAGCTCGAGCGCGCTTTCCCCGGCCGGCTTTACATCGAGCTGATGCGCCACGGGCTCAAGGAGGAAAAGGAGACCGAGGCGGCGTTCCTCGACATCGCCTATCAGCGTGAACTGCCGTTGGTGGCGACCAACGAGGCGTTTTTCTCGGACCCGTCGATGTACGAGGCGCACGACGCGCTGATCTGCATCGCCGAGGGCGCCCACGTGTCGGACGGTGACCGCCGACGGTTAACGCCGGAGCACGGCTTAAAGTCGGCGAGCGAGATGCGGGCGCTGTTCGCGGACCTGCCGGAGGCCGTCGACAACACCCTGGTGATTGCCAGGCGGTGCGCATTCATGGTTGAGCCGCGCGATCCGATCCTGCCACCCTTCGAGTGCGGCGAGGGCCGCACCCAGGAGCAGGCGCTGCGCGAGAAGGCCTTTGACGGCCTGGAGAATCGCCTGGCGACGCGGGTGTTCCGACCGGACATGTCCGAGGACGAGCGCCGGCACGCCGCCGACCCCTATCGCAAGCGCCTCGACTACGAGCTCAAGGTCATCGTCGACATGGGCTATCCCGGCTATTTCCTGATCGTCGCCGACTTCATCCGCTGGGCGAAGGAGCACGGCATTCCGGTCGGGCCCGGCCGCGGTTCGGGGGCCGGCTCGGTGGTTGCATGGGCGCTGACCATCACCGACCTCGATCCGTTGCGGTTCGGACTGCTGTTCGAACGCTTCCTCAACCCCGAGCGCATCTCGATGCCGGACTTTGACATCGATTTCTGCCAAGACCGCCGCGACGAGGTCATCCGTTACGTGCAGGAGAAATACGGCCGCGACCATGTCGCCCAGATCATCACCTTCGGCAAGCTGCAGGCGCGCGCCGTGCTGCGCGACGTGGGCCGGGTACTGGAAATGCCCTACGGCTACGTCGACAAGATATGCAAGCTGGTACCGTTCAATCCGGCCAACCCGCCGACGTTGGATCAAGCGCTGAAGGCGGAACCGCAACTGCGCAAAATGGCTGCCGACGACCCGGCGGTGGAAAAGTTGATTGACATCGCCCGCAAGCTCGAGGGGCTCTACCGCCACGCCTCGACCCATGCCGCCGGGGTGGTGATTGGCGACCGGCCGCTGGAGGAGCTGATCCCCCTCTACCGCGACCCGCGTTCGAACATGCCGGTGACCGGATTCAACATGAAATACGTCGAGTACGCGGGCCTGGTGAAGTTCGATTTCCTGGGTTTAAAAACCCTCACCGTCCTGGCCGAGGCGGAACGCCTTGTCGGCACCGCGGGCGGCAAGGTCTCGGTCGCCGACCTGCCGCTCGACGACCGGGCGACCTACGAGATGATCGGCCGCGGCGAGACGACCGGAGTGTTCCAGCTCGAATCGGCGGGCATGAGGGATATCCTGAAGAAGCTCCGTCCTGATTCCTTCGAGGACATCATCGCTGTCGTCGCCCTCTACCGGCCGGGGCCGATGGATAACATCCCGAGCTATATCCGTCGCAAGCACAACGAAGAGACGCCGGACTACCTGTACCCGACGTTGGAGGGCATCCTGAAGGAGACCTTCGGCATCATCATCTATCAGGAACAGGTGATGCAGATCGCCCAGGAGCTCAGCGGCTACTCATTGGGCCACGCCGATATCCTAAGGCGCGCCATGGGAAAGAAGATCCGCGCCGCCATGGCCGAGGAACGCCAGGCATTCGTCGAGGGGGCCAAGACCAAGGGCGTGCCGGAAAGCAAGGCCAGCGACATCTTTGACCTGGTCAACAAGTTCGCCGGCTATGGCTTCAACAAGTCGCACGCCGCGGCATACGCGCTGGTCGCCTACCGGACCGCCTACATGAAGGCCAAACATCCAGTCGAATTCCTGGCCGCCTCGATGACGTCGGACATGGGCAACACCGACAAGCTCGGCGTCTTCCGCCAGGAGCTCAGCCAGATGCGCATCCAACTGCTGCCGCCGGATGTGAACGCCTCGGACGCCGCTTTCGCCGTCGAGCGCGGCGGCGCCGGCGGCGCCGCCATTCGCTATGCCTTGGCGGCGGTGCGCAACGTCGGAGAGGCGGCGATGCAGCGGGTCGTCGCGGAACGCAAGGCCAACGGCCCCTACAAGGACCTGTTCGACTTCGTCGAGCGACTCGACAACCACGTCATTAACAAACGCCAGATGGAAAGTATGGCGCGCGCCGGCGCCTTCGATGGATTGAACCCTAATCGGCGGCAGGTGTTCGACGGAATCGAAACGTTGTTGAAGTTCGCTAACGTCGTCCACCAGGAGCGGGCGAGCGGCCAGATGGGACTATTCGCTACCCCCGGGTCCGGCGCCCGCGGCGACGCCATCGACAGGCCGGCGCTGGCGGCTGCCGTCGACTGGCCGCCGATGGAGCGGTTGCACCAAGAATTCGACGCGATCGGGTTCTATTTGTCGGCGCATCCGCTCGACGCATACACGACCGCCTTGCGCAGGTTGAAGGCCAGGCCGTCGTCCGAGGTCGCCGCTGCCAGCCGGCCCGGTTCGGCGTGGATGGCGGGGACGCTGATCGGCATCAAGGAGCGCACTTCCGCCAAGGGCAACCGCTACGCGTTCCTGCAATTCTCGGACAGCGCCGGCGTCTTTGAGGCGACATGCTTCTCGGAGACCCTCAGCGAGCACCGCGCGGTTCTCGAGGTCGGCAATTCGTTCCTGATCCTTGCTGCGGTGCAGTTCGAGGGCGATACGGCGCGCTTCAACGTGCAGGACTTGGAGCCGTTGGAGCGGGCTGCGGCCAAGGCTGTCGGCGGCGTCGCGGTGGTAGTTGACTCGCCGGCGCCGCTGGCGGCGTTGAAGGACGTGCTGGCCGGACAACGGCGGGGGCGAGGGCAGGTGCGGGTGATCTCCAGGCTCGGCCAGGGCAGCGAGGTCGAGATTGAGCTGCCTGGCGGC
>Ga0209399_10000172_pt1 | contig 39729 bp, 35 predicted proteins | sample OV2TP3_FD_184130 | JGI IMG/M metagenome (GOLD analysis project Ga0209399, IMG submission 184130) | Hot spring microbial communities from Beatty, Nevada to study Microbial Dark Matter (Phase II) - OV2 TP3 (SPAdes) (version 3) | ecosystem: Environmental > Aquatic > Thermal springs > Hot (42-90C) ... | reverse complement strand
AGCTGCGGGGCTTTCTCGACGGTTTAGTAAAGCCTTATATCCATATCAGGGCAAGCTAAAGTGTTACCCTGATTTGAACCATGCCCTTTTTGGTATGCTTTCTGTCTTTGGCCGTAGAGCAGATACGCCGGGGCAAACTGGGGGACAGTTTCCATTTATTTTTCTACCTCGACCGGACGACCCTGCCCGGCTGACTCGACGACAGCCAGCGCAACCTTTGTTGCGTGACGGACCTCGTCCGGCGTGCCCAGAGCCGGCTGCTGGCCGTTGATCACACAACGTGCGAAGTACCCGAATTCGTTGCGCAGGGCGCCCGTGACCTGCCCGGCCACTTCGGGGCTCAGGTAGAAGTCCGGAATGCGCGTCGCGCCAGATGCCCACATCCAGAAGGCGTCGGTTGGGTCACGCATCTGGGCGGTGCCTTTCGTGCCAATCACTTCGAGGTAGTTGTCGTGGGGCCAATCCCCCGGGGCCCCTTCGGGGATATGCCAGACCTGCTCGATTACCCCCACCGCGCCGCTTGCAAACTCCAGGGTGGCCCACCAGGTGTCGGTGATATTCCACTCGTTTTGGCTTCGGCCTACCGCGTAGACCCTGTCCACGCGCGACCCGGCCAGCCAGATCAACATGTCCACCGTGTGGATGCCTGGCTCAATGATCAAAGGCCAGTGCTGAAAACGCGGCTTGCTCAGATACTGTCGGCCGCAGTTACGACGCCCGTACAGCGACACGATCTCTCCCAGTTCATCCGACGAGATCCGCTCCCGGATCATCGCCCGCCTCGGGTCGTGGCGCTCGATGTAACCGACCATGACAATGCGCTTCTTCTCTTCAGCCAGGCGCAACACCGCTTCGGTCTCGTCTATGCGCGCGCTCAGGGGTTTTTCCACCAGGACGTGCTTTCCCGCGGCCAGGGCAATCTGAGCCACCTCAGCATGGCGGGCGACCTCATTCACGACGTCCACCGCTTCAACCTCCGGATCACCCGCAAGGTCGCGCGCATCCGTATACCACCGCCGCACCCCGAATGTCCCGGCGACCTCCTTCGCTCGACCAGCCGAGCGCGAACAGACGGCGACGACCTCAAACTCCGCCATCTGACTGAGCGTCCTGGCGTGCACCTCCCCGAAAGCGCCCAACCCGACGACTCCGATACGCACCGGCCTCATATCGACTCCCTCTATCGACAGCGTCCCAGAGAGACCCTATCCTTCCATCTCCACCTTGAACAGGAAGCTGGCCCGTTCGTGGTTGTCGCACTCCGCCACGATGAACGTCCGGGCGTCCACTGCGCACATGTGATGCGCCAGCCAGCAGCGCGTCCCATCCCGGCTGTCCACAATGGGCCCCAGATCCGTGAAGACCCGCGAGGCCGGGTCATACGTGAACAGGTGCGTGTCATACTCCGCCCCGCAGGCCCCGTAGATCAGCCCGTCCTCCCCCTCCAGCAGCCCCTTCAGGCGGGGGGCAGCAAACGGTTTTCCCAGGTAGGTGACCTTCGGGCCCCGGTGGTCCACCTGCGCCAGCACTCCTGCGCTCGTCCCGATGTACAGCCTCCCGTCCTTCGTCAGCAGGGCCGTGTCTATCTGGTTGGCGCCAGGACGCCGGGTGACGCTCCCCACGTCCGGCAAGTCTACGTTCAAAAAGTCGATCTCATCCCGGTCCGGGTCGTAGCGCAGCAGCGGGTACCGCCCCGCCCACTGCATCATCTCGTAGGTGTGCCACACCCCGCCGTCCGCATCTATGGCCAGGTTCTCCATCGCGATGTTGCCCAGCATCGTCAGCTCCCGCGCCCGGTTGGTGGCGATGTCGTAGCGGAACAGCTTGCGCCCCGGAAACGTGTCCCCGTAGATGATCCCCCGCTTATGATCCATTACCGTCGCCTGCACGTAGTCGTGCGCGATGGGGATGCACAGAAACTCGTACTCCCGCGTCCGGGGATCAAACCGGAAGATCGCCCCACCCGGCGCCTTCGGCCAGATGTCCACGTCCCCCAGCGTGGCGATCCCCCCGTAGATGCGTCCCTCCGCGTCCAGCTCCAGACACTGGTGGATCTTGGACCCGTAGCGGTCCCGGCCTCCGGGATAGTTCAGCGACGCCCACCGGTCCGTCCGGGGATCGAAGGTATAAAAGACATCCCCCGCCAGCGAGGTCATGCCCACGTAGACCAGACCGTCGTTCGGGTTGTGGAGCACACAGGTGGGGGAGACCCACTTTTTACCGAATGTTTCATCGCCGATCCACTCCTCGCTCGTCTTCCACTTCGTGAACAGCGCCCACTTCTCCGCGCTGATCTCACATTCTTTGAGCCGATGCGCGGTGATCCGTGCGACTTTCATTTCAAATCCCCTTTCTTCCCTTATAATCTCAATCCTCTGGTCAGTTCGAGGCCGGCACAACCCCTATGACGCGACACGGCGAGGCGCAGGCCCCGTGGATCTTGAGCGGCATCACGATCAGTTTGATCCGCGCCCCCCGAATCTTGGTCAGATTTACCATGGGGGCCAAAAGCAGCGTTCCGGATCTCAGAAACATAGGGAAAAAGTGCGGTTTCTCGTCCAGGGTCCTGCCAGGCGCCCATGTCCGACCCCAGGACAGGACAGTGACGCTGCACGGCCCACTCCACGGCGTCGTACCGGAAGTGGGGACTGTTCTTGAAGTCCGTCTCTTTGAACAGGTCGTATCCAGTGGCGATCAGCAATGCCTCGCCGGGGTTGACGACCTCCCCGGACCTTGTCAGTTCCGACTCGATGTCCGGGGCCGTGACCTTTTCACCCGGGCCGCGGGGGATCTGGAGCACCACTGCAGAGAGAAACAGCCGATCCAGTCCCACTTCATGGACCTTTTCCATCTCCGGGTAGAGGTGCGCCCCGGTCTCCAGGTAGGTCGAGACCTGGACGGGCATGAGCACCGACTGCGAATAACTCACGTAACCGCGCCCCTTGCTCCTGGCGCTCAGGTCTATCTCCCGGACCTGCACGGGAGGAAATGTGGGAGGTGGAACTTGCGTCATCCCTTCGTAGATGTCAGCGCCCAGGTCGATCAACTCGCCCATGTCCCACACCTGGTTCAGTTTCATAGAAAAACCTCACGCGGAAACTGCCGACTTTAGGCGGCAGAGGAAGCGTGTCTCTTTTGGCCTTGACTTAATGACTCGATTTCACTATATTGGTTCGTATGGAAGGCATACGAACGATCTCCTGCAAGCTCCAGGTTGCGCCCTACCAGGTTGCGCACCTCAACGCTACGATGAAGGCGTTTGCCGATGCCTGCAACTTCGTGGCCGACTACGGACGCAAGAATAAAGTGAGCAGGCAGTTTGCCCTGCACAAAGCCTGTTACGGAGAGATTCGTATGCGGTTCGGTCTGTCGGCTAATCTGGCCGTCCGTGCCATTGCTCGCGTTGCCCCTCGACTGGCAAAGACCAGGACCCGAAACAGTGTTTTCAAACCTACCAGCGTTGACTACGACGCCCGTATCTTCTCCTTCCGGGAGAGCGATTGGACGGTGGCCCTGACCCTTTTGAATAGCAGGGAGCGGTTCGGGTTGGACATCGGAGACTGGCAGAGGAAGACCCTGAAAAACCAGTCTCCTACCAGCGCCACAGTCAGCAAGAAGGGGAAAGACTACTCCATTGACATCCAGGTCAAGGAACCCACCCCAACCCCGGAGAAACCTTCCGGAATCCTCGGCGTTGACCTCGGCATCAAAAGCATAGCCACGCTGTCTGACGGAACCTCTTTTGGTGGCGCTACGCTGAACGCCTACCGTCTGAAGCGGCACAAGGTCAGGAAGTCGCTTCAGTCGAAGGCACACAAAGGATCGCCCTGCACAAGAAAGAACGCCAGGCGAACCCTGAAACGGCTTAGCGGCAAGGAGCGGCGCTACCAGAAGGCGGTCAATCATCGGATCAGCAAGCGGATCGTGGAGACGGCCAGGATGAACAGTCAGGCGATTGCCCTGGAGAATCTGAAGGGCATCCGGGACCGGACAAACAAGCGCCTTCGGCGGTCTCAGCGCGGGCTGCACAACGCCTGGGCCTTCTACCAGCTTGCGGAGTTTATCCGCTACAAGGCCGCCCTGGCTGGTGTCGTGGTCGTCTCTGTCGATCCTCGCTACACTTCCCAAACCTGCTCCTCCTGTCGGCTTTTCGGACAACGCCGGGGCAAAGTGTTCAGTTGTTCAAACTGCGGTGTTGTTCTGGACGCCGATCTCAACGGCGCGAAGAACATCGCCTCGGTCGGGGCCGTTGTAACCCGGCCCGAATACTCACCGCGCCACATCGGGAGATGCGGCGGTCGGGCGGTAGGGTAAAGCTGACGCCTTCAGGCGTCAGTAGTGTTACTCCCAGCGCAGTTCCACGGCCAGGAACCCCTTGTCCGACGACATCTCCACCGGCAGGGTGATCTGTTGGCCCTCCACCTTCGCGGATGACAGCAGATCCTTTCCTGTGTAGATGTCCACCAGGGACACAGGTCTGGCATTCTTCGGGAGACACATCCCCAGGTTCGTCCAGTAGGCCAGCCCCACATAGTTGAAGATCAGGCAGATCAGGGAATGGTCCCCCAGCATGGGAAACAGCTCCATCGTCGGCAATTCCCGGCCGTCCCACGGGCGCAGCTTCCGGTAGGCATTGTCCGGGGGAAAGGGCCACAGACAGGCCGTCGGCGCCTCTTTCCCAAGCCATCGCAGCAGGTTCTGAAGCAGTCTTAACCCCCCCGTGTGAGTGCGGGAGCCGGGGGGGTCTCCGGGCCTGGTGTAGTTGTACACAGGGCCTCCGGCCATCCAGGCCTCCCGCCCCTTCCCTCGCTCATTCACCACCAGGGCCGGACGCCCCTCCACCTCCAGGATCGTCTCCCCCTTGATACCCGGCTCCGAAAACGCCGACGCCAGGAGGATGGGAGACGCTACTCCCTCCAGAAGGGGGTGAGTGGAACGGGTCGGCTTTAACTCCGCAGGCGCAACAGTCTCTCCAGCAGGCGGCGGACACGCCCCACGCCCCGCCCAGTCCGCAACCGGCGTGCGACCCATCCAGAGCACCCCCCCCCGGATTCCACGTATTCTTTCAGAATGGCCCTCTGCTCCTCCTTCAGACAATGAGCCTCCGGCAGGATCACCGGCCCGGCCAGGCCATCCGCCGCGTCCGACAGACGCCGGTCGAACAGCCAGCGCCAGGGCAGGCCCACGTGGTACATCACATCCGCCCAATGGGTCAGCGCTTCACGCCCCCAGCTTCGCTCAGGGTAGCCATAAATCTCCGTCTGCGAAGGATTGACGACCGTCGCATAGCTGTAGGGCCGGGTCCTCTCAAAATAAGGGTCTAAAGCCCTGGCCTGCTGAAACCCGTCTATGAACCCGGGAGGAAGCAGTTCCATCATCTCGTGACTCAAAAAAGTGGCCGTCTCCGCCCCCAGCGCAAAGGGGACCGTCCCCGCAAAGAAACCGTCCTGATGGTTCAATTCCAGGCAGGTCTGCGGGATAAAAAATGCCGAGGGGTAGATATTCATCGAACGCTGGACCGCGGCCCCCCCTGTCGTGCGCACGGCCTCCGTCAAGATCCGCCGGATGGGGCGGTAGGTCCAGCGGGGATACTGGGTGTGGTGGTAGGCGTTGGTGGCCAGCACATCCTGCGCCTGCGCATCGTGTGCCAGGTCGATCCCCACGAGCCAGGGGTTGTGCGCAAACGCGGCCACCGTAGACGCATTGAGCTGGATGCCCACCGCCACATCGGGCCTCTGTTTTTTGACCTCGGACCGGAAATACGCATGGACCTCTGTCCACCCCTCCATCCGGTGTTGAATCCATTGCCACCAGACCTCCGACCCCCAGTCGGCCTTCCGGGGCGGGGGGGCCCCGAACTTGCGCTCGAATTCCGAAACACAGTAGTCGCAGTAACAGCCGATCGACCCATCGGGAAACCCGATCGACGCCTCGTCGTTCAGGTGGATCTCCCGCAGCGGAGGAAGTTGCACCACCTTGCTCAGCAGGGCTACGTAATCCGCCTTGTTTTCCGGCTGAAACGGGCAGCGCCAGTTTCTCTCCACGGGAGGCCCAGACCCTCCCGTGACGCGCAGACAGACCATGCGGCGTTCGGGGTGTTCCCGCAGGAACTCCTCCCGGTATTTCATGTATCCCGTGAACAGCTTCAGCCCCAGCCCGAACTCCGTGGCCCACTCCGCCACCTCACAGACCTGCTCCCAGGAGAATCCCTGCCCGGTATAGGCATCCTGGTTCGGAACAAGGTAGGGAGATAGATCGGTATACCCCTCGTCCTTGATCTTCTGAATATACGCCCGCGAACAACTGACCCCCGGGACCAGCAGAAAAGCGGCCCTGCGAATCGACCTTTTCATTCCATTTCACCTCCTGGATGATCCGCCCTCAACCTGGCCATACCACTTCCGTATACCGACCCTTCTCCAGAGGATAGGCATGGACCCGCATCTTCCGGTCCCGGTTGGTCATGAAGATGGCGTGGGAGGTGCTCCAGTTTGCGATGTTGTGACCTTCCATCTGTAAAATTCGGCCAGGGGCATACACGTCAAACAGAAAGTCGGTGAACTCCTTCAGCGTCCTCATCTTCTTGAACGCCTCCCGGTGGCAGGCGAAATACTGAACCCGATTCTGCGAGTTGTAGTAGTCGGGACTCCGCCAGAAGTTCGGGTCCCCGGCCCTGGCCAGGGCCTGGAGGTCCGGGTGCTGCCAGTGGTTGGTCTCCAGAAGCAACCCGTCCTCCGGCTCCCTGAACGCGATGTTCTCCGACTCTAACTCCATTCCCACCATATTCCCCCTGGCGTCCACGGCCGTGCCCGTCAGCCCTTTCACCCCCGAAATCCGGTACTGCCTGGCAAAGTGACGAACGTCCTCGCAGTCCGCACAGTGCCGGGGGAGCAGATGGAAGACAAAATAGAGATTGAGGTATTCCGGGTTGTCGGGCCAGTGGAACTTCGGGAGCCCTGAGGCCCAGCCCACCATCAACCCCGCGTCGTTGAGCGCCGTGTGGGTCGATATCCCCCGTTTCCATCCGATCCCCACAAACCCGTGCGGCTTGAGGTCCGGGAAACCGCCCAGGTAAAACTCCTTCAGCAGCCGGTCCCTGGAGCCGGCGCGAACGGGATCGTAGGTCCTCAGCAGGGCCGGTCCATCGTCTTTCAGCAGGATCCCGAACGCCGAACAGCCGTCCTGTGCGCGCCCGGTGTTGTAGACGTGCAGATAGTAGGTGTGGTCGAAGTTCTCGATCCCCACCTCTGCCCCGAAGGCCTCCATCTGCTCCATGAAGTCGGGGAACTCCCGCCGCATGAAGGCCATGTTCTTCCGAAAATAGGGGTGCTCAAAGTTGTGGCGGATGGCCAGCAACTCCTTCAGCGCACCACGCGCAAAATCCGGGTCGAGCGCCCCCTGAGCCCTGCCGACCTCTGCGGGACCTCCTCGAAGGACGTGAAGGTCCATATCCCCCTGCTTTAAAAGCGTGGGCTGATGCATGGCGAATCTCCTCTAAAATCTGTGGGTCGCAGGCCCTCATGTGACCGGATACCGTTCGCAACCCAGCGCCTGCGCCATGGCGCGAATGTGCTCAGGGCCTGCCCCGCAGCACGCCCCGATGTAGTGGATCCCCTCCGCCTTCGCCTTCAACGCAAATTCAGCCATCTCCTTGCCGGAGACGATCATCGCCTCCCGGAGCACCCCCGTGTTGGGGCCGGACCGCCGATGGCCAGCCGGCTGACAGGCAATGGGGACATCCACGGCCTGACGCATCTCCAGCACAGCAGGCCACACGCCGACAGGGTCATGACCGCAGACCAACCCGACGATGTCAGCCCCTTCCCCCACCAGAGTCCGCGCGCACTCCGCCGGCGATGCGCCGTCCGACATCCTGTTCATCCCGCCCATCAGGACCATCGTCGGGATGTCCGTCTTCTTGCAGCGCGATAGACAGAGCCGGGCCTCGTCCAGCCGGCCAAAGGTCTCGGGGATGAGGATGTCTACGTCCGCCTCCACCATGGCCGCAATATGCTCGTCCCACTCGGCGCACGCCCGGTCGCGCGACCCGGCGTTATCGGGGCTGAATATGTACGGCCCTGTCCACGACCCCGAGGCGGTCTGATTCAGGCACCCCCCAACCAGCGCCTCACCTCCGCTCGCCTCCCTTGCCAGCCGGATCGCTGCCCGGGTGATCTCGCCCAGCCGGTCGCCCCAACGATGACGCCGGTCCAGTTGCGTGCGGCTGGTCCACCACGTCAGGGCCTGAAGCGCCTGCGACCCTGCGCGAAAAAAATCCTTATGAATCTGACGCAGCACCTCCGGATGCTCCACGATCACATCCGGCGTGTCGTAGCCGCGCCACCTCGCCTCGATGATCATCCCTCCATCCCCCAGGACGACGCCCTGCTTCAACATCTCCAGGATATTGTCTTTCATTTCCACCCTCTTTCAGGAGAGCAGTCCAGAGTCCAGGGTCATAGATTTTGACTTTGACCCTGGACCTGTGACCCGTGACCTCCTCAACGTGGACGCAGCTCGATGTGAACCCGCTCACAGCCCAGCGCTTGGGCCATCGAGCGTACGAGCTCCGGGCCGGCGCCGTCACAGCCACCGATGCAGTGAATTCCGTGTACCTTTGCCTGCAGGGCATACAGGGCCATCTCAATGCCGTAGATCAGCATCGCCTCCCGGATCGTCTCCCATCCGGGCCGGCTCGTCCGGTAGCCGCCCGGAAAGAAGGCGATGGGGACCTCCACGCCCTCCCGCATCTCCCGCACCACCGGCCACATGTCCTGAGGCTCGCGCGCGCCGCTCGACCCGACCACGTCGGCCCCGTCATCTACCAGGGTGCGCGCGCACTCCGCCGGAGACGCCTCGTCTCTCGTCCTCGCTTCTGACGTGGGGATGCCTGCCGGGTCGACCCTGTCGACCGATTGCCTCCATCGAAGGTCTCGTATCTCCTCCACTCCCAGGGGAAAATCCACTGTTGCCACAGTCGGGAGCGAGGTCTTCTTACAGCACGTCAGCGCCAGCCTGGCCTCGTCCAGCCGATCGAACGACTCACAGACCAGTAGATCTGCTCCCGCGCTCACCAGCACAGCAACCTGCTCTTCCCACTCCCCCTGTGCCCGGCTGATGGACCCCTTGTCATCTGCCTTGAACAGCCCTGTCGGGCCCACACAACCGGCCACCAGCCCCTTATCCCCTGCTGCCTGTCTGGCCACCTTGACCGCCGCCCGGTTGACCTCCTCCATCCGGCTATCCCATCCCCCCCGCTGCTTGAGCTGGGCACGCGTGGCCCCCTTCGTCAGCGCCCGGAACACCTGCGACCCGGCCCTGAAATAGTCCTGATGGACCAGTTGCAGGACCTCCGGGAACTCCAGGATCACCCTCGGCGTGCCGTAGCCGCGAATCCGGGCCTCCTCCTCAGTCCCCCCATCGCCCAGAACCACACCCTGTTTCAGGGACTCCAGAAAATCCTTTGCCATTCGATGCCTCCTTGAGATGGAAGGCTCATAGGGAACCCGCGCGCCACCGCCGCAGGACTTCCCGGGCGACCCTTCCACTGAATACATGCCCGCCGTCAAAACGGTCTACATACAGGCGAGCCCCCACGCCCGCCGCCTCATAAGCCTTGCGGATGCGCGTGAGCCCCCGCTCTGCCCACTCGTGGGGGATGAGGGGATCGCTCAGCCCCCACTCGATGACCACGGGCCGGGGGGAGATCAGGGAGAATATCTCCGGCGTGTCGGCGTAGCGCAGGAGGCCGGGAATCAGCTGGGCGCCGCACTGGCGCAGGGCCTGATACCGCTCCTGGAAGAGGTTCAGGCAGCCGGAGGGGACGGCGATCTTGACACGTGGGTCCATTGCAGTGATCATCATCGTCATCCGACCGCCGAGGGACAGGCCCGCGCAGCCCAGCTTCTCGCCGTCCACGAAGTCGAGGGATTGCAGCACATCGAGCGCCGCTCCGAGGTCGCACAGGTGGAGCGCCACGACGGTGGTCCCCAGCAGCGTGGCGCACATGTAGTTGCGGGGGCAGTAGTCCGTATGAGGGCCGGGATATCCGGGCCGGCGCTCCCCGAACCCCCGCAGGTCGGGGGCCAGGACGACATACCCCTGTTCCGCAAACTTCTGACCGAAGTTGTAGTCGTGTTTGTCAATCTCGGTCTTTCGCTCGGGGGAATCGTCGATCCCGACGACGCTGTCCTTCCCAAAGTGGCCGTGGCCGTGCAGACAGAGAAGTCCCGGTAGACGATGGCCCTCCGGGATACGCTTTGGTGCCAGCAGATAGGCGGGCACATAGACATCGGGTTCGGTCTGGTACTGAACGCGGCGGCGCACGTAGGACCCGCAGTCCACCTCGTCCTGGCATTCAAGACAGAGGCCGGCCCGCCTGGGCTGGATGCCAAGGAGCCCGATCAGGGTCGCCCGGAACCGGGTTTGCCACGCCTCAAGCTCGTCCAGGGTCGATCCCTCAAAAAGCATCGAGGGTTGCGCTTGAGCGATGAGTTTGGAAAGGTCGTCTTCAAAAGACAGGGGTCGCACGGATGAACTCCTTATCCCAATACCTTCTGTTGAAAGTTTCCATCAGATTCGTCGTCTGGCCTGTGTTTTGACCCTTTCGCCTGCGGAGCGTGGAACAGGTGGTGATCCATCGACTTTCAGGTAGGCCGCGCCCCGAAGTCTCGCCAGCCCCAGTCCAGATGGATCTTCGGCATCTCGAACTCGAAGTACCATCGGAGGCTCAAAGGATCGCGCTCAGGACCATAATGGGCATAAAACAACGCAGCCTTGCCCGGCGCCTCATCTACCACCCGCACCGGCGTGATGTCCTGAAACTGCTCCACATCTTCCTCGACCTCCAGATAACGACGCAGGGCAGCTTCATAGGCCTCCGCTTCGTTGGGACGGAGCGTGGAGAGGTCCACCGGCTCGTGCGCATTCCAGGCCGGCAGGTCTTCATCGGGCCTCTCGGCCCCTCCAGGGCAGTGGGTCCATACGGGCGTGCTCCAGGCATACTCCCCGTCCGTCTGACGGAGCCGCACGTAATATGCGCCGTCGCGCAACGGCCGTTCGTCCACGTGAAGGAGGTCGACATCCAGCGCCCCGGTGCGCCAGGATCGCAGGCAACGGTCGTTCCGTATCAGATCGACGCGTTCCACAGGAGCGCATGCGTGCGCCCGGACCTGCACCCTGACGGGGCCGGAGCTCTCAATCTCACTCCCCGCGCGGCGCCCATTCACGGTCATCTGCAAGATGACACGGGCCCCGGTGGTGGCATACGTGCGGCGTTCCCGGATCGCCTGCCAGATCGAGCGGCGCTCACAGCGCTCCGCCCAGACGGCGGCGAGGGGACCCGTGCCGAACCCGGTATCCCGGATGTTGAGTTCCTGGGTGAACCGCCCCCTGAAACAGTGGGCCGACATCGGACCACCGAGCGCCGGAAGGTGGGAGTCTCCCGACCCGATGACTGCGGGGCGATAGCCATAGGCCAGGGCCTTCTGCAGCAGCCACTCGAAGGAGCCGTGACCGCTGGCGATCTCGATGAGAGGTTCACGTGCGGTCCGGCAGACGTCCCAGTTGGGCGGCCCTCCGCCGACGTGCGACTCCAGGAGGACGTCTTCCCGATCACTGTAGGCCTTCAGCAGACTCTCCATGGGAGAGAAGGTGGGGAGATACCCCTCCTCCCACCCCCGAAAGATAACGTTTCGGTCTCCCCCTCGTCCAGTGTGGACCTCCGAGGCCAGAAAGGGGACATACTGACCGGGTTCGTCATTTCGACGGCAGGCCTGCTGGTGGGCCTCCCAGATCTCCGGCTGCTCGGACCGATCGGGCGGAGACATCGGGCCGGGGGCTGCAAAGTCGAGCCGCCCGATCCGCCGGGCCTGTTCGTGACACGCAACAGGGTGCAGTTTAAACGTAGGCTCGTCCAGGAGGGCAAGAGTCGTATCGCCCCAGCTGTGGCAGTGCAGGTCGCCCCAAAGGAGCCGACGCTCCGGCGCCATCTGGCAGAGGATAGGATTGCTCAGGGCGCGCAGGCCCTGTCCGGGATCTTTCGCTTCGATCCGGTACACCCCGGGGGTCGAGACCCGGACGCCCTCGATGATCCGGATGCCCTTGTGATCGGGATCGAAGCGGATCTCCCCCGGCAGTCCCTGGATGCCCTCCGGGGCGATCAGGTGGACGACGCCTTCGTACTGCTCGCAGACGTTCCGGTGCGCGTCAAACGCAATGACGTTTAGATGAAAGGCCTCATCGGGGGGGATGATCGACGGGCCGAGGACGCGCAACAGGTCGGCGCGCGGCTCGGACGTGATGACGACCCTGACCGGGCTTGCGGCAAGTTCCCGGTAGACCCCGCCCCCGTCGCGGTCCACGGCGGCGACCAGCCGGGCGACCGTCGTGCTGTCGTAGACCTCACTCCCGGAGCCTCCCCGGCGGCGATCCCCCACGCGCAGGGTGAACCTGTCGCCGGGCCTCAACGCGCCCCCTGCGACCACCACCTGCGCAAAACCCGGTTTGTGGCTCTGGTTGGCGGTGTTGACGACGAGCTTCAGCCTTGCGTCGCAGTCCGCGTCCAGGGTGACATAGTCCCGGCCCAGGGGGTTGTAGTCCTGTGTGCGGTGCCCCAGCAGGAACCCCCGCCGCTGGAAGAGAAACCCGCCGCCGGTGGAGACCTCGGCGGCCACGGTCACCGTCAGCTCCCAGGCGCCCACCTTTCCCGCAGGCAGCGCGAACTCAGAACCGGTCATCTCGGAGCCGTCCGCGCCCCGGAAGGTGACGTCAAAGGCGTCCGGCTCAGACCCCGATATGGGTTGAAGCGTTATACTGACTCGTGTAGAGTTGGGTCGTGGCATCACGTCTTTCCGTGTCTCAGGGTCTGTCAACAGTGGTGGAGCAAGGTGTGATGTGACCTAAAAAAAGGGGCCATGCCTGGAAATGGCATGACCCTGTTCAATCGTGGGGAGGCAACGGACCCGGCCCTTCTGAGTCCAGAGTCCAGAGTCCAGAGCCAAAGCCCACGACTCAGGACTCAGGACTCAGGACTGATTCACTCCCCAAGCAGATTCTTTAAGTACCCGATATTGTGCCGGGCCGCCGCATCCGGGTCGTCGGTGGATGGGGTCTCAAACACAAAGTAACCCCTGTAGTCCACCCCCTTCAGGGCCTCGATGCACCCCTTCAGGTCCACCCGCCCCTGGCCGAGCAGGTTGCCGCCGGGGTCCTTGACGTGTACCTGGACGATTCGGTCCTTGAGCAGGTGAATGTCCTGGACAGGGTCGCCGCCCAGAGACTTGCTGTTCCCGCAGTCAAAGTAAGCCCCTACCTTCGGAGACCCCACGGCCTCGATCAGGTTCAGGATGTCCTGCCCGGTCTTCGCGTGACTCCTTCCGACGAGTTCGAGGCCGATCCTCACCTCATGCCTCTGGGCCTCGTAGGCCACGGCCTTTGTCTCTTCCACCCAGTAGGCGTGCGCCTGCTCCGGGGGGAGCTGGTTCGGGTTGGTCACCGGGATCAGAATGGCACGCGCCCCCAGCTCCGTCGCGGCCTTCAGGGTGTGAAGGACGATGTCCTTGGCCGTCGTCCGATGCGCCACGTCCGTATCGGCAAAGCTGATCTTCCAGAACGTATGGAGACAGATGGAGGCGATCTCCACGCCGGTCCGGCGCGACCGCTCCATCAGGGCCTTGCGCCCATTCGCATCCCAGAGTTCCGTCCAGATGTAGGTGTCCCCCCGCACGCCTAACTCCACCCCATCGAAGCCGAGGGCCTTCGCGGCGTCGAAGACCTGCGTCCAGTCCCGCTTGATCACGTCTTCCAGAGTGCCGATTCTATACACTTTGTCAGACATGCCGACCTAGACCTCCATGATCTCCGTCTCTTTCCGCTTCAGGATCTCATCGATCTTTTTGATGTGCTCGTCCGTCAGGTCCTGTACGTGCTTCTGCGCCTTTTTGCAGTCATCTTCGGGGATCTCCCCCTCCTTCTCCCCCTCCTTCAACATCTCGTTGGCCTCGCGCCGGGCGTTCCGGATGGACACCCGCCCCTCCTCCGCCAGCTTGTGAACCACGCGCACGAGGTCCTTGCGGCGCTCCTCGGTGAGCTGAGGGATGGGGAGGCGGATAATCGTCCCGTCGTTGGAGGGGGTCAACCCCAGCCCGGAGGCCAGGATGGCCTTCTCAATGGCGGAAATGGCGCTCTTGTCCCAGGGTTGGATGGTCAGAAGGCGGGGCTCCGGAACGCCGATTGTGGCGACCTGATTGACCGGCACGTGAGCCCCGTAATACTCCACCCGCACCACGTCTAACAGATTCGTCGTCGCCCGGCCCGTGCGGATGAGGGCCATCTCGTGCTGGACCGACTCCACGGCCTTCTGCATGTGCGACCTGGCTTCGTGAGTGATGTCGTTGATCATGGCGGGTCCTCCACGACGAGGGTGCCGATGGAATCCCCAAGCGCGGCCTTGAGAAGATTCCCCTTCTTCAGGACGTTGAACACCACGATCGGCATCCGGTTGTCCATACAGAGCGAAATCGCGGTCGCATCCATCACCTGAAGCCGCCTCTCCAGGACGTCCGCATACGTCAGGATGTCGTGGCGGACGGCGGAGGCATTCTTACAGGGGTCCGAGTCGTAGACCCCATCCACGTTCGTGCCCTTCAAGAGGACCTCGGCCTCAACCTCCATCGCCCGGAGCGCGGCGGCGGTGTCGGTCGTGAAGTAGGGACTGCCCGTCCCTGCCGCGAAGATGACAACGTAGCCTTTTTCCATGTGATGCGTCGCCCTGCGGCGGATGAACGGCTCGGCCACGGCCTCCATGCGAATGGCCGTCTGAACGCGGGTGACGACGCCCATCTTCTCCAGCGCGTCCTGAAGCGCAATGGCGTTGATCACGGTGCCGAGCATCCCCATGTTGTCCACGGTGACCCTCTCCACCCCCAGCTCGCTGGCCTCCCGCCCACGACAGATGTTCCCTCCGCCGATCACAACCCCTATGTCGACACCCGCCTCCCGCACCCCCTTGATCTCCGCGGCGATGTCGCGCAAGACACGCGAGTCGATCACGCGCCCCTCGGACCCGCCCAGGATCTCCCCGCTCATCTTGAGCAGAACGCGCCGGTATTTGGGCTTCACGCAGACTCCTCACCCAGCATAAAACGGACGAACCGCCGGACGGAGATGTCCTCCCCAACCTTGGCAGCCAGCCCTGCTAAAAGGTCCTTCACGGTCTTTTCGGGGTCTTTGATGAAAGGCTGCTCCAGAAGGCAGACGTCCTGATAGTACTTCTCCAGGCGACCTGCCACGATGCGATCCAGCACCTTCTCCGGCTTCCCCTCCGCTGCGGCCTGCTCCCGGTAGATCGCCCGTTCGCGCTCGACCCGCTCAGGGGAGACCTCCTCCCGCGAGACCGCGACCGGGTTGGACGCGGCGACCTGCATGGCCACGTCTCGGGCGAACGCCTGCAACTCCTGGGCGCGGGCGGTCGCCCCGCTCTTGCAGTGGACCTCCACCAGGACGCCCAGCTTGCTGCCCGCGTGGATATAGGAGGTGACCGCCCCTTCCCCCTCCAGAACGAAACGCGTGAACCGCCGGATGGAGATGTTCTCCCCCGTCTTGGAGATCAACTCCAGAAGCTTGTCCTGGATCGGTTTATCAGGCTCTTTGACAAACGCCTCCTCAGAGGGGTTTGCCGTCGCCACGTGCGCGGCCACCCCCTCCGAAAAGGCCCGGAACTCGCTGGTGCGGGCCACGAAGTCGGTCTCGCTGTTGACCTCCACGAGCACGCCGAGCCTGTGTTCGGGCTGGAGATGAGAGACGATCAACCCTTCTTTGGCGACACGGCCGGCCCTGCTCTCCGCCTTGGCGATCCCGCGTTTTCGCAGGATCTCCACGGCCTTGTCCATGTCCCCTCCGGCCTCTTCCAGCGCCTTCTTGCAATCCATCATCCCCACGTTGGTCTTGAGGCGAAGGGCCTTGACCATCTCAGATGTAATCGCCATGGATCAGTGCTCCCTGATGTGCTTCCCCGCTCGTCTATCTTGTGATTTAAAGCCTTGTCACGCCCTGCTCGGTGCGCCGCCACGGCCTCGTCCGCCTCGCCCGCCTCCCCCACCTCCCCCTCTTCCACCCCTGCCGCCGCCCCGTGCGCCGCCGCCCCGTGCGCCGCCGCCCCTTTGCCCCCCACCCTCGCCCCGCCCCTCTCGCCTGCCCCCTCTGCGCTCGCTCGCAGGCGGCGCGTCGTCGATGACCCGGATGTCCTCAGCCGTTTCAGAGACCACCTTCTCTTCCTCCGCCACCTTGAGGGCCTCTTCGGACCGCACCTTCTCGCGGGCCTCAATCACCGTGTCGGCGATCTGCTTGGTGATCAGGCCGATGGAGCGGATGGCGTCGTCATTGCCGGGGATCGGGTGATCGATCACGTCGGGGTCGCAGTTCGTGTCGACGATGGCCACGACCGGAACCTCCAGCTTGTTCGCCTCGGAGACGGCGATCTTCTCCTTCTTCGTGTCCACCACGTAGATCAGGCCAGGCAACCCGTCCATCCTCCGGATGCCCCCCAGCGCCTTCTGCAGCCTGACCTGCTCCTTCCCGAGCTGGATCACCTCTTTCTTCTTCAGCTTCATCTTCTCGAACGACCCATCCCGGCTCATCCGGTCGAGCGCATCGAGGCGCCGGATGCTCTGCCGGATGGTCTGGTAGTTCGTCAGCATGCCCCCCAGCCAGCGCTCCGTGACGTGGAACATGCCGCACCGTTCGGCCTCCTGCTCGATGATCTCCTTGCACGGCTTTTTGGTCCCCACGAACAGCACCGACTCGCCGTTCTCCACGGCCTCGCGCACCACCCTGCACGCCTCTTCGAGGCTCCGCATGGTCTTCTGCAGGTCGATGATGTAGATGCCATGCCGCTCCGTGAAGATGAACTTCTTCATCTTCGGGTTCCACCGGCGAGTCTGGTGGCCGAAGTGAACGCCGGCCTCCAGCAGGTCCTTCATGCTCGCACCGCTCATTCAAAACCTCCTGACGGGTTGATCCTCTGCATCCGTCTCCTCGCGCCGACACCCGCCCGCGCGGACGGGCACCCCTCGGCTGCGATCGGGATGCATGCGTGATGTTGGGGCGCGATTCATCGCGCCCCGATTTACCGCTTCGAGAACTGGAACCGCTTTCGAGCGCCCGGCTGCCCGGGCTTCTTCCGTTCGACCATGCGGGGGTCGCGGGTCAGAAAGCCGGCCACGCGAAGCGTCTTCCGGAGCGCCTCGTCGTGCTTCAGGAGCGCCCGGGCGATGCCGAGACGCACCGCGCCCGCCTGGCCTGACAGTCCGCCCCCTTTGGTCGTGACGTGGATGTTGAACTTGTCAAGCTTCTCCGTCAGCTTCAGGGGCTGCTCGATGAGCATGACGAGCGTCTCCCGGCCGAAATACTCGAGGGGAGGGCGGCCATTGACCGATATCTGCCCCCCGCCCGGCACAAGCCTCACGGTGGCGGCGGACTCCTTCCTCCGACCCGTGGCGATCAGCGCACTTGCCAAGACTTCACCTCCTTATTCTATTTCCCGATCTTGAGCGGCTCCGGCCTCTGGGCCGCATGCCGGTGGTCAGGGCCGGCGTAGACCTTGAGCTTCTTGCTCATCTGGCGGCCCAGCCGGTTGTGCGGGAGCATGCCGTGTACAGCGCGCTCCACGACCCGCTCCGGCCTCTCTCCCATGAGTTTGGTGTAGCCGACCTTCTTGAGCCCGCCCGGATAGCCCGTATACCAGACGTATTCTTTCTGCTCCGCCTTCCGGCCTGTCAACACGACCTTCTCCGCGTTCACGACAACCACATAGTCGCCCGTGTCCACGTGCGGGGTGTAGATCGGCTTGTGCTTCCCCCTGAGGATCCTGGCGACCTCGGAGGCGAACCGCCCGAGGACCTTCCCCTCGGCGTCAGCCACGTACCACTTGCGTGTGAAGGCGCCCTTTTTGGCGTTGTAAGTCCCCATCGAACAACCTTTCGTGCAGAGGTGATGGCCGGCCCGGAGACGGGCATCAGCCGGATATGCCATAAGCAGAAGCTTTAAAAACTACAACTTGCGCTCAAATTTGTCAAGGACTAATTCTGCGCCCCTCGCCCCGGTCCCGGCGACCCGATGAAAAGCCCCTGGCCGGGCCATTCTTCGGCTCATTTTGCGTTTGACTTTCTCCCTCCTGCCCGGTATTTTTGCTCACGTTTTCGCATCTTATTCCCGTTCCCTTCATTCCTCTGCGGTAATATTCTTAGAGAGACATCCCGTGCCGATGTTTTCCGCTGACACCCTGCGGGAGGTCGCCGTCCGCATCCTGAGGGCCGTTCCCATCCCGGATGAAGAGGCCCTGATCGTGGCCGACCTCCTGGTCGACTCCAACCTGGCCGGCCACGACTCGCACGGCATCCTCCGGCTCCCCCAGTACCTCGGCATGGTCCGGGATGGGGCCATCCTCCCCGGCGCTCCTCTGAAGGCCCTCCAAGAGACCCCTGCCACGGCGGTCCTGGACGGCGGATGGGGCTTCGGGCAGGTCGTCGCGCGGGGGGCGATGGACCTGACCGTCCGGAAGGCGCGGACCTCCGCCGTCGGGGCCGTGGCCGTGCGCCGCTGCAACCACATCGGGCGCCTCGGGGCCTACGCGGCCCTCCCCTGCGAGGCAGGGATGGTCGGCCTGCTGTTCGTCAACGGCCACGCAGGGGATCAGGGCGTGGCCCCTTACGGCGGCATCGCCCGGCGGCTCGGCACCAACCCCTTTGCGGTGGCCGTCCCATCCGCCCAGGGGCCGCCCGTGGTCCTGGACATCACCACCAGCATCGTGGCCGGCGGCAAGGTCAGGCTGGCCCGCGCGCGGGGAGAGCCGGTCCCGGAGGGGTGCCTCATCGACGCGGAGGGCCGGCCCACCACCGACCCCAACGTCTACTACGACCCTCCCAGGGGGGCCCTCCTCCCCTTTGGCGGGCACAAGGGCTACGGCCTGAGCGTGATGATCGACCTCCTGGTCGGGACCCTGTCCGGGGCAGGGGCCAGCGCCCCGGACGCCCCCCGGTCCGGCAACGCCCTCCTGACCGTCGCCGTAGACATCGAACGCTTCGTCCCCCTCGACGCCTTCCGGGAGGAGGTCCGGCAGTTCATCGCCTACCTCAAGACCTCCCCGAAGGCCCCCGGCGTGGCCGAGATCCTGGCCCCCGGCGAACGGGCGTTCCGGGAGCGGGAGCGGAGGCTCCGGGAGGGCATCGAGGTCGAGGACCGGACCTGGGGACAGATCCTCGACGCCGCCCGGAGATTGGGCGTGGAACTGTAATGTAGGGGCGACCTGTCGGGTCGCCCCTGCCGTGGAAATATGCCCGAAACCGACACCATCGTCGAACTCAAACGTCAGGCGCGCCGGAGGGCCATCCTCGACCTGATCCGTCGCCGCGGGGCCGTCTCCAGGGGGGACATCGCCCGGCTGACCCACCTCCAGATGCCCACGGTCACCCACCTCATCGCCGACCTGATGGCCGAGGGGCTGGTGAAGGAGGACGGCCACTGTGAGGCGGAGCTCGGATGTACCGTTGGGCGAGGACGGCGATCCGCCCGCCTCGTCATCGACCCGGCGTCCGCCTTCGTGGGGGGCCTGTGCGCAGGGCCCGGCGGAATCCTCGCCTCGGTCGTGAGCCTGGGGGGAAAACCTGCCGCGCCCGTGCGCCTCGAAGGCGCCCTGTCGCCGGACGCGCTCATCGAGGGGTTGCGCAGGGCGATCCTGACGGCTGCGGAGGGCGCGGGCCTGTCTCTGGAACATCTCCGGGGGCTCGGCGTCGGACTCGACGGCTACCCGGAGACCTCTTTCCAGGAGCTGGAGGACACGCTGAAAGGGATGCTCGGCATCCCCGTGCGGGCCGGGAGAGACGTGGACGCCGCGGCCGTCGGAGAGGGCTGGTTCTCAGGGGACAGCAGCGTCCTCTTCGTGCAGATGGGCGACCGCATCCGGTCAGGGATGGCCATCGAGGGAGGCATCCACCGGGGGGCCGTGGCAGGGCTGGGGCTGGGGCAGGCGGTCATCGAAGAGAGAGAGGGGGGGCGACTCGGCGAGCCATCGGGAGGGAGTACGCTGCAGGACGTGGCCTCCGGGGGGGCGATCTGCGAGACCGTCCGGCGCGAGCTGGGGCGGGGCATCCGGTCCAAGCTGCCCGACCTGGTGGGGGGGGACCTGTCCAGACTGACCCTGAGGGTCGTGACCGACGCGGCCGGGGCCGGCGACATCCTCGCCTTCAACGTCCTCGACCGCGCCGGGCGCTCCATCGGCGCCGCGCTCGCCTGGGCCGTCTGCATCCTCAACCCGGACCGCCTGCTCCTCTGCGGAGACCTCGTCCAGGCCGGCGGTCCGCTCACCGACGCCATCCGGCACGAGATCGCCCCCAGGGTCCCCTCAGACTGGGAAGTCGAGCGCCGCCTCACCTTTGCGCCCTCCGACGAGGAGGCCTTCGTGCGAGGGGCCGCAGCCCTGGCCATCCGCCACCTGTTTGGACAGGACGACGAAGATACGATCCTCTGCGTGTAGGGCGTGGTAGGGGCGCGATGAATCGCGCCCCTACCACGCGCCCCTATTCCTTAAACCTCAGCGCCCGGCCGGGCAACTTCTCCCCCAGCCCCTCCACCGGCCTCCCCTCCGCTATCACGACCACCCCGTTCACGATCACATAGCGCATCCCCTCCGAGGGCTGATGGGGCTCCCGGAACGTGGCCCGGTCCGCGACCCGCTCCGCGTCAAAGACCGCGATATCCGCAAACGCCCCTTCCCGGATCACGCCCCGGTCCTTCAGCCCGAACCGCTCCGCCGGGTACCCGCTCAGCTTCCGCACCGCCTCCTCCAGCGAGAACAGCCCCCGGTCCCGCGCCAGCGGCCCGATCAGCCGCGTCGCCGAGCCATAGACGCGCGGATGGACGACCCCCCCCTCAAAGTAGATCCCGTCCGTTCCCATCATATACCTGGGATGCTGGAGAAAGGCATCCACCAGCCGGTCCTCCCCCTGGTCGAACACCAGCAGCACCGCCAGATTCTCCTCGATCAGCAGGTCGCACAGGGCATCCGCCGTCCCCTTGCCCGTCTGCGCCACGTAGTCCCGCAGCTTCATCCCCTGATACCGGGTGTTCTCCTTGCCCCCGACCCATGCGATGTGGATCTGGTCGAGCCCCAGCGCGTAGTCGGCCAGGAGCGCCTCGAACCGCTCCCGGAGGACCGGGTCGGTCAGCTTGACCACCGCGTTCAACGGCCCATCCTCCCACACCTCGTAGGGCAGAAGGTAGCTGAGCATCGTGGAGCCGGGCAGGTAGGGGTACACGTCAAAGGAGAAATCCACCTCCCTGCAGGCCACCCGGTCCACATAGGAGAGGATCTCCTCCACCTGCTGCGGCGAGGTCCCCTTCAGGTGGGAGATGTGCACCGGCACGCCCGCCCTCCGCCCGATCTCCACGGCCTCCTTCAGCGCCCGCATCGTCCCCTTCTTGTAGCGCATGTGGGTGACGTAGAGCCCCCCCCACGGGGCCATCGCCTCGCAGACCTCGACCATCTCATCGGTAGTCGCAAAACACTCGAAGGGATAGTCGATGCCCGTGGAGACCCCCACCGCCCCCTCCTCCATCCCCCTCCGCACCTCCCGCCGCATCTGATTCACCTGCACGTCGTCCGGGGCCGCCCGCCCCCAGCCGCAGGCCATCGTCCGCACATTGGCGTAGGGGATGTGCGCGATCGTGTTCTGGACGTTCCGGCGGTCCAGCAGCGCCATGTAGTCCGAGATGCTGCGCCAGCCCGTGTAGTCCCGGAACTGAAGCCCGTTCAGCGACCGGAGGTAGTGCAGCCAGTGAGGCGCGGTGGCGGGCGTCACCGGCGCATACGAGATCCCGTCCACCATGAGCGCCTCCGTCGTGAACCCCTGGCTCGTCTTGAAGGTCAGGTGCGGCATCTTGAGGACCCAGCCGTCCGAGTGATTGTGGACATCCACGAACCCCGGCGCGACCACCAGCCCGCCCGCGTCCACCGTGCGATGGGCGTCGGCCCCATCCGTCGCCCCCACCCGGACGATCCGGTCCCCCTTCACCGCCACGTCCGCCTGCCTTCGCGGTCCCCCGGTCCCATCGATCACCGTGCCGTTGCGAATGATCAGGTCGTACAAGAGCGTCTCCTATGAGAGGACCCGGCACTCCGGGTCGGTGGCCATGGACGGCGCCGGCGAGTGGAAATGGTCCATCGGCGGCGTGATCAGATAGTGGTAATACAGCACACAGGGCCTCTGTTCAACCGGAAAGATCGCCCGGAACCGCCCGTCCGGCCCGACCTCGTAGCGCACGGCCCCCGCATCCGACCAGGCCCCCACCGCCGCCACATCCACCGTGGACGCCCGATCCGTCACCACGGCCCAGCTCGTGGCCTTGCCGTCCGCCCTCTGCCGCGCCCCGAAGGCCACGGACAGGGGGGCCGCCGGGAGGTCGAAGTCGCTCTCCACAACCACCGAGGCGATCTGCCCCGCATCCCCCGAGACGACCTCGTGCTCCGCCAGGACCCACGACACGCGCGAGAAGCACGTCACCCGCGTGACGAACCCGTACCCCCCCGGATACCTCCCCTCCACGCGCAACCGCCCTGCGCGGGGCCCCCGCGTCTCCGCCTCGACCCGGACCTCCCCCTCCGGCAGCAGCTCCCGCCCGTCCTTCAGGACCAGGACCACCCCCCGCGAGCCCGGACGCAGAAAGCGCTTCTCGCCGAAGATCACCTGATCCACGAGGTTGAACCCCCGCCGCCGGACCTGGTAGATCACCGGCCCCTGCTGCACCTCGACCGGGTCGCCCCCCTCACGGACCTCAACCGGACTCGCCTGCCTGGCCTCCGACGTCGCCCCCTCGCCGTACTCGAACCTGAACACGCGCTCCCCCTTCGCCGGAAGGCGCACGGAGAACGTCACATCCGCAGCCCGGACGCTCCCGTCCTCCCACGCCCTGACGGCGTCCACCTGGATGGCCTGCTCCTCCCCTTCGGGGTCGAACAGCCTGGCCGGGTCTCCGGGCCGGAACGCCCCCCGATCGAACGCGACGGTGAACGCACAGGGGACGGCCTTCCGCTCAAATCCATCGCGTTCTGAGATGCGGATGTGTTTGGTTTTCATGTGGATTCAATCCTCAAAAACTCCCCCCCTCTTCTCGCCGACTCCTGCGCCATCAGGCACGCCTGGGCCACCCCCAGCACGTCCGACGTGGAGATGAAATGCTCCCCCCCGCGCGAGAGCGCCTCGATCATGTCCTGCACGAACACATCGTGCTGCGCCGGAGGCAGCTTCGGCTCGTGCGCCCCCTTCCCGTCCGACACGATCAGCAGGTGGTCCCCGGCGTAGGCCCGCAGGTGCGCCGACCCCTTCGTCCCCATCAGGATGAACCGCGTGTCCCCGAACGACGGCGAGTCCTGCGGCGTCAGCCAGTCCGCCGTCAACAACGCCAGGGACCCGTTGCTCAACTGGAACGACGCCTGCGCGTGGTCCGCCAGCCTCGGCGCCTCCGTGAACTTCCTGCACGTCTCCAGCCCGTGCACCCCCACGCACTCCGCCCCCGTCAGCCACCGCACCTGGTCCACCCCGTGGCACGCCACGTCGTGGAACGTCCCCGTGTAGGCCTTCGGGTCGAAGTACCACTTCGGCGCCGTCTCCCGCCGCAGCTTGTGCGGGTGCGTCGAGATCAGGCTCACGACCTCCCCCAGGTCCCCCGCCAGGATCGCCTCCCGCAGCGCGATGAACGGCGGATAGCTCCGGGATGTGAACCACATCGAGAGCTTGACCCCGTGCCTCTTCACCGCGGCCCGGATGCGCCCCCAATCCTCCAGCGTCCGGCAGAGCGGCTTGTCCAGCAGCGCGTGCGCCCCCGCCGCCGCGCACGCCTCCACGAAAGCGGCCTTCTCCGGGTGCGTGATCCCCTCCAGCACCAGCTCCGGCCGGGCCTTCTCCAGCATCTCCTCCAGCGTCCTGTAGCGCGGGACCCTCCGGTCCTTCGTGTAGCGCTCATACAGCGCGTCGTCCGCCTCCACGATCCCCACCATCTCCCCGTTCGTCGCCCTCGCCGCCGACCGGAACATCCCCCCGATGTGCCCGTAGTGCAGCCCCATCACACCGATGCGCATGCCTCACTCCTCTCTCAAGGTCCTCACATCTCACTTCCCCTACGCCTTCTCCCACAACTCCACCAGCCGCTCCCGCACAGGCCCTGCCTCGGCCTCGAAGTCCACGAATCGCCTGCTGTTGTCCTCCACCGAGATCCGCCCGTCATAACCCGCCTCTTTCAGGGTCCTCAGAAAAGTCCTGTGATCAAAGTCGCGCCCCTCCGACCTCAGCGCCTCCACCTGCGGCGCCGGCAGGTGGACGTGTCTCAGAAGCGGGGCGGCGTCTGAGATGTGCCGCCACAGCTCTGCGTCCATCTCCATGTGATACAGGTCCGCGAGCACGCCCACCTCCCCCCTGCCCGCATCCCGCGACAGACGGACGGCCTCGGCAACCGTGTTGATCATGTTGCAGCCCTGTCGAGTCAACGGCTCAATCGCGATGACCACGCCATACCGGCCCGCCGCCTCGCCGGCCATCCTGCAGAACCGCACGACCTGATCGTAGGCCCTGCCGGGCGGGAACCCCTCCGGCGCGTTCCGCGCCCCCCCGCTCCCGAACACCACCACCTCTCCGCCCACCGACGCCGCCCGCCTCAGAACGGCGTCCACGTGGGCGGTGAGGGCCTCGAAATCGACCGCCTCTCCGACGATCCTGAGCGCCGCCGGCACGAACACATTGAACGCCTCCGGCCGGACGCCGCTGCCCCTCCAGCCTTCTCGAACCGGCTCAAACGCCTCTTCCGGGCGGTCAGGGAGCAGCGCCCGCACTGGGAGTTCGACATAGTCGAAACCCGCATCCGAGACCGCCTGCATCCGCTCCGCCGGACCGCAACATCCCCACCTCATAGTCCCTCCTCCTCACGAGCGAATCCCAAACTTCTTCCGCATTGCCTCGAACTCCGGCGTCTCCGTCCGCCCCTTCAGGACCAGTTCGGCCAGGGCCCGGCCCGTCATCGGCCCGAACTTGAACCCGTGCCCTGAGCAGCTCGCCCCCACCGCCAAGCGCGGGTCCTCCGGATGCAGGTCGATGATGAAGTCCTCCGTCCCGGTCATCGTGTAGAGACACGTCTCCGCGTCCAGCAACCCCTCGATCCGGGGGACGAACTCCCTGTCCAGAAAGGCGCGCACCAGGCCCATTTCGCGCTCATCCGCCTTTTCAGGGACCTCCTCCGGGTCATCCCCTGCCCCAGAGGTGATGTGTCGGGCGGCCTTGATCCCCTCCCGCCCGAACGCCGGCAGCCCGTAATAGATGTGGTTCTCCCCGTCTCCGAGGTAGCCCCACACCGGGAACCGGCCCACCTGAAACGCCTCCGCTGGCCCATTTGCCTTGAAGTAGAAAACCGTCTGCCGGAGGACCTTTAACCTCTGCTTCAGAAAAGGCAGCAACTCCGACGCCCAGGACCCCGCCGTGACCACCAGCCGCTCCGCCTCCAGCGCGCCGCGGTCCGTCTCGACCCGGATCGGATCGCGCGCCAGGTCGATGCCCAGCACGCGCGTCTCCTCGCGCATCTCCACGCCGTTCCGTCGGCAGAGGTCGATCAGGGCGGAGATCGTCTCGGCCGCGGCCACCAGCCCGGCCGTGCGGTCGTGCAGCGCCCCGCCCGCGTCCCCGAACCGGAGCTGCGGGAAGCGCCGCCGGGCCTCCACCACGTCGATCTGCTCCACGTCCGCGCCCGCCTGCGCCACCGCGCGGGCGTAGCGCTCGTACTTGCCCCCGGGCGGACCGTAGAAACAGCCGGGGGTACGATGGATGAGCGTCCGGCCCACGTCCCGCTCCAGCCTGGGCCACTCCTCCCCGTGCACGACCTGCATCAGCCGGACATAGTCAGGGTCCACATACGCGCTCCGCGTGACCCGCGAGTGCCCGTGCGAACTCCCCCGGCCGTGCCCCAGCCGGAACCGCTCCACCAGCCCCAGCCGTCTGCATCCCAGCCGGTGCAGGTGATACAGCGTCGACAGCCCGTTGACCCCGCCCCCGATGACCAGCGCCTCATAGACCATAATCTTACCCCTTCAACCACTTATCAAACCAGTCCAGCGACCTCCTCCCGCTGAACTGGTGATCGTCCGGGAACCGGTCCGCGATCAGCCGGTCCGCCGCGCCCGCCGCCCGGTAGACCCGCGCCAGGTGGTCGTAGGCCCTCTGCGCGTCCTCAATGATGAAACAGGTGTCCCGCTCCCCCATCTCCACACAGGCCGGCCTCGGCGCGATCAGCCCGGCCACGTCCGGGATGTCCCCGATCGTCAGCAGCCCCGGCATGTACTGCGCCCCGCACGTGTTGGCCCGCCCCCGCATCCCCATGGCGTCCCCCCGCACCGTGCTGATGTAGCCGCTAATGCACGCGCACCCGACCCGCCCGTCCAGCGCCGACAGATAGGTCGTCATCGTCCCCCCGAACGACACCCCCACGCAGCCGAGCCGTCCCCCGTCCACCTCCGGCCTCGACTGCAGATAATCCAGCGTGCGCATCGCATCCCAGACCTGCAACGTCAACAGATGGTAACCCCGGTAGCCCTCGGCCATGTAATTTACGTTGCACGGGTCCCGCCCCTGCCGCACCCACTCCGCCGGGCTCTTTCTCTCCCCGAACCCCCGCCAGTCCGGCGCAACGACAACATAGCCCCGTCGCACAAGCTGCACGCCCAGTTGATGCTGATACTCTTCGTGGGGCTGCTCCTCCGCGTTCAGCCCCACCAGCGGGTTCTTCCCCAGCCCGTGCCCGTGCGCGGCCAGGATGCCCGACCTCCGCTCGCCCCGCCTCAACCCCTTCGGAACCAGCGCCCACGCCGGCACGCTCGCGTACTTCTCCGAGTCGTAGACCACCTTCTCCCGCACGTAATCCCCCATATCCTCCCGCTTGAGCACCTCCGCCCGCAGCGGGACCCTCTGCGGCATCGGCCCCAGCAGCCTCCCCAGCCGCACCCGGAACCTTCGCCGCCACGCCCGCCAGTCCTCCTTCGTCCTGCCGGAGAAGGACAGCGCTGGCCTCTCCCCTGACATCCAAGCATGCACGGAGTCGTAGGAGGAAAAACATCGCTTTCGTTTGGACATGATGAGGCTCCTTGATTGACAATTTTCAATCTTCAATCCTCTTCTTCGCGGCAATAAATCCCTACGCTACGAAAAATACCTTCATCCAACACGGCGATAAATCGCCGTGCTACAACAGCACAAACCCCTTCCCTTCACCCCTTGCGCGGGGATGAATCCCCGCGCCTTATCTCATCGCCTTACCTCTCCCTGTACACCAGCGGAATTCTGACTGTAAACGTCGATCCTTTCCCCACCTCACTCTCCACGCGGATCGTCCCGCCCAGCAACTCCGTCAGCTTCCTCGTGATCGACAGCCCCAGCCCTGTCCCCTTCTGCTGCTGGTGACTCCCATCCACCTGGCGAAACTCGTCGAAGATGTAGCCCAGGGCATCGGCAGGTATACCGACGCCGGTGTCGGACACGGCAATCTCCAAAGCCTTGTCCTCTAATGATCCTTCGTTGGGGGACAGGCCCTCACCCCTGCCACCCAACCTGTCGCTCCCATGAGGTCGCGACTCACCGCCCTCCTCTCCCGCGTGCGGGAGAGGGGTAGCAGGCGCAGCCTGCTGGGGAGAGGGCCGGACGCTAACCTTTACCTCCCCCTTCTCCGTAAACTTCAGCGCATTGCTCAACAGGTTGATGACGATCTGCCTCAGCCGAGCCTCGTCCGTGTGCGCCTCTCCCACCCCATCCACGATCTCATAGTTCAGAGCCACGCCCGGCTTCACCAGCGGACTCACCGTCGCGCAGCAACTCTCGATCAACGCCTTCACGTCGAACGACGCCACCTTGATGTCCACCCGGCCCGCCTCCACCTTCGACAGGTCCAGGATGTCGTTGATCAGGCTCAATAGGTGGTCCGCGCTCAGCTTGACCTTCGTCAGATTGTCCCGCTGGCGCTCAGGCAGAACGTCCCCGGACCGTCTCAGCACAAGGTTCGTGAACCCGATGATCGCGTTCATGGGTGTGCGCAGCTCGTGGGACATGCTCGCCAGGAACATGGACTTCCGCTTTGTGGCCTCCTGGATCTGCTGGTTGGCCGCCGTCAGTTCCCGGTTGACCCCGAACATCTCCCTGTTCGCCGCCGACAGCGCCGCGTTGGCTTCCTGGAGCCTCCGGTCCCGGCGAATCACCCGCGCCGTCTGAGCGCCGACAGCGCTGATGAACACAACGACCATCGCGATGAACCAGGGCTGCCTCCAGACCGGCGGCACTACCACAAACGCCACCGACGCAGGCGTCGGGTCCACGTTGAAGTCCCGGTCCCTGGCCTTCACCTCGAAGGTATGATCTCCGCTGTTCAGGGCCAGGAAGACCTTGCTCTTCTCGTGAGAGAACGGCGACCACTCGCCGCCGTCCATGCGATAGGAATACTGGACCTCCTCATCCGGCGTGGCCTTCCAGGGATCAACACCCTTCCAGGCCAGCGTGGTGTTACCTGGCTGGGAGACCTTGTCCAGAAACAGGGTGATCTCCGTCTCCGGCGGGACGGCGTCGGATGCGTGGCGAACCGTGTGGAGGAGCCCCGCCCTGTGCTTGGGCGCGCTGTTGATCCAGAGCGCCCCGTCCCGGGATTGCTTCAGCGATGCCCCTTCACCCATGTTCAACTTCGGGGGCAGGGCGCGCCTCGTCCACGTCCGTCCATCGAACCGGCTGACCCCTGCCCCTGTGACCACATAGACGCTGCCGTCTGCCGTCTGAAGGATGTCGGCCACGCGGTTGTCCGCCAGCCCGTCCCGCACATCGTATTGGGTCCATTTCTTTCCATCGTAGTGAAACGCGCCGTAGGGCCGGGTACCGACCCAGAGGTCGCCTTTCGGGGCGGTATACACTGCATCTATGATTGATGCGAATTCTTTCGGCTCCGTGACCGCCGTCCATCCCTGTCCATCGAATCGGCGCAGGCCGAAGGAGTCGGTCCCGAGGCCCCCGACCCAGAGGACGCCGTCGGCGGTCTGCCCGATGCCGTAAACGCTACCCGGCACTTCCGGTGGCGCGTAGTGCGTCCAGGCTTGCCCTGAGCCTGCCGAATGGGTCCTCCCGTCGAATCGGAGCAGACGCGCAACCTGACCCACAGAGACCGAGCTGAGCCCCGTCCCGAAATAGAGGCTGCCGTCGGACGCCTCGTGGATCGCCCGGCCAATCTGCCAGGAGAGCCGGGGGTGCGTCTGAAGGGACCACCGCTTCCCATCGAACCAGGCCGTGGCCGCGGTGCTGTCGTGGCTCCCCGCAGCCCACACCTCCCCCTTCCGCGTCGCCATCAGCGCCACGGGGACGTCCATCAACCCGTCCTCGACCCCGTAGCGTGTCCATCCCTGCCCCACACGGCGCACAACGCTGCTGTCCTGAGAGACAAACCACTGCGCCCCGTCGGGCGTTTCGCACTGGAAGTTCAGGCCCTCGCAGGTCGTCCACGTCCCGAAGTCCAGCCGGACCGCCTCCTGGCCCTGTCCGATCATCCACAGCGCCCCGTCAGACGCCTCCAGGAGGCCGGCCACCCTGTTCCCCGGCACCGGCGCCTCGGGCGTCCGGTAGACCGTCCAGACCCCATTCCGGCAGGCGTGCAGGACGCCGAACCCGCCGCCGACCCAGAGCGTCCCGTCCTCTGTCTCCAGGATGGACATGTTGTGGTTGTCCCCGCCCATGTCACTCAGCCGGAAGTTCGTCCAGGCTTGTCCTGAGCGAGCGTCAGCGAGTCGAAGGGCCTGCCCTGAGCTTGTTGAAGGGCCTGCCCTGAGCAGGGAGGCGGGTCGCGGAGCGACAGGTGGGGTGGCGGCGGTATCTTGCCGCGCAGTCGAAGGGTCGAACCGGTTCACGCCCTTGTATCCATGAGCCGAGACTGCCCAGATGGCCCCATCCCGGGTCTGAAGGATACGCGACGCCCCTCCGTCTTCGCTGATGTCCAGGCCGTCCGCCCCTGTGTAGAGCCGCCAGGCATCGACATCGCCCGGATTCCGAATGTCACAGTGGACGATCGCATCGCCCAGCGCGAACCAGATTGCCCCGTCCCGGTCTTCATAGACATCGAAAACCCGGAAGTCCCGGAAAAAGCCTTCTACCTGCTTCCGTGTGAGGGTTGCCTCGAACGGCTCGGGACGGCCCTCCCGCCGGACGGTCAGCCTCACCGACGTGCCCGCAGGTCCAGGTCCGCCCAACTGACCCGCAGCGACACGGGACTGTCCGTCCACCGACAGGATGCGATCCCCTGTCCGCAGCCCTGCGCCCTCCGCAGGACCTCCTGACGTCAGCGCCTGAATAACCAGGGGAGCGCTTCCATAAGTTGTATTGATCCCTCCGACCGTCACGGCGCCGCTCCCCCCCGGCCACGGGAGGGCCGGGGCCGCGCCATCCGGCACGATGGAGAGTCGCAGGCCGGGCATCAGCGTCCGCAGCGCAGCGCCCCTGTCTTCCGTCGTATACAGCGTCGCCCCCTCCCGGCCCAGGCGCAACGCGCCCCATCCGGTCCCCGCCCACAGACTGCCGTCTCTTGCCTCCAACAAATCGGTGACCATCCAGGGCAGTGCCTGCCCTGAGTCTATCGAAGGGTCGCCCTCGGGCGGGAAGACGCGACGCCACTTCCCATCCCGGAACCGGCTGATGCCCAGCGGCGTGCCCGCGTAGACGCCCCCGTCCCTTGCCCCCAGCAGCGCGACTACCGGAGACCCCAGGATGCCGTCGGCCTCCGTGAATGCCGTCCACTTCACCCCGTCGTAGCGCCGTGCGCCGTCCTCCACCCCGAACCACATGGCCCTGTCCTTCGCCTCGGCTATACACCGCAGGCCCAGACCCTTGAGTTCGGGAAAAGAGCGCCACCGCCAGGGCTCCAGGACAGGATCAGGGTGGACGGGCGTGTAAGGGCGGACGGCCCAGGCGGGGAAATTGAAGAATGAAAATTGAAGAATGAAAAAGGCGAGGAGACCTATCCCCCTAACCCCCTTTCCTAAAGGAAAGGGGGAACAGATCTCTCCCCTCTCCTTCAGGAGAGGGGCCGGGGGAGAGGTCTGTTTGGGGCCGGGGGAGAGGTCTGATCTATCAGGCGTTTTCATAACAATTCTATCCGTCGGAAGCACGGCTTCTGCAGTCCCAGGATTCCTTCAGAAGTACTGACGATTTAACGTCTGACCGTAACAACCGCCTCTGAGTGCGTCCTCACCTCTCGCTCCAGACGTTCCGTCAGGGCATCGGTAGCCACGTCCAGATCATAGTCCATCTGTAACCCCAGCCAGAACTGTGGAGAGGTTCCAAAATATCTCGCCAGCCGCAACGCGGTGTCCGCCGTGATCCCCCGCTTTCCAAGCACAATTTCATTGATCCGGCGGGGAGGCACGCCGATCTGAAGCGCAAGCCGATTCTGGCTTAACCCCATGGGCTTCAAAAATTCTTCCTGCAAGACCTCTCCCGGATGAACCGGCGCCAGTTTTTTTCCTTTCATAGCTCGCCTCTAGTGATAATCGACAATTTCCACGTCGTAGGCATCCCTATCCTGCCACCGGAAGCAGATGCGCCATTGATCGTTGATCCGAATGCTGTGTTGACCAGCCCGGTCGCCATAGAGCTTTTCCAGATGATTCGCGGGCGGGACTCGCAAATCCTGGAGCGTAGCCGCCCGGTTCAGCATCCGCAGTTTGCGCAAAGCCACTGGCTGGATCTGCTGGGGTAACCTGGGGGAACGCTCCCGGCCAAAGATCCGCTCTGCTTCCCTGTCTTTGAAGGTTCGGATCATCGAGAATATATAACGATTCCCGTTAAACGTCAATCGTCATAAGAATCATGGAAGTCTACCAGGCCTGCGCGAGGATAGAGAAAGAGGGGTGAGGATCAGCTTTTACCGCACCGTCACCGTCAACCGCTGCCCCTCCTTCACCTCCACCCTTTCCTCCAGAACCACCTCGACCGTGCCCTTCTCTACCATCCTGCACGTCGCTCCGACCGCCCGGCCGTCCAGCCTCGCTGTCGCCTTCCCACCACTTCCCTGTACTACCAGACTCCTCAGCGCCACCTTCCCATAGGCCACCGCCACGCTCACCGTCTGCCCCCCCTTCGCGACCTTCTGCGACAGCATTCCCCACCCTGACCCCGTCGTGAACGCGCATCGGAAGTCCTCCGGCGAGACCCTCGGCGCGAGCCGCATCCGGCCCTCCACCGCCGAGTAGTGGTATCCGCACAGCGCCAGCAGGACAGACCAGCTCGACATCGCCCGCGCGTAGTGGTGCCCGCACTCGAACTCGTCCCACGGGTTGCGCCTCGTCCCGTCGTGCCGGTCCCGCGCCCCCTTCACCACGGCCAGCCCCTCCGCCACGCGCCCCTCATAAATCAGGTGCGCCGCCACGTGGTACTCGATCCCTGTCCAGACCTCGTCCGAGTACACGAACGGCAGACTCGGTCGATTCCCCTTCGGCCAGGAGCAGAGCAGCAGTCCCGCTTCATCGTTCAGCGCATAAATCCGCTGCACGTTGCTGAACCCTCCGATGGGCCTTCGGAAATTGTATCTAAAAATACTCTCCACCGTCCTGCCCACCCGCTTCGGGTCGAGCACGTAGCCCAGCCCCGCCACGTGGCAGGCCCACTGTCCCAGCAACTGGTCCGACAGGCACCCCTCCCCGTACTGATACTTCACCTCGAACCCCTGCCTGGCCGTTGTCTTCGGGTCAGGTGTCTCGTTGCACACGCACGCCTCCCCGCACCCCGCCGGCCCCCGCAGGCGCTCCGGCACCTCCAGCCCCGGCATCACCTCCACCTTCTGGACGTAGTACTCCCCGTTCCAGAGCAGCGCCTCCGTCCTCTTCCGCCCGCTCTCATACACCGCCCGATACTCCTGCGCCTTCTCCTCCTCGCCTAAGTGCCGCGCCATCTCCTCCCCTGCCCGCAGCGCGCCCAGGTACATCGCCCCCATCATCGTGTTCGGGCCGTAGAACTCGATGTCGTAAGTATTATGTTGACACCCCTCCATCACCCCGTCCTTGTCCGGGTCCCATCCGTCCGGCTCCGTCCAGGCGTACTCCAGCGCCCGCTTGAGGCCCGGCCAGACCTCCCGCAGAAACGCCCCGTCCCCGCTCAACTGCCAGTCCCGATACGCCCGGATGATCGCGCCCATCTGCCCGTCCCCGCAGGCGTGAAACGCCCGCATCCGCACGTTGGCCGGCATGCTCGTCCGGAACGTCATGTGCCCCCTGGCGTCCGTCGAATTCAGAAACTCGTTCCGCCGGATGCTCCGCTCCAGATCCGGAAACAGGAAGGCCAGGGACTGCTCGTAGTTCCAGACGTGCGTGCAGGTCCCGTGGCAACACCCCACGTCGTCGCTGCACCCCTCCCACCCGTAGAACTGCCCGTCCGCCAGCCTAATGCAGGTGTTCGTCCGGATAATGGACGCCTGGCTGGTGACCGCGTCGATCACATGAGGCGGCAGACTGCTCTGGAAGATCGTCCCGTGCCAGCGCCGCGACGCCTCTGTCAGACGGGGCAGATGCCGCGCCGTGTAGCGCGCCGCGTCCCACGCATCCGCGAACAGCCCGCTCACGTAGGTCCGCACCGGGACCCCTTCGCTCCACGCCTTCAGGTGAGGGAACAGCCAGGAGATCATCACCGGCAGCGTCACCTTCCCCCTGGCGGGCGCCGTCGCCCGCAGGGCCAGCGCCCCCGTCTCCCCCCGCTCTGTCCCCCCGGTCAGCTTCTCCCCCACCCGATACTCGCTCTCGATCAGCGGGTCCAGGCGCCCGTCCTCCGCGAAGTCGTCCCACAGCACGTGCGCGCTGTCCCACCAGCCCCCCCGGTAGAGCCGCGTCTGCGCGTCCACCTCCCCCCACGGCGTGACCAGCGCCGCCGTGCCGAAGTTCGGGTCAAAGGCCCCCAGCTCCGGCGCAGTGAACCAGATCCCCCGCAGCAGGTCGTCCTGCCGGAACTGGTTCAGCCTCCCCGGAAACGGCAACGAATGATCTATCCGTTGCTTCGTCTCGATCCCGATGTCCTGCCAGCCGAGCGGGTTCGTCATCGTCGCCAGCAGCGACAGCGCCACCGGCCTCGGAGACGGGTTCTCGAACGTCCAGTTAAAGATCGCGGCCGGAATCGAGCTGTCATCCGCGTTCAGCGGGATGAGCGGGTTGAACGCCTCCAGCCGGGCGCGCACCGGCAGTTCCGCGTCCTTGAAATCGACAAACGCAAACGGGTACTCCCCCCTGAACACAGCCTCCTCCAGACGCGCCACTCCCCCCAGGTTGCTCCGGTCCATCCCGTGCCCGCGCGCGTGCGTGTAGGGCGGCAGCAGCCTCCGCTCCAGAATCCTGGCCACGCCCGCCTCGCCCCTCGGCCTCGCCCAGACCGCGAAGAAGGTCATCGGCAGGTCCTTCCCCTTCGCCGGGCGGTTGAAGACCTCCCAGTCCCGCAGGTTGCCCCGCCCCCCCAGGCTGATCGTCCCCGTCCCGATGCCCCCCAGCGGAAACGCGACCTCCTTCAGCGCCGCGCCCGTGAACGTCCGCTGCTTCCCGATCTCAAACAGTTCCCTGCGCGAGTATGGAACCTGCGCCTGCGGAATCGTCTTCTTCGCCCTCGTTGCCATGACCCCTCCACGCTCCACACACGGCGATGAATCGCCGTGCCACGAAAGAACATCCCCCCCTCGCCCCTTGCGCGGGGATGAATCCCCGCGCCGCGTTACGTCTGCGCCTCTACGTTCCTTTGCGTCTGCCTTGCGCTCTTTGCGGTAAATGCTTTTCAGACGACGATCCGCTCCCCCCGCTCCGCAGACTGCGTGGCCAGGATCGCCAGCCGGTTGGCCCGCAGCGAGGCCGCCTGCGGCGTCAGGTCCCCGCCTCCCAGCCAGTCCGCCACGACCGACCGCGCCCCCGGGAGGTCGGTCAGCGCCCTCCCCGCGCCGGCCCTGCTGGTCAGCCTCACATCCGCGCCCATCACCAGGTCGATGACCCCCTCCGTCCCCGCCAGCATCATCCGGTAGTCGCTCCCCTTCGTGTCCGGCAGCATCCGCTGCCCCTCCACGACCGCGCTCCCTCCCCCTTCCAGTTCGCAGAAGACCGCCGCGTGGTCCCGCAGGTGCGCGTCCTCCGGATACCCCAGATTACCCGTCGTGGCCGTCACCGCCGCGACCTTCCGGCCCGTGCACCACTCCACCTGGTCGATGCCGTGGATCAGCAGGTCCAGAAAAAGCCCCCCCGACCGGCGCACATCCAGGAACCAGGGCGGGCGCTGTGCCCGTTTGAGCTGCACGGCCATGCGCACGTGACAGAACGCCGGCGCCCCGACCTCTCCCCCGGCCACCGCATCCCGGAACCTCCGCCACAGGGGCTGCCCCCGCAGCGTGAGCAGGTTCAGCAGCCGGCGCTCCGGATGGGCGGCAAGCAGGCCCTCAATGGCCTCCTGCTCGTCCATCCGGATGGCGATGGGCTTGTCCACCACCACGTCGATCCCCCTCCTGAGGGCGGCCTGCACGACCTCGGCCTTCCGGTCGTTCTCGTTGGCCACGGCGGCGATGTCCGGCTTGAGCTCCTCCAGCGCATGAACATAGTCCTCGACAATCACCCCCCCGAACTTCTGCCGGGCCATCTCAAACTGGTCCTTCCGGACCGCTGCGCCGACGACCGTGAGCCCCTTTCCGTGCAACTGCGTGATCTCAGTGATGTGGGTCTCGCCGCCGATGATGACGACACGTTTCATGCCTCACCCTTCCCTGAAAAGTGGGAATCCCCTTTCACCTCTCCACGCTCACCACCGCCCCCACCTCGCCGTCCCACTTCAACCTCACCTCCCGCATGCGCCCCGCCTGCCTCACCAGGACGCACAGCCTCTCCTCCTCGCGCCGCCACGACGCCTGCACATCCTCGCGATCTTCCGGGTCGGTGATCTGCAGGACGTGCAGAAAGCGATGCTCCGTCCCCGGCCCGCTCGACACCTCGACGCGAAAGCCCGCCCCGGCCTTGCCCGCGTTGGCCTCGCGCCCGGAGACCCGGCCCGGCGTCTGCTCCACGCGCACCGGCGCAGCGGCGGGCAAAAGCGTCTGCGCCCGGACCTGTCCGCCGTGGGTCACGACCACGCGCCCACCCGTCACCACCGGCTCCCGGTCGCACTGCATCACCCAGCGCGGAATACGTCCCGGAGGAGTCTCCACGACGTCATAAATGATCAGCACGTCCGGCTTGAGATAGACGAGGTGCCGCACGAACCGCGTCAACTGCGCCCGGTGGTAGGCCTTCGCCGCGTCGCCGACGACGTAGTCGTAATCCCCGTGCGTCTCGAACGCCAGGCAGTCGCCCGTCTCGAACAGGCTGCTCTCGGGGTACTCCGGGTTCTTCACCTCGAAGAACTGCTCGACATTGCGCGGCCGGTCTTTTACCAGCGGAACCCGCTGCCCCCCGTCGAACACCCAGCCCCGTTGCACCACGTCGGCCTCAGCCGCCTCCGCCTCGGGCGCATCCACCAGAATGGAGCTGTGCGCGCTGGTGCGTCGGTAGAACCGCCACGAGATGTCCCCCTCCCCCCCGTATCCCGGGTCCACAACCAGGTCCCCTTTGTAGTAGACCGTGAAGCTGTTGGCGTCGTAGTGGTCGTGGTGCCCCAGCCAGTCCCCCATCGAAAACGTGATCAGCCGCGCGTCGTCCCCCCACCCGCTCCGCAGGACCGCCAGCGTCTCGCCGCCCCCCACGTCGGCTGAACCCCGAAACAGCCGGCTCGGCGGCAGTTCAGCAAAAGGTCTCTCAGGCAGGTCCGGGTCGAACCAGAGCGCATTGAGCGACGAGTGCTGCCCCCCCTGCCCGATCTCCCTGGCGCGCGCCATCTCCCACGCCGCGAACGCCTGCAGATGCGAGTCCTGCGTCTCCTGCGCCGCCTTTGCCACCGACCAGAACGAACGCGCCAGCTGATTGAACACATCCACAGGGTCGTGCCCCGCGAACCAGTCCCCCAGAATCGTCATCGTCCCGTCCGCGCGCGTCAGATAGACCCAAAAATAGGGCACGGCCCGCACCCACGGGCGGTCGAACAGATCCTGCCCCGTCGCCGTTCCCGCGCCCTCCATCCAGAGGAACGTCGGGCGGTCGGCCACGTGGTTGTAGTGCGTCCCCTCGTTCCAGATGCCCTCCGCGCCCACGAACCGGTCGAAGATCGGAAAGACCACGCGGTGGAACTGGTCCCAGCTGTAGGCCGCGTGGCGTTCGGCGTCGGGATGGTCGTCGTACGCCGCAAACCCCACCAGCCCCAGCCCCGCGTGGTTCCAGATCGCGTGGTTGTTGAACGCGGCGTATCGCCCCTCGGCAAAGTAGCCTGGGAACGTCTTCAAAGTGTAATCGGCGAGGCGCACGAGCGTCCCCGCCGACCGGCGGCGCAGCTCAGGCCCCATGGACGGCGCGCACCAGTCATAGGCGAACGCGAGGGCGACCATTTGAAAGGCGTTGTGGAGGTCATCGGAGACCCGGTACGCCCCTGCCTCCACCGCCCCGTTCAGCCGCCCCCACAGGGCATTGCACCGCTGCACGACCTGAGAGTCCCCCTCCGCCAGCGCCAGCAGGCCGCCGAAGTGCAGGGCGTTGATCAGGGTGGCGGGGTCGTCGCTCTCCGTCGCCAGCCCGCCCTTTGCGCGCTCGCGGAGCGGCGGCCACAGCGGGTTGCGCGCGAACTTCTCGACCTTCGCCCTGACCGCGCCGGGCGCGAACCCGAGGCGCGGGTGATCCCGGCGGATCGGGGGCAGAGACATCCTGTTATCTCCTCCTGACGTATGCTCCTGCGTCGCGCCGGCGTGCGGGACAGGCCAGAGCGAGAGCAGCGCCGCCGTGAGAGCGCACAGCCCCATCCTCGCAGGCCGCTTCATCATCTCCCGACCTGCAGCGCCCGGTCCACGAACCGATACGCCGCCTCCCGCACCTCCGGCGGAAAGTCGTGCTCACAGTCGGGATGAGGGTCCTTGCCGTAGACCTCGGCGATGCGCGGCATGTACCCCTTGTGGCTCCAGCCCGTAGGGACGCGCCGGCCCCGGTCTGGCATCGTCCCCATCACCTGCTGCATGTTCGCCAGGATGTGCGCCCGCCGCCTCTTCCAGTCCGAAACCGTCCTGACCGGATGGGCCTTGCCCTTGCCGTCCAGATACATCAGCAGATTCTGCTTGTCCGCATAAAACGGCGCGGAGGGCTCCGCATCGCTCAAGGTCATCGCTCCGAGAATAAAGATCATACACAACGCAGTTCTTTTGATCATTCGCATAGCCTGCAACCTCGACTATCCCCTTAACCCTCTTCTCTGAAAAGGATGTGTTGCAGAACTTCAAGGCCATTGATCGCTGGATGACTCACAACTCTGTCTTCAGCCCTGTCATGGAGGTGATTCGGAAACGTATCGACCTCAGGATGGTGGGGAGCGTTATCCCATCTTTTGATGAGTCGGCCGTTGCCATCCTGCCAGTGATGACGGAATCGGGTCACCTCCAGAACCCCTCGCGCTTCCAGAACCCGCTCGGTCATCTCCACAAACCCTCCATCCGCCAGCATCACCCGATAACGATAGTTCAACACCCTTTCGAACTCCGTATCGCGAATAGAGCGCCGGAGAACCTCCACATCGCTGACCATCGGACTGGCGCTGAGAAGTTCGTCGATTTGCCGGAGATAGGCTTCAATCATGCCGCAGTCACCGCACGCAGGGTTTCGATGCGCTCCTGGTAAAGAAGCACATTGTCATAAAGACCCATCCATTCTACGATGTCAGCGGAATCCCCTGACTCGCCTGCCACAAACCGTCGGTGGCACTCCTCAGAGCGCATGCCGTACTGCCTCTCAAAAGGCTCCAGCTCCCTCCGCATCTCTTCCATCTGTTTTTCATATTTCTGCAAATGCAGATGGATCAACTTCTGCAGCGCCTGGTCGGCCAGGTCTCCGGCCCCAACCTTTTCCATAGCTTCAATTTTCTCAAGCAGACTGCTCATGGTGAGTCTCCTTCTGCAATCACAGCAGTTCCCGCCTGAACGTCCTCACCCATCTTCTCTCAAAATGCTTCAGCCCGTTGAACGTCAGGTTCAGGTCCACCGTCACGTGAAACGCCGACTCCGTGCTCCGCAGCGTGCAGTTCGTGTCCACCGTCGTCACCCCGTCCACCCGCGCGATGCGCCGGTGATGCCTCCCCGTGGCCACGGCGTCCGCCGGGTCCCGGTTGGAGACGCTCACCTCTAACTTGGCCTCGCTCGCGACCTCCGTCGTCGGGTTCGCCCGCCCCGCGCCCCGCGTGTGCGTCCGCAGGATCGTCCGGTCGTTGAGCAGGTCCTGCGCGATCTCCCACGGCGCCTCCCCCGGCGAGAGCTGGTAGGCCTGCGTGGCCGGCTCCGCCGGAAGAAAGGCCGGCTGGTCCTCCGCCGTCGAAAGGGGGACCACCGGCAGCGTCAGCCGTGAAAGATGGCCGGACCCCCGATGCACCCGGTTCGTCCCCGCCTTCGGCGTGGGCCAGAGGTTCGGGAAGTCGCTGCTGCACACCGCCAGCCGGATGCGATGCCCCTTCTCGAATCGCCACGACGCGCAGTCGATCTCGATGCCCAGCTCATACACCTCCCCCGGCGTCATCGCCTCCGGCCGCTTCAGCGACTTGCGCCGCGTCCCGTTCA
>Ga0209399_10000171_pt1 | contig 39734 bp, 34 predicted proteins | sample OV2TP3_FD_184130 | JGI IMG/M metagenome (GOLD analysis project Ga0209399, IMG submission 184130) | Hot spring microbial communities from Beatty, Nevada to study Microbial Dark Matter (Phase II) - OV2 TP3 (SPAdes) (version 3) | ecosystem: Environmental > Aquatic > Thermal springs > Hot (42-90C) ... | reverse complement strand
TGGCGCGTGATCCGCATCGAGGCGACGCCCACGCCGAACACGCTCCCCGGCGACCCCAACCGCTACATCGGCGGTCGCATCGCGGACGAGGACCGGCGCAGCTACTTCATCGCGCCCAATGTCGGCAAGGAGGCGATCGCGCTCAACCTCAAGGACGCGCGCGGGCAAGAAGTGCTCAGGCGGCTCATACGCGCGCTCGATGCCGACATCTTCTGCTGCAACACGGTTCCTTCGCGCTACGTGTCGCTCGGCATCGATTATGCGACGCTCGCAGGGGTAAAGCCCGACCTGATCTGGGCGGGGATCTCGGCAATGGGGCCGGCGTATCCCGATACCCCGGGCTACGACCCGGTCGTGCAGGCGATGTGCGGCTACATGGAAGTAACCGGCAACCCGCAGGGTCCGCCCACCGTCATGGGCTTGCCGGTGATCGACCTCAAGGCGGGCGACGAGGTCTACGCCAACGTTATGCTCGCGCTCCTCGAGCGCGCCGAGACCGGGCGCGGCAAGGAGATCCACGTCTCGATGCTGCAGGCGGCGGCTTCGTGGCTCATCACGGTGCTGCCGCTCGTCGATTTCGGCTGCGAGCCGAACGAGATCACGCGCGCGGGGAACGAGCACCGCAAGTTCATCCCTACGAATGTCTATCCGGCCGCGGACGGCTTCGTGTATCTCGCGATCGGGAGCGACGCACAGTGGAGGCGGCTCACCGAGATCCCGAAGTTCGCGCGGGTGGCGAACGACCTGCGGAAAACGAACGAAGGACGGCACAAGGAGCGCGAGGCGATCCACCGCGACATGGCGGCGGTGACGGTGCGCTACCCGGTCGAGGAAATCCTGGCCGACCTGCGCGGCGCGACCATCCCGGCAACGCGCATCCTCGACATCCGGCAGGTGCGCGAGCTGCCGCAATTGCGCGACAAGCTCACGCAGACCTCGATGCCCGACGCACGCCCGGTGCGCATGCAGCCGATGGCGGTCGATGTGACGGATGCTCGCCGCGAGATGCCGTTCCCGCCGAAATACGGCGGCGACACGCGAAACGTGCTCGCCGAGGCGGGCTACTCGGGCGCCGAGGTGGATGCCCTCGCGGGCGCCGGCGTGATCGCGTGAGCGCGCAGGCCGCTTTTCGCGACCGGCTCGCCTGGATCCCGGAGCAGGGCGAACTGCGCGATGGCGAAGCGCGCTACGTCCTCATGCGGCACGATTCGCTGATGGGCTTGTTCCGCAATCTCCCGGAGTCCGCGCGCGGTGCGGCGCTCGATGCGCTCGCCGCGTCGGTCGCATTGCACGGTGCGCGCTCGGCAGAGCGCTACCGGAGGGCAGGCGGCGAGGGCGATGCTCTCCTCGCGACCATCGAAGCGACCGCTCCGCAACTGGGCTGGGGCGTGTGGCGCATCGAGCGCGCGGGCGCGGAGCTTCGCCTCGAAGTCGAAAACAGCCCCTTTGCGGCTGGTCACGGTCCATCCTCCGCGCCGGTCTGCGCGCCGATCGCCGGAATGCTGCAGGCGGTCGCAGGCCTCGTGCTCGGTGCGCCGGCCCGCGCGCGCGAAGATGCGTGCGCTGCCGCGGGTGCATCCATGTGTCGTTTCCACGCCGTGCGCAGCGAGAAAGACGGGTGAAAATCGCGGTGCTCGGCGGCGGGCACGGCGCCTATGCGGCTGCCGCCGATCTCGCCGAGCAGGGGCACGAGGTGCGGCTCTGGCGGCGCGATGCCTCGGCGCTCGCGCCGGTCAAGCAGAGCGGCGTTATCCGCCTGATCGATCACCAGGGCGCGCGCGAGGTTCCGGTGGGGAAAGTCACCGCTGAAATCGGCGAAGCGGTGCGCGGCGCGGAGCTCGTCCTCGTGCCCTCGCCCGCCACCGCGCAGGAGGACATCGCACGCGCGATGGCGCCGAGCCTTGCCGACGGGCAGGTGGTGTTCCTTCCGCCAGGAACGTTCGGCAGCTACGTGATGGCGGAGATCGCGCGCGGCGCCGGCGCCCGCGCGGAAGTCACGTACGCGGAAACCGGGACGCTCCCCTACCTTGCGCGCAAGCGCGGGCCGGCCGAGGTCGCGATCACGATCCGCGCCGTGCGCCTGCCGACCGGCGTGTACCCGGAAGATTGCTCTTCGCATGCGCTCGAAGTGATCCGCAGGGTGTATCCGGCGGTGCAGGCCTGCGGCGATGCGCTCTCGGCGGCGCTCATGAACGCGGGGCCGATCATCCATCCGCCGCTCATCCTGATGAACGCCGCGCCGCTCGAGCACTTCGCGCGCTGGGACATCCACAACGAGGGTACGCAGCGCTCGGTGCGCGCGGTCACCGACCGGCTCGATGCGGAGCGGATCGCGCTGCGCGAGACGCTCGGCTACCCGCCGCCGCATTTTCCGCTCTCGGACCACTACACGAGCGATCGCTGGATGTACGGCGACGCGCACCGCAAGCTCGTCGACTCGGGCGACTGGCGCGAGAAAATCGACCTGCATGCGCACCGCTACATGTCCGAGGACACGGTGCTGGGGCTCGCGTTCCTCGCTTCGGTCGCGCGCTGGGCGGAGTGCGAAGCGCCGCTCGCGAACGGCCTGCTCGCGCTTGCGGGCGCGATCCTGGGGCGCGACCTGCGCGGCGGCCCGCGCACGCTCGAAGCGCTCGGGCTCGCTACGCTCTCTCGCGGGCAGATGAGGGATCTGCTCACGCAGGGAAGGGCATGAGCACGCGAGCCGCGCGGATCGCGACGGTCGGCGCAGGGCGCATGGGCCGGGGCATCGCGCTCGCGTTCGCCTATGGCGGCTACGCGGTGGACCTCGTCGATCTGAAACATCGCGACGTCGAAGCATGGCAGCGGCTCGCGAACGAGGCGCGCGAAGAGATGGCGGCGAGCCTTGCGACACTGGCCGAACTTGGGGCAATGCCGCCGGAAGCCATCGAGCGCGTGCTGGCGCGGATCCGGCTCGTCCCTGCATCCGATGCCGCGCCGGCGCTGCACGCCGCCGACGTGATCTTCGAGGCCGTCACCGAGACGCTCGACGCGAAGCGCGACGCATTCGCGCGCGCCTGCGCGCTCGCGCAGCCCGAGGCGATCCTCGCCTCGACTACCTCGACGATACTCGTCACCGACCTCGTGCCGCTCGTCATCCACCCCGAGCGCCTGCTCAACGCGCACTGGCTCAATCCCGCTTACGTGATTCCGCTGGTCGAGGTGTCAACGCATCCGGGCACCGCGGCGGGCGTGGTCGCGCGCCTGAGAGCACTGCTTGAAGACATCGGCAAGGTGCCCGTCGTGTGCGGGGCGACGCCGGGCTACATCGTTCCGCGCCTGCAGGCCCTGGTCATGAACGAGGCCGCGCGCATGATGGAAGAGGGAATCGCGAGCGCCGAGGAAATCGACAAGGCCACGCGCTACGGCCTGGGTCTGCGCTTCGCCGCCCTCGGCGTGGTCGAATTCATCGACTACGGCGGCAACGACATCCTGTATTACGCAAGCCGCTACCTCGCCGAGCGGGTGAATCGCGAGCGCTACGCACCGCCCGCGATCGTCGAGCGGCTGATGCACGAGGGGAAGATCGGGTTGAAATCGGGCGAGGGTTTCTACGACTACCGCGGGCGCGATCTCGCGGCGTACCGCAAGGACGCGCTCGCGCGCCTCGTCGGGATGCTGCGCCACGCCGGGCTGTACCACCCGCCGCGCTGAACCTCAGCCTCGCGCGCGCTCAGGCGAGCGGCACGATCTTTGAGCGAAGCAGAGCCCGATCCCGCGTGAGGAGCGGGACTTTGTGCACCACACTCGTGGCGCCGATCAGTTCGTCTGCCGGGTCGCCGCGGATGTCGAGCCGCGCGCTCTCGCGGGCGATCTCTCGCGTAAGGGGCCACACGTGCAGGCGCGCCAGCACCCGGACGACATCCGGATCGTCCAGATCCACTGCGATCCGCCCCAGCTGCGACAGCTTGGCGATCTCCCAGAGCACGATCGCGGAAATGCTCCACGTCTCGTTCTGCAGCAGCCGCATCTCGCGAGGCTTCAACGCGCCGGTGACGGCGTAGAGCAATACGTGCGTGTCAACGTTCAGCATTCCAGCGCACGCCGGTCGAGAGAATGTCGCCCTTGATCTTTATCTTGCCCTTGAGAGAGCCGATCAGGGTCGCCGAATCCGCACCGAGCGGGATCAGCTTCGCGACCGGTTTCCCCCGTTTCGTGATCACGATCCCGTCCCTGTCCACCTGGTCGATCAGCGCCAGGCAGCGTTCCTTGAACTTCGCCGCCGCGATCTGTTTCATGGCCACATTGTACAACTGGTCAGATCAAGTAACCAGTTTCCGGGCCGCGTGCGACAGGCAAACTGCCAATCTCCTCAGATCAGCGAGCCGCGGTTCGCCATGCCGCCGTCGATCGTGACGATGGTGCCGGTGGTGTAGGAAGAAAGGTCGGAGGCGAGCAGCGCCGCGGTGGCGGCGATCTCGTCCACGGTGGCGGCGCGGCCGAGCGGAAAGGCTTTCTCCAGCTCGCGCCAGCGCTCCGGGTCGCCGAATTTCGACTGCGCCGCATTGCGCATCAGCCCGATCAGCCGCTCGGTCGCAACCGGCCCCGGATTGATGCCCACGACGCGCACTCCGAGGTCGCCGCTCGAGCCGCCGAGCGCGCGCGTGAACGCCATCAGCGCGGCGTTGCCGGCGCCACCGGCGATGTAGGCGGCATCGAGCCGCTCGCCGCCGTTGCCGATGATGTTGACGATCACGCCGCGCCGGCGCTGCTTCATCAGCCGAAAGTATTCCCTGGTCAGGTTGATGTAGCCGAACACCTTGAGGTCCCACGCGGCGCGCCAGCGCTCCTCGTCGATCTCCTCGAGCGTGCCGCGCGGGATCGAACCGGCGTTGTTCACCAGGATGTCGATGTCGGGGCACTTCGCGGCGAGTTCCCTTGCGCGCCCGCGCTCGGCGAGATCCATCGGGTGAATCCCGACGCGAACGCCGTGGCGGCTGGCGATGCGGTCGCGCGCCGATTCGAGATCCGCCTGCGTGCGCGCGATCAGGTGCAGATGGCAGCCTTCGGCTGCGAGCGCCTGCGCAACCGCGAAGCCGATTCCCTTCGATGCCCCGGTGACGAGCGCGCTGCGGTCAGTGAGCTTCAGATCCATCGGTCACTCCGTTTTCGATTCCGGCTGGCAGATCTCGAACAGAAGCCCCGAGGCGGCGTCGGGCTCGAAAAAGGCGACGCGGCCATGCGCGCCCTGCCGGGGAAAGCCCTCCATCGGCTTGAGCCCGGCGGCGACGAGCGCAGCGAGCGAGCGCTCGATGTTCTCTACGCGCGCCGAAAGGTGATTGAGGCCAAGCCGCTCGCCCATCACCTGCCGGGCGAAGCGCGCCTCGTCCGTGTATTGCAGCAGCTCGATCGCAACGTTCGCCGCGCGGAACTCCGCGACCCGCAGGCCCACGTCCGCAAGGTCCTTTACCTGTGCCGGCGCGCCGAAAAGCGGCTGCAGCCGCTCGATCGCCGCCTCCAGGTCGGCAACGAGGATGCCGACGTGATCGATGTGCGGCGCGCTCACCGTTTCCTCAGTTCCGTCGTGCGTGCCGCGTCGAGCGCGAGGGTTGCCGGATCGATTGCGACGCCGTACTCCGCGCGCGCCGCCTCTACGCTCAGAAGCCCGTCCCTCACTTCGGCAAGCACCTGCGCGGCCGGGCGCTCGAACGGGTCGCCGTAACCGCCGCCTCCGCCCGCCTTCTGGTTGAACACCGTTCCAGGGGGAATGCCGCGGATGATTTCCTTCGATCTTGCGCGGCGCTCGGTTCCGTCCGGATAGGTGAGCGTGATCGAGTTTCGCGCGCCTGCCCGCCCGCCGAAAAATCCGAACGCGCGCGCCTCCTCCTCGACCCCGTCGCCGAAGGCGACCCCGGTCACGTTCTCGCCGCGCATCACGAATTCGGTCTCTACGCCGAGGCCGCCCCGCCAGCGGCCGGTGCCCGCCGACCCGGGCAGGTATTCGTGCTTCACCAGGAAATGCGGATCGTGGATTTCGAACATCTCGTAGTCCTGCGCCAGGATCCCGCCCGCGCAGTTGATGAGGCCGATGTGATCATAACCGTCTGCGCCCGCGGTCGCCCCCGAACCGCCCTTGAGGCTGAGAAACAGGATATCGACGTACGGCCGGTCATGGCGCGGGTCGCGCCCCGAGACGGCGAAGCCGAGAAAGCGGTTCCAGCCCGCGGTGACTCGCTCGGGCAGCGCCCGCGCAAAGGCGCGAAAGATCGCGTCCGAGGTCGGCCCGGTGATCGAGTTGCCGAAGGTCGTCGCGGCGGGAAAGCCCGCGTTCAGGAACGAGCCCTCGGGATTGACGATGCGAATCGGTCGCAGCAGCCCGGCGTTGTGCGGGATGTCGGGCCGGATGAGCATGAGGAAGGTGAGCAGCAGCGCGGACGAGGTGGCCGAGCGCGGCGCGTTGACGAAGCCGGGTGTCTGCGGCGAGGAGCCGGTGAAATCGAACGTGACTTCGTCGCCGCGCACGGTGACCGCGAGGTTGATTCTCATCCGCGTGCCTTCGGTCACACCGTCGTAGAAGGCGTACGATTCGCCGCGGTAGGTGCCGTCCGGAATCGCGGCGATTTCCTTTCGCACCATGCGCTCGGTGCTGTCGAAGAGCGCTTCGAGCAGCCGCTCCAGGCGCGCGAGTCCGAAGCGCGCGACGAGCGCTTTCACGCCGCGCTCGCCGACGGTCGCCCCGCCGATCTGCGCCTTGATGTCCTCTTCGACGATCTTGAGGCGGATGTTGGCAAAGATCATGCGCCAGACGTCGCGCCGGAGCTTTCCCCGCTCGACGATCTTCACTGCGGGGATGCGAAGCGCCTCCTGCCAGACTTCGCGCGCCTCGGGGTTGTAGCCGCCCTGCACCGCGCCGCCGATGTCGGCCTGGTGGCCCTTGCAGGCCGCCCACGCGACGAGCCTGCGGCCGTGGAACACCGGCTTGAAGACGGCGACGTCGTTATTCTGGTTGCCGCCGGAAAAGACGTCGTTGTGCAGGATCACGTCGCCCGGGTGGATGTCGCCGCCGAAAAACCGGATCACGTGCTCGCACGCCGGCTGCAGCGCGAAGGCGAGCACCGGGATGTACTCGGTCTGCTCGAGCATGCGGCCTTTGGGGTCGTAGAGCCCGGTGACGAAATCGCGCGCCTCGTTCAAGATCGGCGAGCGCGTGGTCCGCAGCAGGGTCAATCCCATTTCCTCGGTGATCGATTTCAGCCGCCGCTGCAGCACCGCGACCTCGACCGGATCGGCTTTGGGCTTCATGCGCTCAGGACGCAGTTCTCGAGCGCATCGTACTCGGCGCGCCAGGCGCGCGGCACGAAAATGCTCGTGTTGACGCACTCGATGATCGCCGGCCCGGCAAGCCGGTGGCCGTGCGTGAGCCGGTCGCCGTCGTAGACCGGCACGCGCGCAAGGCGTCTCGCTTCCGGGAGGAAGGCCAGGCGACGCGCCTTGAGCGCCGACTTCGCGTCTGCCTTCACGCGCGGCTTGCGGGATAGGGCGGGCTTTGCGGTCACTCCGCTCGCAGTGAGCCGCACGCTCAGCATCTCGACCGGCGTCGCCTCCTCGCGCAAGGCGTAGCCGTACAAGCGGTCGTGCTGGGCGTGGAACCGTTCGCGCACCGCGCGCCAGCCGGAGCGCGCGATCGCTTCCCGCGGCACCTCGACCGTGACCTCGTGGTACTGCCCGAGGTAGCGCAGGTCCATCGCGTAGCGTAGCCGCTGCCGGGCGCGCGCGATTCCCTCGCGACCGAGCGTGGCGCGCGCCTCGCGCTCCATCGCGCGCACGAGCGCCTGCAACTTTCCGAGCGGCACCCGATCCTCGGGCACGAGGCACGCGAGGCTGCGCACATAATCGTGCTTGAGGTCGCTTTGCAGCATCCCCAAAGCGCAGAAAATTGACGCCTCGCGCGGCACGACGACCCGGCGGATGCCGAGCTCCGCGGCAATGCACGCCCCGTGCACGGGCCCCGCGCCACCCGCGCAGATGAGCGGGAATTCGCGCGGATCGTAGCCCTTCTCGACCGAGATTTCGCGAATCGCGGAGGCCATATTGACGTTGATGACGTGGAACATCCCGGCGGCGGCAGCGAGCAGACTCAGGCCGAGCGGCGCAGCAATGTGCTCGCCGATCGCCCGCTCGGCGGCGCCCGCATCGAGCTGCAGGCGGCCGCCGGCAAAGAACTCGGCCGCAAGGTAGCCGAGCACGAGGTTGGCGTCGGTGCAGGTCGGCGCCGACCCGCCGCGCGCGTAGCACGCGGGCCCCGGATCGGCGCCGGCGCTTTGCGGACCCATATGCAGCAGGCCCCCCTCGTCGATCCAGCCGATCGATCCGCCGCCCGCGCCGATGGTGTTGATTTCCATCGACGGCAGGGCAAGCGCATAGCGATTGACCGTGCCGCGCGTGGTGACTGCGGGCTTCGCATCGCGCACGAGCGCCGCATCGAAACTCGTGCCGCCCATGTCCACCGTGACGAAGCTCCGCTCGCGCCGCGGCGCCATGCAGGCAAGCCCCGCTGCCGGTGCCGCGGCCGGGCCGGAGAGCAGCGTCGTGGCGGCAAGCCGCGCGATGCTCGCGAGCGCAGCGACCCCGCCGTTCGATTGCATGACCAGAAACGTGCCGCGGAAGCCCGCTCGGGCAAGGCTGCGCGTGAGGCTGCCGGCATAGCGGGCGAGAATCGGGCCGACCGCGGCGTTCAGCACGGTGGTGCTGGTGCGCTCGTAGAAACGCACCTGCGGCAGCACCTGCGACGACACCGAGACATAGGCACCGGGCATGCGTGCCCGCACGAGGCGGGCGGCCGCCTTTTCGTGCGCGGGGTTGGCGTGCGCGTGCAGAAAGCAGATCGCCACGGCTTCGACGCCGGCGTCGCGAAATAGCGCGAACGCCTGCTCGACGTCCTCCGATGCGAGCGGCTGCACGATCGTACCCGCGGCATCGGTGCGCTCCGTGACCGGAAGGCGCAGATGCCGCGGCACCAGAGGCGCCGGCGGGTGATACCGGTTGTCGTACATTTCCTCGCGCACGCCGCGGCGCATCTGCAAGGCGTCGCGAAATCCGCGCGTGGTGAGCAGTCCCGTGCGGGCGGTGTTTCCGGTAAGGACCGCATTGGTGGTGACCGTCGTGCCGTGCACCACGAGCTCGACCGCGCGCAGGAACCGCTCCAGGGGCATGGCCAGACCCGCCGCGAGGGTGCCAAGGCCCGTCATGACCGCAACCGAAGGGTCGGCGGGAGTCGATAGCTCCTTGTGCACCGCAGTGTGCCCCCGCGGGCCCACCAGCAGGAAATCCGTGAACGTTCCCCCCACGTCGATGCCGATCCGGAATGCCATGACGGAAGTTTGATTTAGATCACGTTCGAGTGCACGAGCGTAGACTTACAGTGTCGCATTGTGTCCCAATGCAGCGCCCGGGCCGCGATCGCCAAAGCCATAAGGAGGAGCACCAGATGACCCGCAAATTCCGCACTGCAGTCGCCATCGCCGCCGCCGCATTTGCCGCGAATGCGGCGCACGCCGAAGTCACGGTCGGCGTCACGCTCGGTGCCACCGGACCGGGCGCCTCGCTCGGCATCCATTACAAGAACGCCTTTCAGCTCATGCCCAAGACGTTGGGCGGCCAGCCGGTCAAGTACATCATCCTCGAGGACGGCTCGGACGCCACCAACGCGGGCAAGAACGCGCGCAAGCTGGTTACCGAAGACAAGGTCGACGTCCTGATGGGTTCGAACGGTGTGCCTTCGTCGCTGCAGATTGCACAGGTTGCGTTCGAGACCAAGACGCCCTTCATCGTCATGACGCCGATCTCGCTTGCGCCCGACAAGCTCGCCTGGGCGTTCGTCGTCCCGCAGCCGACCGAGCTCATGATGGGCGCCGTCGCCGAGCACATGAAGGCGAACGGCGTGAAGTCGGTCGGCTTCATCGGCTTTTCCGACGCCTGGGGCGACCTGATGTACAAGGCGACCGAGTATCACGCCGCGGCCTACGGCTACAAGGTCGTCACCAACGAGCGCTACGCGCGCGCCGACACGAGCGTCACGGGCCAGATTCTGAAGATCATGGCGGCCAATCCGGACGCGGTGGTGGTGGGCGGCTCAGGGACCGGCGGCGCGCTGCCGCACGTCGCGCTCATCGAGCGCGGCTACAAAGGGCGCATCTACCACAACCACGGCACGGTGAACCGCGAGTTCATCAAGGTCGGCGGCAAGAACGTCGAAGGCGCGATCGCGCCGACCGGGCCGCTGATCGTCCCCGAGGAGCTGCCGGCGAACCACGCCACCCGTGCGGTCTCGCTCGATTTCACCAAGCGCTACGAGGCGACGTTCGGCGAAGGCAGTCGCAATGCCTTCGGCGGCTACAGCCACGACGGCGTGATGCTGCTCGGCGCGGCGATTCCCGGGGCGATCCAGAAGGCGAAGCCGGGCACCCCCGAGTTCCGCGCCGCGCTGCGCGACGCGCTCGAAAACGTCAAGAACGTGGTTGGCGCGCATGGCGTGTACAACATGACCCCGGCCAATCATAATGGGCTGGACGAACGCGCCCGCGTGCTGGTGCGGGTCGAGAACGGCGTCTGGCGTCTGATGAAATAGGGTGCACGCTCGCCGGAATGGCGCGCAAGGGGACGGGTGACCGTCCCCTTTGCTTTCCTGGGGTCAGAGTAAGATTTCCGACGATTCTTGGAAATCCTGTTCCGACCCCGATTCGATTCCGATGACGAGCGACATCTTTCTCTGGCTGGTTCAGGACGGGGTCACCAACGGCGCGATCTACGCGCTGCTCGCGCTCGCGCTGCTGCTCGTGTTCACCGTGACGCGCGTCATCTTCGTGCCGCAGGGCGAATTCATCACGTTCGCGGCGCTTTCGCTCGCGATGCTCGAGGCGGGCCGCGTTCCCGGAACCATTTACATTCTCGCCTTTGGCGGGCTTGCGGCAGCGGCGATCGAGACGTTCGTCGCGACCCGCGAGCGCGCCTGGCGGCGCCTGCCGCACATCGCGCTCCTCTACGTGGTTCTGCCGCTCGCGGTGGCGGCCGCCGTCTGGTGGGCGGCGCCGCGCCGGCTCGAGCACTGGATGCTCGTGCTGCTGGTCCTCGCCATGGTGGTGCCGCTCGGGCCGATCGTGTACCGCATCGCCTACCAGCCGCTTGCAAGCGCCTCGGTGCTGGTGCTGTTCATCGTCTCCATGGCGGTGCACTACGTGCTCACCGGGCTGTCGCTCGTGTTCTTCGGCGGCGAAGGGCTGCGCTCGCGTCCGTTCTGGGACGCGAAATTCAGCCTCGGCGTGGTGACCATCACCGCGCAGAGCGTCTGGGTGGTCGTTGCCAGCGCGCTGCTCATTCTTGCGCTGTGGTACTTGTTCGAGCGCACGGTGTACGGCAAGGCACTGCGCGCGACCGCAATGAACCGCGTCGGCGCGCGGATCGTCGGCATTCCGACCGTGCTGACCGGGCACCTGAGCTTTCTGCTTGCGGCGTTCATCGGCGCCTTTTCCGGCATCCTGATCTCGCCGATTACCACGCTTTACTACGACACCGGGTTCCTCATCGGGCTGAAGGGGTTCGTCGGAGCGCTGCTTGGCGGCATGGCGAGCTACCCGCTCGCCGCGGCCGGCTCGCTCGCGGTCGGCCTGCTCGAGTCGTTCTCCTCGTTCTGGGCGAGCGCGTACAAGGAAACCATCGTCTTCACGCTGATCATTCCGATGCTGGTGTGGCTCTCGCTGCGCTCGCACCACGTCGAAGAGGAGAAGGAAGAGTGACGCCGGCGCGCACCACGTTCCTCGCGTGCATCGTCGCGCTCGCGCTGGCGCCGTTCGTGTTGCCGGAGTTCTACGTCACGTTGATGAATTTCATCGGACTTGCGACGCTGGTGGCGCTGGGACTCGTGCTCCTCACGGGCGTCGCGGGATTGATGTCGTTCGGGCAGCAGGTATTCGTCGGGCTCGGCGCCTACACCACTGCGGTGCTCGCGACGAAGTACGGGGTGTCGCCCTGGCTCACGCTCTGTGCCGGGCTGCTCGTGGCGGGTCTTGCCGCGCTCGCGCTCGGAGCGATCACTGTCCGGCTCTCGGGCCACTATCTGCCGCTCAGCACCATCGCCTGGGGAATCGCGGTGTACTACGTATTCGGCAACCTGGAGATCCTCAACAAATACGACGGCATCCAGGACATCCCGCCCGTGACACTGCTCGGATGGATCGTGAACACGGGGCGCGAGTCCTACGTCCTGATCTGGATTGCGACGCTCGCCGCGCTCCTGGGCGCGAGGAACCTGCTCGATTCGCGCGCGGGGCGCGCGGTGCGAACGCTGCGCTTCCGCGGCACCATGGCGGAGAGTTTCGGCATCGATACGGCGCGCCTGAAGCTCGTCATTTTCCTCTACGCGGCGCTGCTCGCGGCGCTTTCCGGATGGCTGTACGCCCATTTCCTGCGCTTCGTCAGCCCCGGACCATTCAGCGTCAACATCGGCATCGAGTACCTGTTCATGGCCGTCGTGGGCGGGGCGAGCCAGGTGTGGGGGGCGGTGATCGGGGCGTCGCTGCTGACGTTGCTCAAGGAGTGGCTCAAGGACATCCTGCCGAAGTTTTTCGAGCAGAGCGGCAACTACGAGGTGATCGTGTTCGGGCTGCTGATGCTGCCGCTCCTGCATCGCGCGCGCGACGGGCTGATGCCGGTGTTCGCGCGCCTCGCGCGGCGCAACGAGCCCGCGCGCCGGCCGGTCGAGGCGCCGGCGCTTCCGAGACGCGCACAGCCGGCCGCGGGCGAGGCGCTCCTTGAAGTGCGCGCGGCGCGCAAGAACTTCGGCGGGCTCGCGGCCGTGCACGACTTGAGCTTCGAGATGCGCAGTGGCGAGATCCTCGGACTCATCGGCCCGAACGGCGCCGGCAAGAGCACCGTCTTCAACATCGTCACCGGCGTGCTGCGGGCCGACGGTGGCGAAATGCGCTTTCGCGGCGAGCGGATCGATGCGCTTCTGGCGCGCGAGATTGCACGGCGCGGCATCGCGCGCACGTTCCAGCATGTGAACCTGGTGGGCGGCATGTCGGTGCTCGACAACGTCGCGATCGGCGCGCACCTGCGCGGCTCCAGGGGAACCACAGCGGCGATGCTGCGCCTCGAGCGCGACGAGGAGCGTCTGCTGCTGTACGAAGCCTCGCTCCAGGTCGAGCGCGTCGGCCTCGGGGAACACCTTGCGGATGCGACCGGGAGCCTGCCGCTCGGGCAGCAGCGGCTCGTCGAGATTGCGCGCGCGCTCGCGGCCGATCCGGTGCTGCTGCTGCTCGACGAGCCCGCGGCCGGCTTGCGCTTGCGCGAGAAGCAGGCGCTTGCCGACCTGCTGCGCCGGCTGCGCGCCGGAGGAATCAGCATTCTGCTCGTTGAGCACGATATGGAGTTCGTGATGGGGCTGGTGGACCGACTGGTGGTCATGGACTTCGGCGAGAAGATCGCCGAAGGGCTGCCGCGGGCGATCCAGTCCGATCCGGTGGTGATCGAAGCGTACCTCGGAGGCATCGAGTGAGCGCGTCGCTCGAGGTGGACGGGCTTTCGGTCTCGTACGGCAAGGTCGAGGCGCTGCACCGCGCGCGGCTCAGCGTCGCCGAGGGCGCGATCGTCACCGTGATCGGGCCGAACGGCGCAGGAAAGACGACGCTCCTCGGCGCGATCATGGGCTTGCTTTCCTCGAAGGGCGCGATGCGCTACGCGGGAACGGACCTCGCGGGAACCACGGTCGAAGAGCGCGTCGCGCTCGGGATGTGCCTGGTGCCGGAACGGCGCGAGCTCTTTGCCGAGCTCAGCGTCGAAGACAACCTGCGGCTCGGCGCCTTTCACCGCCGCGCAGAGGGCGCGCGCGCGATCGCCGCCGACATGGAGGCCGCGTACGCGCGCTTTCCGCGCCTCAAGGAGCGCAGTAGCCAGCTCGCCGGGACGCTTTCGGGCGGCGAGCGCCAGATGCTCGCGCTCGGTCGCGCGCTGATGTCCAGGCCCCGGCTGCTGCTCCTCGACGAGCCGAGCCTCGGTCTTGCGCCGCAACTCGTGCGCGAGACCTTTCACATCATCGCCGAGCTGAAGCGCACCGGCGTTTCGATGCTGCTCGTCGAGCAGAACGCGCGCGCCGCGTTGCAGATCGCCGACTACGGCTACGTGCTCGAGACCGGCGAAATCGTGCTCGAAGGCGCAGCGGCCGCGCTCGCCGCCAATCCGCGCGTGATCGAGACCTATCTCGGGCTGAGCCTGAAGGCCGCGGGCCCGACGTGAGTTAGCCACGCGCGAAGAAATGGATCAAACTACCGTGCAATTCAACGGCATATCGACCGGAGGCCCATTGAGTCACTCAGAAACGGTGCAGACCAGGCGCAGGAAGCAGCGAGGCAAGAAGGACCGGGAGCGGATCGCCAAGCAGGCGAAGAAGCTGAGAAAGCGAAACGCGAAGACGGCCGGCGCGGGTACCCCGAGCCCTTCCTAGCCGGGCCACTTCTTTCGGCTGTCGCGAACCGTCAACGCACACGCCGTTACGGCGTTCTTCGGGGAAACGTCGTGAACGCGCGTCCCTTCCCCATCGAGCGCATTGCGTCGCGCATCCAGCTTGTGCGCGGCCACAAGGTCATGCTGGATGCGGATCTTGCGAATCTCTACGGCGTGCCGACCAGGGTGCTAATACAGGCAGTGAAGCGCAATCGCGATCGGTTTCCGCGAGATTTCATGTTTAAGCTTACGGAACAAGAGGCTGCAAACTTGAAGTCACAGATTGTGACTTCAAGTTTGGTCGAGTCCGTCGGCTGGGGTGGACGCCGCAAGCCAGTCAGCGCCTTTACGGAACAGGGGGTCGCGATGCTCTCTTCGGTGCTTCGCAGTGCTCGCGCCATCGCAGCGAACATCGCGATCATGCGGGCCTTCGTGCGCTTGAGGGAGATGGTCGCAGCTAACGCCGAACTGGCGAAGAAGCTGGACGAGCTCGAGCGCCGCGTCGCCGGGCACGATGAGGCGATCACAAGCATCGTGCGCGCAATCCGTGAGCTTGCTGCGCCGCCTGAACCGAAGCCGAAGCGCACTATCGGATTCGTTTCGGGAAATTAAGGATTCCTGCTCCGATGCGATCGAGCGCGAAAGCGCCTCAATTGAGTGAAGCGATCGGCGCGGCGAGAAGTGCGCCGGACGCGAGGACAAACCGCCTGCGGTGGACTTGGAGTCCCGTCTTCACTCCCGCTCCCCGGCGCGATAACGGCTTTCGATCCTGCTCCATTCCTCGAATTCGACTGCGGTGAGGTACTCCTGCAAGCTCGCGCCGGTGCCCATGAGCTCGAACTTGCCCGAGCGCATGTCTTCGAGCGCGAGCTGCATCGTGCGCGTGACGCGCAGGATGAGATCGATGCCGTAGGGCAGGATCTTGAAGCCTAGGCGGTAGTATTCCTCGGGACGCAGGATCGGCGAAATGCCGCCGGCGAGGGGATTCGCGACCTGCAGCTTGAAGGCCTCGCCGACGCGCTCGAGTTCTTCCACCGTGCGCAGCGCTTCGATGAAGATGCAGTCGGCGCCCGCGCGCAGATAGCGCTCGGCGCGGCGCATCGCGTCATCCAGTCCCGTAACCGCGCGCGCGTCGGTACGCGCGATGATGAAGGTGTCGGGATTCATGCGCTCAGTGGTCGCGGCGCGGATCTTCGCTTCCATTTCCTCGACCGGAACCACGGCTTTGCCTTCCAGGTGGCCGCACCGCTTGGGCCAGCGCTGATCCTCGAGGAATAGGGCGCCGACGCCCATGCGCTCGTAGGTGTGCACCGTGTGGACGACGTTTTTCACGTCGCCGTAGCCGTCGTCCGCATCGACGAGCACCGGCAGGTCGCACGCCGCGAGGATGTCGCGCACCGCCTGCGAGATGTCGCCGAGCGCCTTCAGCCCGACGTCCGGCACGCCGTAGCGCGCCCCAACCACGCCGAAGCCGCCGATGAAAAACCCTTCGAACCCGGCGCGCTGGATGAGCCGTGCGGCGAGCGCGTCGTGCGCGCCTGGAAGGACGAGTGGCCCGTCGGCGGCAAGCAGGCTGCGAAACGATTTGCGCGTCATGATGTGGCGTCAACGGCTGTGGCGACGATGATGGCCGAAGGGTGCGCCGGAGTAAAGCGCTTGGCCTAGAATTCATCTGCCATGGAGCACGCGATTCCGCGCACCCTGTACGAAGGCGATCACGAGGCGTTCCGGCGCACCGTGCGCCAGTTCATCCGCAATGAAGTGCTTCCCGAGTACGCAAGCTGGGAGGAAGCGGGCATCACGCCGCGAGCGATCTGGCGGCGTGCGGGCGAGATCGGAATTCTCGGCACGAGCATCCCGGCGGAATACGGCGGGGCGGGCGGCGGCTTCAAGTACGACGCGATCGTGATGGAGGAACTGGGCTACTGGGGCATCGGCGCACCGTCCTGGGATCTGCATTCGTACATCGTGGCGCCTTATCTTGTCGAATTCGGCAGCGAAGAGCAGAAACGGCGCTGGCTGCCCGGGATGGCCTCGGGCGAGGCGATCGGCTCGATCGGCATGACCGAGCCCGACAGCGGTTCGGACCTGCAGGGCATGCGCACCAGCGCGCGCCGCGTCGGCGGCGAGTACGTGATCAACGGCGCCAAGACCTTCATCACCAACGGCATCAACGGCGACCTGATCGTGCTCGCCGCGAAGACCGAGCCCGCGCTGGGCGCGAAAGGCGTGTCGCTCTTCCTCGTCGACACAACGACGCCCGGCTACCGCAAGGGCAGGAACCTGCACAAGATCGGCAACAAGGGCCAGGACACGGCGCAGCTCTTCTTCGACGACGTGCGCGTGCCGGCGGCGGCGCTCCTCGGGCGCGAGAACGACGGCTGGCGGATGTTGATGCATGGCCTGGTGCAGGAGCGCCTGATCGTCGCGATCCGCTCGCTTTCGATGTGTGAGGCGGCGTTCGACCAGACGCTCGAATACGTGCGCACGCGCAAGGCCTTCGGCAACCTGATCCTCGAATTCCAGAACACGCGCTTCCGCCTCGCCGAAGTGGCCACCGCGATCGACGCCATGCGGCCGTTCCTCGACCAGTGCATCGCGCTCCACGCGCAAGGCGCACTCACGCCGGTTCTCGCGGCGAAGGCGAAGCTCGGGGTCACGGAGGTCGCCGACCGCGTGATCGATGCCTGCCTGCAGTTGCACGGCGGCTACGGCTACACCACCGACTTCCCGATCTCGCGGCTGTGGACCGACGCCCGCGTGCATCGCATCTACGCCGGCACCAACGAGGTGATGAAGCACATCATCGGCAAGGCGTTGTGACGCTTGACGCGGCGCTTTGGTCGAGCGGCTTCCGGCCGTTCCTGCTCGCGGGCGCGCTTTACGGGCCGCTTGCGCTCGCGCTCGGCTACGGCGCGTCGGTGCCCGCGCATTGGCACGCGCACGAAATGGTGTACGGGTTCGCGGTGGCGATCGTGTGCGGGGTGCTCCTCACGGCGCTGCCGAGCTGGACCGGCGCCGCGGAACTGCGCGGCGTGCCGCTCGCGTTGCTTGCGGCGCTGTGGCTTGCGGGCCGTGCCGCAATGCTCTGGAGCGGTTCGATTGCGCCGGCGATCGTGGCGATCCTCGACTGCGCGCTGCTGCCCGCGCTTTGCGTGCTGCTCGTGCCGGTGCTCGGGAGCGGCCGCAAACGCCTGTTCCTGTGGTCGCTGCCGCCGCTCGTCGCGCTTGCGCTTGGCAACATTCTCTTTCACCTCGCGCTCGGCCGCAGCCCGGCGGAGGAGGCGAGTTGGGCGATCCGCCTCGGCCTGCACGCGCTCGCGTTCCTGTTTTCGCTCTACGGAGGGCTTCTTGCGCCTGCCTTCACGCGCACCTATCTGCGCGCCCGTGGCGAGCCTGCGGCGGCGATCCACGTGCCGCTCGAATACGCGACCGCCACGGCAATGGTGCTTTTTGCAGCGGCGGACCTCGCCGCCGCGCCGACGCCATGGATGGTGGCCGCGGCGCTCCTTGCGTTTGCGGTGCAGGGCGTGCGGGCGTGGCGCTGGCGCGGCTGGCGCACCGCGGGCGAGCCGCTTCTTTGGACGCTACACCTGGGCTTCGCGTGGTTTCTCGCAACGTTTGCGCTGCGCGCGCTTGCTGAACTCACGCCGCAGGTGCCCGCCGAGGCGTGGACGCATGCGTTCACGCTCGGCGCGCTCGGCATGGTGATGACGGGACTGATGACGCGGATCGCGCTTCGCCACACCGGTCGCCCGCCGGTGGTCGTGCCCGCGATGCGTGCGGCATACGGTTTGGTTTTTGCGGCCGCGCTGCTGCGGCTTGCCTACGCCGTGCAGGGCCTCGGTGCGTGGGTGCTCGTTCTCTCCGCGCTCGCCTGGTCGGCAGCGTTTCTGCTCTTTGCCGCGCTCTACGGCCCGATGCTCCTGCGCCCGAGCCTGGCGCGGGTTTCCAGTACATGAGTGCGCCGCTCGCGCAGGTCCACCCGAGCGTCGTGCACATGCTTGCCGCCGCGGCCGGAGCGGCGCCCGAGGCCGAAGCGCTCGTACAAGGGGAGAACCGCCTGACCTACCGCGAGTACCTGAATTGCGTCGCGGCGTTCGCGTCGGAGCTTGCGGCGGGCGGTGTTACCGGCGAGCGCGTGGCAACGGTGCTTCCCAATTCGATCGACGCCTGCATCGCGGCCTTCGGCATTCTCGCCGCGGGTGCGCAGCACGTGCCGCTCAATCCGCTGTACACGGCGCGCGAACTTGGCGAAATCCTCACCGATGCGCGCCCGCGCGTGCTGCTTGCCGCCGCGGGCGCGGCGTCCGCGCTTGCACCCGTCGCGAAGGCTGCAGGCGTCGATACGATCGTGGCGCTGGGCGCCGGGGCGCGCGATCTTGCCGCCGCGCGCGGCACGGCGGTGCCGCTCGAACGTCTCCCGGAGCCGGACGCGCTCGCGATCCTGCAGTACACCGGGGGGACCACCGGCCGCGCCAAGGGCGTCAACCTCTCGCACCGTTCGATCGCAACAAACGTCGCACAGCGCGAAGGGCTGCTCCCCACCGGAAGCGGCGAGCGGATCCTGTGTGCGATGCCGCTCTTTCACGCCTACGCGATGGCGATGGGGCTTTTTCTCGCGGCCAACTGCCGCGGCTGCCTGGTCGTGCTGCCGCGTTACCAGCCCGAGACGCTGCTCGCGGCGATCGGCGAGGAGCGGATCACGATCTTTCCGGGCAGTCCGACGATCTTCGTCGGGCTGATGGCGCACCCGCACTTTGCGCGCACCGACTGGTCGCGCGTGCACACCTGCTATTCCGGCGCGGCGCCGCTTGCCGAGAAGATTCTCGCGCGCTGGGAAGCGGCAGTCGGCGCACCGATCCTCGAAGGCTATGGGCAGACCGAGGCCGGGCCGGTGCTTTCCTTCAATCCGCGCGCGGGCGTGCGCAAGCCCGGCTCGGTCGGCATTGCGGTCGCGGCGACCGAGATCCAGATCGTCGACGTGGAAACCGGCACAAGGCTGCTCGCCGCGGGCGAGCGGGGCGAGATCCGCGCCCGCGGCCCGCAGATCATGCAGGGCTACCGGAACCTGCCGCAGGAAACCGCCGAGGCGCTGCGCGGGGGATGGCTTTACACCGGCGACATCGGCGAACTCGACACTGAGGGCTACCTCTACATTCGCGACCGCAGGAAGGACATGGTGATCGTCGGTGGCTACAACGTCTACCCGCGCGAGATCGAGGAAGTGCTCTTCGCGCACCCCGCGGTGCTGGACGCGGCGGCGGTCGGCGCGCCCGACGACTACAAGGGCGAGATCGTGCGCGCCTACGTAATGCTCCGACCCGCCGCGCAGGCAAGCGAAGAGGAACTGCTCGCGCACTGCCGCGCGAATCTCGCGAAATACAAGGTTCCGGCGACGATCGAGCAGCTCGAAGCGATTCCGAAGACCGCGGTCAACAAGACCGACAAGCAGGCCTTGCGCCGGCGCGCTTCGGGCGTGGCAGGACGGTGAGCGCGCTGCGCGCTCAGCCGGGCACGATGCGCGTGCCGGCCTTGCCGGCGAGCGCCGGCGCGAGGTGCGGCGGATCGGTGATGATGCCCTCGGCGCCGCCGCCTTCGAGGAACTCGATCACGGCGCCGATCTTCGGGCCCATGCTGCCCTTGTCGAACTGCGCGGCGCCGTGGAGCTTCTTCGCTTCGGCGAGGGTCATGCGGTCGAGCCAGCGCTGCGTCGGCTTGCCGAAGTCGAGCGCCACGCGCTCGACCCCGGTCGCGATCACCAGCCGGTCGGCGCCGAGCGCGCGCGCGAGCAGACTCGAGGCGGTGTCCTTGTCGATCACGGCCTCGAGGCCGCGCAGGTCGCCGTTCTCGTCGCGCATCACCGGGATGCCGCCGCCGCCGCACGCCACTACGACGTAACCCTCGTTGACCAAGTGGCGGATCACCGCGAGGTCGACGATCGCCTTGGGCCGCGGCGAGGGCACGACGCGCCGCCAGCCGCGCCCGGGATCCTCCTTCACCTGCCAGCCGAGCTCGGCGGCGCGCTTCTTCGCCGTGGCCTCGTCCATCGGCGAGCCGATCGGCTTGGTGGGATTGCGAAAGCCCGGATCGTCCTGGTCGACCAGCACCTGCGTGACCACCGCCGCGGCCTCGCGCTGCATGCCGCGACGGCGGAACTCGTTGCGCAGCGCCTTGACGAACATGTAGCCGAGCGCGCCCTGCAGATCGGCACCGGCGTAGTCCATCGGCACCGGAATCACCTCGTGCAGCGCGAGCTCCGAGCGGCGCAGGATGAACCCCATCTGCGGCCCGCTGCCGTGGGTGAAGACGACGCGCCAGCCGGCTTCCAGCATGTCGACCACGTAACGCACCGTCTCGGCGGCGGTATCGTATTGGTCGGCGATGGTGCGGTGCTGTTCGTCGCGGATCAGTGCGTTGCCCCCTACGGCAACCACTGCGAGCGTGGCGTCAGCGGTCATGCCGCCCTCCTTCCTCGACTCCGGCTAGGCGGGACCCACGGCGGCATCCAGTGCGGCGAGTGCCTGCGTGAAGCAAGCGAGCGGCGCGCGCGTGAGCCCCGCCCCGATCTGCCCGATGCCCGCCTCGCGATGCGCGATGCCGGTGTTGATCACCGGCTCGATGCCGGTGTCGACCACCTTGCGCAGGTCGATTCCGCAGGGCGCGCCGCGAAAGTCGAGCGCCGGGAGCTGGAACACGTCGGACTCACCGAGCGTGATGGAGCGCATCCGCAGCGAGTTCGCCGTGGCGTCCTCGGGCGTGCCGCCGACGAACTTGACGATCGCCGGCGCCGCCGCCATCGAGAAGCCGCCGAAGCCCGCGGTTTCGGTGATCGAGCTGTCGCCGAGGTCGCGCGCCGCGTCGGCCGGCCCGTAGCCGGGGAAATACAGCCCGTCAATCGCGCCCGCCGGCGCGGTGAACCAGCGATCGCCCAGGCCGCTGACGCGGATGCCGAACTCGACACCGTTGCGCGACATCGCCGTGACGAGACTCGAGCCCGCAACGCCGTGGGCCGCGTCGAGCGACACCTTGGCGAGCGCCATCGAGATGTTGAGAAAAAAGTGCTCGTTACCGGCCATGAACTCGAGCACCTTCGCCAGATCGTCCGCGCCGAGGCGCGCGCGCGCGAGCGCCGGCGCAAGTCGGCGCAGCAGGAGCGAGCTTGCCGCGGCGTTACGGTTGTGCACCTCATCGCCCATGATCAGCGCCTGCGCGACGAGCGGCTTCAGCTCGACGCCGCCGAGCGCTGCGAGCGAGCGGCCCAGCGCCGGCGCCAGCGCGTCGCGCATCCACGCGAGCCGCGCGAGCACATCGGGGCCGTAGGCGCCGAAGCGCAGCGCCTTGCCGAGTCCCTCGTTGAAGTTGCTGTAGGCGCGCGCGCCGCGCGTCTCGTCCTCGACGATCCACAGCGGCATCGACGGGCTGATGATGCCGGCCATCGGGCCAACCGCGGCATGATCATGGCAGGGCTCGAAGGCGATCTCGCCGCTTGCGGCAAGCTTCTGCGCGGCTTGGGCATCGCGCGCCCAGCCCTCGTAGAGAATGGCGCCAGCGATCGCGCCCTGCATCGGGCTGCACATGTCGCGCCAGGCGAGCGGAGGCCCGGCGTGCAGGATCGTGCGCTCGCCCATCCTGGCGAGCGTCTCGCCCGCGGTGCCCACGCCGCGCAGCACGGGCGATGCGCCGAGGAACGCGGCGAACGCCTTTTCGTTCGCCTGCTCGATCTTCTCGTGGCGCGTGAGCCGCGCGAGCGCCATGCCGAGCGCCCGGTCGCCGAGCGCCGGCGGCGACCATTCGAGCTGCGTGGCACGGGCGCCAGCGGCCGCGATGGTCCCGGCGAACTGCGCCAGGCCGACGTTGATCACGCCCAAGCTAGCTGCGGCGAGATGCGACATGGCGACTGGCGATGGCGGCGGCAGTGCGCGCGGCCTGCGCGTTGCTCGCCGCGAGAACGACGCCTGCCTCGCGCAACGTGGCGACCTGGCGCGCGAGACCTTGCGGGTCGCGCTCGGTACCGCACACGAAGGCGACGACCGCGAGCTCGCGCTTGTCGCGCTGCGCGGCCTCGCGCGCCGCGCGGATCGCCGGCAGCATTTCGGCGGCCGGTTCCGGATGCGCGCCGTGGCCGAGCACCACGTCGAGCAGGAGCACCGCGACTTCGGCATCGGCCGCCTCGCGCACCATGCGCTCGTTGCGCAGGCGATGATCGATCATCGGGTGCGGGCGCCCGCGCGTGAATTCGTCGTCGCCGAGGTCGACCAGTGTGTGGCTCTTGCTGCGCCACACGTCATCGAGCTTGATCGCCCTGCCTACCGGCGTGTTCGAGTACAGGTCCTCGAGCGCCCGGGAAAGAATCAGCGTCGCCTCGTAGCAGAACGTGCCGCCGCTGTAGAGGCCGCGCACGAAGCGCTGCTCGGGCTTGAGGTGCGAGGCGTCGTGCTCGGGCAGGCGCTGCGCGGTGCCGGCGTACGGGATGCCGCGGGCGGCGGCGAGCGCCATCGCCGCGGCATCCTCGAGCGTCGCCGCGGCGACCACGCCGTCGCCTTCGATCCGCGCCGGATCCGCGCCGAGAAAGCAGGCGATCACCGGCTTGCCGGTTGCGCGTGCGCGTGCCAGCACCTTCTCGGTGACTTCCTGCGAGGGCGGCTTCGACACCAGGACGATGACGCGCGTCTCGAAGTCGGCGGCGAGTTCTTCCAGCGCGCGCAGCATGGTCGCGCCGCCTACCTCGGCCTTGAGGTCGCGCCCGCCGGTGCCGAAGGCGTGCGATACGCCCAGGCCCGCCTGGTCGATGAGCGAGGTCACCTGCTGCAGGCCGGTGCCCGAGGCGCCGATCACGCCGATCGGGCCGCGGCGCACGGCATTGGCGAAGCCGAGCGGGATCCCCCTAACGATCGCCGTGCCGCAATCCGGGCCCATCAGCAGCAGGCCGCGCCGTTCGGCTTCGCGCTTGAGCAATACCTCGTCCTCGAGCGCGACGTTGTCGCTGAACAACATGACGTGCAGGCCAAGCCGCAGCGCCTTGAGCGCTTCGGCGGCGGCGTACTCGCCGGGAGTCGAGATCAGCGCCAGATTCGATTCGGGCTGGGCCGCAAGCGCCATCTGAATGCTGCGCGGCGGGATCTCCTGCGGCCCGCGACGGCCCGCCGGCGGGCCGTCGCCCCCGGCCAGCAGGCCCTCGGCCTGCGCCAGCGCGGCGCTTGCCGCGGCGTCGCTCTCGGCGCGCAGCACCACCAGCAGGTCGCTCGGCGAAACGGCAACCTCTCGCTCGAGCAGGCCCGCCTCGCGCAGCAGGGCGAGGTTGCCCTCGGTCGCCATCACCACCGAGGCCTGATGGACGCCGGCAAGTGCCGCGATCTTCGCCGAAAGCTGCATCAGCGTGACCGAATCGCGGTACGTGTTGTGGACGATCTTGAGCGACGCGGCGGGCATCGACGGTGCATTGGGCCGTGCTTGCGCTCCTGCCTGGGGCGAATTTTTTTTACCGAGACGGCGAGCCTACTATACAGGCGGCCCCGAGTTCCGGCAGCATGGCGAGCGTCCGTCAGCCGACGGCGCAAGCGAGGCCTATGTCCGTTTCGATCGACAGTCTGGATCTTGCCCGGCTGCGCGCCGCATACCTCTCGGGCGCGCTGCGGCCGCGGGACGTGATCGCCACGGTGCTGGAGCGCATTGCGCGCAGGGGCGAGGACAAAGTGTGGATCGACCGCGTGCCTCGCGGCGCGCTTGAAGCGCGCGCCGCCCGGCTCGAGGCGGAGTCTCCGGCCGAGCTACCGCTGTACGGAATTCCCTTCGCGATCAAGGACAACATCGACCTCGCGGGGCGCCCGACAACCGCCGCCTGCCCGGATTTCGCGTATACGCCCACGGCGAGCGCCCCGGTGGTGCAACGCCTGCTCGATGCGGGCGCGATCGCCCTCGGCAAGACCAATCTGGACCAATTCGCTACCGGGCTCGTCGGCACGCGCTCGCCCTACGGCGCCTGCGCCAATGCGTTCGATCCGCGCTACATCTCGGGCGGCTCGAGCTCGGGCTCGGCGATCGCGGTGGCCCTCGGGCTGGCGAGCTTCGCGCTCGGCACCGACACCGCGGGCTCGGGTCGTGTGCCGGCCGCGTTCAACAACCTGGTCGGCCTCAAGCCGACGCTCGGCCTGCTTTCCACGCGCGGCGTGGTGCCGGCATGCCGGTCCCTGGACTGCGTCTCGATCTTCGGCCTCACGGTGCGCGACACGCTGGCGGTGCTGGAGGTGGCACAGGGCTTCGACCGCGAAGACCCCTACTCGCGCGCTGCACCGGCGAGCGCTGCGGGCGGGCTCGGGACGCGCTTTCGCTTCGGCGTGCCGCGCAAGGCGGAGCTCGAGTTCTTCGGCGATCGCGACGCCGAGAAGCTGTTCGGCGCCGCGCTCGAAAAACTTGAAGCGCTCGACGGCGAGCGCGTCGAGCTCGACTTCGGGCCGTTTCTCGAGACCGCGCGCCTGCTTTACGAGGGTCCGTGGGTCGCCGAGCGCTGGCTCGCGATCCGCGAGCTGCTCGAGCGCAAGCCCGAGGCGGTGCATCCGGTGACGCGGCGCGTGATCGAAAAGGCCGGCTCGTACTCCGCGGCCGACGCTTTTGCCGCCGCCTACCGGCTGCGGGTGCTGCGCCGCCACGCCGAGGCCGCGTGGGCGCGCGTCGAGCTGATCATCACGCCAAGCGCGCCGACCATCTATACCCTCGCGGAGGTCGAAGCCGACCCGGTGACGCTCAACAGCCGGCTGGGCACGTATACCAACTTCGTAAACCTGCTCGACCTTTCGGGTCTCGCGGTGCCGGCGGGCTTTCGCAGCGACGGTCTGCCCTTCGGCATCACGCTGCTCGCGCCCGCGTTCCAGGATCGAGCGTTGTGCGCGCTCGGCGAGCGCCTGCAGTACGCCTACGGGCTGCCGCTTGGCGCCACCGGCCAGGCGCTGCCGACCGGGCTGCGCACGGCTGCGCCGGTGGCGCGCGTGGCGAGCGTGCGGCTCGTGGTCTGCGGTGCGCACATGTCGGGCCTGCCGCTCAACCACGAGCTCACCGAGCGCGGCGCGTGCCTCGTGCGCCGTTGCCGCACCGCGCCGCGCTACCGCCTCTACGCCCTCGAGGCGTTCTCGCCGCCTCGCCCGGGGATGCTGCGCGGAGAGTCGGGCGCGGCGATCGAAGTCGAGGTGTGGGAACTGCCCGCTGAGCAGCTCGGCGGCTTCGTCGATCGCATTCCGGCGCCGCTCGGCATCGGCACGGTCGAGCTCGAGGATGGCGAGCAGGCGCGCGGCTTCCTGTGCGAGCAGTACGCGACGCGCGGCGCGCGCGAGATCACCGCCCTGGGAAGCTGGCGCGGCTACGTGGCCGAGCGCGCGGCCACGGCGAACGCCGGATGAATCGGGAGAGAACGATGGCCAAGGTCGATGCGGAGCCCTACGAATTCGAGTTCGACGCGAAGAGCTGCGCGCTCGTGATCATCGACATGCAGCGCGACTTCGTCGATCCGGGAGGCTTCGGCGAGGCGCTCGGCAACGACGTGTCGCTGCTTCGCAAGGCGATCGCGCCGACGAAGAAAGTGCTCGAGGCCGCGCGGGCGCGCAGGATGCTCGTCATCCACACGCGCGAGGGTCATCGCCCGGACCTGAGCGACCTGCCGCAGAACAAGAAGCTGCGCGGCAGGCTGAAGGCCGGCATCGGCGATCCCGGCCCGATGGGGCGCATCCTGGTGCGCGGTGAGTACGGCCACGACATCGTCGACGAGCTCAAGCCCGCGCCCGGCGAGCCGGTGGTCGACAAGCCCGGCAAGGGCGCGTTCTACGCCACCGACCTCGACTCGATGCTGCACAATCGCGGCATCCGCCAGCTGATCGTGTGCGGGGTCACCACCGAAGTCTGCGTCAACACCAGCGTGCGCGAGGCGAACGACCGCGGCTATGACTGCCTGGTGCTCGAGGACTGCGTCGGCTCGTACTTTCCGGAGTTCCAGGTGGCGGCGCTCAACATGATCAAGGCCCAGGGCGGCATTTTCGGCTGGGTCAGCGACTCGAAACGATTTCTGTCCGCTCTGGCGAAGGCCTGAGCCGCAGGCTTCACTCGCGCGCCCATGCGGGCGCGCGTAGCAGCGACAACGACGGCGAAAGGGGGAGACGATGGCGAACCAGACTGCAGCAGCGCAGATTCGGTGGTGGGTGCCCGGAGACTGGAACGGCTTTTTCGGGCTGTTTACCAACGTCGTACTGAACGTGATCGTGCTCACCGGGCTGTGCCTGGGGGTGGTCAGCCTGCCCGCGGATACCGTCTTCGGACGCATCCTGCCCGCGCTCGGCATTGCGCTGCCGATCGGCAACCTCTACTACGCGTATCTCGCCTACAAGCTGGCGCAGAAGGAAGGCCGCAGCGACGTCACCGCGATGCCTTACGGTCCGAGCGTGCCGCACATGTTCATCGTCGTCTTCGTGATCATGCTGCCGGTATACCTGAAGACCAAGGACCCGATGCTCGCCTGGCAGGCGGGCCTCGCCTGGGCTTTCATCATCGGCGTCATCGTGCTCGCCGGCGTCTTCGTCGGGCCGTGGATCCGGGCGCACACGCCGCGCGCGGCGATGCTGGGCACGCTTGCGGGAATCTCGATCGCCTTCATCTCGCTCAGGCCCGCCTTCCAGATGTGGGAAGTGCCCTGGATCGCGTTCGTTTCGCTCGCCATCGTGCTGATCAGCTGGACCGCCAACGTGCGCCTGCCGTACGGACTGCCCGGCGGCCTGGTCGCGGTGATCGTCGGCATCGTGCTCGGCTGGGTGTCGTATTTCTTCGGCTGGAGCGACGTGGTGAAGTCCGAGAACGTGACCCAGTCCTTCGCGCAGTTCGGACTGCATGTGCCGGTATTCGGCGCCGAGGTGTGGCGCGGGCTCGTGGATGTCGCGCCCCTGCTGGTGACCGCGATTCCGCTTGGCATCTACAACTTCACCGAGGCGATGAACAACGTCGAGAGCGCTGCGGCGGCGGGCGATTCGTATGACCTGCGCAAGATCCTCGCCGCCGACGGCGTCGGCGCGGTGGTCGGCTCGATGCTCGGCAGCCCGTTCCCGCCCGCGGTGTATATCGGCCATCCGGGCTGGAAAGCGGTCGGCGGACGCATCGGCTACTCGCTCGCCACCGGCGTCGTGATCGGCCTGGTGTGCTTCCTCGGTCTCACTGCGCTGCTGCTCGCGGTGGTGCCGCTGGTTGCGATCCTGCCGATCCTGCTCTACATCGGATTGGTGATCGGCGCACAGGCCTTCCAGGCCTCGCCTTCGAACCACGCGCCGGCGGTGGTGCTCGCGATCATTCCGAACGTCGCCGCGTGGGGCCATCTCCAGGTCGACAGCGCGTTGAATGCCGCGGGCAGCTCGGCGGCGAGCCTGGGCATGGCCAAGCTCGCCGGCTCCGGGCTTGTCTATCACGGCATGGAGCTGCTCGGCGGCGGCGCGGTGCTCGCCGGGCTGGTGCTCGGCGCGCTTGCGGCATTCATCATCGAGCGCAAGTTCAAGGAGGCTGCCTTGTGGTCGTTCGCCGGTGCAGTGCTCGCATTCTTCGGCTTCATCCACGGCACGCAACTCGGCTGGGCGATGTCGCCGCAGGTGGCGCTCGGCTACGCGCTGTTCGGCGCCGTATGCCTTGCCGCGGGCATGCAGGGCAAGAAGACGCCAGCCTGAGCTACGACATGCTCGCCTTGCCGCTGCACGAGCAGACCTCGTGCACATCGTGCAGATCGGCGAGCGGGCGCGGCGCGCGCTGACCCGCAGCGGCGGCGTCGCCGTGCCGCTCGCCGGCTTTGCCGACGGGCCGTACTTCTCGGCCGCCGGCGATCTGATCTGGGTGGGCGAACGCCTGCCCGCGATGCATCCGCGAGCGGTAATCACCTCCGGAGCGCAGGCGGGGGGCGTGGCGCTGCACTTCGAGGACCTGCCCGCGCAGGGCTGGACCCCCCGGCGGGCGCTGCTCGACAAGGCCGCGGCGGCGAGCATCGTCGTGAATGTCGGGCAGTTGTGTCGCGCGCTGCTCGGCGGCGATGCGCCACGCGGTTTCGGCACGCTGCTCGCACGCGCGAAACCGGCGTTCCCGCTTGACCTCGCCGTAGCGCGCGTCGAGGCTCTGGCGCGCGCCTACCGGCGCAACGATCCCGACGCCGTGCAGTCCGCGTCGACGGCGCTGCTCGGATTCGGCAGCGGGCTCACGCCATCGGGCGACGATCTCGCAGGCGCGGCGCTGTTCGGACGGCGGCTGATCGCGCCGCGGCGCCACGCGTGGCCGCTTGTCGCCGGCGCACTAACCCGGGAAGCCGGGCAACGCAGCCACGCGGTCAGCGCGGCGCTGTTCAGCGACCTCGTTCGCGGCCAGAGCTTTGCGCCGTTGCACGCGATCGCCGAGGCCCTTGCGGCAAACGACCACGCCGCGGCGCTTGCCCCGGCACGCGAGCTCACCGCGCTCGGACATTCGTCGGGCTGGGACATGTTCGCGGGCTTCGTCATCGGCGTCACCGGAAGCTGCGGCGCGTGAGGGCCAGCGGCCCGCTCCATCTGTTCAGGGCTTTCCGAGCACGCCGCGGCGCACCTGGTCGAGTTCCATCGATTCGAAAAGGGCCTTGAAGTTGCCTTCGCCAAAGCCTTCGTCGCCCTTGCGCTGGATGACCTCGAAGAAGATCGGCCCGATCACGGGCTTGGTGAAGATCTGCAGGAGCAGCCCGCCCTTCGGCCCGCCATCGAGAAGGATTTTCCGGCTCTTCAGCTCGGCAAGCGGCTCGCCGTGGCCCGGCAGCCGCTCATCGAGCAGCTCGTAGTAGGTGTCCGGGGTGTCGAGCAGCTCGATTCCGCGCGCGCGCAGCGCATCCACCGTGGCGTAGATGTCGTCGGTGTGCAGGGCGATGTGCTGGATGCCCTCGCCGTGGTACGCCTCGAGGTACTCCTGGACCTGCGAGCGGTCGTCGGAGGATTCGTTGATCGGGATGCGGATCTTGCCGCACGGGCTCGTCATCGCCCTCGATTTCAGGCCGGTGAGCTTGCCCTCGATGTCGAAGTAGCGGATCTCGCGGAAGTTGAACAGCCGCTCGTAGAACTCGGCCCACTCCTTCATGCGGCCGCGGTGCACGTTGTGCGTCAGGTGATCGACATGGCTCAGCCCGACCCCCGAGGGGGCGTGTGCCTTGCCAGCCCAGAGCGGCTCGAAGCCGGGCAGAGGCCTGAAGTCCACGTCGTAGATGGTGTGTCCGTAGGCGTTCTCCGGGTAACGGTCGACGAGGTAGATGAGCGAGTCGCCGATGCCCTTGATCGCCGGGATGTTGAGTTCCATCGGACCGGCATGGCCCTCGACTCCCCAGGCGCCGGCTTCGAGCAGCCCCTCGTAGGCGCGCCGCGCATCCCGGACCCGGAACGCGATCGCGCACACGCTCGGGCCGTGGCGGCGGGCGAAGTTCTGCGCGAACGAGCGCGGCTCGGCATTGATGATGAAATGCGCTTCGCCCTGCTTGTAGAGCGTGACGTCCTTGTGACGATGCTTCGCCACGGCGGCGAAGCCGAGTCTTTCGAACAGCGCGCCGAGCGCGCCCGGGTCGGGCGCGGCGTATTCGACGAATTCGAACCCGTCGGTGCGGGCCGGGTTTTCCCACAGATCCATCTCGCCCTCCTCAAGAGACGAGCTCCTTGCCGGCGTCGAACGCGTTGGCGTTGGCTTGCACGAGTTTGGGGTCTGTGCCGAAGCGTTGCAAGATTTCGTTGCGCAGCACTTCTGCGGGAAAGGGGAGCCATGCCGCTGCCGCGCCGAGCATGACGCTGTTCGCAAGACGCGCGTCGCCAAGGCCGGTCGCGACCGCCCGCGCGTCGATCTCCAGGGCGCGCACGCCCGCCGCGCGAATCTCGCCGGCGGGATCATCGGGGTAGGTGTGGACGCCGCAAGAGACGACCGGCGGCACCGCGCGCCACGAATCGAGCAAGGCAATGCCCTGCGGTGCAAGGTAATGGCGCCAGCGCAGCCCCTCGGCAGCCTCGAATGCAATCAGCAGGTTCGCCTTGCCCTGCGGAACTTCGGTTGCCTCGACCTGGTCGCCGATCCGGACCTGAGAGCAGACCACTCCGCCGCGCTGCGCCATCCCGGTGACTTCGGTCTTGGTGGCGTCGAACCCGGCCGCGAGGGCGGCGCGCGCGATCGCTTCGGCGGCGGTCATCACGCCCTGGCCACCGATGCCGACGACGAGGATGTCGGCGCTCATGCGACGATTGCCCCGCGGGCGCAGGCTTTGGCGCACAGATCGCATCCGGTGCACATCGCGCGCTCGATTCGTACCCAGGCGAGATCCACCACCTTGCCGCTCGACCGGGCCTGGCGCTCGCGCCTTCTCACCGTGATCGCCGGGCAGCCGAGGTCGAGGCAGCGTGCGCATCCGTTGCATTCCTCGTCCACCACGCGGAGCGGCGGGCGCCGCTCGAACTCGTCGGTGAGGACGCACGGCCGCGTGGTGATGATCACCGAGGGCTCGGGCGCCTTGATCTCCTCGCGCAGGACGCGGAAAAACGTCGGCAGCTCGTACGGATCGGCGACCCGCACCCGCTCCGGCCGCACGCCGAGCGATTCGACCAGCCGCGCAAAATCGATGCGCGGCGCGGGCGAGCCGTCGAGCTTGCGGCCGTTCGCCGGATTGTTCTGCCCGCCGGTCATCGCTGTCGAGCGGTTGTCGAGCAGCAGTACCGTGACGTTGGCGCCCTGGTAGGTGATGTTGGCGAGCGCTGGCATTCCGGTGTGCAGGAAGGTCGAATCGCCGATCACTGCGAGCACCGGTTTCGCCTTCGGGTCGCCCTCGAACGCCTTCGCCATTCCGTGCGCGACGCCAAGCGATGCGCCCATCGAAATGATCGTGTCCATCGCATTCCAGGGCGAGCCGCAGCCGAGCGTGTAGCAGCCGATGTCGCCGCAGATGATCACGTCCTTGAGCTGGCCGAGCCAGAAGTAAACCCCGGTGTAGGGGCAGCCCGCGCAAAGCGTCGGCGGGCGTGGAAACACATTCGCCCTGGGCGGGATCGCCGCCTGCGCGCCCTCGGTACCGAGCAGCCGCGCAGCGGCGCGCTCGAGGGCCGGCACCGTGATCTCGCCTTGCAGCGGCAGCACGTCCTTGCCATGCACGTCGAGGCCGGCGGCGCGCAGCTCGTGCTCTACGAGCGGCTCGACCTCTTCGGCCACGAGCACGTTATCCACCTGCCCCGCAAACGCGCGCGCAAGGTCGACGGGAAACGGATGCGATAGCCCGACTCTGAGCAGCGGCGCGCTCGGGAACGCCTCGCGGACGACATGCACCAGCGGGCCCGAGACGACGAAACCGATCCTCCGCTCCCGCCCCGGCACGATCCGGTTCCAGGCCGAGTGCGCTGCCTCCGCGAGCAGCGCCCGGTCGCGCTCGACGCGCAGCTGGAGCCGCCTGCCGACGTGGTTGGGCGTGATGATCCAGCGCTCGACATTTTTCTGGTAACCGTGGCGGCTTGTGTCGGGGGCGACGCGCTCGCCCGTCACGACGGTGCGTCGGACGTGCGAGACGCGGGTCGTCAGCCGCAAGAGGACCGGTACTTCGTAGCGCTCGGACAGCTCGAACGCTGCGCGCGTCATCGCGCAGGCTTCGGCGGCGTCGGCCGGCTCGAGCACCGGCAGATGCACGAAGCGGCCCCAGTAGCGCGTGTCCTGCTCGTTCTGCGAGGAAGAAAACCCGACGTCGTCGGAAACCGCGACGACCAGCCCCGCCTTGACGCCCACCAGTCCCATCGTCATGAGCGAGTCTGCAGCGACGTTCAGACCCACGTGCTTCATGGCGGTGATCGCACGTCGCCCGGTCATCGAAGCGCCGAGCGCCACTTCGAGCGCGACCTTCTCGTTGGTCGACCACTCGGCATAGACCCCCGGCAGATGCGCCAGCGTCTCGAGGATTTCGGTCGAGGGCGTCCCGGGATAGGCGGCGGCGAGCTCGACCCCTGCCTCCCACGCGCCGCGCGCCACGGCTTCGTTGCCGGAAAGGAACTCGCGTGCCGCGGCCCCGGCCTTGAGCACTGCGCTCATGGCTTCGACCCTCCTTATTCATGCGACTCTATGCCCCATTGGGCGCAATAAGATTGCAAACAGAGCCAAGAAAGAGCATATTTGAGCAATTAAATGCGAAAAGTTTCGCTCGATCGCGTCGATCGCAAGATCCTCGAGTACTTGCAGGTGGACGGCCGCCTGACGAACCAGGACCTGGCGGCGCGCGTCGCGCTATCGCCTTCGCCGTGCCTGAGGCGGGTGCGGGCGCTGGAGGAGGCGGGCGTCGTTCGCCAGTACGTGGCGCTCGTCGATCCGGCCAAGGTGGGCCTCGAGATGCTCGCCTACGTCACCGTGAAGCTGGAAAAGCGCGGCAAGATGCCGGTCGAGGAGTTCATCCGCGCGGTCCAGAGCTGGCCCGAAGTGATCGCCTGCTACTCGATGACCGGCGAGATGGATTACCTGATGCGGGTGCAGGTGGAGGACCTGGACCACTACTCGCGCTTCATCATGGAAAAGCTTCTCAAGCAGCCGGGGGTGATCGACATCCGGTCGAACTTCGTGCTCGAACGCGTCAAGGACACGACCGCGCTTCCGCTGGAGCATCTCGCCTGACCTCCGCCGCGCTGGCGGGCGCCTAAGCGACCCGTACCGGCAGGCTGCGAAAGCCCCGGAAGCGGATGCGCCGGTCGCGCACCGGCTCGCCGGCAAGCTCGATTCCCGGGAAGCGGGCGAGCAGGCGCGTGAACGCAATCCTTCCTTCCATGCGCGCGACGTTCATGCCGGCGCAGGCGTGCGCGCCCTGGCCGAAGGCGACGTGGCGGTTCGGGTTGCGTCCGACATCGAAGCGGTCGGGCTGCGGAAACTGCTCCGGATCGCGGTTTGCGGCGCCGATGGCGATCGTGATGAAGGTTCCTTCGGCGAGCGTGGTGCCGCCCAGCGCCACCGGCGCGGTGAGGCGGCGGTTGTTGAGCTGGATCGGGCCCTCGAAGCGCAGCATCTCCTCGACTGCGCTCGGCACCAGGTCCGGATCGGCGCGCAAGCGCGCGCATTCCGCCGGGTGCGTGAGCAGCAGCCACAGCCCGTTGCCGATCAGGTTGGTCGTGGTCTCGTGCCCGGCGTTCAGCAGGAAGATACAGTTGTGGTACAGCTCCGTTTCGCTCAGGCGCTCGCCGTCCTTCTCGCCCTGAATGAGGCGCGTGAGCACGTCGCTTTCGTGGTCGCCCGGGTGCTTCCTGCGCGCGGCCACGAGCCCCTTCAGGTACGCGACGAATTCGCGCACCGCGCGGTTGCCGCGCTCGAGAACCTCGCGGCCCGGTGCCGGCTCGAGGCCGGAGAGGATGGCGAGCGACCAGCCGCGCAGCGGCCCGCGCTCGGCGCGCGGCACATCGAGCAGATTGCCGATCACCTCGACGGGAATCTGCGCCGCGAACGCATCGATGAAATCGACTTCGCGCTGCTCGGCCATCCGCTCGAGCAGCGCATCGACCAGGCGCGCCACATCGGCCTCCATGCGCGCGATGGCGCGCTGGTTGAGCGCGCCCATGAGCAGGCGCCGCACGCGGGTGTGCAGCGGCGGGTCGCTGAAGACGAGGCTCGTCGTGTGGTGCTCGTAGAGCGGCGAATCGCCGAACTTGGGGCGGAACTCGATCTTCTTGTCGGAGCTGGCGCGGGCGTCGCGGTACACGGCGAGCGCGTCCTCGTAGCGGGTGAGCAGGACCGCGCCGCCTTCGAGCACGTGCAGCGGGTCGTGCTCGCGCAGCGCGGCGTAATACGGGTACGGGTTGTCGATGAAGTCGGCCGGCGGGCGCGTCAGCTCGAACGGGACCATTCGGGCATACTACCTGCGTGCCGCGCGTACCCCTTGCCGATTTCGAACCGGCGCTGCAAAAGCGCCTCGAAGAGCTCTGGGGCAAGCCGGTGAAGCTGTACCGTGCGCTTGGCAATCAACCTGCGCTGGTCGCCGCCTGGACCGAGTTTTTCGCATCGCTGCGGTACCAGAGCACCACGCCGCGCGCCCTGCGCGAACTCGTGATCCTCCGCACGGCGCAGCTTGCGCGCTCCGAGTTCGAGTGGGCGCATCACCTCGCCATGGCGCGCAAGGCCGGTGTCCCCGAGGCGCAGATCGAGGCGCTCGCCGACTGGCGCGCATCGCGCGAGTTCGACGACCGGGAGCGCGCCGCGCTCGCGCTCGCCGAAGCGGTGGCTGCCTGCCGGGTGAGCGACGAAGTGCATGCCGAAATCCGGCGGTATTTCGGCGATGCGGAGTACGTCGAGCTCTGCCTTACTGCGGCCGCCTACGCAATGGTGTCGCGCATGCTCGATGCGCTGGGCGTCGAACTGGACGCGCACGAGCGCAACTATTCGCCCAGGCTTCCGTGAGCGCGGCAAAGAGCTTTCGCTATTACGACCTCGTGATGGCGGCGTTCGTCACGGTCCTGATCTGTTCCAATCTGATCGGTCCGGCGAAGATCGTGCAGCTCGATCTGCCGCTGCTCGGCGCGGCGACCTTTGGCGCCGGGGTGCTCTTTTTCCCGATTTCGTACGTGTTCGGCGACATTCTCACCGAGGTGTACGGGTACGCCCGGGCGCGCAAGGTGATCTGGGCCGGGTTCGCCGGCCTGGGGTTCGCTTCCTTCATGGCCGCGGTGGTGGTGGCGCTGCCGCCGGCGCCGTTCTGGACCCATCAGGGCGCCTACGAAGTCGCTTTTGGCACGACCTGGCGCATCGCGGGCGCCTCGATGCTCGCGTATTTCTGCGGCGAATTCGTCAATTCCTACGTGCTCGCCCGAATGAAGATCCTGACCGCCGGAAAATGGCTGTGGACCCGCACGATCGGTTCGACCGTTTTCGGCGAGGCGGTGGATTCCGCGCTGTTCTATCCGCTCGCGTTCTACGGCAGCGGCATCATTCCCGACGACAAGCTGCCGGCCGTGATGCTGGCGCAATTCGTGGCCAAGACGCTGGTCGAAGTGATCTTCACGCCGATTACCTACCGGATCGTGGCGGTGCTCAAGCGGGCCGAGCACGAGGACTACTACGACCGCACTACCAACTTCAATCCGTTCACCCTCAAGACCTGAGTGTCCGCCGCCGTTCAGGTGCCGAGCGGCAGCATCGCGCGCCGCAGCGTGGGGCCTTCCGGGCTTTCGCCGATCGCAAAGCCGAGATCGGTGCAAAGCTCGAGCATGCCGCGGTTGTGCGCGAGAATGTGGCCGACCATCGCCTGCAGGCCGCGCAGGCGCGCCACTTCGATCAGCATCTCCATCAGGCGGCGCCCGAGCCCGCGTCGCTGCCAGGTGTCGGTGACTACCAGCGCGAATTCGCAGGTCTCGCCGTCCGGGTTGGTGACGTAGCGCGCGACGCCGATCTCGACCTCGCGCCCGCCTTCGACGATGGTGGCGATGAACGCCATCTCGCGTTCGTAATCGATCTGCGTGAAGCGCACCAGCATCTTCGGCGTGAGTTCGCGCAACGTGTCCATGAAGCGGAAGTAGCGGCTTTCGGCCGACAGTCCCTTGACGAATTCGTGCTCGATTTCCGCATCCTCCGGACGGATCGGGCGGATCATCACGCTCCGGCCGTCGGGCAGCTCCCAGGTGCGGACGAACTTGGCCGGGTAGGGGTGGATCGCCATGTGGCCGTAGGCGCCGCGCGGCGGCGCGCCCCGGTGCAGCACCATGCGTGCGTCGGCCGCGATGACGCCGTGTTCGTCGGCGATCAGCGGGTTGATGTCGAGTTCGGCGAGCGACGGCAGCTCGCACACCATTTCCGAGACCCGCAGCAGCATCTGCTCGAGCGCGGCGAGGTTCACCGGCGGCAGGTGGCGAAACTTGCCGAGCAGCTTGGCGACGCGCGTCGAATGGATCAGGTCCTGCACCAGGAATGCGTCAAGCGGCGGCAGCGCGACGGCCCGGTCGCGATGCACCTCGACCGCGGCACCGCCGCTGCCGAACGTGATTGCCGGTCCGAACACGGGGTCGCGAATCACCCCGACCATCAGCTCGCGTCCGTTGGGGCGCGCGATCATCGGCTCGACCGCGATGCCGCTCACCTTGGCCGAGGGACGGCTGCGCCCGACCGCCTCCATGATGTTCTGGTAGGCGGCGCGCACCGCCTGCGCGTTGCCCAGATTCAGAAGCACGCCGCCGGCATCGGACTTGTGCGTGATATCGGGCGAGTCGACCTTCAGCGCCACCGGATAGCCGAGTTCCTGCGCGATCAGCATCGCCTCGCCGGGCGAGCGCGCGACCATCGTCTTGGCGATCGGGACGTGGAACGCCGCAAGGAGCGCCTTCGATTCCATCTCGTTCAGGATCTCGCGGTGCTCGGCGAGCGCGTTCTCGACGATCGCGCGCGCCCCGGCAAGGTCGGGTGCCGCCTGCTCCGAAAGCGGTCCGGGTGTGCGCAGCAAATTGCGCTGGTTGCGGAAGAACGACGAGACGTGCGCGAACATGTCCACGGCCGGCTCCGGGGTGCGAAACACCGGGATTCGCGCAGGTGGAAAGAGTTCGCGGGCGCTGCCCACCTGGTCCTCCCCCATCCAGCAGGCAAGAACCGGTTTCGACGAACCGCGGGCCGAATCGATCACTGCCTGCGCTGCGGTTGCCGGATCGGTCATCGCCTGCGGCGTGAGGATCGCGAGCACGCCGTCAACGCCTTCGTCGGCAAGACACGCCGACACGGCGGCAGAGTAGCGCGGCGCATCGGCATCGCCGATCAGGTCCACGGGGTTCGCCTGCGACCAGTTGGCGGGCAGGGCGGATTTGAGCGCCTCCACCGTGTGCGCCGCCAGTTGCGCGAGGGGGATGCCGAGATCGGCGGCACGGTCGGCCGCCATCACGCCCGGGCCGCCGCCATTGGTAATGATCGCAAGGCGATCGCCCTGCGGACGCACGTGCGAGGCAAGCGCCTGTGCTGCGGCAACGAGCTGCCCGATGGTGGTCACCCGCACCACGCCCGCGCGCCGCACCACGGCATCGAACACGTCGTCCGAGCCGACGATCGCGCCGGTGTGCGAGACCGCGGCGCGCGAGCCGGCGGGGTGCCGGCCGACCTTCATCAGGATGACCGGCTTGACCCTCGCGGCGGCGCGCAATGCGGAGACGAATCGCCGCGCGTCCCGGATCCCTTCGATATAGAGCAGGATGTGCTCGGTTTTGGGGTCATCGACGAGGTAATCGACGATTTCGCCGAAGTCGACATCGGTCGATCCGCCGAGCGAGACGACGCTCGAGAAGCCGATGCCGTGCGGCCGCGCCCAATCGAGCAATGCAGTGCATACCGCGCCCGACTGCGAAATGAGGCCGAGCGAGCCGGGCAACGCCGCGCCGCGGGCAAACGTCGCGTTCAGCCCGATCGCCGGCCGCATGATGCCGAGGCAGTTCGGGCCGATGACCCGCAGCCGGTGGCGGCGCGCGTTTTCCATCAGCGCACGCTCGAGCCGCGCCCCCTGCGGCCCGCTTTCGGAGAACCCCGCAGTGATCACGACCGCCGCGCGAACGCCCGCTTCCCCGCATTGCTCGATGATCCCGGGAACCGTCGCCGCCGGGGTCGCAACCACCGCGAGGTCGACGCGCACCGGAACCTTGCCGATCGTCGGGTGGCAGGGCAGCCCGTGGACGCCGCGGTGCTTCGGGTTGACCGCATGCAGGGCGCCGCGATAGGCCGCGGTCAGGTTTTCCGCGAGTACGGCGCCGACCGATCCGCTGCGCTCGCTTGCTCCGATGATCGCGACCGAGGCGGGCTCGAAAAGAGTCGCGAGGTAATGCCGATCAGCGAGGCGGCTCAATGGCCTTGCCGGAACGATACGCTTCGAGCACGCGGCGCAGGCTCGTGCGGGTCTGGTTGGGCATGTCGTCGAGCAGGTACCTGCCCTCGATTTCCACGAGAAAGAACGCGGCCACGTGGTCGGTGTCCTTGAGGTACCACATCAGCAGGCGGTGCGCGCCGATCGCCGCCTCACCCACGATCCGGTTCTCCGGGGCGAAATAACGGCCGTAGGCGCGACGGAAGTCGCTTTCGCTCCAGCCCCGGAAGCTGCCGCGCAAGCGCTCGAAGCGAGCCTTGGGAGCGTTCGAAAGCAGCGACACGTCCTCGATGCGACCTTCCGAAAGATAATGCGTGATCAGCTTCGCCGTGTTGAGGGCGCTGTCCGGCTCGAGCTCGGCCTTCGGGTCGAACGCGTGCGCGCCTGCAGGATGGGCCTTCACGGCGTACGCAATGCGCTCCCCATTCTCGAGTTCGAGCACACGCGGTTCGTCGGCACGCGCGCTCAGCACGCCCGCAATCAGCGCCGCCGCCAGTACCGGCCACAGCACCGCCGTCTTTCGATGCTCCGCTTTCATTGAACAACCCCATTCATGCCGCGCGCGCGGCGCGCTCGGGCGCCGCTGCCGGCCAGCGCGCAAGCAGTTCTTCTCGCCGGGCGCGCGCCTCGGCGATGCTCTTCGCCTTGATGTGTCCGTAGCCGCGAATGACTTCGGGAAGCGAGGCGATCTCCACCGCAAGCGCCACATTGTCGCGCGTGAGTCCCACGAGCAGCGTCTCGACCGTCTGCTCGTACTCCTGGATCAGTGCGCGCTCGGTGCGCCGTTCCGCCGTGCGGCCGAAGGGGTCGAACGCGGTGCCGCGAACACCCCTCAATCGGGCAAGCAGCCGCATCGCGGAAAGGATCCACGCGCCGAATCGAATCTTGTTCGGCTCGCCCGTGCGGGGGTCCGGCCGGGCGAGGAGCGGCGGCGCGAGGTGGAAGAACAACCGGTGATCGCCCTCGAACTGGCCGTGGACGGCGTTGAGGAAATCCGGATCGGTGTGCAGCCGCGCGACCTCGTATTCGTCCTTGTAGGCCATGAGCTTCGCGGCGTACCGGGCGATCGCCTCGGTCAGTTTGGATGAGCCGGTGCGCTCCCCCTCGATCCTTCGCACGCGCTCGACGAGCGTCCGGTACCGCGCCGCGTACGCCGCGTCCTGATAGGCGGTGAGCAGCTTCACGCGCCGTTCCACGAGTTCGTCGAGGTTGCGCGACAGGTGCTGATCGATCGGAATTACTTCGGCCGGAGTCGCAAGCCGGCGCACCCGCTCGAAGTCGGCCGCGGCACGCCGACCCCACAGGAAGCTCCTGAGGTTGAATTCGACCGCCACGCCGTTCAGTTCGATCGCCCGCTCGAGGGACGCGCGCGCGACCGGCATCCAGCCCTTTTGCCAGCAGTAGCCGAGCATGAACATGTTGGTGGCGATCGAGTCGCCCATGA
>Ga0209399_10000170_pt1 | contig 39765 bp, 37 predicted proteins | sample OV2TP3_FD_184130 | JGI IMG/M metagenome (GOLD analysis project Ga0209399, IMG submission 184130) | Hot spring microbial communities from Beatty, Nevada to study Microbial Dark Matter (Phase II) - OV2 TP3 (SPAdes) (version 3) | ecosystem: Environmental > Aquatic > Thermal springs > Hot (42-90C) ... | reverse complement strand
TGCTGCTCGGCGAAGGCCGGGGCTTCGAGATCGCCCAGGGACGGCTCGGCCCGGGCCGCATCCACCACTGCATGCGCCTCATCGGCCAGGCCGAGCGCGCGCTCGGGAAGATGTGCCGGCGCGCCACCGAGCGGGTGGCGTTCGGCAGGCCGCTCGCCGATCAGGGCGTGACGCGCGAGCGCATCGCCGAGGCGCGCATCATGATCGACGCCGCGCGCTACATGGTGCTGAACGCGGCCTGGAAGATGGACACGGCAGGCAACAAGGCGGCCAAGAAAGAGATCGCGATGATCAAGGTGTTCGCCCCCAACGTCGCCTGCCAGGTGATCGACTGGGCGATGCAGGTGCACGGCGGCGGCGGCGTGTGCCAGGACTTCGGGCTTTCGTCGGCGTACGCGCAGGCGCGCACGCTGCGCTTCGCGGACGGCCCGGACGAAGTGCACCGCAACGCCGTCGCCAAGATGGAGCTCGGCGAGCAGACTTCGATCGCCGAGGCGCTCGCGAGCAGGAAGCGCGCCTGAGCCGGATCAGCGTTCGAGCAGTGCACCGAGCTCGTGCGCTGCGGTTTCCAGCTCGTCTTCCGGATTGAGCAGGTCGGCGCACAGTCGCAGCCGGTCGCCGCGGGCGTCGGTTTTCACCCCGCGCCGCATCAGCTCCTCGGACAGCCAGCGCGCGTCAGGGCGGATGACCGTGAGGAACGCGCCATGGGCGGGACCAGTGCCATCGACCCGCAGGCCGCGCTCCTCGAGCAGCGCCGCGAAGCGTGCTTTCTGCGCAAGGTGGTAGGCGCGCAGCCGCTCGACGCCGACGGCGAGCGTGAATTCGAGCCCGGCGAGCGCCTGCACCGGCGCAAGCACGGGCGGCGTCGATTCGAGCCAGGCATCCCCGCCGCGGGCAAACCGCGGCGGCTCCGGGCGTTCGTAGCCGAACACGTTTTCTTTTGCGAACCATCCGGTGTCGAGCGTGCGCAGGCGTTGGTGCCGCGGAGCGACGTACAGCCAGCACGCGCCGGGGCCGCCGCGCGTGTACTTGTAGGAGCCGCCCACCGCGAAATCGGCCTCGAGCGCGGCGAGATCGAGCGGCAGCACCCCGGCGTGGTGGTACACGTCGAGCAGCACCTTGGCTCCGGCGGCGTGCGCTGCGCGAACGACATCGGCGATCGCGGCGAGGATTTCGCCGCTGCGAAAGAGAACCGTGGAGACGACGACGAGGTCGGTTTTCGCGCGCAGCGCGCCGAGCAGCGCCTCGGCGCGCGCCGGCACGGTCACAAGGTCGACCCGCCCGCGGTCGCGATACACGCGCAGGATGAAGTCGAGCGAATCGAACTCGGCATCGGTCGTGACGACGCGAATGCGCGCCTCGTGCGCGTTCAGCACGGCGCGCAACCCCTGTCCCGCGCTCGTTTTGGGAACGATCGAATCCGGGGCCGGCGCGCCCACCAGTTGCGCGGTGAGCGCGCGGAATCGCTCGCGCGCGGCGAGCCACTGCTCCCAGGCTTCGCCCATGTCGCGGTACCACGCGTCGAGTGCGCGCGCCACGTCGTCGGCCATCCGGTCGGGCGGCCGGCCGAGCGAGTGGTTGGCGAGGTAGATCGGGCGCCCGGGCGCGAGCGCGCGCGCGAAGAGCGGCCGGACCCGGTCCGCGATCAGCGCGTCATCGAGCGGCTGCGCACCCAGGTCGATCATGTCTTTTCGATCGCGGTGCGCACGTCGATCAGCTCCGGGAAGAGCGCGATGTCGAGCGTCTTGCGCAGAAAGGCGACGCCCGCCGTGCCGCCGGTGCCGCGCTTGAACCCGATCACCCGCTCGACCGTCTTGACGTGGCGAAAGCGCCAGAGCTGGAAATTCTCCTCGACGTCGACCAGCTTTTCGCACATGTCGTAGGCGTCCCAGTGGCGCTCCGGGTCCTCGTAGATGGACTTGAAGACCGCCACCACGCCCGGGTGCCGCCGGTACGGCTCGACCCAGTCCCGCTCCAGGCATTCGCGCGGCACCGGCATGCCGCGGCGCGCGAGGTGGCGCAGGAACTCGTCGTACAGGCTGGGCGCGCGGAGCAGCCGCTCGAGCCAGGCGTGGACCGCGGCATCGTGGCGATGCACCGCGAGGATCGAGGCGTTCTTGTTGCCGAGCAGGAATTCGATCGCGCGGAACTGGAACGATTGCAGGCCCGAGGCGGGCCCGAGCACGTCGCGGAACTGCACGTATTCGGAAGGCGTCAGCGTCTCGAGCACCGCCCACTGCTCGAACAGCTGGCGCTGGACCTGCTTCACCCGCGCGAGGATCTTGAAGCAGGGCGCGAGGCGGTCGGCCTGCACATGCGCGATCGCGGCCTGCAGCTCGTGCACGATCAGCTTCATCCACAGCTCCGCGGTCTGGTGCTGGATGATGAACAGGATTTCGTCGTGGTGCGCCGAGCGCGGCTGCTGCGCGGCGAGCAGCAGGTCGAGGCGCAGGTAGCCCCCGTAGGACGATTCGGCGGCAAGGTCGGTATGAAATCCGCGGTCGGCTTCGCTCATGGCGCAAGTCCTTTCAGGGCCGCTTCTATAATGCCACCGCGCAATTCATCTGCGGAGGAACGATGCTCAAGCTGTGCGGGTTTCATGTCAGCAACTACCACAACAAGGTGCGCCTCGCGCTCCTGGAGAAAGGGGTGCCGTTCGAGGAGGACGCCGAGCGCTGGCCCTCGCAGAAGGAGGCATGGACCGATCGCTCGCCGATGGGCAAGGTGCCGATCCTCGAGGTGGACGGCGCGACGCTCAGCGAGTCGCAGGTGATCTGCGAGTACCTGGAGGACGCGTTCCCGGAACGGCCGCTCTACCCGAAGGACCCACTGGCGCGCGCGCGGGTGCGCGAGCTGATCGCGCATATCGAGCTTCACCTCGAGCTGGTCGCGCGGCGCCTCTATCCGGAGGCGTTTTTCGGCGGCAAGGTGTCGGACGAGACGCGCGAGCAGGCGCAGAAGGAACTGGCCAAGGGCGTGCGCACGCTGCAGCGGCTGGCGCGCTTCGATCCGTTCATCGCGGGCACGGAATTCACGCTCGCGGATTGCGTTTCGTTCCTGCACCTGCCGATCGTTTCGCTCGCCACGCGCCAGGTCTACGGCGCCGATGCGCTCGCAGGAATTGGGCCGCTCAAACCGTACCTCAAGATGCTCGGCGAGCGCCCGGCGTTCGCGCGCGTGAGCGAAGACCGCAAGGCGGCGCAGGCTGCGATGGCGGCGCGCGCCAGGCGCTGACCGGCAGGCCCGTGGGGGAACCCGCCCCGCTCAGAGCGCGAGCGGGTTGTGCGGCGCGCGCTCGTCCAGGATGTCGCGCAGGCGAACTTCGATCGCGCCCTTGATGCGCGGATGGGTGAGGACGTAGAAACGGTTCGCCTTCACCGCGGCGACCACCATCTGCGCCACCTGGTCGGCGGAAATCCTGCCCGAGAGCACGGCCTTGCGGAGCATCGCCTGCTTGGCCCGCTGCAGCGGCGAGGGTTCGCGCGGCGGATTGGCGAGCTCCTTGGGGCGATTGCGCTCCGCATCGGCGATTCCGGTCGGCACGTAGGCGGGGCAGAGTACGGAGACCCCGACGCCCGAACCGTGCTCCTGCAGGTCGTGGTAGAGCGCTTCCGAAAGCGTCACGACCGCGTGCTTGGTCGCGCAGTACGCGCCCGAACCGGGCGGCGAGATCAGGCCGGCGACCGATGCCGTGTTGACGACGTGCCCCTCGTCCTGCGCGATCAGCCGCGGCACGAACGCGCGCAGGCCGTGGATCACGCCCCACAGGTTGACGCCGAGCGTCCACTGCCAGTCGGCGACCGTCGTCTCCCAGACCGGCGCCGTGACCGCTACGCCGGCGTTGTTGCACACGACGTGCACGCCGCCGAGTTCAGAGGCGACGCGTGCCGCGAGCGCCTCCACCTCTTCGCTCCTCGTTACATCGGTGCGCTGCGAGAGCATCTTGGCGCCGAGCGCGCGCAATTCGCCCGCGACCCGCTCCAGACCCGCCTGGTCGACGTCCGCGATCGCGACGCGCATGCCCGCGCGCGCGAACGCGAGCGCCATCGAGCGTCCGAGGCCGCTTGCGCCGCCGGTGACGACGGCGACCTTTCCTTTCAATTCTTTCATCCAGTCGCTCTCACTTGGGTACGGGGCGCGGCCGCCCTTTCGGATCGATCGCGACGTAGGTGAGCGTCGCCTCGGTGACCTTGACGATCCGGGTATCGGCGCGTCCGCGCTCGGCAAAGACTTCGACGTTGACCGTGACCGAGGTGTGGCCGATTCGCACCACGTCGGCGTAGAACGAGAGCACGTCGCCGACCTGCACCGGCTGCTTGAAGACAAACGCGTTCACCGCGACGGTCGCCACGCGGCCGCGCGCGACGCGGCCGGCGACGCTCCCTCCCGCAACGTCCACCTGCGCCATGATCCAGCCGCCGAAGATGTCGCCGTTGTGATTGGCATCCGCAGGCATCGGCACGACGCGCAGCGCGGGCAGCCGGTTCTTCGGCAGCTCCAGATCGGGCGGCTGGTGTGACGCCCGTCCCATGCTCAGTCGTACCGCAATGCCATGCGCGGGAGGTTACTTTCTTTCGCGCAGGAAGTGGAGCGGCCCGCCGCGGAAGGGCGCAAAACCGGTGCCGAAGATGAGGCCCGCGTCGATCAGGTCCTCGTCCGCGACGATGCGCTCGGCGAGCACGGCCCGAGCCTCGGCGAGATAAGGCCCGATCAGCGAATCGACGAGGTCCGCGGTGTAGGCGTCGGGCTGGCCCTTCACCGGTTTGCCCTTCTCGTAGCGGTAGATCCCTTGCCCCGTTTTCTTGCCGAGCTGGCCGAGCGAGACCTTGTTCAGCAGCACTTTGGGGGCAAGCGCCTCGAGTTCGGCATCGCTCAGCGATCCGCCCTTTTTCGCGAGTTCCTTGCCGGCGGCGACGCAGATGTCGAGCCCGACCGTGTCGGCGAGCTCCATCGGGCCCATCGGCATGCCGAACTCCTCCATCGCCGCGTCCAGGGTTTCCGGTTTCACCCCCTGGTCGAGCTGGCGAAACGCGTTCTGCATGTAGGGCCCGAGCACGCGGTTCACCAGGAACCCCGGCGAATCCTTCACCGGCAGGGGCAGCTTGTCGAGCTGGCGCACGAATGCGGCGGCCTCTTTCGCCAGGCGCGGATCCGTACGCTCTCCGGAAACGATCTCGACCAGCATCATCTGCGGCACAGGGTTGAAGAAGTGGATCCCGACCAGCCGTGCCGGGTCCTTGAAGCCGGCTGCGATGTCGGCGAGCTTGAGGCTCGAGGTGTTCGTGGCGAGGACCGCTCCCGGTTTGGCTACCGCCTCGACCTTGGCGAAAAGCTGCCGCTTCGCCTCCAGGTTCTCGAAGATCGCCTCGATCACGACGTCGGCGCGCGCGGCGCCGGCGCCCGGCACATCGGGGATCAGCCGATCGAGCGCGTCGCGCACGCGCCGCGGGTCGCGCAGGCGCCGCTCGAAGAGCTCCGCGGCGCGCTTGAGCGCCGGCGCGATGCGCTCCGGCGCCGTGTCCTGCAGGGTCACGGTGATTCCGCGCTGCGCGCACAGGGCGGCGATATCCCCGCCCATCACGCCGGCGCCGATCACGTGCACGTGCTTTGCCTGGAAGTCCGAGTGCTTGCCGAGCGCCTTCATGCGCTCCTGCAGAAAGAAGATCCGGAGCAGGTTGCGCGTGGTCGGGTGCTCGAACAGCGCCTTGATCGAGCAATCGGGATCGTTCGGGTTCACGTAGGGGTCGCCGTCGTACTTCACCCAGGCGTCGAGAATCGCGTAGGGCGCGGGGTAATGTTCGCGGCGCGCGCGCTTCGCCACCTGCTTGCGCGCCTGAGATGCGACGAAGCTGCGCAGCGGCCCGAGCATCAACCGCTGCAGGAAGGGCAGCGGCCGCGGGGGCGGCGCCTCCAAGGTCACCATCCGGGCCGTGTTCTCGAGGACGCGCAGTGGCACCGCCTGCGTGACCAGCCCGATGCGTTTCGCCTTGCGCGCATCGACCGCCTTTCCCGTGAGCAGCATGTCGAACGCGGCGGCGGGCCCAACGAGCTTGGGCAGCCACATCAGGCCGTGCCAGGACGGCCAGATGCCGAGCATCACCTCCGGAAACGCAAAGCGGGTCTTCGGGTCGTCGAGCGCGACGCGGTACCTGCAGGCAAGGGCAAGCTCGAGACCTCCGCCCATGCAGAAGCCGTTCACCAGTGCAGTGGTCGGGAACGGCAGGTCGCGCAGCTTCTGGGTCACGTCCCAGCCGAGCCGGTTGAACTCGAGCGCCTCCCCGGCCGACTTCAGTTTCACGAACTCGTTCACGTCCGCGCCGGCGATGAAATTCTCCTTGCCGGAGCGGACGATCAGTCCCTTGGGCTTCTCCGCCGCGATGGCGCCAAGCGCTGCGGACAGTTCTTCCAGCGCCTCGCGCGAGAAGGTGTTCGTGGATTCGCCCTGCCGGTCGAAAGTCAGCCAGACGAGGTCCTGGCCGTCCTTGTCGTAGCGCCAGTGCTTCGCCATGCTCGTCGTCTGCGCGCGGTCCATGGCAGCGCTAGGCTTTCTCGATCAGCATCGCGCCGCCGAGCCCGCCGCCGATGCAGATCGCGGCCATGCCGCGCTTGCCGCCTTTGCGCTCGAGTGCTTTCAGCAGGTGCAGCACGATGCGGGCGCCGGAGGCACCGACCGGGTGGCCGAGCGCGACCGCGCCGCCGTCGATATTGAGCCTTTCTTCGTCGATCGCGCCCAGCGGCGCGTCGAGCCCGAGCTCGTCCCGGCAGTAATTTCCGTCCTTCCACGCCGCGAGGCAGCCGAGCACCTGCGCGGCAAACGCCTCGTTGATTTCCCAGTAATCGAGATCGGATAGACCAAGGCCGTGGCGCTTCAGGATGGGAGTGGCGGCATGCACCGGCCCGAGGCCCATCTGCGCCGGATCGAGACCCGCCCACTCGGAATCCACGATGCGGCCTTTCGGCGTGAGGCCGTGGCGCCGCACCGCCTCTTCGGAGGCAAGGATCAGCCAGGCCGCCCCGTCGGTGATCTGCGAGGAGTTGCCCGGCGTCACGTTGCCGTACTTGCGGTCGAAAAACGGTTTCAGCTTGGCGAGATTCTCCATCGAGGAATCGCGCCGCACGCCGTCGTCGAGCGCGTGGGCGTTGCCGTCCCGGTCGTAGACTGCTTCCAGCTCTCCGCCGCCCGCGGCGAGCCAGCCGCCCTCCTGCGCCGCAACCACGCGCTGGTGGCTGCGGACCGAGAACGCGTCCATCTGTTGCCGCGTGATGCCGAAGCGGTGCGCGAGGTTTTCCGCCGTCTGACCCATGAGCAGCCCGACCATCGGGTCGGTGAGCCCCTTCATGATTCCGATCACCGGCGCGAGCAGCGCCCGCAGCGGCAGTCGCGCAAACAGCGCCGCGCGCCGGCCCGCGGTCTTCGCGGCGGCCATGTCGGCGAACCAGAGCACCATCACGTCCTTGTAAAGGAGCGGCGTGCGCGAGAGCGCGTCCACGCCGCCGGCGAGCACCAGGTTCGACTTGCCGGCGAGGATGTTGCTGATCGCCGAATCGAGCGCCTGCATGCCCGAGGCGCAGTTGCGCATCACGGTCCAGCCCGGGACCTTCTGGCCGCATCCCATGCGCAGGGCGGCCACGCGGCCGATGTTCACTTCGTCGACCGAGGGCGCGGCGCAGCCCAGGATCACCTCGTCGAGATCGGGCGGCGAAAATTTCTGCCGCAGGAGCAGCGCCCGGCCGGCCTGCGTCGCGAGGTCGCCGGCCGTGAACACGCCCGGCCGGTTCTTCGCCTTGAGAAACGGCGTGCGCGCGCCGTCGATGATGTAGATCGGTTTCGCGAATCCGGCCATGGCGGCCCTCCTTGTCGCTCAGGCGGCGGCGCGGGTCGGCGCGGCGCTCTCGCGCTCCAGCCTCTGCATGATTTCGGCGCGTCCGAAGTCCTGGGGGAAATCGTCCACCTGGATGACGTGCTTGCGAAGCGCTTCCTTTCGCCGCCACTGCGCGAGTTCCTCGGCGCTGATCAGTCCCTTGTCGCAGGCGAGCGCCGCGGTGTCCACGCCCGAGCGCGGCACGATCGCGCCCTCCTTGACCGCGCGCCGCAGCCTCGCCTCGATCGGTTCGCAGGCGATGGTGGCGAGAAACGCCGCTTCGAGCGCACCGGTGACTTCGCTTTCGTTCCTGCCGACGTACATTCCCGCGGTCAGGCGCTCGCGCGCCGCGCCGGGCTCGAGCACGATCCTGGCGCAGCGGTGGTTGTGGCGATCCTTCGGCGGGCGGAACGGCGTGCCGATCGGGAACACCGCGAAGCGCAGCAGCCAGCGCAGCGGCTGCACCGGGAAGTTGGTGTAGATCGCGTCGATCGCCTGCTGCGCCTGCCACAGCGCGTCGCGCACCGAAGCGTGCGCGAGCGGCAGGTCCTCGCGCACCCGGCCCTGGTCCTCGTAGCGCTTCAGCGTGGCCGAGATCAGGTACATCATCGAGAGCACGTCGCCCAGGCGCGCGGAAATCTTCTCCTTCTTCTTCAGCGCCCCGCCCATCGCCAGCATCGAAATGTCGGCGAGGAACGCAAACGCCGCCGAGAGCTGCCCGACGCGCTGGTAATAGCGTGCCATCTCGCGCGCCGCGCCGGAAGGCACGGGCGCGAGGCGCGCCGCGGTCAGGCCGTGCACGAAGGCGCGCACTCCGTTCGACAGCGTGTGGCCGATGTGCGAGGTAAAGGCGTCGTCGAATTCAACTGCCGCTTCCACGCCCTGCAGTTCCTTGGCCGCGCGCATCTCGCGCAGCACGTACGGATGGCAGCGGATCGCCCCTTGGCCGAAGATGATCAGGCTTCGGGTGAGGATATTCGCCCCTTCCACCGTGATCGCGACCGGCGTGACCTGGTAGCCGCGCCCGAGATAGTTGTTCGGGCCGAGACAGATGCCCTTGCCGCCATGGATGTCCATCGCGTCGTTGATGCATTCGCGCGCCCGCTCGGTCATGTGGTACTTGGCGATCGCCGAGATGACCGAGGGCTTTTCGCCCGCGTCCACGGCCCCCGCGGTCATGACGCGCGTCGCGTCCATCAGGTAGCAGTTCGCCGCGATGCGGCCGAGCGCTTCCTCCACGCCCTCGAGTTTTCCGATCGGCGTCTTGAACTGGCTGCGCACGCGCGCGTAGGCGCCGGTGTAGCGCGCGAGCGCCTTGGCGCCGCCCACCGAGGAGGTCGGCAGCGAAATCGAGCGCCCCGCCGCAAGGCAGTTCATCAGCATCATCCAGCCCTTGCCGGCGTACTCGGGGCCGCCAATGATCCATTCGATCGGCATGAACACGTCCCTGCCGCGCGTCGGGCCGTTCTGGAACGCCATGTTGAGCGGCAGATGCCGGCGCCCGATCTCGACCCCCGGCGTGCCGGTCGGCACGAGCGCACAGGTGATGCCGAGATCGTCCCTGCCGCCCAGCAGGTGCTCCGGATCGTAGAGCCGGAACGCGAGCCCGAGCAGAGTCGAAACCGGGCCGAGCGTGATGTAGCGCTTGTCCCAGGTGACCCGCATCCCGAGGACTTCCTTGCCCTGCCATGTTCCCTTGCAGACGACGCCGTAGTCCGGGATCGAAGCGGCGTCCGAACCCGCCTCGGGCGAAGTGAGCGCGAAGCAGGGGACTTCCAGCCCCTTGGCAAGGCGCGGCAGGTAATGGTTTTTCTGCTCCTCGGTGCCGTAATGCAGCAGCAGCTCGGCGGGACCGAGCGAATTGGGCACCATCACCGTGACTGCGAGCGTGTTCGAACGCGTCGAGAGCTTCATCACCACCGCCGAATGGGCGAGCGCCGAGAATCCGAGCCCGCCGTACTTCTTCGGAATGATCATGCCGAGGAAGCCCTTGTCCTTGATGTACTGCCAGACCGGCGGCGGCAGGTCGTAGCGCTCGTGGGTGACTTCCCAGTCGTTCACCATCGCGCAGACTTCCTCGCACGGACCGTCGACGAACGCCTGCTCTTCGGCGCTGAGCCTGGGCTCGGGAGTGGCAAGCAGCTTGTCCCAGTCCGGCTTGCCGGAAAAAAGGTCGGCGTCCCACCAGACGGTGCCGGCGTCGATCGCTTCTTTTTCGGTCGGCGACATGTCCGGAAGGATCCGGCGGAACACCGCGAGCACTCGATCGCTCAACGCCAGGCGGCGCAGCGAGCGCAGGTTGAGCAATGCGGCGACAACGATGAACAGCCCGCCGAGCACGATGTTGGTCGTCGTGCCGAATCCCGCGAGCGCGCTCAAGTACGCGAGCAGCAGACCGCCGGCCACGGTCCAGGCGAGGATCGGCGCCTGCACGTAGGCGAGGACCAGGAACGCGACAACGCTTGTGGCGATGAATCCGATCATGGCGAATCCTCCGGGCGGGGGTTGCTCCTCAGGCGGCCTTGCGTACGCCCTGCTGGCCGGGCAGCGGCGCCAGCAGTCCGGCGGAGAGGAACGCCGCAAGGCGCTCCTCGAGCAGTGTCGCGTCGTACCGGTCCTCGGGCTTGCAGCCGGCGATCAGTTGCACCGTGTCGGTCGCGGCGAGCGTGTAGGCGAGGGTGCCGAACATGAAATGCATGCGCCAGATCAGCTCGTCCCTGGGCAGCTCGGGCAGCGCACGCTCGAAGGCGCTCTTGTAGCGCGCCATCGCGGGCGCATAGAGCTGGCCGATCAGTGCGCGGATCGACTTGGCGGGCTCGGTGTAGGCACGGCCGAGCAGCCGGCTGAAATTGCGCCCGCCGCCTCTCGCGTCCTCGATCATCGCGAGCGACGGGCCGAGAAAGGCGCGGATGATGGCCTCGGGGCTCAAGGCGCTTCCCGCGGCAGCGCCTTCGAGCCGATCGAGTTCGCTGATGCGCGCCATGTTCATCGGATCGAGGCGCCGGCGCAGCACCGCTTCGATGAGCGCGTCCTTGGACCCGAAGTGGTAGTTCACGGCGGCGAGATTGACCCCCGCCTTGGCCGTCAGCAGCCGCATCGAAGTGCCCTCGAAGCCATGGCGCATGAAAAGTTCCTCGGCCGCATCGAGGATCCGGGTGCGCGTTTCGTGCTGCGGCTTGATGGCGTGAAGGTTCATGGGAAATCCAGCCTGTGTGAATTAAACGAACGTTTGAATGATAGGAGCAAGGCGCTTTTGCGTCAAGGGTTTTGGCGGATCTGCGAGGTTAGAATCGGCCCCTCGCAATGGTTTCGCATCGCCATCACAGCTCGGCACCGACGCAGTCGCTCAGCGGCCGCGAATGGCGCGCGGCCGCGAGCCTGCTGCCCTATCTCGCGGAGTACCGCTGGCGGGTGGCGCTCGCGCTTTCGTTCCTCGCCGCGGCCAAGTTCGCCAACGTCGGCGTGCCGCTCGTGATGAAGGAGATCGTCGACGGGCTCGACCCGCAGTTCGCGATGGTCGCGGTGCCGGTCGCGCTGCTTGCGGTCTACGGCATCCTGCGTTTTTCCACCACGCTGTTCGCCGAGCTGCGCGACGTCGTCTTCGTGCGCGTCGTGCAGCGCGCGATCCGGCGCGTCGCGCTCGGCGTGTTTCGCCACCTGCATGCGCTCTCGCTGCGGTTTCACCTCGACCGGCAGACCGGCGGCATGACGCGCGACATCGAGCGCGGCTCGCGCGGCATTTCCTCGCTGCTCAACTACATGATCTTCTCGATCATCCCGGTGATCCTGGAGTTCGCGCTGGTCGCGGCGGTGCTCCTGGGCAAGTTCGACTGGCGCTTCGCCGCGGTGACCTTCGGCGCGGTCGCGATCTACATCACGTTCACGGTTCTGGTGACCGAGTGGCGCATGGAGATCCGCCGCCGCGCCAACGAGCTCGATTCGAAGGCGAACACGCGCGCGATCGACAGCCTGCTCAACTACGAGACGGTCAAGTACTTCGGCAACGAGGAGTTCGAGGCGCGCCGCTACGACGAGAACCTGAAGAACTACGAGTCCGCCGCGGTCCAGCAGGAGGCATCGCTCGGGCTGCTCAACATCGGCCAAGCCCTGATCATCGCGGCCGCGGTGACGCTGCTCATGTTCCTCGCCGCCGAGGGCGTGGTCGCCAACAGCTTCACGCTCGGCGACCTGGTGCTGGTCAACGGATTGCTGATCCAGCTCTACATCCCGCTCAACTTCCTCGGCATGGTGTACCGCGAGATCAAGCAGTCGCTGCTCGACATGGACAGGATGTTCCGGCTGCTGTCCGAGAACCGCGAAATCGAGGACAAGCCGGGCGCCCCGGACCTGCCTGCCGGGCTGGCGACGATCGAATACCGCAACGTGGACTTTTACTACGAGCCGGCGCGCCCGATCCTGCACGACGTGAGCTTCACCATTCCCGCCGGACACCGGGTCGCGGTGGTGGGCCATTCCGGCTCCGGCAAATCGACCCTGGCGCGGCTGCTGTACCGGTTCTACGACGTCACCGGCGGCGCGATCTTGGTCAACGGCCGCGACATCCGCGACGTGCGCCAGCAGTCGCTGCGCGGGGCGATCGGCATCGTTCCGCAGGACACGGTGCTGTTCAACGACACCATCCACTACAACATCCACTACGGCTGCCCCGAAGCGCCCGACGAACGGGTCGCGGATGCGGCGCGCGCCGCCCACATCCACGGCTTCATCGAATCGCTGCCGCAGAAATACGAGGCGACGGTGGGTGAGCGCGGCCTGAAGCTCTCGGGGGGCGAGAAGCAGCGCGTGGCGATCGCCCGCGCGCTGCTCAAGAACCCGCGCATCCTGATCTTCGACGAGGCCACCTCGGCGCTCGACTCCAAATCCGAAAAGGCGATCCAGGCCGAACTCGAGCGCATCTCGGTCGGGCGCACCACGCTCGTGATCGCGCACCGGCTCTCGACCGTGATGGACGCCGACCAGATCCTGGTGCTCGCGCACGGCCGCATCGTCGAACGCGGTACGCACGGCGAACTGCTTGCCGCCGACGGCGAATACGCCCGCATGTGGTCGCTGCAGCAGCAGGAGGCCGAGGCGGCGCAGGTACTGGAGCGCGCGAAGGCCGCCTAGGCGGCCCGCCCCAGTTCGTGCGGTTTCGAGGTCCCTGTCGCTACCCTCTTATTTTTCTTGCAATTTTTCCGGCACCCGGGCTACACTCGCCGGCACGCGAAAAAACCAATAAGCACAACGCCATGCAAACAGAGCCGCGGACCCTGCATCGACTGGAAAAGATCGTCGCCATTTTTGCGCTCGCCGCCGCGCTCGCGCTCACCATCGGCTTTGCGCAGGCGGGCGGCGCGAAAAAGAAAAAGCTGACTGCCGCCGAGCGTGAAGACGCGCACGCCGAGGCGCTCGCCCAGCGCCTGCAGCGCGAGCAGCCGGACAAGGTATTCCTGCGCTCCTCGGTCGCCCTGGTGCAGGACGCCGCGAGCGGCGAGGCGATTCTTGCCAAGAACAGCGACGCGGTGCTGCCGATCGCCTCGATCACCAAGCTCATGACGGCGATGGTGCTGCTCGATGCGCGCGTCGACCTGGCGCAGCGCGTGGTCGTGAGCGAGGAGGACCTCGATACCATGAAGGGAACGCGCTCGCGCCTTCGCCCCGGGTCGGTGCTGACCCGCGACGAGCTGCTTCTGCTCGCCCTGATGGCCTCGGAAAACCGGGCAGCCGCCGCGCTCGCGCGCACCTATCCGGGCGGCAGCGACGCGTTCGTGCGCGCGATGAACGCCAAGGCGCAGGCGCTCGGGATGCAGGACACGCGCTTTTCCGATCCGACCGGGCTTTCCTCGGAGAACGTGTCGAGCGCGCAGGACCTCGCGCGGCTGGTGCAGGCGGCCTACGATTACCGGCTGATCCGGGAGTACTCGACGCGCGAGCGCGCGACGGTGCACGCGCGCGGCCGGGCGCTTGACTACCGCAACACCAATGGCCTCGTGCGGAGCAGCCGCTGGGACATCGGGCTTTCCAAGACCGGATTCATCAGCGAGGCCGGACGTTGCCTGGTGATGCGCGTGCGGGTCGCCTCGCGCGATCTCGTCGTCGTGCTGCTCGATTCGTGGGGCAAGTATTCGCGCATCGGCGACGCCAACCGCATCCGCAAGTGGCTCGAAACCGCCGCCCTCGTCGGACCGAGCGGCTAGGCAGCCTGCGCTTTCACCGGTCCGCGGTCCCCGCGGACCATTTCCGCGCCGACGTGGTCGCCGGCCTGTCGCTGCCGCAAAAGGCGATTCCGCCGAAGTACTTCTACGATACGCAGGGCAGCCGCCTGTTCGACGCGATCTGCCGGCTCAAGGAGTACTACTTGACGCGCTGCGAGCTTGCCCTCACGCGCCGGCATCTGGGCGAGATCGCGCGTTTTGCCGCGACACCCGCGGGCGGCGGCATGGAGCTGATCGAGTACGGCAGCGGCGCGAGCCTCAAGACGCGGCTACTCATCCGGCGCTGCCGGCCCGACCTGTATGTGCCGGTGGATATCTCCGAATCGGCGCTGCAGGATGCCGGCCGGCGGCTGGCCGCCGAGTTTCCCTGGCTCTCCGTCATGGCCGTGGTGGGCGATTTCTCGCGACCGCTGGAACTTCCGGCGCGGCCCGCGCGCCGGCGCATCGTGTATTTCCCCGGCTCGACGATCGGCAATCTCACCCCGGCCGAGGCGCAGGCGTTCCTGCGCATGTCGCGCAACCAGGTCGGATCCCGCGGGGCGATGCTGGTCGGAGTGGACCTGAAGAAGGACGCCAACGCGCTGCATGCGGCGTACAACGACGCGCGCGGCGTCACCGCCGCGTTCAACCTGAACCTGCTCGCCCGGATCAACCGCGAACTGGGCGCGGACTTCGACCTGCGGCGCTTTTCCCATTACGCCTTCTACAACGCGGCGCTCGGCCGGGTCGAGATGCACCTGGTGTCGCTCGCGCGCCAGTCGGTTCGCTTCGGCCGCCACCGCTTCGCCTTCGAAGTCGGCGAATCGATCCACACCGAGAACTCGTGCAAGTACTCGGTCGAGGAGTTCGAGGCCATGGCGCAGGCGGCCGGTTTCCGCGCCGCCCGGATCTGGCTGGACCGCAGGCGTTACTTCGCGCTCTTCGGCCTCGCCGCCGCGACGATCTAATGCGCCCCGATCCGGGCGCCGCCCGGGCGGTGGCCGACCGCGCGCGAGATCCGCTCGGCCGCTTCCTTCACGAGCGGACCCCACTGCGGCTTCATGCGGTCGGCCGGAGTGGAAATGGAAAGCGCAGCAAGGAGCTGGCCGGAATCGTCGCGCACCGCCGCGGCGACGCACCGCACACCGATCTCCGCCTCTTCGCTGTCGGTCGCCCAGCCCTGGCGCTGGATGCGCTCGAGCTCGCGCTCGAGCACCTGCAGGCTGGTGATCGAGTTGCGGGTGTGCGGCGCAAGCCCGGTGCGCTTGGCGTAGTCGCGCAGCTTGCCGAATCCCTCTTCGAGCAGAAAGAGCTTGCCCGCCGCGGTGACGTGGAGCGCCGCGCGCGCCCCGATCATGTGCACGATGCGCATGGCCGATCGCCCCGACGAGGTGCGCTCGACGTACACGATCTCGTCGTCGTGGCGCACCGAGAGGTTCACCGTCTCGCCGGTCTGCGCGTGCAGTTCGCGCATCATCGGCAGGGCGAGCTCGCGCACGCTGATCCGCGAGCGTACCAGCGTGCCGAGTTCGAGCAGCCGCATGCCGAGGCGGTAGGCTCCGGGCTCGACGCGATCCACCACCCGGTCGGCCGCCATCGCGTTGAGAATGCGGTGCGCCGTGGAGGGGTGAAGGCCGGTGTACTGGGCGATCTGCTTCAGGCCGAGCGGCTCGGGGTGCGTGGCAAGCGTGTCGAGCAGCTTCATCATGCGCTCGATCACCTGGATCGGATTCTTCGTTTCGCTCTTCGCGGCCGTCATGGCAAGTTGCGCATTGTACTTCGGTATCCCACGATATGAAACGGCGGCCTGCGCTGTGCTATTGTCGCCGCCATGAGTGAGCCGCGCCGCGTCGGGCTGCTGGTCACCTGCCTGGTCGATCTGATGCGCCCGCGCATCGGTTTCGCGGCGATCGAGCTTCTCGAGGCGGCCGGCTGCGACGTGACCGTGCCGGAGACGCAGACTTGTTGCGGCCAGCCGGGCTGGAACTCGGGCGACCGGCGCGCGGCGCGCGCGCTGGCCGAAAAGCTGATCGAAGAATTCGAATCCTGCGACTGCGTGGTTGTCCCCTCGGGCTCGTGCGCCGGGATGATTCGCGCCCACTACCGCGATGTCTTCCGCGGCGAGGGGGCGTGGCTGGAGCGCGCCGAACGACTTGCGGCCAAGACCTACGAGCTCAGCGATTTCCTGGCCAACGTGGCCGGGATCGGAAAGATCCCCGGCGCGTACGCGGGCGCCGTGACCTACCACGACTCCTGTTCGGGGTTGCGCGAGCTCGGCATCCGGCAGCAGCCGCGCGCGCTCATCGCCCGCATGACCGGCGTGGAGCTGAAGGAGATGAAGGACAGCGACACCTGCTGCGGATTCGGCGGCACCTTCTCGGTCAAGTTCGGCGAAATCTCGGCGGCGATGGCGCAGGCAAAGTGCGAGCACGTGCGCGCGAGCGGCGCCGGCGCGGTCGTGCTCGGCGACCTGGGCTGCATGCTCAACATCGAGGGCAAGCTGCGGCGCATGGGCGACGGGCAGACCCGCGTGCTGCACATCGCCGAATTGCTCGCCTGGAAACCCTGATGCAGATCGCCTCGGTCCATTTCAGGGAGCGCGCCGCGCGCGCGCTTGCCGACGAGCGGCTGCAGAGCACAATGCGGCGCTTCGGGCGCGGTTTCGTCGACAAGCGCGCAGCGGCGCGCGAAGCCTACGGTGCCGAGGCGTTCGAGGAGCTGCGCGCGGCGAGCGCGGCGATCCGCGACCGCGCGCTCGGCAATCTGGATGCATGGCTGGCGCGGTTCGAAGAGGAGGCGCGGCGCCGCGGCACGGTGGTGCTGTGGGCCGAAGACGCGAGCGAAGTGTGCCGCCACGTGCTCGAAATCTGCGCCCGCCACGGCCTCGGGAAAGCGATCAAGTCGAAGTCCATGCTCTCCGAGGAAGCGGGGCTGAACGAAGTGCTCGCCGCCGCCGGCGTGCAGCCGGTCGAGACCGATCTGGGCGAATACATCCTGCAACTTGCCGGCGAGCCGCCCTCGCACATCATCGCCCCTGCGATCCACAAGGACCTGGGCGAGGTCGCCGAGCTGTTCGAGAAGCATCACCGCCGGCCGCGCTCGGACGACATCCAGAGGATGACGCGCGAGGCGCGCGAGATGCTGCGCCCGCAGTTCCTGTCGGCGGACCTCGGCATCTCGGGCGGCAATTTCCTGGTGGCCGAGACGGGGTCGGTGGCGATCGTCACCAACGAGGGCAACGGCCGCATGGTGACGACGCTGCCGCGGGTGCAGGTCGCGATCACCGGGATCGAGAAGGTGATCGCGACGCTCGAAGACCTCTCCACGCTCAACCGCATCCTGCCGCGCTCGGCGACCGGGCAGGAGATCGAGAACTACTTCTCGATTCTCACCGGGCCGAAGCGCGGCGGCGACGGCGACGGGCCCGAGCACATGTACGTGATCCTGGTGGACAACGGCCGCACCCGGCTCCTCGGCGGCGAGCTGCGGGACATGATGCGCTGCATCCGCTGCGGCGCGTGCATGAACCACTGCCCCGTGTACCAGACCGTCGGCGGCCACGCCTACGGGTGGGTCTATCCGGGGCCGATGGGCTCGGTGCTCACGCCGGTGTACAACGGGCTCGAAAATGCGCTCGACCTGCCGCAGGCGGCAACGCTGTGCGGAGCCTGCGAAGTGGCCTGCCCGGTGATGATTCCGCTGCCGGAACTGCTGCGCAGGCTTCGCGAGCAGCAGGTCGATCGAGGGCTGCGGCCCTGGCCCGAGCGCGCCGCGCTTCGCCTCTGGGCCATGCTCGCGCTGCAGCCACGGCTCTATGCGCTGGCGACCGCGATCGCGGCCCGCATCCTTCATTGGATGGGCGGACGGCGCGGCTCGATTGCGCGACTGCCGTTCGATCCGGGCTGGACGCTGGGGCGCGATTTCCCCGCCCCGGAAGGGAAGACCTTCCGGCAACTGTACGCCCCGCGCCGCGCGGCAACACGATGGCTGCACCCATGACCTACGAGACGATCAAGTACGAAGTCGCCCAGGGCGTGGCGACGATCACGCTCAACCGGCCCGCTGCCTTCAACGCGCTCAACCCGGCGCTCGGCCGCGACCTCTTCCAGGCCGCAATCGAGGCCGACGAAGACCGCGCCGTGCGCGCGATCGTGGTCACCGGCGCCGGGCGCGCCTTCTGCGCCGGCGGCGACGTCAAGGATTTCTCGGAGAACTTCGAGCGCATCGGCGTCCATATCAAGTCGCTCACCACGCACTTCCATGGTGCGATCTCGCGGCTTGCGCGCTCGCCCAAACCCGTGCTGATGGCGGTGAACGGCGTGGCCGCGGGCGCCGGAATGAGCCTCGCGATTTCCGGCGACCTGGTGCTCGCCGCGGAATCGGCGCGCTTCACGCTCGCCTATTCGGGCATCGGTGCCGCGCCGGACGGCAGCTCGACCTGGTTCCTGCCGCGGCTTATCGGCTACAGCCGTGCGATGGAGCTCTATCTCACCAATCGCACGCTCGCCGCGCGCGAGGCGCTCGAATGGGGCCTGGTCAACCGTGTCGCGCCGGAGGGCGAATTCCCCGCGGCGGTGGCGGCGCTTGCCGCGGAACTCGCGCGCGGGCCGACCTACGCCTTCGGGCGCGCGAAGCAGCTCTTCCAGCACTCGACGCAGGAGAGCCTCGAGACGCAGATGGAGCTCGAAGCGCAGGCGATCGCCGCCTCGGGCCACACCGAGGATTTCCGCGCCGGGGTGAGCGCGTTCGTCAAGAAGCTCGCGCGGCCCGAGTTCCGCGGCCGCTAGCGCGGCGCATTTCGCGCAGGAGGAAGCGGCCCGGATCGAGCGCGTCGGCAAGCCGCGCTTCGAGCGGCAGCGGCTCGCCTTCGACGAGGCTCGCGAGCAACTCGGCGCCCAGCCCCGCCCAGAGCAGTCCGCGCGAACCATAGGCGAAGCACCCGTAGAGACCTTCCTCGCGCGCAAGCGTTGCGAGCGCGGGATTCTTCGGCGCCGGCGCCTGTTCGTCGGCAAGCGCGCCGATGAGCGGCAGGCGGTCGGGTGCGACCGCGCGAAAGCCGACCAATCCTTCGAGCGCGGCCGGATCGAGATCGCCGCTGGCTCCGGGCAGGATGCGCGCCAGGCGCTCGAGGTTACCCTCGTGGCTCGAAGCACGCGGCGCCGGATCCTCGTCGTCGAAGTCGTAGCTTGCGCCCGCCACCGAAATACCGTGGATCGCCGGCAGCACGAAGCCTCCGCGCAGCACCACGACGTGCGGCGCGACGAACCGCTCCTCGGGCAGGAACGTGATCTGGCCGCGCACGCGCCGGATCCGCGCGATCCGGGAGCGTGCGAGCTTGAGCGCATCGGCCGCGTTCGCGAGCACGACGAGGGAGGCGCGCACGATCTCACCGCCCGCGCTGTCATGCACGACCCACGCGCGGTCGCGTCTTGCGATGCGCGCCGCTTCGCAGCCGAAGCGCGCCTCGAGCCCATCGCCGGCGGCTGCCCGTTGCGCCGCGATGAGCGAGAGCGGCTTGATCCAGCCGCTCGCAGGAAACCACAGCCCGCCCGCGGCAACCGGAACGCCGGCGTGCTTGCTTGCTTCTTCGCGCGTCGCGTACTGCGCGAACTCGGGCGGCGGCGCGAGCGCCGCGATCGCGGCGCGCTGCGCCGCGTCCTCGCGAATCTCGCGCGCAAGCTGAAGCACGCCGCATTCGTCCCACACCGGCGCGTGTCCGGCGGCTTCGAGCGCGCGCCAGCGCGCAATCGCGTGCAGGAACCCGGCGCGCGTGAGGCGCGCGAAGAGGCTGTCGTCAGGCGTGAGCACGGGATGAAAAACCCCGGCCTGACGACCCGGGTCGCCGGGCGCGGGCCGGGGCTCGCGCTCCAGGAGCGTCACGCGCCAGCCGCGCGCGCACAACCGTTCGGCGACCGCCGCCCCGGCGATGCCCGCGCCGATCACGGCGGCCCGCCTTTCCTGCCACTGCGGCGCGGCGAGCGCGCGGGCGCGACGCGGCTCCAGGCGCGCCACGAGCATATCGCGCTTGCGCGCAAAGCCGGGGCGCTTCTCGACTTCGAACCCGGCGCCGAGGAGCGCCTCGCGTACCGAACTCGCCGCACTCCAGGTGGCGGCGCTCGCGTGCGGCGCGCACCCCCGCGCCACCGCCTTCATGATCGCCGGGCTCCACAGGTCGGGATTTTTTTGCGGCGCGAAGCCGTCGAGGTACACGGCATCCGCGCGAAGGCGAAGCGCGCCGAGCGCCTGCGCTGCGTCGGCGAGCGCGAGCGTGAGCACGACGCGGCCGCGATCGAACTCCAGCCGGTGCATTCCCGGCACCAGGATCGGCCATGCCGCATGCAGCTCGGCGGCGGGTGCGGCGAATTCCGGGTAGCGCGCGTGCAGCTGCTCCAGGTCGGGGCGCGCGAACGGATGCTTCTCGACCGAGACGAAGTGCAGTCGCTCGCAGCGGTTCGAATCTTCGCGCCACGCCTGCCAGGTGACGAGGAAGTTGAGACCGAAGCCGAAGCCGGTCTCGAGGACGGTGAACGCGCGGCGGCCGCGCCAGCGTTCAGGCAGGCCGCTGCCGGCGAGAAACACGTGCCGCGACTGCCCGGGTCCGCCTTCGGCGCTGTGGTACACGTCGCCGTAGGATTCGGAGAACGGTGTGCCGTCGCTCGCGAAGGCCGCGCGCGCAAGCTGCAGCGGTTCGGTCATCCAGCCAGTATATCGGCGTAATATTCTTTTTTTGGCCAGGACCTCCGCATGAACAAGCCCGTGGAACTCAGCCTCGAGACGATCCCGCTCTGGATCAACGGCCGCACCTTCGCGCCCGCCGCGGCGCGCATGGGCGATGTCTACAACCCCGCCACGGGCCAGGTGATCCGGCGCGTGCCGTACGCCGGCGCGGACACGGTGGACGCCGCCGTGAAGGCGGCGACCGCGGCGCTTCCGGCGTGGCGCGACTGGCCCGCGCTGCGGCGCGCGCGCGTGATGCAGCGTTTCCTGCGCCTGATGGAAGAAAACCAGCACGCGCTCGCGCGCCTCGTCACCGAGGAACACGGCAAGACGACTCCCGACGCGCTCGGCTCGGTCCAGCGCGGCATGGAGGTGATCGAGTTCGCCTGCGGCATCCCGCACCTCTTGAAGGGCGAGCACTCGGAAAATGTCGGCACCCAGGTCGACACGCATACGGTGCGCCAGCCGGTCGGCGTGTGCGCCGGGATCACGCCGTTCAACTTCCCGGTGATGGTGCCGCTGTGGATGTTCCCGATGGCGCTCGCCTGCGGCAACGCGTTCATCCTCAAGCCCTCGGAAAAGGATCCTTCGCCCTCGATCCGCATGGCCGAGCTGCTGAAGGACGCCGGTCTTCCCGACGGCATCTTCAACGTGGTGCACGGCGACAAGGAATGCGTCGACGCGATCCTCGGCCATTACGGCATCCACGCGGTATCGTTCGTCGGCTCGACGCCGATCGCGAAGTACATCTACGAGACCTGCGCCAGGAACGGCAAGCGGGTGCAGGCGCTCGGCGGCGCGAAGAACCACGCCGTGGTGTTGCCCGATGCCGACCTGGAGTTCGCCGCCGATGCGCTGATCGGCGCCGGCTACGGCTCGGCCGGCGAGCGCTGCATGGCGATCAGCGCGGTGGTCGCGGTGGGCGCGGCGGGCGATCCGCTGGTCGCGCTGCTGAAGAAAAAGGCACAGGCGATCCGCATCGGCCCGGGAGACCGCGACGGCGTCGACATGGGGCCGCTCGTCACCGGCCCGCACCGCAACAAGGTCGCCTCCTACATCGACATCGGCCTCAAGGAAGGCGCAACGCTCGTGGTCGACGGGCGCGGCCATCGCGTGAAAGGGCACGAAGAGGGGTTCTTCCTCGGCACCACGCTCTTCGATCACGTGACGCCGGCGATGGCGGTGTACCGCGACGAGATCTTCGGACCGGTGCTCATCGTGCTGCGCGCCGATACGCTCGAGGAGGCGATCGCGCTCGTCAATCGCAACCCGTACGCCAACGGCGTCGCGATCTTCACCGAATCCGGCGGCGCCGCCCGCCGCTTCGAGAACGAAGTCGGCGTCGGCATGGTAGGGGTGAACGTTCCGATCCCGGTGCCGGTCGCGTTCTATTCCTTCGGCGGCTGGAAGAACTCGCTCTTCGGCGACCTGCACGTGCACGGCACCGAGAGCGTGAAGTTCTACACCCGCACCAAGACCGTGACCACGCGCTGGCCGCACCAGGACACGCCCGCGCCCGGCTTCAACATGCCGACGCTCGGGTGAGGCGGCGTCGCGGGGCTGCGCGCATCGTGCGGCCGCGGCCGTGAGTCTGCCCGCCTACGCGACGCTCCGCTTCGAGCGTCCGGCGGAGCACGTGCTGCTCGTCGTGCTCAATCGTCCCGAAATGCTGAACGCGCTCGACACGCAGATGGGCCGCGACCTGCTCGATCTGTGGACGCGCATCGGCGCCGAGCCCGAAGAGCTGCGCTGCGTCGTGCTCACCGGGGCGGGCGACCGGGCGTTCTGCGCCGGGGGCGACCTGAAGGAGCGCGACGGCATGACGGACGAGGCCTGGCGCGCGCAGCACGAGCTGTTCGAGCGCATGTTCATGGCGCAGGTCGAGTGCAGCGTGCCGCTCATCGCGGCGGCGAACGGGCATGCCTATGGCGGCGGGCTGGAGATGCTGCTGTGCTGCGATTTTGCGTACGCCGCGTCGGGCGCCCGCTTCGCGCTTTCCGAGGTGAGCCTGGGCATCATGCCCGGCGGCATGGGCACGCAGAACCTGCCGCGCGCGCTCGGCGAGCGCCGCGCCAAGGAACTGATTCTGGCCGCCCGGGTCTTCAGTGCGACGGAGGCGCTCGCGTGGGGTCTGCTCAACCAGGTCTGCGAGGCGCCGCAGCTCCTGGAGGCGGCGCTCGCCAGCGCGCGCCAGATCGCTGCCAACGCGCCGCTCTCGGTGCGGCAGGCGAAAAAATCGATCCACTACGGCCTGCAGACCGATCTTCTGACCGGCTACCGCTTCGAGATCGAGGCCTACAGCCGGCTGATCGGCAGCGAGGACCGGCGCGAAGGCGTGCGCGCCTTCAACGAGAAGCGCAAGCCCCGCTTCCGCGGCCGGTAGCGCCGCGCGCCCGGCCGCCGGAACGCCGCGCCGGCCCCGGCGCTACAATATCTAGTATTTCGGGGCGATCCGGCTACTAGATACATGGCAAAACAGGTCTACGACGCATCCGCCATCCAGGCGCTCAAGGGGCTGGAGCCGGTGCGCCGCATGCCGGGCATGTACACCCACACCGTCCACCCGCTGCATCTCGCGCAGGAGGCGATCGACAACGCGGTGGACGAGGCGCTCGCGGGTTTCGGCAAGCGGATCACGGTCTCGCTGTTCCAGGACGGCTCGGTCGAGGTCGCCGACGAGGGCCGCGGCGTGCCGGTCGACCTGCACCCGGTGGAGAAGAAGCCCGCGGTCGAGGTGGCCTTCACCATGCTGCACGCGGGCGGCAAGTTCTCGCGCTCGGGCGAGGGCGTGTACCACATCTCGGGCGGCCTGCACGGCGTGGGGGTGGCGGTCTCGAACGCGCTTTCGCAGCGCTGCGAAGTGAGCGTCTACCGCGACGGGCAGAAGCACACCATCACCTTCGAGGGCGGCGAGCTGCGCCAGAAGCTGAAGAGCGAGAAATCGAAGGAAGCGCGGCGCACCGGCACCGTGGTGCGCCTGTGGCCGGACCCCAAGTATTTCGATTCGCCGAATATCCCGCTCGCCGAACTGGAGCACCTGGTGCGCTCCAAGGCGTACCTCCTGCCCGGGCTGACGACCGTCCTGCGCATCGAAGGCAAGGACGAGCGCAGCTGGCGCTACGAGCGCGGCATGGTGCAGTACTTCGACTTCATGCTGCAGGGACGCGAGCTGGTCGCGCCGCTCTTCGCGGGCGAGCGGTTTTTCGACGAGAAGTCGGCCGCCGAATTCGCCGAGATCGAGGCGGGCGAGGGCGCGGCCTGGGCGATCGGCTGGGTCGCCGAGGGCGAGGTCTTCGCCGACAGCCACGTCAACCTGATTCCGACGCGCTCGGGCGGCACGCACGAGGCGGGCTTCCGCAACGGCGTTTTCGACGCGCTGCTCGCGTTCATGGAAACGCGCGGCCTCGCGCCCAAGGGCGTGAGGCTCATCGCCGACGACCTGTGGAGCCGTGCCTGCTTCACGCTCTCGGCGCGCATCGTGCGCACCCAGTTCCACGGCCAGACCAAGGAAAAGCTCACCACGCGCCACGCCTCGAGGCTGCTCGAAGTGTGCGTGCACGACGCCTTCGAGCTGTGGCTGAGCCAGCACCCGGCGGACGGCGCGAAGATCGTCGAGCTTGCGATCGAGCAGGCGATGGCGCGGCTCTCGCGCGGCAAGAAGTTCGAGCGCAAGAAATCGAGCGGCGTGGCGACGCTGCCGGGCAAGCTCGTCGATTGCGCCTCCGACGACACTTCGCGCAACGAGCTCTTCATGGTCGAAGGCGATTCGGCGGGCGGCTCGGCGAAGGAGGCGCGCAACAAGGATACGCAGGCGGTGCTGCCGCTGCGCGGCAAGGTGCTCAACACCATGTCCAAGGACGCGCGCACCGTGCTCGCCAACAAGGAGCTGCAGGCGATCGCCACGGCGATCGGCGTCGACCCGCACGGGCCCGAGGACACGCCGGACCTCTCCGGGGTGCGCTACGGCAAGATCGTCATCATGACCGACGCCGACGTCGACGGCGGTCACATCCAGGCGCTGCTGCTCACGTTCTTCTTCATGCACGCGCCGAAGCTCGTCGCCACGGGCCGGGTGTACGTCGCCCAGCCGCCGCTCTTCAAGATCGAAGTGCCCTCGCAGGGCAAGGGAAAGCCGGCGCGCCGCCTTTACTGCCTGGACGACGACGAGCTGGAAGAGGCGCTGGTGCGGCTCAGGAAGGAGAAGGTGAAGGAAGGTTCGTGGGAAATCTCGCGCTTCAAGGGCCTCGGTGAAATGAGCCCCGAGCAGCTCTGGGAGACCACCATGAACCCGGACACGCGGCGGCTCATCCGCATGCAGCTCGAGCCCGCGAAGCTCGCCAAGGCGCGCGAGACGTTCGAGCTGCTGATGGACTCGGGCGAAGCCGAGGGCCGGCGCAACTGGATGCGCGAGCACTGGAAGACGGTGGAGGCCGACGTATGAAGAAAAAGACCACTCGCGGCAAGCCGTACTGGGAGCGGGCCTACCAGGGCCACGCGCTCTGGCTGGGGAAGAAGAAACTGGGCAAGGTGACGCGCCACAGCGCCAGGGACGCGAAGCACAAGTACACCTGGGAGGCGGGCGGCCGTGCCGGCGCCGCCGACGACCTGGCGAAGGCAAGGCGCGCGGTGGAACTCGCGGTCGCGATGGCCGACCGGCAGATGGATCTTTTCCCTCCGCACGCCGAGAAGAAGTGAGCCGCCATGGATGACACCCGGACACTCGACCTGTTCACGCCCGACAACGGCGAGGACGCTTCGCCGATCGAGCACCACGCGTCGCAGGCCTATCTCGGCTACGCGGTCTCGACGGTCAAGGCGCGGGCGCTTCCCGAAATCGCCGACGGGCTGAAGCCGGTGCAGCGCCGCATCCTGTACGCGATGGGCGAGGCCGCGGCGAACCCGCCGTTCGGTTCCCAGGGATTCGCGAAGTGCGCGCGCTACGTCGGCGAGGTGCTCGGCAAGTACCACCCGCACGGCGATTCCTCGACCTACGAAGCGCTGGTGCATCTGGCGCAGCCCTTCTCGATGCGCTATCCGCTGATCGACGGCCAGGGCAATTTCGGCTCGCGCGACGGCGATGCCGCCGCGGCCTACCGCTACACCGAGGCGAGGCTTTCGCGCTACGCCGAGCTCATGCTCGCCGAGATCGCCGAAGGCACGGTCGATTTCGTCAGGAACTACGATGGCAAGTTCGACGAGCCGGCGCTGCTCCCGGCGCGGCTGCCTTTCGGCCTGCTGAACGGCTCGTTCGGCATCCCGGTCGGCTTCTCCACGCGCATCCCGTCGCACAACCTGAAGGAAGTGGCGCAAGCCGCGGCGCTTGTCGTCCAGCATCCGCGCACGAAGCTCGAGGAGGTCCTCGCCCTCGTGCCGGGGCCGGACTTCCCGGGCGGCGGCCAGATCATCTCCCCGGCGGAGGAAATCCGGCAGGCGTACGAAACCGGGCGCGGCTCGCTCGCGATGCGCGCGCGCTGGACGGTCGAGCCGCTCGCGCGCGGCCAGTGGCGCATCGTGGTCACCGAGTTGCCGCACGGCGTCTCGTGCCGCCAGGTGCTCGAGGAGATCGAGGCGCTCGTCAACCCGCGCGCCGCCTCCGGAAAGAAGGACGCCTCGCAGGAGCAGAAGCGCCTGCGCCAGTTCATCCTCGAGCAGGTCGAGGCGGTGCGCGACGAATCGGACCGCAAGTCGAAGCTGCGCCTGGTGATCGAGCCGCGCAGCTCGCGCCAGTCGCCCGAGGAAACCGTGAAGGCGCTGCTCGTGCACACGAGCCTCGAGACGCGCGTCGCGGTGAACCTCACCTGGCTCGGGCTCGATGGACTGCCCGAGACGAAGGGAATCGTCGAAATCCTGCGCGAGTGGGGCGAGTTCCGCATCGGCACGGTGCGCCGGCGCACCGCGCACCGGCTCGAGAAATGCGAGGAACGGCTGCATCTCGTCGCCGGCCGCCTGATGGCTTTTGCGCGGATCGAGGACGTGATCAAGCTCATCCGCGCCTGCGAGGACCAGGCCGAAGCGCGCCAGCGGCTGCGCGAGAACTTCAGGTTTTCCGAGCGCCAGGCCGAGGACATCGTGAACCTGCGCCTGGGGCAGCTCACGCGCCTGGACGGGGTCAGGCTCAACGACGAGCGGAAGGCGCTCGAAGCCGAGCGCAAGGAACTGAAGGCGATCCTGGGCGACGAAAAGGTCCTGAAGAAGCTCGTGGTGAAGGAACTCGAGCAGGACGCGAAGGCCTTCGGCGATCCGCGCCGCACGCTGATCAAGGCCGAAGAGCGCGCCGCGATCGAGCGCACCGTGCTCGAAGAGCCGATCACGCTCGTCCTGTCCGCAAAGGGCTGGGTGCGCGCGCGCAGCGGCCACGGCGTCGACATGAGTTCGGTCGGATTCAAGGATGGCGATGCGCGCTACCTCGAACTCGAGTGCAAGACCACCGATCCGATCACCGTGCTCACGGCGAGCGGCAAGTGCTTCACGCTCGATGCGGCGGCGCTCCCCACGGGGCGCGGCGACGGCGCGCCGGTGAATACGCTGGTGAACTCGGGGTCCGATCCGATCGTCTGGCTCGGCACGGGCAGCCCCGAGACCCGGCTCCTCGTCGCGAACACGGGCGGAAACGGTTTCCTGTGCAAGCTCGCGGACCTCGCCAGCAAGACCCGGCAGGGAAAGGACTTCATGACCGTGCCCGAGGGCGCACGCGCCCTGCAGCCATTGAGTTTCCCTGCCCCTGCCAAGGGGGAGGGACGGGGAGGGGGTCTCCTCGCTGCCGCGCTTTCCTCCGATGCGCGACTGCTCGTCTTCGCGCTGGAAGAAATTCCGGCCCGTCCGAATGGCGGTGTCGGCGTGCAGCTTCTCGCTCTGCCCGAAAACGTGTCGCTTGCTTCGCTCGCTGTCACGGACGGACGCGCACTCGTGGTGTCCGGTATCCGGCGCAAGAACCGCGCGCTGGGGACGCTCGATGCGGCGCAGCTTGCCGAGCACCGCGGCAAGCGCGCACAGCGCGGCAAGCTCTGCGACATCGGCTTCCGACCCGACCGGCTCGGCGGCTGACGCGTTCCGGCATTGGCCCTCCGGCTGCCTCCCTGGCTCCAGCCGGTCTTCGCCCCGGCGCTGATTCTTCTCGCCGCTGCGCTCACGCTCGCCTTCGGACCGACGCTTCCGCCGTCGCTCGCGGGCCTCAAGGAGCTGGGGCCCTACGGCGTGCTGCTCCTTGCGGCGGCGCTCGCCTTCTGGTTCAACCGCGGCCGCGCATTCATCGCCGCGGCGTCGCTCCTGCTCGCCTATGCAGGATACCGATTCGCGCTCGGCTACGGCGCCGCCGGCTTCACGGCGACCGCGGTGTATGCCGCGATCGCCGTGCTCGTGCCGCTCAACGTGCTTGCGGCGCTGCTGCTCCCCGAGCGCGGCGTCTCGCACCATCTCAGCTACCGCTGGGTGCTCGTCGCGGCGTTCGAAGCGCTGCTCGTCGCCTGGATCGCGAGCGCCGGCAAGTTCGCGCTCTCGGGCAACGTCTGGCACGCGGTGTTCGAGCACTGGCTGCTCCGCAGCCCGCCCACGCCCTGGCTCGGCCGGCTCGTGTTCGCGGCTGCGTTCATCGCCGCAGTGTGGCGCGCGTGGCCGAAGAATGCGCCGCTCGACATCGGGATCGGCTCCATGCTCGCGGCGTTTTTCATCGCCTGCGAATGGGCCGGGCGGCCCGGGGTCTTCGGCGTCTTCGTGTCGGCCGCGGGAATCGTGCTGATCGTCGCCATGGTGCAGGAGTCGCACCGCCTCGCGTTTCGCGACGAGCTCACCGGGCTCCCCACGCGGCGCGCGCTGGACGAGGCGCTCTCGGGCCTGGGGCCGAGCTACGCGATCGCCATGGTGGACGTTGACCATTTCAAGCAGTTCAACGACACCTACGGCCACGACGTCGGCGACCAGGTGCTCAAGCTCGTCGGCGGCCGCCTCGCTGCGGTCGAGGGCGGCGGGCGCGCGTTCCGCTACGGCGGCGAGGAGTTCAGCATCCTCTTCCCGGAAGCGAACGTGCACGGCGCGCTGCCGCACCTCGAGCAGGTGCGCAAGGCGATCGAGAGCTACGGCATGGAAATGCGCGCCGACGACCGGCCCGAGGACAGGGAACTGGGAACGGTCCGGCGCGGCGAGGGCGGAACCGAATCGATGCTCTCGGTCACGGTCTCGATCGGCGTCGCGGGGCCGGACGCGCGGCACGACGATCCGGGCAAGGTCATCAAGGCGGCCGACCAGGCGCTCTACCGCGCGAAGGCCGGCGGCCGCAACCGCGTCAGCGTCTGAATCTAGGAGCCGGTGATCTTCGCGTGCGCCCAGTCCAGCACCAGCGCAAGGCGCGGCGGCAGCAGGTCCTCGGCTTCGGCGAACGAGACCCAGCGCCACTCGTCGTGCTCGGGGCGCCCCAGCGCGGGCGAGTGCGGCAGCTCGATCTCGGCCTCGTCGGTTTCGGCGAGGTAGTAGCGCGCGATCTTGCCGTTCGCGTACGGCAGCGTTTCCCGGAATTCGTCGCCGAACGGGAAGTCGAGCTCGCACAGCCCGGTTTCCTCCTCGACCTCGCGCCGGGCGCAATCGAGTTCGTCCTCGCCCGGTTCGAGCATGCCCTTCGGAAAGTCCCAATTGGCGTAGGCCCGCAGCAGGAGCAGCCGCACGCCGTTCGCGGTGCGGCGGAACACCACCGCGCCCGCTGCGCGCTTCGCTCTCGAGCTCACGGCGGAACGCGCCCGGCAGCGCCTCAGCCGACTTTGAGCAGTTCGACCTCGAAGAGCAGCGTCGCGTGCGGCGGGATGACGCCGCCGGCGCCGCGCGCGCCGTAGCCGAGATCGGGCGGGATGGTGAGCTTGCGCGTGCCGCCGGTCTTCATGCCCGCGACGCCCTCGTCCCAGCCGCGGATCACCTGCCCCTTGCCGAGCGAAAACGCGAACGGGTCGTTGCGGTCCTTGCTGGAATCGAACTTCCTTCCGGCGCGGCCGCCCTCGAAGAGCCAGCCCGTGTAGTGCACGGTCACGGATTTTCCTGCGATTGCCTCGTCGCCGGTGCCGATGACGACGTCTTCGATGATCAGGCCTGCGGACATGCGGACCTCGCGGCGCGAAGGAGGCTTGATGTTAGCCGATCGGGGCGCAATGCATGCGAAACGCGACCGTCCGCCCGGGCAAGGCGCAGATTTTGCTTGGCATTCGGCGCGCGAGGCCGCATACTCCCGGGCCCCGCGCTCTAAGGATTCACGCATGGCCAAGGAAGAAATGCTCGAGCTGGAAGGTGTCGTCGAGGAAGTGCTGCCCAATACGCAGTTCCGGGTGGCGCTCACCAACGGCGCCAACGTGCTCGCCTACGCGGGCGGCAAAGTGCGCAAGAACCGCATCCGGATACTCGCCGGCGACCGCGTGACGCTCGAAATGTCCCCGTACGACCTCACCAAGGGGCGGATCAATTTCCGCCATCTCGACGAGCGCCCGGCGGCTGCCCCGCGCCGCTACCGCGCGCCGATGCGCAGGCGCTGAACATCCCGCCGCAGTAACGGTGCGCGGCCGCGTCGGCGTCAAAAACGGCGCGGATCGCGCATAATCCCCGCTATCAGGCTGGCGCCGGACGTCCGGCGGAAGGGGAGATGGGTCCAGGAACATGGCTCGGCGCGCTCGCCGGCGCGTTCTTTGTCGCCGGGGCGTGGCTCTTTAACCGGCTGGTCTCCGACCGCAACCTCGCGCGCCAGGGCTTCGCCGACATCGACGTGCAATTGAAGCGCCGCGCCGACCTGGTGCCGCGGCTGGTCGAGGCGGTGCGCGGCTACGCGGCCTACGAAAAAGCGCTGCTCACCGCGGTGACCGGGCTGCGAGCGCAGGCGCTTGGGGCGCGCGCCGCCGCCGAGCGCTTCGGCCTGGAGCGCTCGCTCGGCGAGCACCTCAAGCAGCTCGTGCTGCTGCAGGAGAACTACCCCCAGCTCAAGGCGGACGCCAATTTCCGCGACCTCGCGGCGAAGCTCGTCGAGGTCGAGGATCACCTGCAGTACGCGCGGCGCTTCTACAACGGCGCGGTGAAGCAGTACCTGACGCGGATCGAATCGTTTCCGGACGCGATCGTGGCGCGCCTGTTCGGCTTCGCGCCGATGCCGTTCTTCGAGACCGGCGAGCGCGAAGCGGTGAAGGTCGCGCTGTGAGAGCGCTCGCATGCGTCGCGGCGCTCGCCGCGGCGGTTTCGGCGCAGGCGCAGGAGCGGGTGCTCGAGTTCGAGAGCCGCATCCGCATCAGCGCGTCCGGCGCGCTCGTGGTGAACGAGCGCATCGAGATCCTCGCCGAGGGCAAGCAGATCAAGCGCGGCATCCTGCGCGATTTTCCGACCGCCTACCGCGACCGCTACGGCACCCACAGCCGCGTGCCGTTCGAAGTGATCTCGGTTTCGCTCGACGGCGACCGGGTCGACTGGCGCACCGAGCCGATGGAAAACGGCGTACGCATCCGCATCGGCAATCCGAGCGCGCTCCTGCGGCACGGCCGGCACGTCTATGAAATCACCTACCGTACCGCGCGCCAGCTCGGTTTCTTTCCCGCGCACGACGAGCTTTACTGGAACGTGAACGGCAACGGCTGGACGTTCCGTTGCGATGCGCTCTCGGCCGAAGTCGAGCTGCCCGCGCGCGTGGCGCCGGACCGGTTGCGGCTCGAGGCGTACACCGGCCATGCCGGCGCGCGCGACCGCGACTACGAGGCGCGGGCGACCGAGACCGGCGCCGTTTTCCGCGCCACGCGTCCGCTCGCCGCGGGCGAAGGGCTCACCCTGGTGATCGGCTTTCCGAAAGGCATCGTCACCGAGCCCTCGATCGCGCAGCGCACGCGCTGGTGGTTCGAAGACAATCGCGGCGGTCTCGCGGGGCTCGCCGGCCTGCTTCTGATGAGCGGCTTTCTGTGGTGGGCCTGGTCGATGGTCGGGCGCGATCCGCGCGCCGGGCCGCGCTTTCCCCGCTACGATCCGCCGCCCGGCGTCGGGCCGGCCGGGGTGCGCTTCGTGCACGGCATGGGGTTCGACAACCGCTGCGTCGTGGCGGCGCTGCTCGGCCTGGGGCAGCGCGGCTACCTGAGGATCCGCCAGCGCGTCGGCGACTACGAGCTCGAGCGCTCCGGAAAAGACCCGGCCGAGTGGCTGCCGGGCGAGAAACGACTGCGCGAGATGCTCCCCGCGCCCGGCGCGGTCAAGGCGATCGGCGCGGAACACGATCCCTCGGTGCAGTCCGCGATCGCCGCCTTCCAGCGTGAACTTCAGCTCGCTTTCGGCGGCAAGAGCTTTTCCACGAACCGCTTCTGGCTGATCGTCGCTTTTCTGATCGCGGCGCTCACGGTCTGGATCATGCTCGGCCTGGACACCACGATCACCGTGGTGGCGGTCGTCGCGCTGGCGATGCTCGCGGTGCTGGTGGCGTTCTGGAAGTGGCTCCCGGCCTACTCCATCGCGGGCCGCAAGCTCGCCGATCACATCGAGGGGCTGAAGCAGTATCTCTCGATCGCCGAAAAGGACGAACTGGCGCGCATCAAGGCGCCGCCGCAGACGCGGGAGGAATTCGCGCGCCTGCTGCCCTATGCGGTCGCGCTCGAAGTGGAAAACGCCTGGGCCGGGCGCTTTGCCACCCTCATCGGCGCGGCGGCGGTGGCGCAGGCGGCAGGCGACTACTACTCGCGCAGCGACGACGCGTCGGGCGATCGCTTCGGCGCCGGCGGCATCGGCGATTCGGTCGCCGCGATGAGCACCGCGATCAGTGCCGCGTCCACGCCGCCCGGATCGAGTTCCGGTTCTTCCGACAGCGGCGGCTCCTCGGGCGGCGGTGGCGGCGGCAGTTCCGGCGGCGGCGGAGGCGGAGGCGGCGGCAGCGGCTGGTAAGGCCCTACAATCGGGCATGCCGCAGTGGCAGCGCGGATCCGGAAGGTCGATGTGACGCACGTTTCCCTCACTGAAGTGCTTGCCGGCGCGATTGCCGCGGCGCACGTCGAGGGCGAGCGCCTGAGCGAGGAGTTCCACCGCGCCGGGGGACCGCGCGGTGCGGGCGCCAAGGCGCCGATCGACCTCGAGATCGAGGAGCGGCTGCGCGCTGCGCTGCAGGCGCTGGTGCCGTGCGATTTTCTCGGCGAGGAATCGGGGCTCACGCCGGGCGAGCTTGCCGGCTGGCGCTGGGTGGTCGATCCGCACGACGGCACCAGCGAATTCCTCAAGGGCCGCCGCGGCTCGGCGATTTCGATCGCGCTGCTCAGGGAAAGGGCTCCCGTGCTCGGCGTCGTGCACAGCCCGCACTCGCCCGATCGCGGCAGCGACATGATCGCCTGGGCCGAGGGCGCGCCGGCGATCGAGCGCAACGGCATTGCGCTTTGCTGCGACCTCGCCGCGCGCCGGATCGCGCCGGGCGAACTCGTCTGGGCGAGCGCCTCGTCGGGGCTGCGCCCGGAGACGTTTTCTTCGGCGGTCGCGCCGGCGCGCTACGTTCCCATGCCGAGCATCGCCTATCGCCTGGCGCGCGTCGCGGCGGGGGACGGCGTGGCGACGCTTTCGACCCACGGCGTGCACGAGTACGACATTGCCGCCGGCATGGCGCTGGTGCGCGCGAGCGGCGGCGCGGTGCTCGACGCGGAAGGCCGGGAAATTCACTTGAGCGGCGAGCCCGGCGCGCGGGCGAGCGGCGTCTTCGCGGGTGCGCCCGATGCGGCCGGGAAACTCGCGCGCTTCGGCTGGCGCGCACTGGAAGGGGAGCCGAAGCGCGCCCCGCGCGTTGCGCTCGGCTTTCCGCGCGCGCGGCGCGAGGCGCCGCTCGCGCGCGCGCAGGGCTGCCTCCTCGGGCAGCTGGCGGGCGACAGCCTCGGCGCGCTGGTCGAATTCAGGAGCGCGGCGGAAATCGCGCGCGCCTATCCGGAGGGCGTACGCGAACTTGCCGACGGCGGCACCTGGAACACGATCGCCGGCCAGCCGACCGACGACGGTGAACTCGCGCTCGCGCTGGCGCGCACGCTCGCGCGCCTGCGCCGCTACGACGCGGGCGAAGTGCGCGAAGCGTACCGCGAGTGGATGCTCTCGCGCCCGTTCGACATCGGCGCCACGACCCAGCGCGGGCTTCTCGGGCTGCACACCGCGGAGAGCGAATCGAACGGCTCGCTCATGCGCGTCTCGCCGATCGGGATCTGGGCGGCGGGCGATGCGGAGCGCGCCGCGCGCGCCGCGCGCGAGGATTCCGCGCTCACCCATCCGAACCCGGTTTGCCTGGATGCCTGCGCCGCGTACGCGGCCGCGATCGCCAGCGCGATCGCGGGCGCAGACCGCGATGCGGTGGTCGGGGCGGCGCTCGCGCACGCGGGGAAGAGGAACGGCGCGAACACCGCCCGCAGCGCGATCGAGCGCGCGGCCGCGGGCGACCCGCCCGCCGACTTCGAGGCGAGTCCGGGCTGGGTGCTGATTGCGCTGCAAAACGCGTTTTTCCGGCTGCTGCACGCGCCGGGCCTCGAGGAGGCGCTCGTCGCCACGGTGGGCGCGGGCGGCGACACCGACACCAACGCGGCGATCGCGGGCGCGCTCCTCGGTGCGGCCGGCGGGCGCGAAGCGGTTCCCCCGCGCTGGGTCGCGACGCTGCTTGCCTGCCGCCCGCTCGCGAGTGCCGGCGCGTTGCGGCCGCGGGCGTATTCCTGCTGGCCCGACGACGCGCTCGAACTTGCGGAGGCTTTGTTATTGGCCGGCGCGTAGGCTAGGATCGGCCGCGGATGCGGACATGGCCGGATCACGCGATTCGCACGACAAGGAATACCGCGAGCAGGCGCTCAAGATCCTGCCCTGGATCTGCGCCCGCTGCGCGCGCGAATTCCCCGGCTCGCGGCTGCGCGAGCTGACCGTCCACCACAAGGACGGGGATCACCACAACAACCCCCCCGACGGCTCCAACTGGGAGCTGCTCTGCATCTACTGCCACGAGAACGAGCACGCGCGCGTGCTGGATTCGGCGGCCGGGGGCGGCGCCGAGCCGCGCGCGCCGGAAGCGCGCCACAAGCCGTTCGCCGGGCTCGCCGACCTGCTGAAAAAGAAGTCCTGACCGGGATGCCCCGCCGGGCGGGCAAGCGCAGGCACCATCACAACGTGTACGTGGTCGAACTCGATCCCGCGGTGCTCGAACTGCGGCGCTTTCGCGACGCCAATCCGAACCGCGACCTCGCCAAGCCGTGCGTATACGTCGGCATGACCGGCCTCACGCCCGAGGAGCGCTTCGCCAAGCACAAGGCGGGAATCCGCGCCAATAGCTACGTGCAGCGCTACGGGCTGCGGCTGCTGCCTGCGCTCTATGCCTACGCCAACCCGATGCCCTACCAGGCCGCGCGCGAGATGGAAGTCGAACTCGCGATCGCGCTGCAGGAAGAGGGCTACGCCGTCTGGCAGGCGTGAGCTCTACTCGCCGCGATCCAGCCGAACTGAACGCGGCTTGCGGCGAGGCTTTCCGGGCCGCGCTGCTCGCCTACGCGAGGCGCGCGCCGCACTTGGCGCAGAACTTGTCGCCCGCAGCCGGCTTCGCGCCGCACTTGGCGCAAAAGCGCGTGTCCGCCGCGGGAGCGGCAGCCACCCTGCCGCGGCGCCGCCACCAGAAAAAGGTTCCCGCCGCGAGGATCGCCAGCACCACCACGCCGGCACTCGCGAGCGCCCAACCCGGCAATCCCTGGGAAGCCGTGCTCGTCGGCGGTGGGAAAGCGCTCTGCAGCGAAGCGAGATCGGGCGCTTTCTCCGGCGCCTTCGCCTTCATGATTTCACTCGAAAAGCGCGCATCGGCCTTGGTGTAGCGCACGGTGATCGGAAGCGGCGTTCCGGCCGCAAGAGCCCCCAGCTCCGCCGAGCGGTAGGAAAGCCCGTCGTTTCCGGTTGACACCGCATCGAGCGCCGGCTGCACCGCGAAGCCGCTCGCCGCGGCCGGTTGCTGCAGAATCACCTCCACCCGGTCCGCCGCCAGGTCGCCCGGCCACACGTAGGTGAAACTGCGCTCGGGCGAGCCGGTCGCAATCGGCTCGTAGAACTCGATGTGGAAATAGCGCTGCGGCGCCTCGAACCTGAGCGTGATGAAATCGACGGCATTCTTGCGCTCGTACGGCACGTTGAAGAGCGTCGCGCCCTCGCCGGTCGAAGCCGCCACCGCGTGCGGGCCGCCGCTCGCCGCCGCGATGCGCAGCGAAATCGGCGCCGGGAGCGCCGAGCCCACCGGCAGCTCGCCATTGAGGATCACGAGCGCCGCGGGCTTGTCGTACTCGGGCCAGATCTGGATGCTCAAGTTCGAAAGGCGCGGGTTGTCCTTGAACGCGCCCTTTGCCGCCTGCGCCGCCGCAAGCCCCGGCGCGAGCGCGACTGCAAGCGCAAGGAGGGCGCGCATTGACAGTCCGGCAGGCGAAGCGCCCAAACGCAGTCTTCGACGATCGAAATTGCGAATCATGTCCGCCTTTCCTTTCCGCTTCACGCGATTGTGCAGGCGGCAGCCCGTACCGATTTGACCCGGATCACGAAAGCGCCGCGCGCTGCCGTCTTAGCGGGTAGGCGGGCAGGGTGGAAAGGCGCGGGTCGTCCACCGCGCCCCCGGCCGTGAAGTGGTACAGGCTCTGGAAGGAATGGTCCGCGATGCCGAGCAGATCGTGCATCTCGTCGTCGAAAAAGCAGCCGATCCCGGTGGCGGAAATCGCCCCCGCGCCCGCTTCGAGATAGAGCGCCTGGCCGACGAGGCCGCACTCCCAGAAGCGCTCGCGGTAGCGCCACGGCGCCTTCGCGACGCCGGCGAAATCGGCGAGCATGCCGAGCGCGAAGCACGAGTCGGCGGCGATGTCCTGGTGGCAGGAGACGAGCTTCGCCGCCTGGCGCAGGTCGTAGGGGAGGAGCAGGTAGAGCGGCAGCCATTCGGGCCCCGCCCTGCGCCACAGCCAGTCGGGGCGCATCGCGGCTTTGAGCGGGGCAAGCGCCTGCCCCTCGCGCACAAGCATGTAGAGCCCGGGCTCGAGCCCATCGACGCGGTGCACGAAGAGTGCGAGATGCACGCGCGGCTCGCGCGGCCAGGCTTCCCACGGCGGTCGCGCGCCGGGAAGCGTCGCCTCGAGCATCGCGTAGAACGCTTCGCCCTCAATGCGCGTCACGCCGTCGAGCGCCACGGCGCTTCGCCGCTCGCGGATGAGCGGCGCTGCGAGCGGATCGAGCGCCGGCACGCTGTGCAGCGCTCCTTCCGGCGGAACGGATTGCGACGGAGATTCCACGCCCTCCGCCTTGCGCGCGACGCGCGCAACCGCATCGATCTGTTCCCAGCGCACATGCTCCGGGCTGAGAAGATTTGCGCGCCCCTGCCACTCGGCGCGTTCGAGCGCCGCGGCAAGCGGCCCAAGCGCGGGCGCAGGCGCGCCGGCCGAAATCCACAGCACGCATTCGGGCGCCTCCGGCTCCGCTTCGCCGCGATCGGCTGCGCGCCCGACGCCGGTCATGCGCGCGATCGTCTCGTCGCCCGCATCGCCCAGGAACCGCGCGCGCCAGCCGAGCGCCGCCGCGGCGTAGGCGAGCGCCCCGATCGCGTGCCCGCAGTCGTGCGCGCAGTAGCGGTACGCGCGCATGCCGTACTTCCACGCTTCGCGCCAGTAGATCGATGTAAGCGCGACGAGCACGCCTTCCCGCGGCGCTGCTTGCCCGATCCTGGCGCGGCGCTCGAGCGCGTGGTCGCGGCTGACATAGTGATAGACGCCTGCCTCGATCCCGGCAAGATTGCCCGTCACCAGGTAGCCTTCGGTGGGATGGAGGTTCCCGCTCGACGGATTGGTGCGCAGCGCCCAGCGCGTGCCGCCCGCCGCCTTCCACGCCGAAACTGCGAGCGAAAGTTCGAACAGAAGGCCGATCGAATCGCGATCGAAGGCGCGCGCCATGCCGCGCCGCCCGGCGCGCAGTTCGCGGTAGCGCACGTCGAGCCTTTCCGCCCCGAGCGGAAGCAGCACGCGCTCGGCGCCTTCATAAGTGCGGAACGGCTCGGGCTGGTTCGCCCAGTCGAGCCCGCCCGGTCCCGGCGCGTAGCGCGCGAGGCGGTGCTTGCTCTCCTCGTGATAGTCGAGCAGCGAATAGGCCTGCGCCTCATTCATCGGATCGCCGCTTGGCTCAGTAATCCGCCTTGAGCGGAATCACGTTGCGCACCCCGCCGCGCGGATTGGCGACATCGCCCTTGTAGCGCGGGATGACGTGGATGTGCGCGTGCCACACCGACTGGCCCGCCGCCTCGCCGCAGTTCGCGCCGATGTTGAAGCCGTCGGGCCCGTAGCGGATGGCGAGGATCGGCTGCACCGCGCGCACCAGGCGAAAGCAGCCGTCGTACTCGGCTTCCCCGAGATCCCAGATCGTCGGCACATGCCGGCGCGGCACCACGAGCACGTGCCCGGGGGAGACCGGGTAATGGTCGAACACCGCGATCGCCAGGTCGTTCTCGGCGATGATCTCGCGCTCCGGTTGGCAGAAGAGGCAGCTTTTCGCGTCGTCGGGCTGAGTCACTGCGCCGGGAGATTTGCCGTGCCGGTTTCAGATTCCGGTGACTGCGAGATCGAGCGCCCCGATGATCGCCTGGCGATCGGCCGCAAGATTGCCGATGCGCTCGCCCAGGATCTGGCGAGCCACCCCTGCGAGTTCCGGGGTCAGCATCAGCACCTTGCGGCCCTCGACTTCGAACCCGGGATTGAGCCGCTCGGCGGGCCTGCCCGAAAGGACTTCCGGCTTGCAGAGCGGCACCACGACCCGGGTTGCAAGCGGGTCGAGCAAGTCCGATTGGACGTCAAGCAGGTAGGGAATCCGCGCCCGGGTGGCAGGATTCGGATTGCGGAAGACATCGAATTGCGCCATCAGAAGGAGCGAAGTGCGTCGCTGAAGACGCCGTGCTTCTCCACGTGCTCGTTGTACGCCTGGAGCGCGGCCCGGTTCCTTCGCAGCCACTCGGCGCGCTCTTCGCGCCGGATCGCCGCCGCAAGGCCCGCTTCGAACACCTGCGACAGGTTGAGCTTCATCCGCCGCGCGCGCTCGAGCAGTTTTTCGTCCACGCTGAGGTTCGTCGCTTTCTTGCGTCGGCGCCGGGTCGCTGCGGTCATGGCACCGCGATGTGCATAATGATGCGCATAGTCTATGCGCATCAGGTCTTGGTTGTCCACCGAATGCCGGCTGACTCCAGGGGCGCCGCCACCTCCAGCCGCTCCAGCAGCCCGAAGACATACCCGTAGATCCCCGGATCGCCCGATGCGCGCGGCCCGGCGACATTGAGCGTGCGGATGCGATGCCGCGCGAGGAAAGCGCGGATCGGCGCCGGATCGTCCGCGCCCGGATGCGCGTGCAGCCACGGCCGCCCGAGGCGCTCGGCGCAGCGCGCGGTATAGGCGCTTCCGCCCGTGAGCGGCGCCGCGCGCGAGACGATCAGCGTGCCGTCCGAGTCGCGCACGTTCCAGCGCGTGCGCTGCTCGTAGTCGCGCGAGGGCGTTTCGCGAAGCGCATAGCGCTCGGCGATCCGCCCGTCCTCGGCTCGCCGCCCGCGCGGGCACCAGCCGCCGTGCGCGATCCCGCGCGCGATCGCCCAGTCGAGCGCCGCGCGATCGGCGCCGCTCTGGCCGCCCGAGACGATGCGCAAGCGCTTCGCCGGCAGAGGGGCGGGGTTCGTGCCCGGTGTGCGCCGCATCCGTGCCATCATAGCGTCATGCCGCGCCCGATCCTCGACGAAGCCCGCATCCATCCCGCGATCCGCGACCGGATCGCCACCGACCGCATCGACATCGTGCGCGAAGTCGAGGCCGCGATCGCCGCGCACCCGATCGTGGTGGTCGGCATGCGCCAGAACCCGTTTCCGAAGAAAGCGCGCCGCGCGCTCGATGCTGCGGGACTTGCGTACCGGTACCTCGAATACGGCAGCTACCTCTCCGGCTGGCGCCGCCGCACCCCGCTCAAGATGTGGACCGGCTGGCCGACTTTTCCGATGGTGTTCGTGAAGGGGGTGCTCGTCG
>Ga0209399_10000167_pt1 | contig 40024 bp, 38 predicted proteins | sample OV2TP3_FD_184130 | JGI IMG/M metagenome (GOLD analysis project Ga0209399, IMG submission 184130) | Hot spring microbial communities from Beatty, Nevada to study Microbial Dark Matter (Phase II) - OV2 TP3 (SPAdes) (version 3) | ecosystem: Environmental > Aquatic > Thermal springs > Hot (42-90C) ... | reverse complement strand
GGCCGCGATAGCCGCAAGATTTCCAACTCTTTACAGCCTTGGTGTGCGGGCCATCGACAGCTCCTCCGAGAGCGGCTTCGGCGTCCTGCTTGGTCAGCAGCTTGCAGGGATCGCTGCCCCAGGCACGACCGATGAGGCCCAAGTGCCATAGGCCATAACCGATTGCAACCAATGCCAACACCACCACGAAGAGCTTTTTCACTTGCTCACCCCCACGCGCGCGTTCGGGCGGCCACAGTTTGCGGCGTCAGGAATCTTTTCGCTGCCGTGCTTGACGTAGAGGTCATAGAAAGCCCCCACGGCCATGTTCGACTCGTTGCGGCGGATTCTAGCAACCGCGGGGGGGGAGAGTCAATACATTGTACTCGTTCACATGATCGGTTACACTTTTCCAGGAGTCTAACCGGTTCTGAGATCATACGGTTACGCTGGATTTAAGGCAACTTGTGGCCGTGACCCTCAGAAAAGCCAAGAAAAAGGCTTCTGTTGAGAGATGGAGTCACAGGCGGTCAACTCCCGCAGCTTGCATGGATTGCAGCAAGGAGCCAAAACAGAGCTTTCTGAGTGTCACCGATCATTCTGAACCAGCACATACATTACTGAAGTCGAATTGAGTACGCGGTCTGTGACGCCAACGCAACGCAAGCAAGAATATTGGAACCACAGATGAGCACAGATTAGGGGGACCAAGACGTGCTTCTTGCAACGGCAAGGGCGTTCAGCGTAAAGGTCGTATTGGCGCGTCAAACGCAGCCCCGATGTCGTCGGTTCTTCCGGAGCGCCGAGTTGGCTTGACAGCGCGAGTGGGCTGCACTATAAGATGAAAACTTCTACAGCGTCGGCCCCAAGCGACGCGGTTCACTCGGCGGAGGGAAGCGGCGAGGAATGAGCACTGCGCCTGCGGCAACCGGGAAAGCGCCTGCGGCTGCCCAACCCACCGTTGAACCGGTCGCGCTGCGCCGCCGCATCGTCTGGGGCATCATCTGGGGCTTCGTGGCCGCGCTGGGCCTGATGGTGATGCGGTTCTTCTTCCCGCGCACGCTGTTCGAGCCCAAGACCATCTTCACCATCGGCACCGCGGCCGACTTCGGCCTAGGGGTCGAGACCAAGTTCCAGCAGGACTTCCGCGTCTGGGTGGTGAAGAAGCCCGACCGGCTGTTCGTCATCTACGCCCGCTGCACGCACCTGGGCTGCACCCCCGACTGGAAGCTGGGCGAGAACAAGTTCAAGTGCCCCTGCCACGGCAGCGGCTACGACTCGGACGGAGTGAACTTCGAAGGCCCGGCGCCGCGGCCGATGGACCGCGCCTACGTCGAGATCAACGCTCAGGGCGAAATCGTCGTGGACACCAGCCGGCTCTACCAGTGCGAAAAAGGCAAGCGCTGCCAGTTCGATGACGGCGACGGCCGCTCCGGAGCCTACATCGTCGTGTAAGTTTCCATCCGCACCAGCATCGCAGGAGAACGATGGCGGAAGAAAACCAGGAAAAGGCCAACGGCGGCAAGAAAGGCGTCGCCGCGCTGGTCGACAAGGCGCAGGAAGCGCGCAAGGTCGTCGAGGCCAAGGCCAAGGAAGAGCTGGAAGCGCTGAAGGACCCGCAGAAGACCGCGCTCTACCGCTCCATCTTCCGGGTCAAGCACGACGCCGAGCCGCGCAACCGCGCCCTCAGCGTCCTGACCAACGTTTTCTTCCACCTCCACCCGGCCAAGATCAACCGCGACGCGGTGCGCTACGCCTACACCTGGGGCATGGGCGGCATCACCTTTTACGTTTTCCTGGTGCTCACCCTCACTGGCGTGCTGCTGATGTTCTACTACAACCCCTCCAAGGTCCAGGCCTTCCGCGATATCCTCTACCTGGAGCACGACGTCCCCTTCGGCAAGCTGCTGCGCAACATGCACCGCTGGGCCGCGCACCTGATGATCATCACCGTGTGGCTGCACATGTTCCGCGTCTTCCTCACCGGCTCCTACAAAACGCCGCGCGAGTTCAACTGGTGCATCGGGGTCATCCTGCTGGTGCTGACGCTGCTGCTGAGCTTCACCGGCTACCTGCTGCCCGACGACCAGCTCGGCTTCTGGGCGGTCACCGTCGGCACCAACATGGCCCGCGCCACGCCGCTGCTGGGCCACGAAGGCCCCTTCGGCCCGCAGCTCGGCATGACGCCCTACAACGACGTGCGCTTCGCCCTGCTGGGCGGCTCCATCGTCGACGCCAGCGCCCTGCTGCGCTCCTACATCTGGCACTGCATCGCCCTCCCGCTGCTCGCCTCCATCTTCATGGTGGTCCACTTCTGGCGGGTGCGGAAGGACGGCGGCATCTCCGGCCCCGGGGCGGTGATGCTGGAATCGGAAATAAAAGATCAGAAAGGCCCGCGGCCGGTCATCATGCGGCCCAGCGGGATGCAAGGCTGAGGGAGCCATGGGCGGCTTCGACCTTCACCAACTGTGGGAAATCACCTCCGCGCCGGACAACATTCCCATCGTCGCCTTGCTCTTCCTGGTTCCCTTCTACACCTGGTACGGCCTGCGCCAGGCGCTGGCCAACGATCGGCTCATCGCCGAGCTGGAAAAAGACCCGGGCAAAGCCAAGAGCCACCACCGCAAGACGTTCCCCTACCGCCCCGAGTGGCCGCGCGAAGTCCACGTCTGGCCGTATCTCATGCGCATCGAGTTCCTCGCCGCCATCATCGTCACCTTCGTGCTCATGGTCTGGTCCATCACCCTCAACGCGCCGCTGGAAGAGCCCGCCAACCCCAACCTCACCATGAACCCGGCCAAGGCGCCCTGGTATTTCCTTGGCCTGCAGGAGATGCTGGTCTACTTCGACCCCTGGATCGCCGGCGTGGTCATGCCCACGCTCATCATCATCGGCCTGATGGTCATCCCCTACGTGGACGCCAACCCGCTCGGCAACGGCTACTACACCTTCCGCCAGCGCCGCATCGCCATTCTCTCCTTCCTCTTCGGCTTCCTCGGCCTGTGGGTGCTGATGATTATCATCGGCACCTTCATCCGCGGGCCCGGCTGGATGTGGTTCTGGCCCGGAGCCACTTGGGATCACAACAAGCTGGTCTTCGAGGTCAACCAGGACCTCCACGAGCTCTGGCCGCTCTACTACATCATCCCGCCCGACAACTGGCCGGCGAAGATTGTCTTCGGCGCGCTGGTGGTGGGCGGCTACTACGTGCTGGCGGGCCTGCTGGTCCACAAGCTGATGACCCTCAACGCCTTCACGCGCCGGATTCTGAACCGCATGGGGCTGGTGCAGTACCTGACCATCCAGTTCTTCTTCATCACCATGATGGGCCTGCCCATCAAGATGCTGGCCCGGCTGCTCTTCCGCATCAAGTACGTCTGGGTGACGCCATGGTTCACGGTGTGAGACCTCACCGCGGAGGAGGCGCCGGGTGGCGGAGCCGGTAGTCCCCCAGCACGACCCCGTCACGGGCCGCTCCATGAGCGGTCCGCTGCTGGTTTCCTCCATCCTCCTTCTGCTCTCCCTTTTCTGGGCGCTCTATGACGAGTTCTACGGCCTGCGGCCGTGGAAGGACTACCAGGAGTACTTCGCCCAGGTCTATGGCAAGTTCCTCGACAAGGCCATCGCCGACCAGGCCGCGAAGGAAACCGCGCTCGAGCAGTCACCTACATACCAGAAACTGAACACCGAGCTCGAGGCCGCCCGCGCCGCTATCGCACCCCGCGAGAAGGAAATCAACGACGAGCTGGTCGACATCGACCGCCGCATTCTCGCCCTCACCACCACCTATGCCGAGATGCGCGGCGAAATCGGCGCGCTGACCTACCAGGCCGAGATTGCCTCCACCGAGAGCCGGAAGCAGCGCCTCCAGCAGCAAATCGACCAAACCAAGCAGCGCGGGTGGACCGCGCGCCTGCCCACCCCGGAAGGCCGCATCGAAGCCGTCCATTACGACTTCGACGCCCTCGAGGAGGCCTACAACGGGCTCAAGCAGCGCAAGGCCGATTTGCTCGCGGAGCTGGTCACCCTGCGCGAGAACGTGACCGCGCTCAACACCCAGCTCCAGGCCTACATGCAGGCCAACACGCTGGGGCTATCGCGTGTGCAGCTCGAAGGCTTGCGCTCCAAGGCGCGCAACTTCGACATCGACATCCGGCAGATCCACGTGATTGACACCGACCTCGTCGACCGCTGCGAGTCCTGTCACCTGGGCGTGCGCGAGCCAGTGGATATCTCGCTGGCCGCGCTCACCGAGGTCGCAACCAACCCCGGCGGACGCTCCCTTTCGCGCACCGAAGAGCAATACCTCCGCGCCTTCGTCAGCCACCCCAACCGCGAGCTGCTCCGCGTCCACGACCCGGAGCGCTTCGGCTGTTCGCCCTGCCACGGCGGCAACGGCCGCGCCACCTCCAGCCTCGTCAAAGGCCACGGGCGCCACAAGTACTGGCTCTGGCCGCTCTACTACCGCGAAAACTTTGAGGCCGGCTGCCAGCAGTGCCACTCCCGCGACATGGTCATCGCCAACGCGGAAACGCTGAACCGCGGCAAGGAGCTCTTCCGCCTCAAGGGCTGCATCGGCTGCCACCGCTTCGAGGGCTTCGACGACGAGCGCGAGCGCTTCCAGGCCACCCAGCTCGAAATCCGCCAGACCGCCCTGCTGCGCAGCCAGTGGGAGCGCGACATCCAGCGCAACATCCAGCTCGGCGACACCGCCCCCGGCGCCGAAGAAGCTCGCCGCTACTACGACCTGGCCGAGGCCCTGCGCGTCCGCATCAGCGGCCTCGACGCCAAGGCCGAGCAGCTCCGAGTCCGCGCCCGCGACCTGCTGCGTGAAGAAAAGAAGGTCGGCCCCAACCTCAAGGAAATCCGCGCCAAGCTGCGCCCGGAGTGGATTCCCGTCTGGCTCGAGAACCCGCACGCCTGGCGGCCCACCACCAAGATGCCGCGCTTCCGCCTGAACGACGACGAGGTGCGCAAGATCTCCGCCTTCATCTGGCAGAACGCGCTCGACGATTCCATCCCCCGCCAGGCCCCCGGGAACGCCGAGAGCGGCCGGCAGCTCTTCGAGGCCCGCGGCTGCCTGGGCTGCCACTCGCTCAGCCCCCCGCACCTTTCCGGCGACTTTGCCGCCGACCTGAGCCGTGTGGGCGAGAAGGTGAACTACGACTACCTGGTGCGCTGGATTCTCAACCCGCGCCAGCGCCTCCGCCCCTACTGCCCCACCGAGAAACGCGACCTCAGCGCCGAGGACTACGCCAAGCACGGCCTGCCCTTTGTCTTCGACTTCGAGCACTCCACCTGCCCCAACGACGGCAGCGAGCTCCAAGTGCAGCAGATGACCCCCATGCCCATCCTGCGCCTGACCCCCGAAGAAGCGCGCGACATCGCCACTTTCCTGATGAACCAGCGCCAGCAGGACCCGGCTACGTACGCCCCGGCCGACTTCCTCAACGACAAGAATCTTTACAACGAGGGCCGGTCGCTGGCCCGGTTCTACGGCTGTGCCGGCTGCCACGAGATTTCCGGTTTCGAAGACGAAGGCCGCATCGGCACCGAACTGACCGGCGAAGGCAGCAAGCCCATTGAGCGCCTCGACTTCGCCCTGCTCACCGAGCCCGCCAAGCGCGGCGTCCTGCCCGACGGCTCCCCCGCCCCGCGCGGCAAGTGGTATGACCACAAAGGCTTCTTCGAGAACAAGCTCGCCAACCCCGCCGTCTACGACCAGGACAAGATCAAGCCGCGGCTCGAGCAGCTCCGGATGCCCAACCCCAACGTGAGCAAAGAAGACATCACCGCCCTCACCACCTTCCTGCTGGGCAGCGTCGACCCGGGCTACGGCTTCCCCACCGACTACCTCTACCGCCCGCGCGGCCCCGAGCGCGACATCCAGGAAGGCTGGTGGATTGTCACCAAGTACAACTGCACGGGCTGCCACGTGCTCCGTATCGGTCAGCAGTCCGACCTGATGAAGCTGCCGCAGTACCAGGGCGACGGCAAGGAGCAGCTCCCGCCAAACCTCATCGGCGCTGGCGCTCGGTTGAATCCGGAGTGGATGGTGAAGTTCCTGCAGAACCCGTCGCTCAGCCAGACCGACACCAACCGCAACGGCGTGCGCACCTACCTGCAGCTGCGCATGCCCACCTTCAACTTCTCCCAGCGCGAAATCCAGATCCTGGTGCGCTTCTTCCAGGCGCTCTCCGACCAGCAGACGCCCTACCTCCCGCCCAAGCTCGCGCCGCTCACCGACCAGGAGCGCACGTTGGCCCGCCAGCTCTTCACCCACCCGGCCGCGCCCTGCCTCAAGTGCCACGCCACCGGCGACCCGGCGCACGACCGCGCCGCCACCGCCCCCAACTTTGTCACCGCCAAAGAGCGCCTGAAGCCAGCCTGGACCGAGCGCTGGATTGTGGACCCGGCCAGCATCATCCCCGGCACCGCCATGCCTTCGGGGCTCTTCCGCCGCGAGGGCGACCGCTGGGTCTTTTCCGCGCCCCACCCGCCCGCCGCCCGCGGCTACACCGGCGACCACGCCGACCTGCTGGTGCGCTATATGTTTGAGCTCACCCCCGAGGAGCAGCGCCGCCTCGTCGGCGGTCGCGCCGCCGCTCCCCTCGCACCCCGCGACGAACGGGCGCTGAATCTGGTAAAATCTCACTGACCATCATCTCCAATGAGAGGGCAATGAACACGATGACCAAACGAACGCTTCTGACTGTTACCGCACTTTTCCTGCTCGCCGTCCTGGCCGGCTGCCGGGGCGAAGAGCCGGCGGCGCCGACCACACCGGCGCAGCCCGCGGCGCAGCCCGCGGCCGCGGTGGATCCCGCCACCGCCGCCACCATTGTGGGCAAGGTGAGCTTCGCCGACGGCAAGCCGGCGCGTCCGCCCATCCGCATGGAAGCCGACGCCGCCTGCAAGGCCATGCACACCACCCCGCAGCTTTCCGAAGAGGTTGTGCTCAACGACAACGGCACCCTGCGCTGGGCCACCGTCTACGTCAAGGATGGCCTGGCCGGCAAGACCTTCCCCCCGTCGTCGCAGATGATTCACCTCGACCAGAAGGGCTGCATCTACCAGCCGCACGTGGTGGGCGTGGTCGCCAACCAGGAAATCCACATCGCCAACAGCGACCAGACCACCCACAACATCCACCCCGTCCCGAAGATCAACCGCGAGTGGAACGAGTCGCAGCCTCCGGGCGCCGGCGCCCTGGTCAAGGTCTTCGCGCGCGAAGAAATGGCCATCCCGGTGAAGTGCAACATCCACCCCTGGATGCGCAGCTACGTCCACGTCTTCTCCCACCCGTTCTTCTCCGTCACCGGCGCCGAGGGCACCTTCGAAATCAAGGGCCTGCCGCCGGGCGACTACACCCTGGCCGTCTGGCACGAGAAGTACGGCACCGTCGAGCAGAAAGTCACCGTGGCCGCCAAGGAAACCAAGACGGTCGACTTCTCCGTCGGCCCCAAGGCGGGCGGCGACGACTAAAACGCAAGGAGTCTCCGATTCGCTCTCGACGCCTCCTCCGGCCCGCGCGGATAGCGGAGGAGGCGTCGCCCTATCCGGCGGGTTCTGATGGCTGCAAACACTAGCCCCTGGCTGCACCGCTACGCCGTCCTCACGGCGGCGGCCACCTTCTGCCTGCTCATTGCCGGCGCGCTCGTCACCAGCCACGACGCCGGCCTCGCCGTGCCCGACTGGCCGCTCTCCTACGGGCAGCTCATGCCGCCCATGGTGGGCAACATCTTCTGGGAGCACGGGCACCGCATGGTCGCCACCTTCGTCGGGCTGCTGACCATCGGCCTGGCGGTCTGGCTGGCGCGGCGCGAGCCGCGCCGCTGGGTGCGCCGCCTGGGCTGGGCGGCCCTCGGCGCCGTCGTGCTTCAAGGCGTGCTCGGCGGCCTCACCGTTCTCTTCCTGCTTCCCCGCCCCGTTTCCATCGCCCACGCCTCCATCGCCCAGCTTTTCTTCTGCTTCACCGTAACGCTCGCGCTCGTCACCGGCTCCGGCTGGCTCGAGGAACGCCCCCGCCGCGCTCAATCCTCTTCACCCTCGCTGCGGCGCCTGGCCGCCCTGGCCACTGCGGCCGTGTACGTTCAGCTCATCCTGGGCGCCGCCTTCCGCCACCAGGCCACCGGCATCATTCCCCATCTCCTCGGCGCTGCCGTCGTCACGCTGATGGTCTTCTGGGCCTGGCGCCGCGTCCGCCGCGAGCACGCCGATGAGCCAGCCCTTCGCCGCCCGACCAACTTTGCCGTCGGTCTGCTGCTTGTTCAGCTTCTCCTCGGCGGCGGCGCCTACTGGGCGCGTGTCGCGACCGCTTCCGCGCCGCAGCCGCAACTCGTGATGGTCGCGCTCACCGTGGCCCACGTGGCCGTGGGCGCGCTCGTGCTCGCTTCCTGTCTGGCTCTGACGCTCCAGGCCTACCGCCGCCTGGCGCCCGCCGAGCCCCAGCCGTCGCTGGTTTCTGAAGAGGCGACCTCATGAGCGCGATCGTCCAGCTTCCCGCCGCGCGCAGCCGCACCGCTGCGCTGCGCGACTACCTTGAGCTCACGAAGCCGGAGGTCACTTCCCTCGTCGTCGCCAGCGCCCTCGCCGGTTTCTACGTCGCCAGTGAGGGCGCGTTCAACTGGCTCCTGCTCGTCCACGCCCTGCTCGGCACCGGGCTAGTTTCCGCCGGCACCGCCGCCTTCAACATGTACCTCGAGCGCGGCGACGACGCCCGCATGCGCCGCACCGCGCAGCGCCCGCTGCCCGCCGGGCGGCTCCACCCCACCGCGGTGCTGCGCTTTGCCTGGGCGCTTTCGTTGGGAGGTGTGCTCTACCTCGCCGCTTTCGTCAACCTGCTGGCCGCGGTGCTGGCTTTCGCCACCTGGGGCAGCTACCTGTTCCTCTACACCCCGCTCAAGAAGAAGACCATTGGGTGCACCGCCATCGGCGCAATTCCCGGTGCCGCGCCGCCGCTCATCGGCTGGGCCGCCGCCCGCGGCTCGCTCAGCGCGGAGGCCTGGGCGCTCTACGCCATCCTCTTCCTCTGGCAGTTCCCCCATTTCCTCAGCATCGCCTGGATGTACCGCGAAGACTACGCCCGCGCCGGCATGCGCATGCTGCCGGTGGTGGACCCGAGCGGCCGGGCCACCGGCTGGCAGATTTCCTTCTATGCCGCGGCGCTGCTGCCGCTCGGCCTGCTCCCGGCGTGGCTGGGGATGGCGGGCACGGTCTACTCGTGGGGCGCCGTCGTTCTGGGCCTCGCTTTCCTGTGGGTAACGTTGCGCGCCGCCCTGCGCCCCAGCAACCTCCACGCCCGGTGGGTTCTGCACGCCTCGGTGGCCTATCTCCCGTTGCTGTTCGCCCTGCTGATGCTCGACAAACGCTAGGATGACCGCTCTGCCCGCCATCGAAATCGAGAACCTCGGCCACACCTACGGCGAGCGCGTGGCGCTGCGCGACGTCAGCTTCTCGGTCTCGCGCGGCGAGCTCTTCGGCCTGCTCGGCCCCAACGGCGGCGGCAAGACGACGCTCTTCAAGATTCTCGCCACCCTGCTGCGCCCGACCAGCGGCTGCGCCCGCGTCTTCGGCGACGACGTCTCCGCCAGTCCCATGGCCGTGCGGCGGCGTCTCGGTGTCGTTTTTCAATCTTCCAGCCTCGACCCCAAGCTGACGGTAGCCGAGAACCTTCGCCACCAGGGCCACCTTTACGGCCTGCGCGGCGCGCGCCTGCGGGAGCGCATCGAGGAAGTCCTGAAACGGCTCGGCATTGCCGACCGCCGCGACGAGCGCGCGGAAAAACTTTCCGGCGGCCTGCGCCGCCGCATCGAAATCGCCAAAGGCCTGCTGCACCAGCCGGAGGTGCTGCTGCTCGACGAGCCGTCGAGCGGCCTCGACGCCGGCGCCCGCCGCGACCTGCGCCTCTACCTCCGCCAGCTCTGCGACCAGGATAGCGTCACCGTCTTCCTCACCACGCACTTCATGGACGAGGCGGAAAGCTGCGACCGCCTCGCCATCCTCGACCGCGGCCGCCTGGTCGCCGAAGGCAAGCCCGACGCGCTCAAGAGCCGCATCGGCGGTGACGTCATCGTGCTGGAGACGCACGAGCCGGAGAACCTCCGCGCTCAGATCCAGCAGCGCTTCGGCAACCACGTCAGTGTAGTCGACGGGCGCGTGCGCCTGGAGCGGCCGCACGGCCACCGCTTCGTCACCGAGCTGGTGGAAGCGTTCCCGGGCCAAATCGACGGGTTAAGCGTGGCCAAGCCCACGCTGGAAGACGTCTTCATCCGCGAGACCGGCCACCAGTTCTGGGAAGAGACCCCGCGAGGTAAGCGTCCCCATGCGTGAAGTCCAGGCCCTGATTCTCTTCTGCCTCCTCATCGCCGTCGCCTGCCTGGGCGCGGCCGGCTGGGCGCTCCTCTCCGGCGAGGGCCTGACGCTGGACGTTCTGCTGCTGGTGTTTGTCTGCCTGACGCTGGCCACCGTGTTCGGCTTCTGCGCGCTCTGGGTGGCCTGGGATGCGGGGCTGCTGGAGCCGCTCAAACGCCGCCTGCCGGGCGCCGCCAATCCGGGCAAGGAGAAACCGAAGCCGGCGCCGCCGGGAGCGAAGGCTGAGTGAGCGGATGCCCCCTTCGGTTGCGCTCGCGGCGGCGACGCTGTGGTGGCGCGAACTGGTGCGCTTCTACCGCTACCGCAGCCGCGTGGTAGGCGCGCTGGGGACGCCGCTGGTCTTCTGGCTTCTGCTGGGCGCGGGCATCGGGAAATCGTTTCGCGTCGACCCGCCCGGCGGCGGCACCAGCTACCTCACCTACTTTTTCCCGGGCACCGCGTTGCTGGTGGTTCTCTTCACATCCATCTTCTGCATGATGTCGGTCATCGAAGACCGTCGCGAGGGTTTTCTCCAGTCGGTGCTGGTGGCGCCGGTGGGCCCGGCGGGACTGGTTCTGGGAAAGGTAGCAGGTGGAGCGACGCTGGCGGCGTTGCAAGGGCTGGTGTTCGTGCTGCTGGCGCCGCTGACAGGCATTCCGTTGCGGTTGACGTCGCTGCTGCTGGTGGCGGGCTGGCTGTTTCTGATTTCAGTCGGATTGACGGCGCTCGGTTTCGCGGTGGCGTGGCGGCTCGACTCGACCCAGGGGTTCCACGCCGTCGTCAACCTGTTCCTGATTCCGATGTGGCTGCTCTCGGGCGCGCTCTTCCCCGCCGCCGGCGCCTCGGAGTGGATCCGCTGGCTGATGCGGGTGAACCCACTGACGTACGCGATGGGCGGCCTGCGGCAACTGCTCTACTGGCCGCAGCCCGCCGCGGGCGTGGAAGGGCCTTCGCTCGCCGTCTCGCTGGCGGTGACGGTGTCGTTCGCGCTTCTCACCTTGCTAGCGGCCTTCCGGCTGGCCAGCCAGCCGACGACGACGTGAGACCATGATTCCTCTCTCGGCATTCCCGACCCTCAATGCGGCGCTCAACGCCACCAGCGCCGTACTTCTGGTGACCGGCTACGTGTTCATCCGCAGGCGGAACATCGCGGCGCACAAAGCCTGCATGGTCGGCGCCTTTCTGGTCTCGATGCTGTTTCTGGCCAGCTACCTGTACTACCACTATCACCACGGCGCGACGTCATTCCCTGGTACCGGCTGGGTGCGTATCGTCTACTTCTCAATTCTCATTCCGCACACGATTCTCGCCGCGGCCATCGTGCCGCTGGCGCTGACCACGCTCTACCGCGCCTGGCGCGAGCAGTTCGACCGCCACAAGCGCATCGCCCGCTGGACGCTGCCGATCTGGCTCTTCGTCTCCGTCACCGGCGTGGTCATCTACTTGATGCTGTATCATCTTTATCCTCAGCCGTAGAGCGTCATGAACGACACTCAGGCCCCCTCAGCCGCACCATCACCACCCGCCAAGAAGCGGCCGCCGTGGCTGCTCATTCTCTTCACCGTCGCCTTCGTGCTGGTGCCGTACCTGTTCTGGCGGGGCACGTGGTTCGGGCGGCCGCTCTCCGACGAAGAGACGGCCAAGTATCTCGCCGACACCAAGCACCCGCGGCGAGCGCAGCACGCCCTGGTGCAGATCGCCGAGCGCATCGAGCGCGGCGACCCGGGCGCGCGGCGGTGGTATCCCGAGGTGCAGGCGCAGGCGCGGCACGAGCTCCCGGAAATCCGCGCCACCGCCGCCTGGGTGATGGGCCAAGACAACCAGTCGGAGGAATTTCACCGCACGCTTCTGGAGCTGCTCTCCGACTCCGACCCGCTCGTGCGCCGCAACGCCGCACTGGCGCTGGTGCGCTTCGGCGACACCGCCGGCAAACCCGAGATTATCCGCATGCTGCAACCCTACACCGTGGCGGCGCCGGCGGCGGGCGCGCTCGAGATTCGTCTGCGCGAGGGGAACCCCGTGAACCCGGGCACGCTGCTGGCGCGGCTGGGGCAAGGGAGCGGCGAGCCGGTGGAAGTCCGCTCGCCGCTGCCGGGAACGCTGCGGCTGTGGCTGGTGCGGGATGGCGCGAGGGTCTCGAGCGACGAGTCGATTGTCCAGCTCGCGCCCGATGAGACCCAGGTGTGGGAAGCTCTGCGCGCGCTCTACCTCATCGGCGAGCCCGAGGACCTGGAAGAGGTGGAAGCCTACGCGCACGGCATGGAAGGGATGCCGGCGCGGGTTCAGGAGCAGGCGCAGTTGACCGCGGAAGCGATTCGCCGGCGCGCAGAGCAGCGGGAGTGAGGCGGGCCTAGCCCCGCACCAAACCTGGTTCGAATAACAGACGGAGGATTGCGCTCACCCGCGACAGGTTTGCTACGGGGTCTAATAGGGCAGCTTGCCGTGGACGGCTTCCCACTCTTCGGTGCCGACCATGTCGATGGCGTCCCAGGGGCAGCCTTCGAGGAAAGTGCCGTCGGGGCCTTTGCTGGTGCAGAGCTTGCAGCCGATGCACAGCAGCGGGTCGACGCGGATGACGCCGAAAGGCGCGTTTTCCACCGAAGGAATCCAGTACATGCAGTCTTCAATGGGGCAGTAGTCGACGCAGGCGGGCGAGCCGGCGCAGCCGGTGCAGCACTCGTTGATGACCGCCAGGATCTTAGGCACCTTCTTGCGCTTGTTGGTCATGCCCTTGGATTTGGGCTCGCGCTTTTCGGTGGGCGGCGGAACGTAGGGCTTGGGCGGCGTCGCGGTCGTCCCCATTCAATCGGCTCCGGTGCGTGAAGTACGCTGCGAGGGCATTTTTGCATGCGTGGCCTGCGAAGTCAAACCGAGTCCCCGGGTCGGGCCTTCTGAACGCTCGAAAAAAAGCGACCTCAGATGCTAAAGCCCGGGAGAATGAGACGCGCTCGAATGTCAACCCTAAAGGGTTGACCCGCCTTGACGAGAAGGTTCTGTCGCTGGAAGAGGAGAAACGGATTCCTCGCCTGCCCTCCCGAAGAACGGGAGGGCAGGCTCGGAATGAGAGTTTGTGGCGGAGCCAACCAGCCGGGCTAAAGCGCGGCCCTGACAAGGCACGTCGGTTCTCTGCATCCTGCTAAAGCCGCGACCCCACAAAGCTCTCGAGACATGCCGCGGCGGCGGCACGGCCGGAGCGGATGCAGTCGGCGATGCCGATGCCGTCGAAGTAGTTCCCGCAAAGATACACACCGGCAAGTGAGGCGAGCCGGCTGCGAATGTCCGCCACGCGGTCGAGGTGGCCGAGGGTGTACTGGGCGATGGCGCGCGGCCAGCGGTAGACGCGCGCGAACAGCGGCTCGGCCTCAATCCGCAGGATGCGGCGCAGGTCGGCCTCCACCACCACGGCGGCTTCCTCGTCGGTGAGCTCAAGCGCGGCCTCGTCGTGCACGCCGCCGTAGAAGCAGCGGAAGATGATCCGGCCGGGCGGAACGCGGTGCGGGAACTTCTGGCCGACAAAGGTGCAAGCGCGCAGCCGCAGCCCTTCCTTTTCGGGAACCAGAAAGCCGAACCCCGACGGCACGGCCACCGGCGCGTCGTAGCCGACAGCCACAATCAGCGAGGAGCTGTAGGGAATGTCGGCCAGGCTCTGCGCCAGGAGCGAGTCGAGCGGCACCAGCAACCGCCCCGCCTCGTGAGCGGCGAGCGCCAGGACGACAGCGTCCACGCGCAGCACCGTCTCCCCTTCCCCGCGCAGCTCGAAGCCGCCGCCCGCCTGCGGCGCCAGGGCCTCGATGCGGCGGCCGCAAAGCACGCGCGCGGCGTCCAACCGGCTTTCGAGCGTAGCGGCAATTGTCTCCAGCCCGCTGCGCAGCGTCGTGAAGAGCGGCAGGCGTTCGCCGAGCGGCCGTCGCCGGTTGCGGCGCAAACCGCGAATCAGGCTGCCCGATTCTTCCTCCATCTTCACCAGCCGCGGCAGCACGGCGCGCGCGCTCAACTGATGCGGGTCGCCCCCGTAGACCGCCGCCAGCAGCGGCTCGACGATGTGATCGAGCAGCCCTCGCCCGAAGTGGCGTCGCACAAACGCTGCGACGGACTCCTCCGGCGCGCGCTTCGGCCGCTGCAAGACCTCGGCTGCAAGACCCAGCTTGTCCCTCCAGGAAAGCAGGCGAGTCCCCAGCACGCTCCACGGCCGCGCGGGCACAAAGAACTCCAGACCGTCCGGCAACGGCTCCAGCCGGCCGCGGTGCAGGATGCAGGTGCTGCGCTGGGCGTCGTTCGAGCCGACCAGCTCATCGCCGAGGCCGACCTCCCGGCAGAGCTCGGCGGCCTCGCGTTTCTCGGTGAGGAAGGAGTCAGCGCCGGCCTCGACCAGGCAGCCGCTCACGCGCTCGGTGCGCAGGGCTCCGCCCACCCGCGGCCCCGCTTCGAGCAGATATTCTTCAACAGCGGCGCCGGCACGGCGCGCCTTGGCCAGCTCATAGGCCGCCACCAGGCCGGTGATGCCGCCACCGACAACGGCGATGCGTTTGGGAGTCACGGTCAAAGTCAGGAAGCCGCGGCCGCGCGGGCGCGGATGGCCTCGCGCACCAGCGCCGCCAGCGCCTCGATGAGTAAGGGGCTGTCATTGAGCGATTCGGTGCGCCAGAGAGTGATGCCTTTGGCGGCCGCGTAGTCGCGGAAGACAATGTCAACGTCATAGAGGACTTCCACGTGGTCGCAGAGGAAGCCGATGGGCGCAACGACGACACTCCGCTTCCCCGCCCGGCCCAGCGAGTCGAGCACGAACTCAACCGTCGGTCCCACCCACGGCTCGGCGGTCATCCCCTGGCTCTGATAAGCGAGCTTCCAGCCCGGGCAGCCCGCAGCCGCGGCGACCTGGGCGGCGGTGTCGCGCACCTGCTGGTCATACGGGTCACCGGCGGCGATGGTGCTCTCCGGAACGCTGTGCGCGGTCAAGATGACGGGCACTTCCCCGCCCGCGGCTTCGCGGGCCCGGGCCAGGGCGGCGCTCAGCTTCTCGGCAAAAGCACGGACGAGAAGCGGCCGGTCGTGCCAACTCTCGATGAACAGCACCTTGAGGCCGGGCGCGATGCGCGCCACCGCTTCATCCAGGTGGCGCTGGTAGAGTCCGATGCTGGTGCGAGAGTTGTGGGGAGCGAGGCAGAGGGCCACGACGTGCTCGAGCCCCTCTCGAGCGATTTGTTCAACCGCAGCGGCGATGAAGGGATGCCAGTTGCGCATCCCCACGTACACGGGCAGGCCGAGGAGCGCGGCCAGCGCCTGCGCCTGCCGCTCGGTGTGCGCGCGCAGGGGCGAGCCGCCGCCGATGAGCGCGTAGCGGCGCGTAATCTCCTCCACGGCTTCCGGCGGCAACGGGCGGCCCCCGCGCACCTTGAGCAGGAACTCGGGAACGTCTTCGAGTTTGTCCGGCGCGCCGTGGGCGAGGAGGAGAACACCCCACTCAGGCGCGGCTCTGGTCTCGCTCATCCTTGCCCCTGGCTGGTCAGCTCGTGCACCCACTCGACCACGGCGCGGACATTCTCGACCGGCGTCTCCGGCAGGATGCCGTGGCCGAGGTTGAAGATGTGGCCGGGCCGGCCGGCGGCTTCGCGCTGGACGGCCTCTACGTGGAACCGCAGCTCGTCCTGTGGAGCGAACAGGGCCGCGGGGTCAAGGTTGCCCTGGATGGCCGGCGCGAAGCCGACCTCCTCCCAGGCGCGGCCGAGAGGAATCCTCCAATCGACGCCGAGCACGGAAGCCCCGGCTTCCTGCATGGCGCGGAGCAGGCCGGTGGCGCCGGTGGCGAAGTGGATGACGGGCGTGCCGCGCGCCTCCAGCGCCTGCACCAGGCGGCGGGTGTAGGGCAGCGCGTAGCGGCGGTAGTCTGGCTCGCTCAGGCAGCCGACCCAACTGTCGAAGAGCTGAACGGCGGCGGCGCCGGCCTCGACCTGGCTGAGGAGGTACGGCTCGAGGACAGAACAAATCTTCTCCATCAGGCCGGCCCAGGCTTCCGGCGCCCGCCACATCAGCGACTTGGTGTAAAGGAAGTCGCGGGAGCTGCCGCCCTCGACCATGTAGCTGGCCAGGGTGAAGGGCGCGCCCGAAAAGCCGATAACGGGCACGCGCCCGCCGAGCTGTTGCGCCGCGAGGCGGATGGACTCGGCCACGTAGCCGAGCTCAGCGGCGGCGTCGCTGCGCAGCCGGGCGACGGCCTCCGCCGTGCGCAGCGGCTCGTCCAGCACCGGGCCTTCGCCCTTCACGAACCGCAACCGCATTCCCATGGGCTCGACCGGAAGGAGCAGGTCGGCGAAGATGATGGCGGCGTCCACGCCCAGGGCCTCGACCGCGGTCACGGTCACCTCCGCCGCCAGCGCCGGCGTCTTGCAGATTTCCAGCAGCCCGTGCCGCTCGCGCACCGCGCGGTACTGCGGCAGGTAGCGGCCCGCCTGGCGCATGAACCACACCGGCGTGGCGTCAACCGGCTGGCGGCGGCAGGCGCGGACGAAGCGAGACGCGTCGCTCATGCCAGAAATCTACCACAGCCCCGCTTGACCCGTGGAAGAGGTTGGGTTACCTTGGACAACTCTGCCGTTCGCAACAGATTCCTATCAAGTGGCCATTCTAGAGACGAGGAGACTCATGAGGAATGCAAAGCTGGTGGGAGTGATTGTTCTGGGCGCGCTGGCGGCTCTTCCGGCGCAGGCCCAAGGAACGTGGGTGAAGAAGTACGACACCAAGCGAGTGGCGGAGGTTCACGTGGTGTCGAAGCAGTTGCTGGTGGCAGTGGCGGAAGACTCGATTCTGGCCAGCCCCGATTCGGGCACGACCTGGCACGTGCTGCTGACCGAACCCAATGCGCAGTTGCGCGACCTGTTCCTTTTTGATCAAAGGACCGGATGGGCGGTCGGCCACCCCGGCGTGGTGCTGCAGCTCAAGCCTCCCGCGGGCGGGGAGCCCGGACCCGGGGCGGGGCGCTTGCTGGCCGAGGGCGTGGGCGAGGCCGACTTCACCGCCGTCTTCTTCCGCGACCGCACCACCGGCTGGATCGGCGGCGCCGACGGCCGCTTGATGGCGACGCACGACGGCGGGCTGACCTGGAAGACGCAGAAGTTCCAACTGCCCCAGGGAAACTCGGACACGGACACGGCCATCCATGCGGTCCTCTTCCTGACCGACCAGAACGGCGTGGCGCTGCTGGGCGGGAAGGCGCTCATCTACACCGAAGACGGCGGCACGGAGTGGAAGTCGCTGGCCTTTCCGGCGAACGTCTCGTTGAACGCGTTGTCGAATGCCGGAGAGACCCTCTGGCTGGCGGGCGGGCGGCGTCTGACGCCCTCGCTGACGGTGGGGATGCTGTGGCGCAGCGACGACTTCGGAAAGACTTGGAAGACGGTGCCGGTGGGGGAAATCTACGGCGCAGTCACCGGCGTCTGGTTCGCGGACGCCACGACCGGCTTCATTGCGGTCAAGGGCAAGCTCTACGCCACCCAGGACGGCGGCGCCACCTGGACGGAGGCCAGCGACGGCTCGGTGGCCATTGAGAAGGTCTTCGGCGCGGACGCCCAGAACGTCTGGGGCCTGGCGGGCGGCGCCATCTACCTCTTCACCACCGCGGCGCCGCCACCGGCGCCCCCGTCGGCGGGCGTCGGCCGCTAACCGGTTCGAACTACTTCGAGCCGTTGCCCAGCCCCAGGCTGCGCTTCAGGTTCCAGGTCAGCTCCGGCGAGAGCTGGCGGATTTCCATCCCTTCGTGGACGATGACCTTGCAGGAGAGCACGTCGCGCACGTCGTCCTGAACCCCCGGGATGCAGTAGCCGACGCGGCAGGTCTGGCACTCCTGGTTCCAGCAGAAGCGCCCGTAGGGAATGGTCTCCGGGCTGAGGTACTGGAAGCAGCGCAGGAGCATGTTCTTTTCCGGGACGTCGAAGGTTTTCCCGAGGATGTGGATGCGGACCAGCCGCTCGTAGGGGCGAAACAGGCCTGAGCTCATCGGCCTTGACGCATTACTCCGGCATGGTCCCGTAGCGATAGAATCCCGTCCAGCCATCCCGGCCGTAGCCGCGGAGGTAGAGAACCACCGCATCGCCCGGCTTCAGGGCCGACTCCAGGAGCCGCAACTGCGCCGGCGTGTGCACCGCCTGGTGATTGACTTCGAGTAGGATGGTGTTGCGGCCGATGCCGAGGTCGTCGGCCAGGCTTCCGGGCTCGACGTCGCGCACCAGCAAGACCGGCTCATCAATCTCCAAGCCGAGGCTCTGAGCCTGGGCGGGAGTGAGTTGCTCGACGGTCAAGCCTAGCCGCCCCACTTCCCCCTCGTCGGGCATGGCCTCCGGCAGCGTGCCCGCCCGCTCCGGGAAGACCTTGGCGCGGTCCTCCACCACCACCGAAGTTTCTTTCTTCTCTTTGTCGCGGATGAAGTAGACGGGGAGCTTCTGCCCGACCGGAGTTGCCGACACGGTGTTGACCAGGTCGTCCCCCGAGTGGACGTCCTTGTCGCCGATGCGGTAGATGACGTCGCCGTGGCGCAAGCCCGCCTTCTGCGCGGGGCCGCCGGGCGTAGCTTCGCCGATGACGACGCCGTGCTCGGCCCCGAAGGTGGCCAGCGCGCCCTTGTTCTGCGAGAGCTGGCTGTCAAAGCTGATGCCGATGGAGCCGCGCACCATGCGGCCGTGCTTCACCAACTGGTTGTAGACCTGAACGGCGGTGTTGGACGGCAGGGCGAACCCCACGCCGGCAAAGGCGCCCTGGCTGGAGAGGATGGCGGTGTTGATGCCGATGACTTCGCCGGCCAGGTTCACCAGCGGGCCGCCGGAGTTGCCGTGGTTGATGGCGGCGTCGGTCTGGATGAAGCGCTGGAATTGCTCCATCCCCTGCCGCCCCTTGTAGCTGATGATGCCGGCAGTGACGGTGGCGTCGAGGCCGAAGGGGCTGCCGATGGCCAGCACCCAGTCGCCGACGCGGGCGGCGTCGGAGTTGCCCATCTTGGCGGCGGCGAGCGGGCGGCCGGCGTCGATCTTGATGACGGCGACGTCGGTCTCGCGGTCGAAGCCCACCACCTGGGCGCGGTGCTGCCTGTTCTCCCCGGCGAGACCGACTTCGATGCGGTCGGCGCCCTCGATGACGTGGTAGTTGGTCAGGATGTAGCCGGCGGGGTCGACGATGATGCCCGAGCCCAGGCCGCGCCGGGGCCGCTGAGGCACCTCCCGGTCGAAGAAGGGCCCGAAGAATTCCTGGAACGGATCATCGGAGGGTGCACGCGGGGCGCGGCGGGCGCGAGAGGGGGCATTGGTCCGCGAGGTGATGTTGACCACCGTCGGCTCCGCCAACTCGGCGATGCGGCTGAACTCGGAAGAGAGCTGCACCGGCGAGGGGACGCTGAGCGGCTGAGCGTCGCCGCTCGAGGGCCGGGCGGCGCGCACGCCGTTGGAAATCAGCGTGCCCAGCACCACGCCCACGCCGAGCGTGGCCACAATGGCCAGGCGCGTCGGCCAGCCGCTGTGCTTGAGGCGATAGGTCCAGACGGAAATTCCCATGACGTTCGTTCCTCCGAAAAGCGGAGTATATCACTCCGCAACGCTGCTCATCCAGTTAGACTCAATCGTCCCCGGAAGGGTTAGCCGCGCCGACGGCGTCCACCGGAACCGGCGTGCCGCGCAGCTCCACCAGCAGCACTCCCAGCAGGATGAGGCCCGCGCCCAGCAGGCCGCGCCCGCCCAGGCGCTCCTGGAGCACTACGAAGGAGGTCAGGGCAGCGAAGACCGGCTCGAGACTGAAGATGATGGCGGTGTGCGTGGGCAGGGTGAACTGCTGCGCCCAGGTCTGGACCGAAAAGGCCAGTGCGGTGGCCAGGACGCCCGTCACCCCTACGGCCAGACAAAGCCGCAGGCTCCAGCGGACTTCCAGCGGGTCGAGCCCGGCTAGGCCCGCGGCCGGCGCGGCCACGGCGAACAGGGCCAGCGCCGTCAGGACCTGCCACAGCGCCAGTTGGGAGTAATTGAAGCGCGGAGCGTAGCGCCCGATGGCCACGATGTGTCCGGCAAAAGCCAGGGCGCACACCAGCGTCAGCAGGTCTCCGCGGGCGATCTGGAGCTCGCCGGGCGGCACCGTGAGCAGGTACATCCCCAGCGTGGCGGCGGCGATGCCGGCCAGAGACTCCCAGCGCGGGCGGTGGCGCAGAACAAACACGAGCAGCAACGGCACCAGAGGCACCGAGAGCGCGGTGATGAAGGCCGACTTCGTCGGCGTGGTGTAGTGCAGCCCGACGGTTTGAAACGCGAAGCCGGCGAAGAGGAAAAACCCGATGACGGCTCCGGCGCGCAGCGTTCCCGGCTCGGTGGGCACCAGCGAGCGCCGGAAGAGGGCGAGCATGGCCACGCCGGCCACCACGAAGCGCAGCAGGAGAAACATCAGGGGCGAGGCGTCGGCCAGGGCCGTCTTGACGATGACGAAGCTGGTTCCCCAGATGAAGATGACGCCCACCAGGGCGAGGTCGGCTTTGACGCGCTGCGGCAGGGGCACCGGCGCTATTTCTTCTCGTAGACGACGCGGCCGCCCACCATAGTGAGCAGCACTTCGGTGCGCAGGACTTCGACGGCGGGGGCGCGAGTGATGTCCTGCGAAAGCACGACCAGGTCGGCGAACTTGCCCGGGGCCAGCGTGCCCTTGCGGTGCTCCTCGAACTCGGCGTAGGCCGAGCCCCAAGTGTAGGCGCGGATGGCGTCGGCGATGCTGATTTTTTCCTCCGGCAGCCAGCCGCCCAGCGGCCCGCCGCCCTCGAACTCGCGCGCGATGCTGGCGTAGAGCCCGCGCATGGGGTTGAGGGGCTCGACGGCGTAGTCGGTGCCAAAGGCGAGCGGGACGTTGTTCTTGCGGAAGGTCTGCCAGGCGTAGCCTTCGTGGGAGCGCTCGGGGCCGAGGATGGTGGCCGCCCAGCGCAGGTCGTTGAGCAGGTGGCAGGGCTGCATGGAGGCGATGACGCCGAGCTCGCGGAAGCGCGCGAAGTCGTCGGCGTGGACGAACTGGGCGTGCTCGATGCGGTGGCGGGTGGGGCGGCGGCCCGGCTGCGGGGGGTTGAGCTTGCGGGCGGCCTCGAAGGCGTCGAGGGCGACGCGGTTGGCGCGGTCGCCGATGGCGTGGATGTTGATCTGGAAGCCGGCGGCTTCGCGCTCGGCGACCCTCTTCTTCAACTCCTCCGGGTCGAAGCGCAGGATGCCGGTGTTGCCCGGAGCGTTGGCAAAGGGTTCGAGCATGGCGGCGGAGAGCGAGCCGCCGCTGCCGTCGGCGACCCCCTTGAGCGCGCCCGTCTTGAGCCAGGAGTCGGTGGAGCCGCCTTCCTTGCGCATCTTCTCGAGCTGCTCGAGCGGCGCGCTGAAGGGCAGCCACTCGGTCACGCGCAGGGTCAGCTTGCCTTCTTCCTTCAGCTCGCGCAGCGTCAGGAAATCTTCCCAGTCGGAGTTGTCCTGAATGGAGGTGATGCCGTTGCGGGCAGCGTCGGCCAGCGCGAGCAGCAGGCCGCGCTTGCGCTGCTCGGGAGTGGGGTCGGGGACGTGGCGGCCGACGAGGCCGATGGCAGTTTCCTTGAGCCAGCCGGTGGCTTCGCCGCCGGCATCGCGCATGATTTCCCCGCCCTCGGGGTTGGGTGTGTCGCGGGTGATGCCGGCGAGCTCGAGTGCCAGCGAGTTGGCCACCGCGGAGTGGCCGTCAATGCGGCCGAACAGCATGGGGTGCTCGGTGGAGACGGCGTCGAGGTCGGCTTTGGTCGGGACGCGGTTTTCCTGCCACAGGCTGTGGTCCCAACCGCGGCCGGTGACCCACTCGCCGGGCTTGAATTCGCTGAGGCGCGCCCGGATGCGGTCCTGAAACTCCTTGAGCGAGCGCGTGCCTTCCACCTCGACGCGCAGGTGGCGCAGGCCGCCGCTGCCAAAGTGAACGTGGGCGTCGTTAAAGCCGGGAATGACAAAGCGGCCGCCGAGGTCCATCACTTTCGTTTGCGGGCCGGCCCACTTGCGGACTTCTTCTTCCGTGCCGGCGGCGAGAATCCTGCCGTCAGCAATGGCGAGCGCCTGCACGCGCCCAAGCTGCGGGTCGACGGTGTAGAAATCACCGTTGACCAGCAGCAGATCGGCGCCGCGAGGCTTGTCCTGAGCCGAGCCGGAAAGCACCAGGATGAGCAACAGCAGCGCCGGAAGCCAACGTCTCATCGGTCTATTCCTCCACGCCGGCCAGCAGGGCCAGCGCCAGCAGAATGCGTTTCAACCCGAGCTCGCGGCCGTTGGGGTCGTACCACTCGCGCAGGGAATGCGAGGCGCCGCTGCGCCCGCCGCCGCCGACGGCCACGGCCTCGATGCCGAGCGAGATGGGGATGTTGGCGTCCGTGGAGGAGCGCTGGATGGTGGTCTGGATGCCGAGGCGGTTGTCGACGGCGCGGAAGACCTCGATGATGCGGGCGGTGGCGGGCAGCTCGCCGGCGGGGCGGTGGCCGATGGTGCGGACCTCGACGCCGATGCCGGCGCCCTTGGTGCGCGCCCAGGAGTTTTCCTCGGCGACGGCTTCGGCGAGCGCGGTGCGCAGAGCCTGCTCGAGCCGCTCGATTTCCGATTCGAGCTCGGAGCGGATGTCCACCTTCATCCAGGCTTCGTAGGGGATGGCGTTGACGGAAGTGCCGCCGTGGATTTCGCCGACGTTGAGCACGGTGCGCGGCTGTTGCGGCAAGGTGACGGCGGTGAGGCGGCTGACGGCGCGCGCCAGAACTTGAATCGGATTGGGCAGGCCGAAGTCCGACCAACTGTGGCCGCCGGGGCCGCGCACGGTGACGAGGAAGCGCTTGCTGCCCAGGGCCTTGGTGGTGAGGCGCTCGGCGCTGGAGCCGTCGAGCGCAATGACGGCGCGGACGCGGCGGCGCAGAGCAGCATCGGAGAAGAGGGCGCGCATCCCGCGCAGGTCGCCCTCGCCCTCTTCGCCCACGTTGGCGACGAAGAGCAGCGTGGCCGAGGTGCGTAGGTTGCTCTCCTCCAGCGCGCGCGCCAGGGCGAGGAGGGCGGCGAGCCCGGCGCCGTTGTCGGAGATGCCGGGGCCGACCCAGTTCTCGCCCTCGCGGCGGATTTCAATGTCGGTGCCGCCGGGAAAGACCGTGTCCATGTGGGCGGACAGAACCACGATGTGCTCGGGGTCGGCGCCGGGGCGCTCGCCGAGCACGTTGCCGATGGAGTCGCGGCGGACGTTGAGCAGGCCGAGGGCGCGGAACTGCTCCTCCAGGTAGCGGGCGCGCTCCTCCTCGTGGAAGGGCGGCGCGGGGATGGAGGTGACGCGGATTTGCTGCTGGAGGATCCAATCGGCCTCGCGGGCAAAGAAATCGGCGGCGCGGCGGACGGAGGGGAGGCGCTCGGCCGACTCGACGCTCAGCTCGGCGGCGGGCAGGTGCGGGCTCATCAGCAGCAAGGCTCCAACAAGGATTCCACTCCTTCGCATCAGCTCATCCGGAATCTTCAGTCCCGAGCAGACTAGCGCGACCCGGCGCGCGCGGCCGTGCCACACAAGGCCATCAGCTCTTCCTCCGTCAGCAGGCGGTCGGACTGCTTGGCGGCGACGAAGATGCGCTCGACCAGCTCGTCGCTGGCCGCCAAGCCGCGCTTTTCGAGCCAGTAGATGACGTTCGACTTGCCGCTCATGGGCCCGATTTCGATGACCTGGTCGCGGCCGAAGAGGTGCGAGGGCACGCCGGAGTAGACGCTGTTGGCCAGCTTGACGTCGTCCTTGCGGTAGGCCTTGATGACGGCGGCGGCGTGGACGCCGGTGGCGGTGCGGAAGGCGTCGCGGCCGGCCACGGGGTAATTAGGCGGGATGGGCACGCCGGTGGCACGGGAAATTTTTTCGCAATACTCGCCGAGGCGGGTGAGGTCGCGGTCGATGGCGCCGGCGAGCTTGAGGTTGACCAGCACCAGGTCGATTTCGGTGTTGCCGACGCGCTCGCCGATGCCGAGGGCGCAGCCGTGGACCTGGTCGGCGCCGGCGGCGAAGGCGGCGAGGCTGTTGGCGAGGCCGAGGCCGCGGTCGCGGTGGCCGTGCCAGTCCAGGCGGATGGTGGCACCGCTGGGCCGGATGATTTCTTCGCGGACGAACTTCAGCAGGGCGCGCACGCCGTGGGGCGTGACGTGGCCGACGGTGTCGCAGATGACGATGGCTTCGGCGCCGCAGCGGATGCCGGTGGTGTAGAGCTTCTTGACGGTGTCGGGGTCGCAGCGGGTGGTGTCCTCGGTGACGTACATCACCGGCAGGCCGAGCTGGCGGGCGAAGGTGACGGCGTGCTCGGTGGTGCGCAGCAGGAAGTCCACCGTCCAGTCCTCGGCGTAGCGGCGGATGGGGCTCGAGCCAATGAAGGTGGCGGCCTCGATGGCCAGGCCCACGCGCTGGGAGATTTCGGCGATGGGGCGGATGTCGGCCTCGACCGTGCGCGCAGCGCAGTTGGGGCGAATCTTCAGCTTGGCGTTGACGATTTCACGGGCCAAGCGCTCGACGTCGGCCACCGCGCGCGGGCCGGCCCCGGGCAGGCCGAGGTTGACCGAGTCGATGCCGAGCGATTCCATCAGGTGGAGGATTTCAATTTTGTCTTCGATGGGCGGGTCGAGGACGGAGGGCGACTGCAGGCCGTCGCGCAGGCTCTCGTCGTCGAGCAGGTAGCGGCGGCCGGGGGGGAGGTCAAAACCCGCGGCGGCGTTCCAGTCGTGGATGAGCTGGTCGTAGTTCATGGCTCAGTAGCGGCTCACGTAGGAGCGGGGCAGCTCGGCGGGGTTGGGCTGGAAAAGGGTGTGGCACTTCTCGCAGCGGTAGATTTCCGCGCCGGGGCCGATGATGGCTTCGATGTCTTTCGGATAGTCGTACCAGCGCTTGAGGTGGCCGCAGCAGACCTTGCCCTTGGCGTCTTTTTCGTCGCAGGCGCGCTGGCGCAGCTTGCGGGTTTTGATTTTGGGCGGGGCGGGTGCGGGGGCGGCAGCCTCAGCCATTCTATTCAGCTCCGGAACTGAATGTCGCAATACGGGCTCATTATACCCAACAAGCCCCTTGCGGGGGGACCGACTCGAGCCAAGACTCTATTCATCAAAGTTGATATCGCCCAGAGACTGGCTGAGAGCTCTTCCCAGCTCCCTGTCCTCTCGTTCCTCCTCGGGCGACATCTCGGCGGGGTATTCGACCTCGAGGAGGGAGAGGCCTTCGGGCGGGGCGGTGAAGCCGGACTGGGAGCGGTCGCGGGCGGCGAAGATGCGCGGGATGTCGTCGGGCGCGAGGCTTCCCTTCCCGACTTCAATCAGCGTGCCGACCATCTTGCGCACCTGGTAGCGGAGGAAGGAGCGGCCGCGGACGATGTAGACGAGCTCCTGCGCCTCGGGCCGCGCTTCCAGGCGCGAGGAATAGACGGTGCGGATGCGGCTGTGCTCGGCTTCTTCGGGGTCCCAGGCGCCGAAGGAGGAGAAGTCGTGCTCGCCTTCGAAGAGCGGCGCGGCGGCGGCCATGGCGGCGGCGTCAAGCGGAAGCGGGTAGTGGTAGACGAAGCGCCAGAGCGCGGGCGGGCAGATGGCTGACTGAAGGATGCGGTAGCAGTAGGTCTTGGCCTGCGCGTGCCAGCGGGCGTGGAAGTCGGGCGAGACTTCTTCCACGCGGAGGATGCGGATGGAGGGCGGCAGCAGGTTGTTGAGCGCGCGCTGGAGGTTGTCGGGCGGGATGGGGTTGCGGGTTTTGAAGTTGCACACCTGGCCTTCGGCGTGGACGCCGGCATCGGTGCGGCTGGAGCCCCAGAGCCAGATTTTTTCCCCGGTGAGGCGGCGGAGGACGTCGACCAGGGTGCCCTGGACGGTGGGGACATCGGGCTGGAGCTGCCAGCCGAAAAAGTCGGAGCCGTCGTAGGCGAGGGTGAGCTTGAGGTTGCGCATGAACAAAGATTACGAGGCCGAGAGGCAAAGAGGCAAGGAGGCAAGGAAAAAAGATTACCGCAGAGGTCGCAGAGAAAGCGCAGAGAGCGCTGAGAAAAGCAAATCCCTCGACTTCGCCCCGACTCCGTCGGGGCTTCGCTCGGGATGACATGAGCTGGGGCGTCAGCGGATGGGGCGGGAGCCGGGCTTTTCGAGCGGCTGGTAGTTCTGGCAGAGGGGACAGTCGGGAGGCGGGTAGGTTTCAATCTGCTGGACGAGGAGGGCGCGAAGGGGAACATCGAGGTCAACCGTGCCGCCGCTGCGGTCGAGGATGGCGACGACGCCCACGACTTCCCCGCCCGCCGCGCGAGCCACGTTGATGGTTTCGCGGGTGGAGCCGCCGGTGGTGAGGACGTCTTCGGCGATGAGGACGCGCTCGCCGGGCGTGAGGCCGAAGCGGCGCAGGGCGAAGCGGCCGTCGGAGTTGCGCTCGACGAAGACGGCGCGGGCGCCGAGGGCGCGGGCGAGCTCATAACCCCAGGTGATGCCGCCGAGCGCGGGGGCGACGACAGCGGTGATGCGGGCGTCGCGGTAGTAGACGGCCAGGGCTTCGGCGAGGCGTGCGGCCTTGTCGGGGTGCTGGAGGAGCGCGGCGCATTGGACGTACATCGGGCTGTGGAGGCCGGAGGAAAGCTGGAAGTGGCCGCGGCGGATGGCGCCGGTCTCAGCGAGGAGGCGCTCGACGTCTTGGGGAGTCACGGGGCGAGCGTAGTAGGAAAAGCGCGAGAGCGCAAGAGAGAGGCGGGTCGAAGAGGCGGAGGTGGGTTCCGGGAGCGCGGACGGCAGCGGGTGGTGGCGGTGCCCTTCGGCTTCGCTCAGGGTCTCCGCTCGGCTGCGCCTCGCTTCGAGATGATGTAGGCGACGCCGAGGAAGCAGAGGCCGCCGATGGTCTGGGCGGCCACGGCCAGGTGCATGCCGTGGTACAGCCCATAGAGGTCGGCGACACGGCCGAGAATGAGGGGCCCGGGGGTGACGGCAAACAGATTCACGAACAGGAAGTAGAGGCCGAGGGCGGTGGCGTGGCTGTGGGCGGGGGTGAGGTCGTGCATCACCGCGGTGAGCGGGCCGTGATACCACGACATGAAGACGCAGGCGAGGAAGAAGAGCGCGACGAAGAGCGCCTTGCTCTCGGCGTGCAGAGCGGCGAGCAGCAGCGGGGCGCCGATGAGGAGGCCGAGGCCGATGACCGCAGCTCGTCCCCAGGAGAAGCGCTGGACCAGGCGGTCGCCCAGGGCGGCGCCGGTGCCGATGCCGATGACGCCGGCAACCACCAGAGTCCCGCCCAGCAGGGCGCCGGCTTCCCAGAGCTCGAAGTTCTTGTGGGTGTAAACGAAGTCGGTCCCCCAGAAAATGTAGGAGTGCGCGGCGAAGGTGATGAACCAGCCGCCGATGAGCACGGCCACATAGGCGGGGATGCGCAGCAGGCGCGTGGGCGGGAAGGGTCTCTCTTTTTCGGCGCGCGGCTCGGGGAGACGGAAGATGCTGAGCGCCACCAGCAGGCCGGGGATGCCCACGATAAAGAAGGCGGCGCGCCATCCGAGCCACTGGGCGAGGATGCTGCCCAGCCCGAGCCCGACGGCGCCGCCGATGAACATCCCGCACTCGAAGAAGCCCTGGACGCGGGCGCGCAGCGCCGGCGAAAAACTGCCGGTGAGGATGGCCATGGCGGACGGGGCGTAGGCGGCTTCGCCCACGCCGACCAGGGCGCGGAGCTTGAGGAGGTTGCCGAAGCTCTGCGCCAGGCCGCAGAGGAAGGTGGCCGCGCTCCAGGTGAAGACGGCGAAGGTGATGACCTTCTTGCGCGAGGTGCGGTCGGCCAGCCAGCCGAGGGGAAGGGTGAAGAGGGAGTGAACCAGGCTGAAGACGGTGCCGAGCAGGCCGATTTCAAAGCGGGTGAGGACGAACTCCGCGCGCAGCAGCGGGACCAGGGCGTAGACGATCTGCCGGTCGACGTAGTTGAGGAAGTGCAGCGCGGTGAGGATGAGCAGGACGCGGTACTGGAGCGGGGTGAGGTGGAAGAGCTGCATGGGGCGCTACGGTAATCGAGAGAAGTCGAAGAGTCAAAGAGTCAAAGAGTCGAAGAGTCCAAGAGTCGAAGGGTCCAAGAAACTCACCGCAGAGGCGCTGAGGGCCCGCCTTCGCCAAGGCTTCGGCGGGCAGGCGCAGAGGAAGCGCAGAGACGGAATTCGACTCTGCGACTCTTGGACTCTTCGACTCTGAGACTGCTCAACAGAGGCTCAGGCGCGGCGTAAAGGCAAAAGAGGGAGAAGGCGTTGCTGAGGAGTTCGAGGTATTTGGAGCGGTCGTAGCCGTGGAAGTTGCTGAGCAGGGTGTAGGGGCGGGCGCGGTCGCAGGGGACGGGGGAGCCGGCGTCGGTGATGACGTAGTCAATGGCCTCGCCGGGGCGGAGGCGGACGCCGCGGGCGGCGAGCGATTGGGCAACGATGGCGACGTGGCTGGCGCGGGAGTAGTCCTGCGGGTAGCGGGTGAGGCGCTTGCGGATGACGAGCTCTTCCCAAGTGGCTTGCCCGTCGAGCAGGCGCTGGCGGTAGCGGGCGAAAATTTCCTCGGCTTCGGCGAGCTTGCGGCGGTAGCCGGCGGCGTCGTCGGCTTCGGCGAGCAGCTTCAAGACTTCCTCCTGCATGCGGGCGACGATGGGGGGCGAGTCGTGGCGGCGGACTTCGAGGCCGCGGACCTTCAACTCGTTCGAGCCAGAGAAGGCACCGAAGTAGCGGTTGGGCACAGGGACGGTCGGATTTTCGCGCGAAGGCAGGAAGACGATGAACTTGTAGATGCCGGCGAGGTCGACGGGCAGGCCGGTGGCGGCTTCGATGTCGCGGCCGAGCTGCTGGTAGTCGGCGGCGGTGGCGCCGGGGCGGACGACCCAGAGCGAATCGACGATGGCGTGCAGCAGGCGGAAGCCGGCGCGCTCGCTGACCTCCTTGGCGGTGAGCAGGCGGTCGCGGCCGAAGGCGTTGATGGCCTCATGGGCCTCGATGCGGCCGAAGCGGGCGTTCTTGTAGCCGAGGTAGCCGAAGCAGGTGACCAGCATCCACTTGAGGGCGTTCTGGCGCTCGTCCCAGCGGCGGCGCGCGGCGGGGTCGGCGGCGGCGCGCTTGAGCTGCTTGTAGCGCGCGCGCTTGGCGATGATGGGCTCGACGGTCTGCGGGATGAGGCCGCGGCGGCGCCGGCAGATGCGGTAGCCGATCTCAGGGACGCGCGCGTTGCGTGCGTCGCCGTTGATACAACAACGACAGTTAATCGTTTCCGGCGAGACGTTGAAGCGCGCCATGATGGCGGGAAACATGGAGGCGAAGTCGAGCTCGCCGACGTTCTCGTGCAGGCCGAGCACGGGCTGGAAGACCAGGCCGCCGCGGTCGGTGAGCAAAAGCTGGTCGGCGGTTTTGAAGTCTTCCGGCTCGCGCTTTTGCCAGGGGATGAGGATGCGCCGGCGGACGGCGAGGTCGAGCTGCATGGAAGTGATGCCAGTGCCGGTGGAGGTGCGGGCCATGTACTGCAACGGCAGCCGGGTGAGGCGTGAGAGCTCGAACAGCCCCTCGAGGTCGGTCTCGCCGACGACGAAGGAATTTTTCCGGTCGATGTGCAGGCGGCCGTAAAGCGTGGTGGTGCTGTCCTTGAAGACGATGCGGCCGTAGGAAAAGTAGGAGCGCGAGGGACGGTGGCGCGCGGGGCGCGCGGGGTCGCGGTTGAGCGGGAGCGCGACGCGGTGGCGCTCGGCGGCGGCCAGCAGCCGCGGCAGCAGGAACGAATCGCCCCACTCGGTGAGAATCAGGTCGGGATCGTCGCGCCGCAGCCGGCGCGCCAGCGCGCGCACCAGCTCGCCGGGCTCGTCTTCGCTCAGCACTTGCACGTCGTCCTCGGTGCGGACTTCGAGCTGGGCGCGGTAGCCGTGGTGCGGGTTGGCGCTCTCGCCTTCCAGGCGCCAGTGCATGACGGCCAGCGGCGGCAGCGCGTAGTCGGTGGCCCAGGGGTCGTCGTCGAGCGCGAGCGAAAGCAGGCGGCCGTCTTCACTCGCTTCAAATTCGCAGCGCGCCAGCGGGAAGACGTTTTTCTCGTAGGCGTAGAGCGCGGGAAGCTGGATGTCGCAGTTGAAGAGCTCGAGCTGCGGGGCCTGTTTGTTCACCCAGCGCACAATGGCGTCGAATTGCATCGGGCGCCGGACGCCGACTTCCAGCACCTCGCGCTCGTCCCCGCTCCAGAAGTCGCGCCGGTGGGTCCAGGCGAGCCGCACAGCGAAGCGTTTCGCCAGCTGTGCGGCGAGCCTGCCCCGCACCCAAGCGGCTTCGCCGCTGTGCGCTTTCGCCTCAGTCCTGCGAGACGTTTGGGTGCGGGGCGCAGCGACGTAGAAGCACGGTGTGAAGCTCGCGTCCACCAAGCGCACGCGGCGGCGCCCGGCATCAATCACCCAGAGGACCATCCCCTCCGGCGCCGGATAGAGATCCAGCAACCAACCGCTCAGAACTGGCGCCAAATTTCACCCCCCTCCCCCCTGTATGTCATTTTGGAACACTTTTTCCACTAACCCCTTTCCCTTCTATGGCTTAACCAGTTGGCATATGTTAACCTCAACCCCATCTAACCTCCCTGTTTTCAATCTGTTCCCAATTTCGCCTCGCCGCAGCTTTGTTCACTCTCCCTTCATCCTGTGGAGCAAATTGCTCGGGAAGGGCGGGGTTTCTCGGAGCGAAGCGGAGATCCCGCGCGGTTTGCGGGAAACCCCGCCGTCAGGCGCCTCCCAACCCTTGGGGGCTTTAGCCCCTGAAGCCTCGCTCCTTTCAGCTTCCTCCAACCGCCGCTCGAGTGCCCGCAAAGTTTTCTGCTGCTCCAGCAGGAAGGCGAGCACGACGGCCTCGAAGGGCTCGGCGCCGGCCTCCATCGAGCCGGAAGCGGCGTAGTACTTGGCGCGCTCGAAGAGCTCGTCGAACACCTGCTGGTCTTCGCGGCGCAGGGCGCGGCGGAAGGGCGCGAAGCGCGCGCGGGTCTGCTCGATCAGTTGATGGAAGGTGGCGATCGTCCGTCCCATGGTTTCCTCTTTACCCTGAGCCCTGCAGCGCAGGCGAAGGGTGCGTTCCTCTGTGTCCTCTCGGAGCGAGGCGGAGCCGAGCGGAGACCCTGAGCGGAGCCCCCGCATTGCGGGGGCGAAGTCGAAGGGTGCGCTCTCTGCGGTAAGCTCTTTCCTCTGACTCTTTCCTCCCGCAGCGCCAGCCCCGCCGGGCCTTCCTCCAGGCGGTAGACGGCGGATGCCGAGCGCCCCAGCTCCCGCATCAGCCATCGCCGCAGCGGCGAGGGCTTGGCGGCGCGGTCGGAGAACGCCAAAGCGCGCAGACGCAACGCCGCCCAGCGGTGAAAGTGCGGTTGAATTCGAGCGAACGCCGCCCGCGCCTGCGCCGCCGGAATCTCTTCATCGTCGAAGATGTCCGGGAAGCCGGTGAGCACGACGCGCCGCGTGCCGTAGCGCCGCGCCGCCGCCGGGACGCGCTCGATCAGCTCCGCCATCTGGAAGCAGGTGAAGGCGCGCGACACCCGCACCCGCCTCAGCACCTCCTCCACGCTTGTCATCCCGAGCGAAGCCCCGACGTCAGTCGGGGCGCAGTCGAGGGACCTGCTTGTTCTCTGTATCTTCTCTGTGTCCTCTCGGAGCGAGGCGGAGCTGAGCGGAGACCCTGAGCGGAGTCCGCCGCAGGCGGACAAAGTCGAAGGGTGCGCTCTCTGCGGTAAATCTTTTCTTCCTTTCCTCAGCATTTCCATTCTCTGCTGCCACTTCCTCGCCCACTTCGCCAGCCGATATGGGTCGAAGCAGTTGGCCGCGTCCAGAAACAAAACCGTTTCGCCGCGCGCCAGCGGCGCCGCTAGAAAGTAGTGCGCCAGGCGCGAGCTTTGTTCATGGCCATGGAAGAACACCAGCCCCGGCCGTCCCGCAATCCGCGGGACCAGCGCGCGCGCCTCGGGCGCAAAGGCGGCGGGCCGAGTGACAGGAACAAGTAGGGGGAGCGTCATGGCCGGCCTCTCCAGGGACGCCCCCACTGTAAGCGAACAAAAAGCGAAAGTCAAGGCTCTTGCAAGAGCCGCAGACCCTGAGCCTGCCGAACGGGTCAAGGCCCTTCGAAAACCCTTCTATTCGTTTGGCTTTCCCGGGCATTGGTGGTAGGATACGCGCGGCCGGATGGAACTGCGCCCCTACAGGAACCTGGTACCCGATTCGCCGCTGCATCGTCATCTGGAACACCTGCTGAGAGAAAACCTCGGCCGCGTCTCGGCGCAAATCGTCTGCGAGGAAGTCCTGCAAATCCACCCGCCCGAGCCGGCGCTGGCGGAAACCCTGGCCGCGGCGCTCATCGAAGGCGACTTCCGCCTCAAGCTGAACGGCGGCGGCCTCATCGAGTGGGCCGACGCCCCCGCCGCCGACGCCTGGAATCAGTGCCAACGTTTTGCCGTCATCGACGTCGAAACCACCAACGGCAGCCGCGAGGAGCAGCGCATCATTGAGATCGGCGTCTGCGTGGTCGAGAACGGGCGGGTGGCCAGCGAGTGGTCGTCGCTGGTCAACCCCGAGCGCCACATCCCCTTCTGGGTGCAGCAGCTCACCGGCATCAACAACGACACCGTGCGCGCCGCCCCGCGCTTCGCGGAGCTCCTGCCGCGCCTGCTCGACGACCTGGAGGACACCTTCCTGGTCGCCCACCACGCCCGCTTCGACGTCGCCTGCCTCAACGGGGAGCTCAGCCGCACCCTGGCCCGCCGCCTGGGCAACCGCTACCTCTGCACCGTCGAGCTCTCCCGCCGCCTGCTCCCCGGCTCGCGCAACTATCGGCTCGAAACCCTTAGCCGCTGGCTCGGGCTGCGCCACGAGCGCCCCCACCGCGCCGGCTCCGACGCCCGCGCCACCGCCGAGCTCTTCTGCCACCTGCTGCGCACCACCGAGGCCCCCTGGAGCGACTACCTGCGCCCGCGCGACCCCGCCGCCGCCCCCGCCGAAAAGATTGTTGAAACGAATCCGGCCCCCCTCTCGTAATCTCTTGTTGTCGTTCAGTTTTTCCGGGGGAAGGGTGTAGACTGTCGCCCAGTCTCATCAAGGCGGCTCAGGCCTCAGCTCGATGCTGAAAAGAGTCCTACTGTCGGCACGCCTCTATTGGTTCGGGGTAGCGCCGGTTGCCCCAGAGCGTCCGAAGGACGCGCCTTCGAGGGCGACCGGCGGTCTTGCGCTTTGTCAGGGCCGCGCTTCAGCGCGGCCGGAAAGAACTGAGAGTATGGCGGCTTTAGCCGCTGAGGTCCCGGTCTGAAAGGGTTTGTGTCTTGATTCTTCCGATAAGGAGCGCACCATGACAACTGCTTCGCTTTGCCGCGGCGTCCTGTCTCTGCTGCTGGTCGGGCTTGTGGCCCTGCCCGCGGCCGCCCAGGCCCCGGTGACGGTCGACTATAGCAACGGCAATTCGCACATCCCCAACCTGTTCGCGCCCTACACTCCGCGGGCCGTGCCCTTGCCGGTGCTGTCCAACTCGCCGCGCGTCGACGACCTCATCCGCGACGCCAAGCTCCACCTCTCTCTCCAGGACGCCATCTACCTGGCGCTGGAGAACAACCTCGACATCGCCGCCGCGCGCTATGACCCCTCCATCTCCCAGACCGCGCTCCTCAGCGCCAAGGGCGGCTTCCTCACCGGGCCGGTCCGCGTCGGCGGCGTTTCGCTCGACCCACGCATCACCGCCGGCCTCGGCATCCAGCGCCAGCGCCTGCCGCTCAACAACCCCTTCCTGCTCGGCACCGGCACCGGCGGCGCCCTGAAATTCAACTCGGACAACGCCTTCGGCAACTTCCTCTATACCCAGGGCTTCACCACCGGCACCGCCTTCAGCGTCGGCTGGAGCAGCAACAAGAACACCACCAACCCCAGCGGCAGCTTCTTCAATCCGGCCATCAACACGCGGCTCAACTTCACCATCTCCCAGCCCCTGCTCAACGGCTTCGGCAAGGCCCAGAACGCCCGCGCCATCCGCGTCGCCAAGAACAACGTCCGCATCAGCGACCAGACCTTCCTGCGCTCGGTGATGGACACGGTCTCCACCGTCAAGCGCTCCTACTGGGAGCTGGTGTTCGCCATCGAGGACGTCAAGGTCAAAGAGCAGTCCCTGGCCCTGGCCCAGAAGTTGTACGAAGACAACAAGCGCCAGGTCGAAATCGGCACTCTGGCCCCCATCGAAGTGGTGCGCGCCGAGGCCGAGGTCGCCCGCACCCGCCAGGACCTCATCGTCTCCCAGACCAACCTCCGCCAGCAGCAGACCCTGCTCAAAGACCTCATCACCAAGAACCCGCTTGACCCGCTCGTCTCCCTGGTGGAAATCGTTCCTCTGGACGCCCCCGAGGTGCCGCTGGTGCCGGAAGTCGTCCCCATCCAGGACGCCATCCAGATTGCCATGGAGAAGCGCCCCGAAGTCATCAGCGCCCAGCTCGACATCAAGAACAGGAACCTCGACGTCAGATCCGCCAAGCAGGCTCAACTCCCCGGTCTCGAGGTCTACGCCTTCTACGGCGGCGCCGGCCTCGGCGGCTCCGGCCTGGCGGAAATCTGCCCCTCCGGGTCCATCTGCCCTCCCGACCCCACCACCATCGTCATGGAGCAGTCCGGCCTCTCCCGCTCCATCACCCGCGCCTGGCAGGGCGACTTCCCCGACTACGGCTTCGGTCTGAACCTCAGCATCCCCATCAAGAACCGCGCCGCCCAGGCCGAGTCGGCGCGCGCCCAGATCGCCCAGCGCCAGTCCGAGACCCGCTACCAGCGCACCATCAACACCGTGGTCGTCGAGGTGCGCAACGCCCAGATCGCTCTGGAGCAGAACCTGGCCCGCGTCGACGCCGCCCGCCAGAACACCCGCCTGGCGCAGGAGACCTACGACGCCGAGCAGAAGAAGTTCCAGCTCGGCGCCTCCACCATCTTCCTGGTCATCCAGGCCCAGCGCGACCTCGCCCAGGCCCGCAGCGGCGAAGTCCGCGCCATGGCCGACTTCGAGCGCGCCAAGGTGGACTTCGACCGCGCCCTCGGCCGCACCCTCGAGCGCAGCCACGTCACTCTCGACGACGCCAAGACCGGCATCGTTGTCTCCGGCTCCGCTCCCCCGCCCCCAAGACCCTAGAGACGAAAAGCAAAACTCGAAACTCGAAAATCGAGCGGGCGGGAACAACGCAAGTTGTTCCTGCCAGCTCTTTCTGTTTTGGTTGTCATCCCGAGCGAAGCCCAGCCCTTCTCAGAAAGGGTTGGGCGAAGCCGAGGGACCTGCTTTCCTCTGTGTTTTCCTCTGCGCCCTATGCGCCTCTGCGGTGGATTCTGTCTTTCCCTGTGATTGCTCTGTGTCCTCTGAGGTGAAACGCCTTTCAACCCCACGAATGCCGTCCCCGACGCTTTCCAGAATGCGTGTGAATGCGTAAGCAACGCGTTGTACACGCATTTCTCCCCCTCCCCCCGCCCTACCCCTGCCCCCCGCACAACAACTGTCATCCCGCTTGTCCTGAGCGAAGCCCCGCTTGGCGGGGCGTAGTCGAAGGAAGTCCCGCCCCGACACGTCGGGGCGGGGCGAGGGATCTGCTTTTCTCTGTGTTTCCTCTGCGTCCTCTGCGCTTCTCTGCGTCCTCTGCGGTAGTCTTTGTGTTTTGACCTCTTGACCTTCGACTCTTGGACTCTTGGACTCTTTGACTCTTGGACTCTTCGACCCTTCGACTTGCCCCACCACCCTCCGTGCTTTATCATTGATTCGCAGCACGGGAGGTCTCATGCCCGACGACGCCAAGGCGGCGACTGCGGAGCGCGGGGAGCTCGACCGCAAACCCAGCGCCGCCGAACAGGAATGGGAGCAGACAACTCTGAAGAAGGCGCTGGAAGCCTCCCCCGAGCGCCAGCGCGAGTTCACCACCGTCTCCGGTCACCCCATCCGCCGGCTCTACACTCCCGCCGATCTCCCCGACTTCGACCCCGAGCGCGACCTCGGCCTCCCCGGCCAGCCGCCCTACACCCGCGGCATCCACGCCACCATGTACCGCGGGCGGCTGTGGACCATGCGCCAGTTCTCCGGCTTCGGCTCGCCCGCCGACACCAACCAGCGCTTCCACTTCCTGCTCAGCCACGGCCAGACCGGCCTCTCTATCGCCTTCGACCTCCCCACCTTGATGGGCTACGACTCCGACCACGCGCTGTCGGAAGGCGAAGTCGGCAAGTGCGGCGTCGCCGTAAGCTCCCTGCGCGACATGGAAATCCTGCTCGACCGCATCCCCCTCGCCCAGGTCAGCACCTCCATGACCATCAACTCCCCCGCCTCGGTCGTCTGGGCGATGTACCTCGCCGTGGCGGAGAAGCAGGGCGCCAAACTTGACCAGTTGAACGGCACCACCCAGAACGACATCCTCAAGGAGTACATCGCGCAGAAGGAGTACATCTTCCCGCCCCAGCCTTCCATGCGGCTGGTGATCGACACCTTCGAGTTCGGGATGAAGCACGTGCCGCGCTGGAACCCGATTTCCATCAGCGGCTACCACATCCGCGAGGCCGGCTCCACCGCCTTGCAGGAGCTCGCCTTCACCCTGCGCGACGGCATCGAGTACGTCCAGTGGGCGCTCGACCGCGGCCTGCCGCTCGATGAGTTCGCCCCGCGCCTCTCGTTCTTCTTCAACGCCCACAACGATTTCTTCGAGGAGATTGCCAAGTATCGCGCTGCCCGGCGCATCTGGTACCGGGTGATGAGCGAGCGCTTCCCGGCGCAGAACCCGCGCTCCAAGACGCTCCGCTTCCACACCCAGACCGCCGGGTGCTCGCTCACCGCGCAGCAGCCCTACGTCAACGTCGTGCGCACCGCCGTGCAGGCGCTGGCCGCCGTGCTGGGCGGCACCCAGTCGCTCCACACCAACTCGCTCGACGAAGCCTGGGCCCTGCCCACCGAGTTCGCCGCCACCCTCGCCCTGCGCACCCAGCAGGTCATCGCCTACGAAAGCGGCGTCTCCCACACCGCCGACCCGTTGGGCGGCGCCTATATGGTCGAGCGGCTGACCAACGAGATGGAGCGAGGCGCCTTCGACTACTTCGACAAGATCGACGCCTTCGGCGGCATGGTGGCCGCCATCGAGCGCGGCTTCCCGCAGCGCGAGATCGCCGAGGCCTCCTACCGCTACCAGCTGGCGGTCGACCGCAAGGAGAAAATCATCGTCGGGGTCAACGACTACGTCACCGAGCAGGAGCCGCCGCTGGAGATTCTTCAGATTGACGATTCGGTCGCCCGCCAGCAGGCCGCCGCGCTGGCCGAGCTCCGCCGCACGCGCGACAACAAGCGCGTTGCCCAAACTTTGAAAGACTTGGAAGCCGCGGCCCGCGGCGACCAGAACACCATGCCGTTCATCCTCGACGCCGTCCGCGCCTACGCCACCGTGGGCGAAATCTGCGACACCCTCCGCTCCGTCTTCGGCACCTACGAAGAAGTCGCCATTACCTAGGCTGGAACCACGGATGAACACAGATGAACACGGATAAGAGGAACGTGCGGCCAAGTTCCTAGTCTTTCTCTGCGTCCTCTGCGCCTCTGCGGTTCAAATGACTGACGCCCAACTGACCCACGAAATCATCGGAGCAGCTATTGAGGTTCACCGCACTCTTGGTCCGGGTCTTCTCGAGTCCGCCCGCGAGCTCTCCCTCCGAGGAATTTCCTTCGAACGCGAGAAGCCTCTCCCGGTCGTTTACAAAGACGTCAAACTCGATTGTGGCTACCGAATCGACTTTCTCGTCGACAGCCGAGTGGTTGTGGAGCTGAAAGCAATCGAGGCCCTCGCTCCCATCCACGATGCAATCGTGCTAACCTACCTCCGGCTATCCGGTTGCAAGATCGGGCTCCTGATTAACTTCCACGTTGAGGTCTTGAAGGACGGCATCAAGCGGATTGTGCTCGGCTACAAGGAACCTCGAACCGCAGAGGCGCAGAGGGCGCTGAGGAAAGCGCAGAGATGAAACGACATACGGTCGGAAACGTTGTTGCGTTGGTCTTGCTTGGGACGTGCCTGGCGGTCGCCGTGCCGGTAGCGGCGCGGGCGCAGGCGATTCCCGGAAGCAAGAGCGGGTTCGTCACCACGTCCGACGGCGTCAAGATTCACTATCTTGAGGTCGGAAAGCCAACGCTGAAAAAGGTCCAGACCGCAGAGCCGATGGAAGGTGTTCCAGGAAAGGGCGTGGTCACGCGGGATGCTTTGACACCCGCCATCCTCTTCGTCCCAGGCTGGACGATGCCGGGGTGGATCTGGGAGCACCAGATTACGCACTTCTCCAAGACTCACCGCGTCGTGGCCATGGACCCGCGCTCCCAGGGGGAGTCCGACAAGCCCGCCGAGGGCCACTACTCCGCCGCCCGCGCCCGCGACATCAAAGCCGTCGTGGACGAGCTCAAGCTCGCCCCGGTCGTGCTGGTGGGCTGGTCTATGGGCGTGATGGAAATCGCCGCCTACGTCGACCAGTTCGGCACCGGCGACCTCGCCGGCATGGTGCTGGTCGACGGCATCGCCGGCGCCGACTACGATCCCCAGGACACGCCGCAGGCGCTGCAGTGGGGAGCTTCTTTCATTGTCGACCGCCCCAAAGCCACTGCCGCCTTCGTCCGCGGCATGTATCGCCAGCCGCAAAGCGAGGACTATCTGCGGCGCGTCACCGAGGCTTCGCTCCAGACTCCCACGCCCTCCGCCGGCGCGCTGCTGCTCGCCTATTTCGCCACCGACCTGCGCCCGGCGCTGGCGAAGATCGACAAGCCCACGCTGGTGATTGGCGCCCGCAGCCCTTGGCTGTCGCAGCTTGAAAAAGTTCACCAGCTCATTCCCGGCTCCCGCTTCGTTGTGCTGGAGGACACCAGCCACGCTCTCTTCGCCGACAAGCCGGCCGAGTTCAACTCCGCCCTCGAAGACTTTCTGAAACCCTTGGGAATGACCATCAAAGTTCAACCGTGGTAGTCTCTTGTATTCGCCCCGATGAGTGAACGCAAGATTAGGGTCGTTATTGCCAAGCCCGGCCTGGACGGCCACGACCGCGGCGCCAAGGTCATCGCCCGCGCCCTGCGCGACGCCGGCATGGAGGTCATCTACACCGGCCTGCGCCAGACCCCCGAGCAGGTCGCCCAGGCCGCCCTCCAGGAAGACGCCGACGTCATCGGCCTCTCCATCCTCTCCGGGGCCCACATGGTGCTCGTCCCCCGACTGCTCGAGCTGCTGCGCGAGAAAGGCATCGCCGACCGCGTCAAGGTGCTGGTCGGCGGCATCATCCCCGACGCCGACATCGCCGCTCTCAAGCAGGCCGGCGTCGCCGAAATCTTCCAGCCCGGCGCCTCCACCCAGCAAATCATCGACTTCATCCACAAAGCTGTCCCGTCGCAGCGAGGCGAAGCCGAGCGGAGACCCTGAGCGGAGCCCCGACGCAGTCGGGGCGCAGTCGAAGGGCGCGCCTCTGTGGTAAAAGTCTTGTGCCTTCTCTCCTCCGCCTCCACCGCGACGCCCCCATCGCCCGCCTTGAGCTCACCGCCCCCGACGGCTTCCCACGCCTGACTGCTTCCCTGCTCCGCGAACTGGGCGCTGCCCTCTCCCAACTCCTCGCCGACCCCACCTGTCACGCCATCCTCCTCCACGGCTCCGACAAGTGTTTCGCCGCCGGTGCGGAAATCTCCGAGCTCACCGCTCTTACCGGCGTGACCGCGGTCGATTTC
>Ga0209399_10000166_pt1 | contig 40051 bp, 52 predicted proteins | sample OV2TP3_FD_184130 | JGI IMG/M metagenome (GOLD analysis project Ga0209399, IMG submission 184130) | Hot spring microbial communities from Beatty, Nevada to study Microbial Dark Matter (Phase II) - OV2 TP3 (SPAdes) (version 3) | ecosystem: Environmental > Aquatic > Thermal springs > Hot (42-90C) ... | reverse complement strand
ATGAAATCCCTCGGCAAATTCGGAGACTTTGGAGGCATTTTTGTCCCAGAAACATTGATGCCTGCATTAGAAGAACTAGAAGAGGCTTTTTTAAAACTAAAAAACGATAAAGAATTCAGCTCGGAGTTGAATTTTTTGTTGAAGACATATGCTGGCAGACCAACACCACTAACTTTTTGTAATAATCTAAGTAGAAAATTAGGCTGCAAAATTTATCTTAAAAGAGAAGATTTGGCTCATACTGGCGCCCATAAGATAAACAATGCGCTTGGACAGGCGCTGCTTGCAAAACATATTGGAAAAAATAGATTAATAGCTGAAACAGGAGCAGGGCAGCATGGAGTTGCAGTTGCAACAGCAGGCGCAAAGCTCAGCTTTAAAACAGAAATTTATATGGGGGCAATGGACATAGAAAGGCAGAAGCTTAACGTATTAAGAATGAAGCTGCTCGGCGCAGCTGTTAAGCCAGTTGATACAGGCTCAAAAACACTGAAGGATGCTATAAATGAAGCGCTTAGAGACTGGACAGCAAATGTTAAAAATACCCATTATCTGCTCGGCTCTGTTTTAGGGCCGCATCCTTACCCTACAATGATTAAATTCTTTCAAAGCGTTATAGGCAGGGAAGCAAAGGAACAGATTTTAGAAGCTGAGAGAAGACTTCCAGACTTGATAGTTGCATGTGTCGGAGGAGGCAGCAATGCAATAGGCATTTTCAACGAATTTATAGAGGATAAAATTGTCAGGCTTGTTGGAGTAGAGGCAGGCGGCTCTGGAATTGAAAGCGGAGAGCATGCAGCAAGATTTAATGACAAAAAGCTTGGAAGAGTCGGAATTATTCACGGCACAAAGACATATGTTTTGCAAGATAAATACGGGCAGATTCATAACACATATTCTGTTGCTGCCGGGCTGGATTATTGCGCAGTAGGCCCTGAGCATAGCCTTTTAAGGCAGTTGAAAAGAGTCAATTACACTTACGCAACTGACAAAGAAGCTATTAATACATTCAAGAGCTTAAGCAGAGAAGAAGGCATAATTCCGGCTTTGGAGTCTGCCCATGCAGTGGCTTATGCAATAAAAACTGCAAGAACAATGAAAAAAGACGACATTATTATCATTAATTTAAGCGGCAGAGGAGACAAGGATTTGGAGCAGATAGAGAAAGTAATATAAAGAAATGCGTTGATTAGTGCAATATATTAACGCATTTCTAATATGAATCTTTGCCTAAAAATTTAACTAATCAACGCAAAGATTCATAAGATAAAAATAAATTTTTTGTTAAGTTTGAAGAAATCAGCTAAATAACTCTTTATGAACGATAATAAACGATTTTAAGCCTCTTTTCAGCGAAAAAAGATTTTTAAAGCGCATTGTTTTTTAAGTAAAGTATATATATACGCAGTTTTTTATTGATCATTATTGATTACATTGATTATTTTTGATTAAAATGGCTCACGAAACGAAGGAAGGCATTTTGAAGGACGACATTTTTTTAGAAAAGGTTATCCTATTTTTAGTTGTGATAGTGGGAGCAGTTCTTGCCTTTAACCAATTCCAGTTTGTTAAGTTACCATCAAATACTCTGCTTAATGCTGTCTCTTTAGTTTTGATTCTTGCGCTTATAGGGTTAGTTGCATGGCTATTCTTAAAGAGAGAGCAAGATTCAGATCAGCATATTGCAGAACACAATGCGCATACTAAAGAACACCATATCACAGAACACATCGTAAAAGCTGACAAAGCTCCATTAAGGGTTCCATTAAGCTTTCATGAAAAACTAAGCTTTGGGTTAATCGCTTTTGTGGCAGTAATAATATTATTTAACCAAGTGCAGATATCTAAGGCAGGCGCTCTGATTAGCGGAACCTCATCGCCAGTTACGAGCTTTATGAGATCAGTTACTTCTCCATTAAAATTAGGCAGCTCTGGAAAAAGCGGAGTTGTGATAGGCCCGCAGCTTAATGCAGATGGAAGAACAACAAAGCTTGTTGAATGGCCTACAATAAGCGATACACAAGCTCCAAAAGATACAGGCAATCCAACCCAGGATGCAATAGCAACAGTTGTGCCTACAGGGACCCCTTTTTATATTTTAGAAGGGCCTGGAGCCGAAAAGGTAAAAGGGGCGACTTTTGATGACCCTTTAACAAGCCAAAAGGTATGGGCTGGTTTGCTTGGCTCGAGAAGGTTTGGAACTGCTAATACAATTCAGCTAACTCCAGAAGAGGAGCAGAGATGGAAGAAGCTAACAAGTGTATTTACATGTGACTTTTGCTGCGGCGGGCCAAACAGCGTGACGACAATCGGCCATTGCGGATGCGCCCATAGCTATGCATGGCAGGGCATGGCAAAATTCTTCATAAAGTACCATCCCCAATACAGCGATGAGCAGATATTGGGTGAGATGACAAAGTGGAAAGCGCTTTGGTATCCCAAGGGAATGATACAGGATTACTTGGTCTATACGGGGCAGCAATCGCCAGACACCTTAACACATGGAGGCTCAGTTGGAATAAAGCAGCAATTCCTCCAACAAGCCCCTAATTCCCAGCATCAAACACAAGCATCAGTAACACCATTAGAGGATCTGCCTTCAATGGTAGGCGGATGTTAATAATAAGAAAAATTTATATTACATTAAATAAAACATAAAGGAGGAAAGCAAAAATGAACAGAAACGTTATTATTGTGATAGTGCTTGTTGTTCTGGTATTGCTAACCGCAGTTCAAGCCATGCAGTTGAGCAGCCTAAAGACAAGTATAAGCACAGGAAAGGTAAGTGTTGGCTCTGCACCAGCCCAAAGTTCGAGCGGCGGCGCAGTTCCATCAAGCATACAGGATCTGCCTTCAATGGTAGGCGGATGTTAGTTTATGCTGATTTGCAAGTAAGCAGGTAAGGAGGTAAAAATGAATAGAAATATCTTAAGAAACATCTTAATATTAAGTGTGATAGTATTGAGTATTTTTTTAGTTGGATGTGCGTCATCTGGCCAAAGCGGGTATGCAGCATACAATCAGCCTCAACAGGGGCAATATGTTGGAGGCGGCTGCGGGGTGGCTCCAAGCGGAGATTATGAAAATGCTCCAACCGGTGATTTAGATTCGGCAGATTCTGCATTGTAATTAAATGCATTGTAATTAAAAATGGAGCTGACAAAAAGGGAAAGGCGCAATCTTAAACTGGAGAATACGAGCCAGGAAATCCACCATATTCAGAGAGAGCATGAGCTGAAAACCGGGCATCAGCAAATAAATGAGCATCCTAAACCGGGCAAATCAAAATATTATGCCATTGCTGCTGTTATTGGCGTAATTATTCTGGCAACTGCTGCTTATTCTGTCTACTCATTAAACAAGCCCTCTCAATATGATATTTTCGCAAAATGCCTGACTGAAAAAGGCGCTGTCGTGTATGGGGCAATGGAATGGTGCAAATATACTCAGGCGCAGAAGGCAATGTTTGGCAATTCTTTCAAATACATAAATTATCATGAGTTTAACCAATTAGAGGGGATTAAAAAAACACCTACCTGGGTTATAAACGGGGCATGGCATGAAAATGTGCAATCATTTGAGAAGTTGGCCGCATTGACAGGGTGTAAGTTGTGAAGCAGCATTTATTAATGAAGCAACATTTATGAAGTAACATGTGAAGCAAATGGAATCAGAAAAGAAATCAGAAAAGAAAGAGGATATAAAGGACGATACTAAGGAAGAGCATCACAAGCCAGAGCATCACAGTGAGCATCATAAACACGATAAAAAGATTTTGAAGAAAATTGGACTGCAGGATATTTTTATAGGAGTGGTTATAATATTGGGCATTGCCCTTGCGCTCAATATTCTATTAACCTTTAATATTAACAAGGAGCTAAAAAAGGATGCAGAGCTGGCAAAGGAAAGCCTGAAGCCGGCAAAAATTGAGCTTATTTTACTTAAAAATTCTAAATGCAATGATTGCTATGATATTGCAGCAATCACACAAAATATAAAGAATTTGAATCTTAATATTACTAAAGAAAGAGCGCTTGAATTTGACTCAAAAGAAGGAAAAGAGGCAATAGCAAAGCACAAGATCGAAAAAATCCCAGCCATTATTGTTACTGGGGAAATTGAAAAAGCTTCCATACAAGGCTTGGAAAAGAAGGAGAATGCATTAGTGCTGACAAAATTAGCTCCGCCATATACAAATGCAGCAACAGGAAGGATAGAAGGAAGGGTTATCCTATACCATCTTAAGGATGCTGAATGCGCAAAATGCAATGAGCTGAAAGTGTTTATAAGCCAGATAAAAGGCGCAGGCATAAAAATCTCTGAAGAAAAAAGCATTTCTGCAAACAGTGACGAAGGGAGAGAGCTAATAAAAAAATACAATATAGGCTTTGTGCCTACAATAATATTATCAAAAGATGCAGCTGAGTACAGCATAATAAGCCAGGCATGGCTCCAAGTTGGCTCTAAAGAGACAGATGGCTCTTATGTATTAAGGGTTGTTAATCCACCGTTCATCAATCTTACAACAGGGCAGTTAAGAGGCATTGTGGAAATAACATACTTGACTGACAAAAGCTGCAAGGAATGTTATAATGTTAGCCTTCATGAAAGCATACTGACAAGCCCGCAAAGCTTTGCAATGAAGCTTGATGAGCAGAAAACAATTGATATAGGCGAAGACAAGGGAAAGGAATTAGCGGCAAAGTACAATATAACCCAAGTTCCTACAGTTATTTTATCTTCTGAAGCCAATGCCTACCCTCTAAGCCGGATATTAAAGCAGTTTTTCTCTATTGAAAAAGACGGCTCATACGTGTTTAGAAAAGCCCCTCTTGTTGGCACATACAGGGATTTGGAGACGAATGAGGTTATTGAGGTTGAGCAGGATGAGCAAGGGTAATCGAGCAAGATAAATGTGCAAAAATATAGCAGTAATTAACTGCTATATTTATATAAGCAATTAACTCCCATTTCTACTATGAATTGCATGATAAAAGCAGTTATCTTTGACTTAGACAATACCTTAATAGACTTTATGAGGATGAAAGAGATTAGCTGCGATGCTGCTATTTCCGCAATGATTGATGCAGGATTAAATGTTGATAAAGGCAGGGCAATGAAAGAGCTTTTTTCTCTTTATGATGAATATGGGCTTGAAGACAGAATGATTTTTCAAAAATTCCTAAAAAAGATGGCAAAAAAAGTTGATTATGAGGTTCTTGCAAGCGGCATAGTCGCTTATAGAAGGGTAAGGGCAGGCTTTCTTGAGCCTTACCCACATGTTGGAGAGGTCTTATTTGAGCTAAAGCGAAGAGGTGTCAAATTAGCCATTGTATCTGATGCTCCAAGATTAAAGGCATGGATAAGGCTTGTCTCAATGAAGATCAATCATTTGTTCGATGCTGTTGTCACTTTTGATGACACTAAAAAATTAAAGCCAAGCACAATGCCATTCAAGGCTGCTTTCAAGCAGCTTAAAACAGACCCTAATGAATGCCTGATGGTAGGTGACAGGCCGGAAAGGGACATTGAAGGAGCAAAAAAATTAGGAATGCTAACCTGCTTTGCCAAGTACGGAAATCCTAAGGCAAAAAGCTTAAATGCAGATTATGAGATAAATGATATTAAGGAACTGCTTGAAATCATAATTATGCAACAAAGCAGTTAATTCTTAGCGAAGTGTAACAGATTAGATATGATTATGATTTAATTTTCAGGACGACGCAAAACACAAAATCACTATCTGACAACCGATTTAATACCAATATTATCATATTTAAATTAGGACACTTCGAATTCTTAGTGCTTTAAATTAATCTACTTTATAGTGGTAAAAAATAGAAAGATTTATAAACTGCTGTTCTAACTTATTTAAGGGGGTTAATTAAAAATGCTCAACCAATCACTCCAAATCCTAAAGCTAATGCAGTACCCGACAGGGCTTTTTGCAGCGAGCAGAATGACTGTTAAGACTGGCTACAATTTGGCCTGGATCAGGGATAATATCTATGCCTCTATTGGCTTGGAGGCTATGCAGAAATACATGCTTGTTAAGAGGACTTTAAGGGCATTATTAGACATTCTTTTGAAGCATGAATACAAGATAGACTGGGCTATAAGGGAAAAGCCAAAGCACGGCTATCAATACATACATGCAAGATATGACCCAATAACAATGGAAGAAATATGGGAGCAATGGGGCAACAAGCAGAATGACGCTATCGGCGCTTTATTGTTTAAGATAGGGGATTTGGAAGGAAAGGGAATAAGGATTATCAGGAATGGCAATGACTTAAGGATTCTGCAAAAGCTGGCTAATTATCTGCAAAGCATTGAATATTGGAATGATAAAGACAATGGAATGTGGGAAGAGAATGAAGAAGTGCATGCCTCTTCAATAGGCGCCTGTGTTGCCGGGCTTAAAAAAATAAGCAAGATTATTGATGTTCCGCAGGATTTAATCAAAAATGGAGAAAATGCTTTAAACAATTTACTGCCGCATGAGTCAGAAACAAAAGAAGTTGACATGGCTTTATTGTCTTTGATTTACCCATATAATATCGCAACAAAAGAGCAAAGAGACATCATTTTAAAAAATGTAGAACAAAAATTAGTCAAAGAAAAAGGCGTTGTAAGGTATATTGGCGATAAATATTGCCACACTGATGGTGAAGCTATGTGGACGATGGGATTGCCATGGCTCACAATAATTTATAAGCAATTGAATAAGCCGGATAAACATGCTTTTTATATGAGAAAAACAATGTCTGCAATGAATGAGAAAGGAGAACTGCCGGAACTGTATTATGCTGACGGCAGCGGCTCCAATGAAAACTGCCCATTGGCTTGGAGCCAGGCTTTGTTTGTGGCCAGTTTGACAGATTAAAATTAAGAATTATTAGATACTTCATCAATCATCTCAACATACATTGAATTGCTCCAATCTTTTTGGGCAAGCCAAAAACATTGATGAAAAATTCAGTTTGCTCACGCAAACTCGGAATTGCTTCGCAATTCATTGAAATAGTTCCCCCATTAATTCAACATACATTGAATTGCTCCATGCCTGAGCAAAGCATCCTTTGCTTTCTAAATTTTTTGCAGAGCTTAATTCTGCATGGCATCCAACACATCCTTTCCATAAAATTTCTTCCGTGCTTGCAGATATTATTTTTTGAATTTGTTTTTTGAATTTAGCTTTGTTTATTTTATGCAATACTAATGCAGCTAAATTATTGAGCCAAAACCATGAATCCCCTCTATGATAGCTTTTTACATCTTCTCCTGTGCTTTCATTTGTGAACAATGGATTATTTTTATCTATTGTTGACAAGCCACCCCAATCCAGCCAAAGCGCTTTTAATGCATTATCGAAACAGGTTTCCCATTCTTCAGCTGATAAGAATTCCGGATAGGCATAAGCTGCAATAAACAAGTTTGGCCTAATGGTAAAGTCACTTAATCCATCTTTAATGCCATCTGCAACAATTTTTCCGTTGAAAAATTGTTGCCGTACTTTTATTTTTAACATATTCTCAAGAATCTTATATTTTTGATTTTGAGTTAATTCAAACATCAATTTGTACATATTCAGCCTTAATGCCTGCACCTCAATCCTTGCGCCTTTTCTGCTGTCTCCATCAAATTCTGTGTCCATCCATGTTTCTTTTGCATTATTAACCTCAAAAGCATCCTTTGTATGGTATTTTAGCAGGGCATTTAATGAGCTTTCAAGTGAGCTTTCTACCTCATAAATTATTTTATCATATTCATTTTCTCTTTTTCGTATAATTGAATTACAATTTTTTAAATATTCTTTTATTTTTGGTAAATCAGGGTTTTTATTCTGCCTTATTATTGACAATGATTTTTTTATTGAATTTATGGAACGCTTGTTTTTAGCTATTTCCTCGATTATTTCCCTGCACCTAAAGAATAGCCATCCATGCGAATCTGCGCTTCCTAAATTCCATTCTGCATGCTCTCCAATTAAATTAGGCAGCCTCCCATAGTCATCTATCTCCCCTAAATAATCAAAAAGGACTTTTTTGCTGAAATTTTTATTGATTTTAGACATAGATTTTAATGAGATTAAGGTATCCCTTGCCCAGAACTGGAAAAACCATGGCAGGCCGGCAATAACGCCGGAATCCGAGTTCACAGCTAAATTGCTTAAAGAATTCAGCGCACATATATAAGCTATTTTTATTTTTTTGTCACTTGCGTTCCAAAGCCCTCTTGGAGAGGCATTGCTTATTCTCCTGTTTTTTAGGGTTTTCTTTACATGACTATTATTTAACAAATTTTGAAAAGATATTTTTTCAGAATCTTTTATCTTATCAAAATGCTCAAAAACATATATGCACTCCTTGACTGCTGTTCTCCTATCTTTTGCTATGGAAAATACAAATCTTGAGCCATTCAGCCTTAAAGCATTGTAAACATGCCTTTTAAATGGTGACGAGTTTCTTTCTTTATCATAAGAATACTCTCTCTCAGTCCACTTATCATTTACCTTATAGGCATTATTCTTGCTTTTAATCGCCAAATATAAAGAAAACTCCCCTAAGCCATGGCTTTGGTCTTCCCTTTTGTCTGTTCTCTTTGTGAATTTTATGAGTATGCAGCCCTTTTCTTCAATGTTCTCTTCGCTGATATCATAAAATCTTCCCATTTCTCTATTATCGTAAGAGGCTTTGCAGTCTAAAATTAAGTCAATCTCATTATCCTGGCTTAATTCATACATTAATGAGTTTAAGCTTCTTGGCATTAAAAAAGACTCAGTAACAGCATCTTTCCGCCGCTCAATGAAATAAAACCCATTTTTTAGGCTTGAGACATTGTTTTTGCAATTATTGCCCGCGAGCTCTATGCTCTCAATGAATTTGTACATATTCATAGCTTTTTTGTCAAAATAGAAAAAGCCATGGTATCTGGAGGATGGAGTGCAAAAAAAGCTGCAATAGCTCCCTTCCTTGTTTGTCAGCAAAAAGCCAGCATTCTCATTTATGCTCTTCCCTATACTCAAAAACCCTAAACTATGGACTACATCCATTTTTTGAATATGCATTATATACATTACCTTATATACATTATTTATTTTTCTTTTTAGATAAATGTTTAATTAGATAAACTTTTAAGCACTTATATGCTTAAGTATTTATTTTTTGCGGGATTTTTTCCAAAAAGTTTTAATATAGTCTTTTTTGTAGAAAAACTTTAAATAACTGACAAGTATCTTTAGTCATATGTATCAAACTATCTTAGTCAAAGTATTGCTTTGGACAGCTTATTTAATTTCTTTATATTTCGCTATATTCTGGTTCCTAGTCTTGATGGAGAAGGAAAAAAAGCTAAAATTAAGGATACTGAAGAGATGCCCGTATGTCAGCATAGTTGTACCTGCTTATAATGAGAAAAAAAATATCATTGCAACTCTTGAATCCTTGACAAATCTCAGTTACCCGAAAAATAAGCTTGAGATAATTGTCGTGAATGATGGCAGTACAGACAACACTAGCAATATTGTTGCGGATTTTATTTGCAGAAACAAATACAAAAATGTAAAAATTATAAATAAGAAAAATGAGGGTAAAGGAGCCGCATTGAATGACGGCTTGGCAATTGCAAAAGGAGATTTCTTTGTCTGCCTGGATGCCGACTCATTTGTAACAAAAGATGCTCTGAAGAAGATTTTGCCATATTTTACTGATGAGAGCATTGCTGTTGTTTTACCATTGCTTAAGGTAGCTAATCCAAAGACCTTGTGGCAGAAAATGCAGTGGCTCGAGTACATAATAAACCTATTTTACAAGCGCTTGATGAGCAGGCTTAACTGTGTACATGTCGCTCCTGGGCCATTCAGCGTTTATAGAAAAGATGTGCTTAAACAAATAGGAGGCTTTGACGAAAACAACATTACAGAGGACTTGGAAATAACTTTAAGGCTGCAGAGCAAAAACTACAAGATAGTGCAGGTGCTTGATGCAGAAGTATTTACACTATCTCCTAAAACATTCAAGGGGCTTTACAAGCAAAGAAAGAGGTGGTATAAAGGATCTATCATCAACGCTTTCAAGTACAAATACATGATATTTAACAAAAAATATGGAGATTTTGGCATTATGCAAATGCCTACGATAATCATCTCAGGATTAATAGCAATTACCTTAGTTATTTCATCACTTTACTATGGGCTTAAACCATATATCAAAACATTGTATAACTCAATTTTTATCGATTTTGATTTTTATACCTTAATTAAGGCATTCAAGTTCAATTTTTCATTGCTCGATCTGGACTATATGACAATGCTTGTGGCAATAATTACATTATGCATATCAATACTTGTGATAAGGAAATCTCATGCGGCTGCAAAGGAGAAGCCTAGTAAATATGGAACGCTGGCACTGGTTTCTTACTTGTTCTTCTATTTCTTCGTTATAGGGCTTATATGGATAGGGATCATGATTGATTTTGCACTTTGGAAAAAACAGAAGTGGTAATATGAAACAGAAGTGGCAATATGAGAAATTTAAGCAAAGATAAATATGTAATCACAGGAGCAATTACAACTGGCGTGTTCCTTCTAGGGCTTTTCTTAGGGCTTGCAATAGAAGGCAAACGTGTTAACTATATTGAATCAATAAGCAGAAGGCAAAACTTGGATTTTAGCAGTTTGCAGCTGCAATACGCTTTTATAGATCAATTAAGCCAGGAAAAAAATTGTTTGGCTGTGCAGAAAACATTTGAGCAGAATATTAACAATCTGGAATCAACAAGGATAAGGCTAGAGAATTTTGACAGGGATGCAAAGCTTAACAAGAACGAGTTTGATTTATTGAAGAATGAGTATATGCTTGCTCAGATAAGATACTGGTTGTTAGCAGAGAGAACAAGAAAATTATGTGAAACAGATGTTGTTAGTATCCTATATTTTTTCTCTGATGAGAAAGACTGCCCGGATTGTGATAGGCAAGCATTTGTATTGACTTATTTAAAAAAGAAGTTCAAAGATAAGCTTCTAATTTTTTCATTTGATTCTAAATATGAGTTAGAGCCTATGATTCCACTTCTAAAAAAGACATTTAACATCACTAAATACCCGACTATAGTAATAGAAGGAAAATCTAAAGAAAAATTTCAGGATAAGGATGATATATTAAGGGATATATGCAGTTACTATAAGGAAAATACTGAAGATTGCGCTCAAATTATAAAATGAATCTTGTATTTAAGCACTTGAATAATAATAAAGCTATTTACACAATCATTTTTTTATTTTTATTTGCCAAATTAGTAACTCTTGGCAATTATAAAATTGTCTGGTGGGATTCTGCCGTCTATATTGGCATGGGCAAGAGCATCTATTCTCTTGGAGATTCGGGATTATGGGAAGAAACAAGGCCTTTGGTTTGGCCTTTAATGCTGGGCTTTTTGTGGAAGATTGGGCTCAATCCGGTATTTTATGGAAAGGCTCTTGAGCTGGCTTTTGGCAGCTTGTGCATTTTTTTGACTTATTTTATCGGAAAGAAGCTTTTTGGCGGGAAAACTGCTTCACTGGCTTCCTTGTTTCTTGCCTTGTCGCCAACATTCTTCTTCTTCAATGGAATCATGCTGACAGAAATAGTTTCAACAGCTTTTACATTGCTCGCGATATATTATTTAACTGAAAAAAAGCATTTTATTTGCGGCTTATTTTTTGGAATAGCATTCCTGACAAGATTTTTGCAGTTGTTTGCTTTTATTGCAGTTCTTGCTGCGGCTTTTATTTTTGGCAAGGCTCATTTTAAAATTCTTAAAAAAATATTAACCGGGTTTATTATGGCCATAACGCCTTACTTTATAATAAATCAGATACTTTACGGCAATCTCTTTTATCCGTTTATTTCGCAATTCTTTCTGGCTATGGGCAGCGGATGGCATAACTATCATCCATTCAGCTTTTATTTTATTGGGCTGCTCAGGGAAAATTTCCTTTATTCATTGTCATTTTTGGGATTATTTTTAGCATTCAGGCTAAAAGATATCAATAAAAAACATTTAGCAGTTATATTCGCAGTCTTCTTTGTATTTTTTAATTTAATAAAGCAGAAGGAAATGAGGTTTTTGATAATTCTGCTGCCTTATATGTGCCTGCTTGCTTCATTTTCAATATTTTATTTTTACAATAAGCTCAAAAGCAATGCCGCAAGAGAAATATTGGCAGTTATCATTATTTTATCATTTGTTTTTTCAATTGCAGCTATAATCCAATATTATAAAAGTGAGGCAGGCAAAGCCAATCAGTATGAATACTTGCAGGATAAATTTAGAGAGCTTGATGCAAATGGGGTTATATGGGCATCCAACCCTATTATGTTTGCAGTAAGTGACAAGAAAATAGCTAAATTGATGTATTACCCAATATTTAACAGGGAAAAAAAGGAAGAATTAATTATGGAGATGGAAAACAGCCAAATGGGCATGCCTGATTTTGTACTCATTGACTCATGCGATTTGGAATGCAGGCCAAATGATAAGGCTTGTGTGGATGGCAAAAATGAATTGTTAAATAGCCTCAAGCAGCAATTAAAAATAGCATATCATTCAATGATTTGGGATTGCGAGCAGATGCTCTTGAAGAAGGGATAATGTATGCCATGCCTGTTATATTCTCCTGAATGCTTGGAAGGCTTGAGTTTTAGTGCAACGGTCAGCATAGTTGAAAAACTCAAAGTTATCGTTTGAATAGTTTAGTAGCAGGGTGAGCCGTCATTGATTTTTGCTTCTTCTTTCTAAAAAGAAGAATTTTTAGGGTGCAGTTTCGTTAATAATTTATGTATGTTAATCAAATATTAATTATGTATATAAATAAGGTTAAATAGGTGATAAATATGGATTATGGACTTATCAATTGGTTAAAGGATGGAAGGTATAGAATTGATACATTAAAACTTCTATTTGAGAGAGCATATCTATCTAGCGAGTTAGCCACAAAATTAGATATAAATCGGGCTTCTATGAGCAGAATTTTGAAAGGATTAAAATCAAAAGATTTGGTTGAAGATATTTCAGAAAATAGCAGAACGGTTACCTATATTCTAACAAGTAAGGGTAAAAAGGCTTTAGAGAACTTAAATAAAAATGGACGATGAAGAGAGAATAGTGCTTGGTTCGCAAACAGCAAAAAGCGGTTTTGATAATGAAAATTTTATTATAAATATATTTAACGATTGGGAAAAAAATAAAATTGCTCAAAAACTATTGGATGAAATGTCTTTTAGAATTGATGAGTTAAAAGAGGTCAAAGCAGAAAAAGCACCAGGAAGACAAAAGTCCGATATGATTTTAAAAATAACAATTAAAGATAAATCAGATAAGATATTAAAAGCCAATATTTCTATTAAAAAGTATGGTTATACAATAGAAAATGGTAAAAAAAGCAAGTTCAATTATAACCAAATAGACAAAAGAACAATTGATAAAGCAAAAGAAAAATGGAATATGCCTGATGAGGTAGCAGACGAATTAAGAAAGTTTACTTCTGAAGAAGGATTTACCGCAACTGATTTGTTAAAAGAAGGTAAAATCAGTAAGCAAAAATACTATTCTTTAAAAGATAAAAGAAGGATAATGTTAAATGAAATGTCCTCAGAAATTCAAAAGAAGATTATTGATTTCTTCAAAAATAACAAAAATAAAATTGTTACAGAAGTAATGAAAGGAGAAGGTGAGTATGCTGCCGATTGGATGTTAGTTGATGAAGTTGAATTAGATAAAAATAAAAAAGTTAAAAAAATAAGCAAAATAACTATAAAAAGTATTGAAGAATCAATTAAGATTTTTTCTAAAGGTAAAGTTGGACTAACTCGCGATGGTAATCTTAAGATAGGTAAAATCACATTACAAAGAAAAGGAGGCACTCCAGACCCTACTAAGTTGCAGTTTAAAATTAGTCCTGGGGATATTTTCCAAGAATAACCGAAAAATATATAAATACTAAATATTAATCATATGTTAATCAAATGGAAACTGAAAACAAAGCTAAAAACTATGAAAATGTAATCTTTTATCATAGTTCGGATAACATGAAAGAATTACCTAATAATTCAGCACAGGTAATTGTAACTTCCCCACCATATAATGTTGGAAAATATTACGAAAATGGCTATAATGACAGGCAACATTATAAAAAATACAAAGAAATGTTAAGAGATGTTTTTGACGAGTGCTTTAGAGTACTAAAAGATGATGGAATATTTTTCTTAAATATCGCAAATAATGCAAAGGGGCAATTTAAGAGCCATGATATAGCTTCTACAGCTACAAAATCAGGTTTTTATTTAAACGATACTATAATCTGGCTAAAAACAAATCCGATTCCCGCCACAGGAAAAATATTTACAAATAGGTATGAGTACGTTTTTTTATTGACAAAAAATAAATTTTTAGATAAAGCCAAATTTAATAAGTTAGAAATTTCAAACGAGTATGTTGGCAAGGTTGATAAATGGGGAAGAGCAAGAAAGCAGGAATGGAAAGACATGGGAAATGTTTGGACTTTTCCTGTTGTAAAACAAGGTTGGTTTGGTGATGACGGACATTGTGCGATGTATCCTGCAGATTTACCAAGACTTGCGATTTTATGTGCTTCTGATGAAGAAGATTTAGTTCTAGACCCATTTATGGGAAGTGGAACAACAGCACAAGTTGCTAGAAATTTAAACAGGAAATATGTCGGATATGAAATAAATGAGGGATATAAAAAAGCAATAGACAAAAAGATTTCTAAAAGACCAGAGTACATGATGAAGATTAAATCAGACATTGAAAAAGAGATAAGTAGAAAAAAAGTTCTTCAAAAGACATTAGCAGAGTAGAAACTTCCCCGTTTTTATTAGAAACTTGTGAAGCAATACTATCTGTTTCGAAGGAACCTCTTGCGACGGCTCACCCCAATATCATAAAAAACTATCACTACGGGCTTCGCTTCATCCAGAGTTTTTTATTTTTGTACATAAAATCCCCCAAGGTAAATCCCTCTTCTTTCTTCCTCTTAAATTTATCCCGGCTTTCGCGGAACTCCTCAATAAGCTTTACGCCCAGCGCTTTTTCTAATTTTTTTGCAAGCTGGAATGAAGGCTCTAAGGCGCCTGTCTCAACCTTATGTATTGCTGATTCTTTTTCATTAATTCTGCCGGCGAAATCCTTCTGTGATAAGCCCATAGACTCCCGCCCTTTTTTTATGACGGCGGCATAATCTTCCACCAATAATTCAATTTTCTCTTCGTTCCTTTCTTTCTTATTTTCAATGATGTTTATGGCCGTTTTAAAGGTGTCTCTATTCATTGGCGCTAATACTTTTCCAAATTTGCTGCAGCCCAAACAAACATTCAGCTCAACGCCTTCTATGAGTGCCCTGTTTAGCTGATGGCTTACCTTGCCGCATAAATCGCAGTTAATACTTATCACCAATATCCTATGTTAATTGTAATATCAGGGATTTAAGCTATATTAATCTTGGATAAACTGTTATTATCCCTGCTATTATCCGGGATTTAAATATTTTACCACAACATTTATAAATCTCGTTCTTATACTCAGAAATACATAAGCAAATACATAAGCCTGAAAAGACTGCCTTTTCAGTACAGTTTAAAACTGTTTTCTACAAAAGGCTGTAAATAAAAGGCTTTTATTTCGCAATAAATAAGGAATAGTCAAAATGCCAAGAACAAGAAAACCAAGAGCAGGAAGTATGCAGTTTTGGCCTCGTGTCAGGTCTAGATACAGCTATCCGAGGATTAGGAATTGGCCTGCGAGCCAGGAAACAAAACTTCTCGGGTTTGCCGGCTATAAGGCTGGCATGAGCCATCTGCTGATAAATGATGCTCATCCTAATTCTTTGACAAAAGGCGCAGACATTTTTTGTCCGATCACCATTGTTGAATGCCCGCCTCTCAAGACTTATTCTATAAGATTTTACAAAAACACTCAAGATGGCTCGAAGCTTGTTTCTGAATTGCTCACTGATTCTATAAATAAGGAATTGGAAAGAAAAATAACAATTGCAAAAAAGAAGGGAAAAGAAATGAGTGATTTTGATTTTGTAAGATTGCTGTGCCATACACAGCCTCAATTGGCTGGCATAGGGAAAAAGAATCCTGAAATTTTTGAAATAGCCATTGGCGGGAATAAAGAGCAGCAATTGCCTTATGCCAAGCAAAAATTAGGCGCTGAAATAAGCGTGAATGAGGTTTTCAAGGAAGGGCAGCAATTGGATTTGCATTCTTTAACAACTGGAAAAGGATTTCAAGGTCCAGTAAAAAGATTTGGAGTGCAATTAAGGCATCATAAATCAGAAAAAAGCAGGAGAAACCCGGGCTCATTGGGCGCGTGGAGGGCGCAGGGGCATATTATGTGGAGAACTGCGCATGCCGGCAAGATGGGCTATCATTTAAGGACAGAATATAATAAATGGCTGATCAAAATTGGAAATAAGAGCGATGAGATAAATGTAAAAGGAGGCTTTTTGGATTATGGGAATGTAAAGAGCGATTATTTGCTCATTAAGGGCTCTGTTGCAGGACCACAAAGAAGGCTGATAAGGCTTACTGATTCCATTAGGCCGAGAAAGTTCATTCCAGAGGCGCCTCAGATAGCGTATATAAGCACAGAGTCAAAGCAGGGAAGATAAAAATTAAAATAAAAATTAAAAAGGAAGATAAAAATGAAGCTTGATGTTTTAGACATGGCTAATAATAAGATTGGAGAGATTGAGCTGCCCGCCCAGTTTGAAGAAGAGCTTAGGCCAGACTTAATACAAAGAGCGGTTTTGGCTATTCAGAGCCACAGAAGGCAGGCTTATGCTGCAAGCAGTTCTGCTGGAAAAAGGGCATCTGCAAAATTATCCAGAAGGAGGAAAGATTACAGGGGCTCTTATGGCATCGGAATATCAAGAGTCCCAAGAAAAATAATGACGAGAAGAGGCACAAGAATGAACTGGGTTGGAGCATTTGCCCCGGGCACAGTAGGCGGAAGAAGAGCACATCCGCCAAAGTCAATTAAAATATGGTGGAAAAAGATAAATGGAAAGGAGATGACAAAAGCGCTAAGGAGCGCAATTGCAGCTACAGTATCAAAAGAGGCAGTAATTCAAAGAGGGCATTTAATTCCAAATAACTATCCATTTGTTCTGGATGACAAATTTGAATCGATCGAAAAAACAAAAACTGCTCTTGACGCATTCAAAAAATTGGGATTGGGAGATGAATTAGGAAGGGTTAAAATAAGAAAGGTAAGGGCTGGAAAAGGCAAAGCCAGAGGAAGAAAATACAAAGGAAAAAAGGGGCCTTTAATTGTTGTATCAAAAAAAGACAGTTTAAGCAGGGCAGTTATAAACATACCCGGCATTGATGTTGTTGATGTAAAAAGCCTGAATGCAGAACTGCTTGCTCCTGGCACAAAGGGAGGAAGATTGACATTGTGGACAAAAACAGCCATAGGAATTTTGGAAAAGGATGGATTATTCAGGTAAAATGTGATGCAACATAAAAGCAACCTGAAAAAGTAAAATAAAATGGACCCATACGACATTATAAAATACCCGTTATCAACTGAAAAATCAATACGATTGACGGAATCAGAGAACAAGCTAATCTTTGCTGTGAATAAAAAGGCTACAAAAGCAGAGATAAAAAAGGCTGCGGAGGATATGTTTAAAGCAGGGGTAGAAAAGATAAATACCTTTGTAAATGCGGATGGTGAGAAGAGGGCATACATAAAATTCTCTCCAAAGAACAGGGCTATTGACATTACAACTAAGATGGGTTTGATGTAAATAAAAAACAAATACAAAAAAATTTGCCAAGCGAAATTTTGTTTAAATCAAAATGCCAAAAGAAAAAATCCTTCAGATTAAGCCATTAATGAAAGATATGATAAAAAATTTAGATAAAAATAATAATAAACTAAAACAAGAAACCAAATAGACAAATATGGGAAAGAATTTGATACAGCAGAAGAGGGGAAAAGGAAGCCCTCGGTACAGGGCGCCTAGCTTCAGGTACAAAGGAAAAGCATGTTTTACACGATATGAAGATGGCAAGGTGCTTAATGCAAAGATCACAGACATAGTCCATAGCAGCGGCCACAGCGGCCCTTTGATGGAATTAGAGTATAGCAATGGCGAGCTAGGGCTATTGCAGGCTCCGGAAGGGATCAGAGTGGGGGACAAAATAGAGATGAGGGGGGATTTGGAATTAAGTGTGGGAAATATCCTGCCTTTGAAAAGCATTCCAGAGGGAACGGCTATCTACAATATTGAATCGAACCCGGGCGATGGGGGAAAATTTGTAAGGGCAAGCGGCTCTTTTGCAAGGATAATAACAAAGATGGAAAATGGCATTGTTGTAGAGCTTCCTTCAAGCAAGAGAAAGACGTTCTTGCCGGAATGCAGGGCAGCTATAGGAATTGTCGCTGGCTCTGGCAGAACCGAAAAGCCCTTTTTGAAGGCTGGCAAAAAGTTTTACGCAATGAAAGCAAAAAATAAGCTATGGCCTATAGTAAGCGGCACGTCAATGAATTCGGTAGATCATCCATTCGGAGGCTCAAGCTCGCATGCAAAGGGCATTCCAACACAGTCAGCAAGAAATGATCCGCCTGGAAGAAAGGTGGGAAAGATTGCGCCGAAGAGGACTGGGAGAAGGAAGAGGTAAATCATAAGCTAAAAAATTCAATAACGGTTGAGCACTAAAAGAAACGCATTAACGAAATCCCAATAACTATTGAGCATTAAACAAAAATTCAATAAAAAATTGATTAATTAAACTAAATAAAAAAATTCGTCAAAAACAAAATTTACAAAATTTTTTACACTAAAGATGGCTAAAAAAGAATTCACATACAAGGGAAAAACAGCTGAAGAATTAAAGCAAATGAGTTTGAATGAGTTAGCGCAATTGCTGACAGCAAGGCAGAGAAGAAAATTAAAGAGGGGATTCACAGAGCAGCAAAACATACTGCTTAAAAAATTAAGGGCAAATGAAAAGAATATAGAAACGCAATGCAGGGATATGCTCATTTTGCCGGAGATGTTTGGAAAAACAGTAAAAGTTTATCATGGCAAGGAGTTTATACCTGTAGCGATTGAGCCTGATATGGTAGGGCATTATTTAGGAGAGTTTGTGCTAACAAGAAAAAAAGTTACACATAGCGCGCCTGGAATAGGAGCTACAAGGTCAAGCGCAAGCCTATCAGTTAAATAAAGAGGAGACGATTAAAAAACAAGTAAATTTAGAAAAAATAACTTTAGAAAGCTAAATAATTGCATAAAAATGAAAAGCTATACATTTAAGAATTACGGGCAGGAGAATATGGCAAAAGCTGTTGGGATGGCTTTGCCCATTTCAGTTAAGCAAAGCGTTGAGATATGCAGGTTTATCAAAAACAAGAATGTTCATAATGCTAAAAAGATTTTGCAGGAAGTAATAGGCAAGAGATCAGCAGTCCCATTTAGAAGGTATAATTGGGATTTAAGCCATAAAAAAAAGATAGGGCCAGGCAGATACCCTGAAAAAGCCTCAAAATATTTGATAAAATTGATAGAGTCTGTTGAGGCAAACGCCCAATTTAAGGGCCTGAACACATCAAATTTGGTTATAGCCCATCTAAGCGCGCACAAGTCATCTAAATCATATCATTTTGGCAGAAAATCAAGGAGAAAAATGAAAAGGACAAACATAGAGATTGTCGTTGAAGAAAAGGCGAAGGTTCATGGATGACAAAAACCAGCACCTGCCGTATTATCACAAAGTCCAATGCCGAAATTGCCTGCTTTCAATGAGACTTCGGGGCTTGGAAGCAATAGAGTCTCGCCCCATGCCGGCATTGCAGAGGCAGGTGATGTCTCTGCCGATGTTAGCAAGCTGAAAAAAATACGAATAGGGAAGTAAACATGACAGGGAACATGAGCAAAGATGATTGAAAGAAAATTCATAGCCCAAAAGATCAAGGAGTTTCAGATAGAGGAATACATAACCCAGAGCCTCGAAAATGTCGGGCATAGCCACACCAAAATGATGAAGACTCCTCTTGGGGAGAAAATCACTATTTTTGCATCAAGGCCGGGGCTGGTTGTGGGAAGAAAAGGCCAAAATATAAAGCAGCTTACTAAAACACTGAAGAAAAGGTTTAATCTGGAGAACCCCCAGATAGAGATAAGCGAGGTAGGATTTCCAAATTTAGACGCAAATATAGTGGCAGAAAAAATTGTCGATGCGCTTGAAAAATTTGGCTCTGAAAAGTTCAAGGCAATAGGCCATAAGATAATGTCTGATGTTATGAGGGCAGGCGCGCTCGGGATAGAGATTGTTGTGAGCGGCAAAGTGCCAAGCGCAAGAGCCAGGTCATGGCGCTTTTACTCTGGCTATCTAAAAAAATGCGGGGATGTGGCTCTGAGCGTTAGAAAGACACATGCCCAAGCCCACTTGAAGACAGGAATCATAGGCATTAAAGTGAGCATAATGCCTCCTGATATAAAACTGCCGGATGACATACATTTTATCAAAGAAGATGCTAAAGAAGGCAAAGTTGATATTAAAGAAGACAAAGCTAAGGCAGAAGCGCCAGGCGAAAGCCCGAAGGAAGAAAATCCAAAAGAAGAAACAAAAGAGGAAAAGCCAAAGAAAAAAAGAAAGAAGAAAGATGAAAGCGAAAGAATTGAGGGCAATGGGCCAGGCTGATTTGGAAAGCAGGACGGCTGAGCTAAAAAAGGAATTGATGAAGATAAATTCCCAAATTGCAATAGGCACTATTCCGAAAAGCCCCGGTAAAGTTAAGGAAATAAGAAGGACAATCGCTAAAATACTTACGATAAATAATGAAAAAGCTATCAATAATAAAAAAACAATATATCAAAAAAGCCAAATAAAGAAGCCAAATAAAGGAGGGAGCAAAAAGGAATGAGTGAAGTATGCCATATGTGCGGCTTGGTGAAAGAGCTATGCGTTTGCGAGACAATAGCTAAAGAGAGCCAGAAGATTTTAGTTTACATAGAGAGGAAAAAATTCAACAAGAACTACACAATTGTCAAAGGCATTGATGAAAAAGAGATAGACCTTAAAGACCTCGCAAAGAAGCTTAAGTCCGAGCTCGCATGCGGAGGAACAATTAAAGACGGAAAGATAGAGCTGCAGGGAGAGCATAAGCAAAGGGCAAAGAAGATTTTGATTGAGCATGGATTTGCGCCAGGCAGCATAGATTTAAGATAATAAAACAGATTTAATATAATAAAAAATGGCAAGATAAAAATGGCAAGATCAGAGTCAAGAAACATTGGCATAACACTGGAAGCGCCAAAGGAGGCATGCAATGATCTCAACTGCCCATTCCACGGCACATTGAGCATTAGGGGAAGGCAGTTTACAGGCACTGTTGCATCCGCCAAGATGGACAAGACAGCTGTCATAGAGTTTGGGAGGCTGTTTTTTTTAAAGAAGTATGAGAGATACGAAAAAAGGAGGACAAAACTGAAGGTGCATAATCCTGATTGCATCAATGCCAAAGAGGGGGACGTTGTAAAAATAGCAGAATCCAGGCCATTAAGCAAGACAAAGAGCTTTGCCATTGTCCAAAAGTTAGGCGCCGAGAAAGGGTTTAAGGAGAAGATGCAGGCAAGAGAATCTGCAAAAATTGAAGCGAAGAAAGAAGAGATAACAAAAAAAGAGGAGACAGAAAGAGCAGACACCAGAAGCTGAAGAAGGGTAAGTTAGTTGTTTAATTTTTATTTGTTTAAGTTTAATTTTCAAAAATGCAACCATTAAAAGCGCGCGTTACAAGAGCAATTCCGGTTGGAAGCAATATTGAAACATGCGACAATTCAGGGGCAAAAATGCTTAAGGTATTCACAGTTGTAGGCTTAAAAACCGTCAAGGGAAGGATAGGAAGCTGTGGTGTAAGTGATTTAGTGCAGGCTTCTGTTGTGAGGGGCAAGCCCGATATGAGAAAGCAGGTGGTGTTTGCAGTGATAGTAAGGCAAAGAAAGGAATACAGGCGAATGGACGGGACGAGAATAAAATTTGAGGATAATTCAGCGGTAGTTTTGAAAGACGACAAGGGCAACCCAAAAGGCACTATATTTAAAGGCGCTATTGCCAAAGAGGCATGCGAGCGCTGGCCGGGCATATCAAAAATAGCGAGCATAGTGGTTTGAAGCGAAAATGATATACTTCAGCAAAACGGGAATACTTAAGAAAATCTATGGACTCTATGGGCAAAAATCATGAAGCAAAATGACACAAAAAGAGTTTTCGAGATCGTGGAAAAGCAGTAAAAAGCCGAGAAAACAGAGAAAGTACAGGTTTAGGGCTGAGCTGCATATTAAGCGAAAATTTGTCCATGCGCATCTTTCAAAAGACTTGAGGAAAAAGCATAGCAAAAGAAGCATTGGATTAAGAAAAGGGGACAAGGTAAAAATCATGAGGGGGCAATTCAAAAAGCGTGAAGGCAGAATAGAGAGAATTGAGCTGAAAAGCTCGAGGGTTTTTGTTAATGGGATTGAAGCCACAAAAAAAGACGGAACTAAAAAATTATTGCCATTGTCGCCTTCAAGCCTTATGATAACAGAGCTTAACTTGGATGACAAGCTAAGGCAAAAATCCTTAGAGAGGAAGTAAGAGAAGAGCTAAGAGGGGAAGGAATATGGGCAAGGATCACTTAAAAAGGTTGGCAGCGCCAAAAACATGGAATGTGAAGAGGAAAGGGCTGAAATTTATAACAAAGCCAGCACCTGGGCCTCACAGCTTAGAATCAGGAATGCCTCTTAATGTGCTGCTCAAAGAGGTCTTAGGCTATGCAAATACTACAAAAGAATCTAAGAAAATACTAAAAACAAATGAGATAAAAATCGACGGAAAGAGCAGAAAAGATTTTAGGTTTCCAATAGGCATATTTGATACTTTGGAAATTGCAACTACAGGCACAAGCGCAGGAGAAAGCTTTAGGGTTGTCCTGAATAAAAAGGGAAAAATCGATTTGATAAAAATAAAAAAAGATGAGGCAGCGCTAAAGCCATGCAAAATCATCGGAAAGACAATGGTAGGGGGAAAAGCAGGGAGAAAATTGCAGCTAAACCTGTTTGACGGCAAGAATATACTCGTAGAAAGCAATTCCTCTCAAAGAGGGCTTTGGAACGCAAGTGACAAAACTTACAAGGCGGGTGATACTGTTTTAGTGTCTTTGCCTGAGCTTAAGATAGTTAAGCATCTAAAGCTTGCTAAGAGAGCGGCAATATTCCTGACAGGCGGAAAGCATATCGGCGAGATTGGAGTTATTGATGACCTCGTTGAAGGCAAGGTTATCTATAAAGACAATAAAGGCAATTTAATAGAGACTTCAAAAGAATACGCTTTTGTAGTTGGAGATAATAAGCCGGCAATTCAATTAAATAAAGATCATTTAAGCAAAGATGAATCCAATGAAGAGCATCAGAATTGAGAAAGTGACATTGAATATTGGCGCTGGGAAAGATCAGGCAAGATTAGACAAAGGACTATCCTTGCTTAACTCCATCACAAGCGGAACACCGATAAAGACCATAACAAGCAAAAGAATCCAGGAATGGGGGCTAAGGCCCGGACTGCCTATAGGGTGCAAGATAACTTTGAGAAAGGGCAAAGGCGTTAATATACTTCCCAGGCTTCTTGATGCAGTTGACAACAGGCTAAGTGAAAAGCAATTTGACGGCAATGGCAGCATAGCATTTGGGATTCATGAATACATAGACATACCGGGAGTGAAGTACGACCCAAAGATAGGAATCATGGGGCTTGAAGTCTGCATTACACTCGAAAGGCCGGGCTACAGAGTGAAAAGAAGGAGGCTATTGGCAAGGAAAATACCTGCAAGGCATAGAATATCAAAGCACGAGGCTATTGAGTTTATGAGCAATAATTTTAACATAAAAGTAGGAGAGGAATAAAGGAGAATAAGGGCGGGAAGAATAAGCATGACATACAGCGATTACAGAAAAATGTTTAAGCAGCTAAAGGCAAAGCCAGTCAAGATGCAGAAATACATCAAGCACAATACTCCAAAGCCCAGAAAGCATGGCAGAGCAGTAAAAAAATGCAGAAGATGCGGAAGACCGGGGGCTCATATAAGCAAATACGGGCTTGGGCTTTGCAGGACATGTTTCAGGGAGATTGCAGTGAACCTTGGCTTTAAGAAGTATAGTTAAACGATGTAATAAATTTGTCAAAATCACAATAGCTCATTTAGAATAAAATGACAGGAGAAGAAAATAAAAAGATAAAAAGATAAAAAGAATTCAACAACACATTCATTTTACAATTGAACAACCAAAATGATGAACGATCCATTGGCAAATATGATGTCGCTGATAATGAATAACGGGCTAATTGGAAGATCAGAGTGTTTGGTAAAGCCTGTTTCAAAGGTAATGAAGGAGATTTTATCTGTTATGAAGGAAAATGGGTATATCGAAGATTTTAAGGAGGTTGAAGACAGCAGAGGCAATTACATCAAGCTTCGCTTAACTGGAAGCATAAACAAATGCGGCGTTATAAAGCCAAGATACAGCGTTAAGAGCAACAATTATGAAAATTTTGAAAGAAGGCACCTTCCTGCCAAGGATATTGGCATACTGATAGTATCAACACCTGCAGGAATTATGACACATCATAATGCTAAGTCTAAAAAAACAGGCGGGAAGCTTTTAGCCTACTGCTACTGAAGCTGCTGAAAATTTTTTTACATGAAAATTTTTGATATCAAAAATGCCAAGCGATAAAATAATGAAGGAAATAGAATTGCCTGATACTGCCATTGCAGTTTTTGATGGGCAGTATTTATCAGTCAAAGGGCCAAAAGGAGAGGCAAAGAGATATATTAAGGGCAGGAGCGTCTCAATAAGAGTTGACAATAAAAAAATAATTTTTGAATCCGGCAGGAGCACAAAAGAGGATAAAAAAATGATAGGCTCATTGGTGGCGCATGTTAAGAATATGATAAAAGGAAGCGCGCAAGGCCATAATTACATTTTAAAAATATGCTCAGGGCATTTTCCAATGAATGTAAGCATAACAGGGAATAGGCTCACCATCAAAAACTTTCTTGGCGAAAAGGTGCCAAGAGTTTTGCAGATAAAAGATGGCGCTGAAGTAAAGGTAGACGGCGACATCATCCATATAACCAGTATAAGCAAGGAAACTGCCGGGCAAGTCAGCGCCGATATAGAGCAATTAACAAGAAGGCCTGGATATGACACAAGAATTTTTCAGGATGGAATTTATATCATTAATAAAGATGGAAAAGAGCTAAAATAAGTTTAATGGATAATGAATCATTCAAAAATCCAATAACGAAAAAATAATATAAACTAAAAACCAATAAAAAATATTTTAAAATGGTAATGCGAACAATCGAAATAAAGGAAATATCTTTTGAGGTGGAAAAAGAAAGGCAGAAAGAAGCAGTCGAAAAGATAAAAGAGTTTTATCCCGATTTAAAAGTTGCTGTGGAAGGCAAAAATGTTTCAGTAAGCGGAGATTTACATAACTATAAGAGAAGGGATATGATTGTATATATTCTTAGTGGAGGCAAACATGGGAAGAATATACAAACCAGTTGAAGTATTATATAATGGAAACAGCAAAATTACTGTTGGTTTAATTGATACAGGCGCTGACGAAACAGTAATTAGTGAAAGATTAGCTAAAAAACTGAATGCTGGGCTATATGGCACTTACAAAGCATTTTGTGCATCCCGCTTTGTATTAAAAGGCAGATATGCAGATATAACTATAAAAGAGTTGGATACTGGTAAAAGTATAAAAATAAAGGTTGGAGTTTCAGACATTCCATTTGATACAGATGATATCAATGAGGAAGGATTAGATTTAATACTTGGAGTAGATTTCACTCAAGAAACAGGATTAAAATTGAGTTGATTGAGATAAAAGTAAAAAGAAAAATGACAGACCTCAAACCATTGCTGGAATTAAGAGAAAAAATCAAATCCAAAAAACCTAATTTCATCAGGCAGGACTATCAAAGAAGAAAAAGGCTTGGAAGAAAATTAAAGTGGAGAAAGCCTAAGGGCATCCATTCAAAAATAAGGCACAGCTTTAAGGGAAGGAGGAAGATGCCATCTCCCGGCTATAAGTCCCCAAAAGCAGTTAGAGGCATGCATTCATCGGGATTGAAAATTGTAAATGTGTCCGCAATTAATCAGCTTGCTAAAATAAGAAAGGAAAATGAAGGTATTATAATATCAAAGCAAGTAGGCATTAAAAAAAAGCTTGAGATTTTAAAAAAGGCAAAAGAGCTTGGCATTAGTGTCTTAAACATAAGAGCTGATGAGGAAATAAAAAAGATTGAAGAGCTTATCAATTCAAATAAGAAGCAAATTAATGAGGCAAAAAAAGACAAGCCAGAGAAAGCCAATGCAAAGGCAAAAGAGCCAAGAGAAGAAAAGCAGAAGGAGAAACTGCCTGAAAAGGTTGCAGAAGAAGAAAAGGTGACAGAAGAAGGGAAGAAAGAGGCAGAGAAGAAAGAAAAAGATGAGATACTAACAAAAAGAATGTGAGTCAAAATGCTTAATGTCCAAAAAAGATTAGCATCGCAAATATTGAAATGCGGCAGGAACAGGGTTAAGTTTGAGCCCGACAGCATAGATGATATAAAGGAGGCAATAACAAAAGCCGATGTCCGCTTTTTAATAAATAGCGGGGCCATTTCAAAAAAGAGATTGCTGAATACTTCAAACTTTTCGGCTGCCGGGAGAAAAAAACAAAAGAGCAAAGGCAGGCAGAAAGGCCATGGCTCCAGAAAAGGGAAAAAGACAGCAAGGACAAACCCAAAAATGGAGTGGATGAATAAAATAAGAAAGCAAAGAGGGTTTATTAAATCATTGAGGGACAGGGGCATGATCGCAAGCGCCATCTATCACGAACTTTATATGAAAAGCAAAGGCGGCTTTTTTAGGAGCGTCCGGCACTTAAAGCTATATGCAAAAGAAAAAAGCTTAATGAAAAATGAATAAAGGCAAAATTTTTACAGCGTCTCTTAGAAGGAGAAGGGAAGGGAGAACAAATTATAAAAAAAGGCTAAAGGTTCTGCTTTCAGGCAAATTTAGGCTCGTAGTCAGAAAATCCCTGGGCAATTTTCAGGCTTCTATTACAACATACAGTCCGAAAGGAGACAAAGTGCTTTTCACGGTTGACTCAAGGGCATTGCTCAAATTGGGCTGGAAGGGCGACAGAGGCAACCTGCCAAGCGCTTATTTAGTGGGGTTTCTCGCAGGCAAAAAAGCGATAGAAAATGGAGTTGATAGCGCAATATTGGATTTGGGGCTTAATAACCCTGCAAAAGGCTCAAGGCTGTATGGTATGCTTGCAGGCGCTATAGATGCCGGACTAAGAGTGCCATTTAATCCAAATGTCCTTCCAAATAAAGAAAGGCTATCAGGAGAGCATATTGCAAAATATGCGCAATTGTTAAAAGATGATCAGGCAAAATATAAAAAACAGTTTTCCAATTACATAAAAATCGGAGTGAATCCGGAAGATATAGTAAAACACTTTAATGATATCAGGAGTAAGATAAATGGCTAAGAAAAAAATTGAGCAGAAAGCTGCAGAGCAGGCAGAGCCCGCAGAGTCCCCAAAGATAGAAGAGCTTCAGGAAGAAGAAGCATTAATTGAAAAGCCAAAAGAGGGATTGGCAGTCGAGCTTGGAGAAGTGAAAGAGCTTGAGGAAGAGGTAGTGGAAGAAATAAAAAAGAAAGGCGCTTTTGAAAAAGAGGCATGGAAGCCAAAAACATCTTTGGGAATGAAAGTAAAAAATGGGGAGCTCAACAGCATTGACTACATATTGGACAGAAGGATAAAGATACTTGAGCCCGAGATAGTTGAAACCCTGCTGCCAAACCTCACAACTGACCTGCTGATGATAGGCCAGGCAAAGGGAAAATTTGGCGGAGGCCAAAAAAGGGTTTTTAAGCAGACCCAAAAGAAAACCCAGGAAGGCAACAAGCCAAAATTTGCCACCTTTGCAGTTGTTGGCAGTGAAGATGGATATGTGGGCGTAGGATATGGAAAATCAAAAGAGACTGTGCCTGCAAGGGAAAAGGCAATGAGGCATGCAAAGCTAAATGTCATAAAAATAAGGAGGGGCTGCGGCAACTGGAGATGCGGCTGCGGAACAGCGCATACGGTGCCTTTTAAAGTCAAAGGAAAGGCAGGCTCTGTAGAGCTCACATTGATACCTGCTCCAAAGGGCACGGGCCTTATAGTGGAGAAAGAATGCCAAAAGATACTCAAATTGGCAGGGATAAAGGATGTTTGGTCAAGAACAGAAGGGCAGACAAGAAGCAAGCTGAATGTTTTGTATGCCTGTTTTGATGCATTGGGAAAATTGATGGAGTTTAAGATGGAGCCAAAAAAAGCAGAAGCACTGCATATTGTAGAAGGCTCGTCAAAGGCTATAGTATAAAATAAAATGCAACAGAACAAAACCGAAGCAAACTTAAAAAAACTAGCGGCAATAAGAGTAAGGGGGATTATAGGCGTAAATTCAGAAATAGAAGACACTATGAAGATGATGAGGCTTTACAAAAAAAATTATTGCTGTGTGCTGCCGAATAATCCAATTTATGCTGGAATGCTAAAGAAGGCAAAAGATTACATAACCTGGGGCGAAATTGATGAGCAAACCTTTAAATTGCTTGTTGATAGAAGAGGGGAAGAATTTAAGGGCAGAGAAGCTGATTCAAAGAAAAAAATAAGCTACAATGACTTTTTTGCATTTGATGGCAAAAAGCTCAAAAAATATTTTAGATTAAATCCGCCAAGAAAAGGGTTTGAGAGAAAAGGGATTAAGCACGCTTTTAAGGAAGGCGGGGCTTTGGGTTATCGTGGAGAAAAGATAAATGAGCTGATAAGGAGGATGGTGTGAATACTTACACAAAATGGACGATGAAGATTTAATGAAGACATTTATTAAAATACATTGACGGTTAAACATTAAAAAATTTCACACGAAGTTTGAATTTTTTTGTTTGTCAAAAATGGTATTCCGAACTATTGAAATAAAAGAAATCTCTTTTGAAGTAGAAAAAGAGAGACAGAGTGAAGTAGTTGAGAAAATAAAACATCTTTATCCTGATTTAAGTGTTGAGGTTAAAGGCAGTAATGTTTCAGTAAGCGGGGATTTGCATAATTACAAAAGAAGGGATAACCTCATTTATATATTAACTGGAGGTAAGCATGGGGAGAATATACAAAATAGTTGATGTAGCGTTAGATGTTATACTTGGAATAGATTTCATCCAAAAGACAGATTTAAAATTACAATAAATAAAAATGACCATCAACAAACGCAAGAAAAACGATAGGCAGAGAGGAAGCAAGACCCATGGCTGGGGCGCGAAGAAGAAGCACAGAGGCAAGGGGCATCAAGGAGGGGCAGGCATGGCTGGCTCTGGGAAGAGAGCAGATTCAAAAAAGCCAAGCTTGTGGAAGGAAAGATATTTTGGAAAATTTGGGTTTGTAAGCAAAACACCAAAAGTTGAGATTCATGCCATCAACATAGGATATATTGAGCAGCACATTGACAAATTTCTTTCAGATAAATTGATTACTAAGCAAGAGGGCTTTTACCTTGTAGAATTAGAAAAGCTTGGATTCAATAAACTGCTTGGTGATGGGAAGGCTGTTACGAAATTCAGGATTAAAGTCCCGTATGCTTCAGAGAAATCTATTGAGAAAATAAAAACAGCAGGCGGAGAGGTAATTGGATTGGTAGAAAGTAAGAAAGAGTAATTATCAGTTAATTCATCAGAAAAATATAAATACTTACAATCCAATTCACTCCAAATAATGGCTAATGCGCTGCTCGTAACATTAATTGCCCTTGTTCTTGCATATTTGCTTTCAGAGGTTTTTAGGCATTTCAAGCTTCCAAGGGTTATTGGGCAAATATTAGCCGGCATTATTCTAGGGCTGCCTTTAATAAAAGGGCTATTCTTTACAGATGAAATTTCTTCAGTATTCTCGTTTATCACGAACATAGGAATAATGCTGCTGTTCTTTTTTGTGGGACTGGAAATAAGCATTGTCCAATTCAAAAAGAATTTCAAGGAAACTTCTTTAATAGCAGTTTTCAACACTTTACTGCCTTTGTCTGCTGGTTTTCTTGTCAGCAGATTCTTGTTCAATTTTAATAATATCACTTCTTTAATAATTGGAATATCATTGTCTGTAAGCTCGCAGGCAATATCTTTGGATATTCTTGAAGAGCTAAAGCTCTTGAAAAGCAAAATTGGGAACTTAATACTTATGTCCGGCGCAGTAGACGATGTATTTGAGCTATTGCTTATCAGCTCTATTCTGGTGGTATTCCATTCGACAAGGCTTGGGCAGATAAGCTTTCAAAAATTAGCGATTAATATTTTGGGCTTTGTGCTGGTAGTCATACTTATCAGGATGCTATTGATACCCTTCACTTTAAGGGCATTTGAAAAGGAAAAGTCTCAGGCAAGCCTTTTCATGGGGGCATTGATTATAGTGCTTTTCATGGCGTATGTTTCAGAGCTTTTCGGCGTTGGCTCTTTGATAGGGGCATTAATTGCCGGCATTCTAGTCAGGCAAACGCTTATAAGCGGAGAAGACAGGAAACCATGGAGAAAGAATGAGCTGTCTCACTCCATCCACATAATATCTTTTGGCTTTTTGATTCCTATATTTTTTGTTAATGTAGGGCTAAGCGTAGATATATCTACACTTTCTTCAAACCTTGTTTTAGTTTTTGTACTCCTTCTTGTGGATATTTTTGGGACATTAATAGGCACTGTGATAGGCGTTTTGCTTAGCAAAGGCACAATGGCAGAAGGATTAGCCGTTGGATGGGGCGTCATACCCAAAGGAGATACAGAAATTGTAATAGCGACTTTAGCGCTTAGCGGCGGCTTAATAAATATTGACATATTTACTGCAATAATTGCAGTGGCATTGCTCAGCACATTCATAGCTCCAATCGTATTTAAATTAATGATTAGGCAGCATGCGGAATTAGCAAATAAGTAAATCAATAACTTTAAAAATCACCATATAACTCGCTATGTTCTACCTTGATAAAATGTCACTTTGGAAAACTCTGATCTCAAATCTTCCGGAAGTTGAAGGCCCAACTCAAAAGGCGCTGTCTTTTCGGGAGAAGCTAAAATGGACAAGCATTGTTTTAGTGATATTCTTTGTTTTAGGGCTAATGCCTTTATTTGGCCTGGGCATAAATGAATTGCAGAGATTTGAGACATTATCAATAATACTTGGAGCAGAATTCGGCTCTATAATATCCCTTGGGATAGGGCCAATAGTCACAGCGTCAATAATCCTGCAGCTGCTTAACGGCTCAGGCATCTGGAAATTTGATTTGACAACACCTGAAGGTAAAAAGACTTTCCAGGGGACGCAAAAATTCCTGGCATTATTTTTTATTATTTTTGAAAGCGCAATATACGTGTTTTTGGGCGGATTGGCTCCGGCAGAGCAATTTAAAGGCACTGGATTTTATTTTCAATTGCAGCTCATTCTTATTTTCCAGCTATTTTTGGGCGGCTTGCTGATACTGTTTTTAGATGAGGTCGTAAGCAAATGGGGCTTTGGCTCCGGAATAAGCTTGTTTATTGCAGCAGGCGTCAGCAAAAGCATTTTCCTGCAGGCGTTTAACTGGATTGTCCCGCAAGGCTCAATTTATCCGCCAGGGGCTATTCCGGCATTTTTCGTAAGCTTAGTCAACGGAGATGTAACCACTGCCTTGGTAATGATATCGGCTGTATTAGCTACTGTTCTTGTTTTTGTGATAGCCGTATATGCGCAAGCTATGAAAGTTGAAATTCCATTGTCTTTTGGAATGGTAAGGGGTCATGGAATAAGATGGCCGTTATCTTTTATCTATACTTCAAACATACCTGTAATCTTAGTTGCTGCCCTGATAGCAAACTTCCAGCTGTGGGGCGGGCTTTTGCAAAAAATAGGTTACCCTGTTCTAGGGACTTTCAGCTCTGCTACCGGGCAGCCTATATCGGGATTTGTTTATTGGCTGCAGGGACCTGATATTGTTAGGAGCGTCATACAGCAGCATACACTTTTCATTGGAATTTCGCCCTATTTACAAGCTCTTGTTTATATGCTATTTTTTATTTTGGGCAGTGTTCTGTTCAGCTTTTTTTGGGTGCAGACAGCCGGTATGGATGCAAAATCCCAGGCAAAGCAGATGATCTCAAGCGGATTGCAGATACCTGGCTTTAGAAAAGACGAGAGAGTGCTTGAAAGATTATTAAACAGGTATATATGGCCATTGACAATCATGGGGGGCATTACAGTTGGCTTTTTGGCAGCATTTGCAGACTTGACAGGGACTTTGGGCAGCGGCACAGGAATTTTGCTGACTGTTATGATAATCTATAAGCTATACGAAGATATAGCAAGGCAGCACATGATGGACATGAATCCAATGCTAAGAAAATTCATGGGAGGATAAATGTTTTATAGAGTTCAATCGTTCAGTGGCATTTTAAATGCCACATTGCATACTTTTGGTCAAGCTTTTTGTAAAAGGTTGTTGGACATGAATCCAATGCTAAGAAAATTCATGGGAGGATAAATGTTTTATAGAGTTCAATCTTGCTTGTCAAAAAAGGTTGTGTTAATTGGGGCTCGAAGAGCCTCATTTTTTGATAAAACTTTTTCGTAAAAAGTTTTTGTCCGTCAACTCGACAAGGGGTTGTTTTGGTCAAGCTTTTTGCTCAAAGCAAAAAGGTTGATGGATATGAATCCAATGCTAAGAAAATTCATGGGAGGATAGGGAGGATAAATGGCATATTATGGCTTCTTAAACATTGTATTTGCCCCTTTGCTTAGATTTCCCCCTGTTTTGGCAATAGCAGTCTTATCTTTTATTTTTTCTATTATTAATATGGCAATAACAAAATACTTTACAGATCAAAGTTCCCTAAAGCGCATAAAAGAGCAAACCGAAGAGTACAAAAAGAAAATCAAGGAGTTGAGGAAAGATCCATCTAAAGCTGCTGAAATGCAAAAAAATGTTATGGATATGAACAAGCTTGCATTAGAGCAGATGAGGCATACATTTAAGCCCCTGATGTTAACATCTATTCCAATAATACTGCTCTTAATACCGTGGATGAATTCTGTTTTTGCCTATGAAAATATAAGCCCGCAGGAGGAATTTACATTAGAAGCCTTATTTGCCAAAGGAGCAAGCGGCAATGCCAGCATTAAAGTTAACGAAGGAATGGATGTATTGGGGGAAGAGATTAAGCAAATAGAAAATGGCAAAGCCGTATGGAAATTAAAAGGCAGGGAAGGAGAGCATCTTATTGAAGTTTATTATAGCAATGATTATAATAATGAAAAGCAGCAAAAAGAAATCTTAATAACAGAGGAAAATAAGTATGTCAATCCCGTTAAAAAAACAGGCGGCAAAATAAGCTCTATAACTGCAGGAAACAAAAAACTGGTGGTATTCCCAATAGGGTATAAAGACTGGTTTGGGTGGCTTGGGACTTATTTTATATTCTCGATAATATTCTCAATCGCCCTAAAAAAAATAATGAAAGTTTACTAAGCGCATGCTCCGACTTTTTCTGCTTTTATGGTGTCTTTAACGCATAGCTCTGTTGATTCATCTGCCCTGATCTTTGGCGTAAACTGTATTTGCCTTATATTTCCAAATGTTATAAAATCATAATTGACTTCTTTATCTTTTTTGCTGAACAGTGAGCCCTTTTCTATCAGAATATCGTCCAGCTCAAGAAGCTTTGTCCCTTTCTCTCCAACAATCCAGATAGACAGCCCGCTGATATCTGCCCTGCCCGTATTATCAATTATGAAGTTGATATAGCCGTTTGCCCCAAAGCCGCCAAAGCAAACATCACCGCCATTTATATTTCTGATCTTAAGCTCCACATTCCTGCATTTGTCATTAGGGCTGCCTGCTCCTATGTTTAGCCCCCAATTCATTACCACTGAGCCTAGCGCTACTGCAAATGCTATCAAAAGTATTGTAGCTATTAATGGCGATACCCCTTTTTTTGATATAAAAATACTCATCATATTTTGTTCTGTTGCATTTTATTTTATACTTATGCTAATTATCTGTGAAATATTTTTATATTTAATCTTTATATTTAAAGGTTATTAATTTTTAATAGAGCATCCATCTCCTGCTCATTGTAGCACCTGTCTTTTAGCCCGCATTTTCTGCATTTGTTTTCATTGCCGCAAAAATCCGGCAGTTCTTTGCTTTGGAGGAGCATTATTACCTCACCTGTTATCTGCCTGACTTCTTCTCTCAGAAAAGGGTTTATTGCTATCTGCCTTTTTTGTCTGCTTTTTTGCTTAGAATCAATGTAAATTACAAAGCCCTCTTTTATTTTCTTTTTGAACTTTTCTTCCAATAGCAATGAATAGGCTGCTACCTGGATCCTGTGAGACGGCCATACACCATCTCTTGGCATGCTCCCTGTTTTTAGCTCAAAAGGGACATAATCATTCTCGTATACATGAACCTGATCTATGATGCCTTTTAATTTTAGCGCATCTGACTCTACTCTTAATTCAGATAATATCTTTGGCGTTAATTTTTGCCATAGCTCTTCTCCAAAAACATTATTCTCTTCTATGAAACTAAAGACATTGGATGCTCTCGCTGAGGACTCTTCAATAATTAATGGAAAACATCTTTTGTAAGCCTCATTCATAGTTATGCTTACTCCTTCAAGCCTTTTCTTGTTATTAGCTATTGATTTTTCTAAGATGGCTGAATACTTTTGTTTGTATAATTCCTGTATTTTTTCTGCAGTAATGCTTTTTGTTATTGATTTTACAATTTCTTCCTCGCTTTTGTTTATCTTATCATAAATCTCATGCCTTATGCCTCCAATAACCATGCTTTCTTTGGGCGGTTCCTGGAGAAGCAGCACTTTCTCAAGAAATAATTTTCTTGAGCAGTATAGATAAGCCGATAATAAAGAAACTGACAGCATCATTTTTGGCATTATCACTCTTAAATGCTTTATAAAGCTTACGCTGATGCATGTCCAGTGCCAAATGCCACAGGGTTTGTTGCGAGGTTGTTGCGAAAATAATTTAAGCCTCTGGCTCTGACTTATAGAAACTGCCTTCATCCTGGTTATTTCTTGGTTATTATTTGATTTTTATATTTGATTTTTATTTTGCTGTGGCGGCTCTTTTTTCTTTATTAATTTTTTTGACAAAATATAAGCTCCGATAATTAAGGCTGTTGATAATGCTATGCCGAGCGCTATGTATGCGATATTATTAATTGATGCGCTTTTTCCATCTTGAGATGATAAATCAATTGACATGCCTGTTATAACAGCCTGCCCATCACTTTGCAATGCCTCGCTATCGCCGCTATTGGCATTTGCAGTTAGCTTAACCTTACTGCCTTCATCATAGCTTTTATTTTCTTCCATATTAGATAAGCCATCATTTGCATAGGCAGTTGAGGCAGTTAAAGTTATTTCATTTGAGCTTACTGTGCTTATTCCATCCGAGGCAAAGAAAACAATATTTCTTGCGCCTCTAAAGCCTGAGTCTGGCGTTAATGTCGCTATCTTGGCTTTATTGTCAATCTTTATTGCAATTCCATCAGCATTTGAGGCATTGAACTTTATCTCATCCCCATCTAAGTCCATAAATGCGCTAAGCAGGCTTATTGTTGCGCTTTTCCCTATATGCAATGTCTTGTTTTCTAATTCAGAAACCAAAATTGGAGCGGCATTCATGATTTTTAAAGCGCTGGAATTTATAGGGCTTCCATTTACAATGCCGTCATAAGGCGTTGCCTCGCAAATTATGCTGTCATTTTTTGAAAAGTTTCCTGGCTTTAGCTTGTTTTCCATATTTTCCCCGGCAAAAATCAATTGATTGTTCCTGTACCATTTTATCAAGGCCGTAACTGCATCATTGTCAATATCAAATGAGTCGCTCTTGCATGTCAATGTGCTGGCTCTTATGAATTTGCCGTTATCAGAACTTATTGCGGGAGTAAGATGAACTGGCGCAGAATTGGCTATTTGTAAATTCGCGCTATTCAGGAAACTGCTCCAGTTTTTTCCATCAAAAACTTTTACACTGGCAGACCATGTTTGGTTTTTTCTTATGTTAGAAGCGCTTATTATAGTAGCATTTCTTAGCAAAGAGTTCTCAGCTCCATCAACAAACCATAAAATCTCTTTTCCACTCTCAGTGTCACCATCTTCATCAAGATACTCCCAGGAAACGCTTAGCGAGCCATTTGCCCTGTTGAGAAAATCCGCGCTTTTAAGGGCAACATTTTTTAATATTGGAGGGCTATTTAGCTCATTGATTACCTCTGTATTGTTAACAGTGACATTATATATTGTTGAAGATCCGATTTTTCCATAGCTGTCTTTGAACGAGATTGTTATATCATAAGACTTTGGCTTATAAAGGCCCGTGTTCCACAAATATGACCATTTCTGCCCATTGTTTGACATGGAAAAATTTGTGCCATTGATGTCGAGCATTGCCTGCTCAACAGTTGCAGTATCATCTGTTATGCTCACTATCACATTCACAAGATAATTGACATAAGAATTGTTGCTGTTTGGATAATTCCATGCTAAAGCAGTTTGTGTATTATCGTTTTTCCTTCCGGGCGTTTGTATAAGAAGCTTGACTGCTGTAGAACTTCCATCAGGGTACCTTCCAATTGACACATCCTCTCCCGGGTTTTGGTAATCATTTATTGAGTCAATAAGCTGCCCGCCTGAATCGTAAAGAAAAATGCTGTCATCACCATCATTAAGGTTTAAGGATGCAACCTCATTCCCGTATTCTATGATTTTTATGCCACTAGTGCTATAAGTTTGGTTGAAAATTTCATCCTTTCTGGCTAAAACTACAAAAGATTTAGCTTCTAAAACAAAATCCTTTATTGTAAAGTTTTTAGATGCGGCCTCTTCTGAAATGTTAAAGCCCGAGATATTGACCGGGGATTCAGCAGAATTATAAATTTCAATCCATTCATAGTCAGTATTTACGCTGTTGGGAAGGAACTCGTTTATAAAAACAGCGGCATAAGCAAAATTGGGCATAGAGCAGAATAATAGCATTATCAACGCAAATATCGAGTTCTCTTTTTTCATTTAATCAATATAAGCTTGCCTGTCTTTTACCTGCCCTTTTTTATGATTTTAATACACTCTTCAGCAATTGATTCTGCATCTAATCCATATTTTTTATAAAGCTCATCTGGCTTTCCAGACTCCGCATATTTATCCAATAAGCCGATTCTTTTTATGATACAGGGATAATTTTCACTCAAAACTTCTGCAACTGCTCCGCCCAAGCCGCCAATTATATTGTGGTCTTCTGCTGTTATTACGCAGTTTGTCTTCTTTGCCAGCTCAATTATCATCTCATTATCTAAAGGCTTTATTGTGTGAATATTCACAACATAAGCCCGTATTCCTTCGTTTTCCAGAATTTCAGCGGCTTTTAGCGACTCATGAACTAAAATGCCTGTTGCAAAAATTGCAGCGTCTTTTCCTTCTCTTAAAATTTCTCCTTTTCCAATTTCAAACTTATTATCTGAATTATGAATTATTGGAACCGGGTTGCGATGCATTCTCATATAAGAAGGCCCTTTGTATTCAGCTAATGCAAATACCATTTTTTCAGCTTCAACAGAATCAGAAGGCTGCAAGACAGCCATATTTGGCAATGCGCGGTAAGCTGCGATATCCTCAATTGCCTGAGCGCTTTTTCCATCTTCGCCTGTTGCAATGCCTGCATGAGAGCCGGCAATTTTGACATTCAGCTTATTTCTTGAAATAATATTTCTTACAAATTCATAAGCCCTTTCGCTGAACACTGCAAATGTGCTTGCATAAGGAATCTTTCCAGAGAATGCTAAGCCAGCTGCAACCCCTATCATATTCTGCTCTGCAATGCCCATTGAAAAAAATCTTTCTGGAAATTGCTTTGCAAAATACTCGCTTCTTGTGCTGTCGCTTAAGTCTGCGTCAAGGGCAACTACATTTGGATTTATTTTGCCTAATTCCAATAATGCCTTGCCATAGCCGTCGCGGGTTGCGAGTTTTTGCTCCATTTTAATTTCAGTAACTTATTACATTTAACCGCTCAATTTTTTCGAAATGCTTAGGATTTCGAGTAAGTATCTTACAAATCCCGTTTGTAATAAACGACGCAGCTATCACACAATCAAATTGCTCTATTGTTTTTCCTTTTTTTCTTAATTCCCAGTAAATTTTTGACGCCTCCTCGCAACAACCATTAGTTAGATCAGTAGTGTGAATATTTTTAAAAAATTCCTGATAATATCTGCCTTCCATCACATGGCCGGTATTTTCCGGATTTAATCCAAAAAACAACTCTAAATAACTCATTATACTTGCTGCCAAAGGCTCTTTGTTATTTTCAAGAAATTGTTGTATATTCTTGTTTCCTTTGAAAATGTCTATTATAGCGCTTGTGTCTAGACCAATCATTTTAGCCTTTTGCTAAACGAGCCTCTCAAAATTTTCATATTTCTTTCCTTGTCAAGCCAATCTAGCTCCTTCAAGATTCCAAAAAATCTCATTATGTTGTCTTGCTCTTTTTTGAAACTTAGGATTATATCAGAAAAGCTCTTGTCGCTAGTTTTAAAATTTTTCAGGAAATCGTATGCCTCCTTCTTTATTGATATATTAATGCTTGTCATCTATGTACACATAATATGTGCACATATATAAAATTTTCTATTCAATCGGCCACTTGGAAACCCTTTTAATAGATAATAAAAATTTCCGACACGTCGGAAAATAACTGCATGATTTTTGACTTTTTTTGCATTTTGTAATTAAACTATTTTTCTAACCAATTTTCTGCAATTATAGCTTCTTTTTTATAGATTTCAATATTATCGGCATTAAATTCTGGTTTGAAATCAACTTTTAGGTAAGCGAGATCTACAAGTTTCCAACCAACTATTTTCCAATGTTTTGGTGTATGTTCTTTTATAGCAAAACCTATTAATAAGTGCCTTGCATCTTCTTTTATCTTTGTTTTTATTGAAGGTTTATAAAAGAAATTTCTAGGAGAACCTTCTTTGATATTCTCAACCCTAGAAACTTTTATTTCCATATAAGTTATCCTTTCTAGCTTATCTTTAATTTCTAAATCAGGGTAACCTTTCTGCTTTAATCTTATCGCTCCTTTTCCTGCATTTATAAGACAGTCCACAAAAACCTGCTCTAGTGGTTCACTAACATCATTAGGTCTATTACCTATAAGTTCTAATTTTTCGTAATATTTTTTAGATATTTCATCAGCTACTTGTTTTATAGATTCAATTAGCTCTTTATCCTCATTAGCATCTAAATTTATTCTTATAATTTTCTTTCCTGTTGTTGCTTCTACTATCACAGGAAAAGCAACATCTTTAAGCGGTTGTAAAACTTTTCTTGAGAAATCTTTTAAGTTTTCAAGTTCCCATCCTATATCTTTATTTGTCATGCAATCTCAAATCTTCTGAAATATTAATATATTTTCTTTTAGCATTACATTGTATAAACCAAATATTATTTTATCAATATTTTTTATTAATTTGAATCCTATTTTTGTTGCGTAATTTATTGTAAAATCAACTGTTTTAACTCTTTCACCCAAATATGAAGCATCCCCTATCACAATGACGCAAAACTTGCTGAGTTTTAGAACTCTAAACATTTCATCTATACTTTTCATCATATCCTGATTATATAATTCAATTCTTACAGAATTTGAGCCTCTTACTCCAATAAACCCTTCTCTTATTTGCTTTGTGTCAAAGCCCAATGCTTCAAGAGAATGTCTGACACCTTTGGATTGGGGTGTTCGGCCAGCGATTGAACGGCGGCGATTTGCACCTGCTGTGGCTGCTGCGGCCCGAGCAGTTCTTGCAAGGCGCCCCCGACCATGGCAAAGGGGCCGTGCTG
>Ga0209399_10000165_pt1 | contig 40085 bp, 47 predicted proteins | sample OV2TP3_FD_184130 | JGI IMG/M metagenome (GOLD analysis project Ga0209399, IMG submission 184130) | Hot spring microbial communities from Beatty, Nevada to study Microbial Dark Matter (Phase II) - OV2 TP3 (SPAdes) (version 3) | ecosystem: Environmental > Aquatic > Thermal springs > Hot (42-90C) ... | reverse complement strand
CTTCGCGGGTCGGGCGCATCATGCCCGTGTCCCATTCCGGGACCTCTCGTCACGGCCTCGGGCGCGACCGTGAACACCGAGCAGGTTGTCAAGCTGGATACGGCACTTCTGGAAGCCACTCTGCCTCTCCTGAACCTCAGCAGCACCATGACGTCCAACAGCGATCTTGTGAAGCTGGCCCAGAACGCCAAGCTGCTCGGCACGGTTTCGTCGGACGCGCTCGTCAAGCTGAACAACAGCATTCTGAACGTAACCAACGGCTCGCTGTTCAACGTGGCCGGCGGGAGCTACCTGAACGTCACCGGCAGTCTGTTCTCGCTGAACAATAACAGCGTGATCAATATCACCGGTGGCTGGCTGGTCAACATTTCAGGCGGGTCGGTCTTCAGCTTGGCGGGCGGCTCGCTGGGCACGTTCGGCAGCACGGGCACGAACGCCTTGAATATCACCAACAATGCGGCGCTCTGTGGCGGGTGCAGCATCACGACCAGCATCACGAACCTCGTCGGGGTCCCGGTGCTGCTGGCGGGCGGCGCCACGGCGGCGCAAGTCTCGGTGTCGCCCGGCTTCACGGCCTTCGCCGGGCCTGGCGCGGTGAACGTCACTGTGGCCGGTACCTCCGGCGCGGTGCTCGCATTGAACGGCGCCACCAGCAAAGTGAAGCTCGGCCCATAGCCGTCGTCTTCTCCTCCCGGAAAAACGGTGTCAGGACCCGTTTCCCCCAGGCGTAGGGGCACGGCGCGCCGTGCCGCTACGTCGGATAAGGGCCAAGAAGACGGGGACAGTCCCCATGTCGGAAGGGGGACTGTCCCATACAGCCGGCGGGTGAGGGTCAGGACGGTGACGGAGGCGGCGCCGGCCCGGCGCAGGATGGGAAAATGGGGACTGCTTCCATTTTCTTGTCTTGCGGCAGAGTCGTTCGCTTTACAACTCCAAAGCGTGCCTGAGCTTCGCATCGATCTGCTGTAGTAGCGACGCAGACAATTCGCCCAGCTCACCGAGCAGGATTGCGGATTCCACTGTCACGAGCTTGTCTAACTTGATGACCGATTTCGTTTTCAGGCCTGTCCGGGCAAAGTCAGGGTGGGTGTCCTCGATGAGCAGGTCGGTTGCCGATAATGGATGGCCCCGGTGCGAGGTGATGAAAGCGAGCATGACATCCCTTCCGGGGCGGTCTGAACGCGACACCGCGACTGCAGGGCGTACCTTCTGGCCTGAGAGGTCGGTGAAAGGAAATGGCGCCAGCACAACTGTCCCACGCTTCACCGGTAACGCACTTTCAAGTCATTCACGGTGTAGAGATCTTCCTCCTTGGCAAGCCACTCGAACGCGCCCCCTTGCTCCGCCAGTCGCATGATGCCGACCGTCGGCGCTTCATCGGTCTCCATTTGCAGCGTGATCTCGTCACTGCGCCGCGCCAACTCTACGAGGCGTTCGAACTCGTCCCGCGGCAGCACCGCCTTATCACCGATCAACTGAGCATGTAGTGTCGTCATGTGCATTCACCTTTGTATCTATTGTGGACTTTGATTGGGAGAGTGTCAAACGTCAAGGGGACATTTTCATTTCGTCAGAGGGCGCACCGCCGTGCCCCTACGCCGGATAAGGGCCAAGAAGACGGGGACAGTCCCCATGTCGGAAGGGGGACTGTCCCCTACAGCCGGCGGGTGAGGGTCAGGACGGTGACGGAGGCGGCGCCGGCGCGGCGCAGGGCGCGGGCGCAGTCGTTGACGGTCGCGCCCGTGGTCAGGACATCGTCCACGAGCAGAACGCGGCGGTCCTCCAGGCCCTCCGGATCCCGGACGGCGAAGGCGCGCCGCACGTTCCGGGCGCGGTCTTTGCGGTCGAGCTCCGTCTGGGGCCTGGTTTGCCGGATCCTCTCCAGATGATCGAATGACAGAAGCAGGCCAAGGCGCTGGGCGACCCGATCGGCCAGGAGCAGCGATTGGTTGAACTCGCGAGCCCTCAATCGGGAAGGATGGAGGGGAACCGGCATGACGAGGTCAGCGGGCGGGAGCCGGTCTGTCCAGACGAGCATGAGGTCCGCCAGGGGCGTCGCCAGGGCGTCCTTTCGCCGGTATTTGAAGAGATGGATCGCCTGCTCCAGCACTCCATCGTAGCGGTAGGGCGAGAGCGCGCGATCGAACCGCGGCGGTTTCTCACGGCATGCGCGGCAGGTGTGCCCCGGGCTATACGCCAGCGCGAGCGGCGAGTCAAACGGCTGCCCGCACCGGGGACAGAGCGGCCCGTCGAGGGGCGTGATCGACGTCCAACAGGGTCGGCAGAAGAACGGCAGTTTTCGCTCGGCGGCCGGCCGCCCGCAGGCGGCACAGTCCACGGGAAAGACCCAGTGCAGAATGGTGTCCAGGATGTCCGGCATCGTGCGCCCCTCATACTGTTGGACACCGCAGCCGGGTGCAGGTCACATTGTCGGGCGTCGGGGCTTTGTGTTATAGGTGGTCAGGGAATGTACGGGAGGAGCGTGGTCCGGCTGGAAGGAGTCTCCAGGGTCTATCAGCGAGGCGCCTCGATCATTCAGGCCGTGCAGGGGGTGTCGCTGGAGGTCGCCAAGGGAGAGTTCCTTGCCATCATAGGGCCGAGCGGCAGCGGCAAGAGCACGCTGCTCAACCTCATCGGCGGACTGGATCGGCCGACGGAAGGCGACATTGTCATCGAGGGACGCTCGACGCGAGGGTTCACCGAGGCCGAATGGACGGCGCTGCGGCGCGAGCGGATCGGCGTCGTCTTCCAATTCTTCAACCTACTGCCGGGGCTGACCGCGCATGAGAACGTCGCGCTGCCGCTCCTGTTGCGGGGCGACGCCGATCCCGGGAAGCGCGTGGAGGACTGTCTCGCGGCCGTGGGCTTGGCGCACCGCGGGGAGCATCGCCCGTCGGAGCTGTCGGGAGGCGAGCAGCAGCGCGTGGCGGTGGCGCGGGCGCTGGCGCACCGGCCCGCGCTCCTGCTGGCGGACGAACCGACCGGAAACCTGGACTCAAAAGTGGGGCGCGAGATCGTGCGGTTGATCAAGACGCTGGCGCGGCAGGGCGGGCAGACCGTGGTGCTGGCCACGCACAGCCGGGATGCGGCGGCGGAAGCGGATCGGGTGTTGAGCATGCGCGACGGCTCCGTGGAGGAGGAGGGATTGCCGTCATGAGACCGTATGCCGGCCTCGCGTGCGGCGCGGTGGTGATGGCGGCCGGGCTGGCCTTCGCGGCGCCGGCCTCGGAGCAGGCTCCGCCGAAGCATCCGCTGGCGCAGGAGCATCCGATCGTGGTCGACGCGACGGGGATCCATCCGTCCATGCCGTGGAGCGTTCCGGGAGTCACGGAGCCTGTCCAGTCGGTGCGGGGCCGGAAGATGACCGATAAGGTTGTGCCCCTGAGCCTGAGGCCCGGCCGCTATACCTTCATGACGACGATCTTTTCGTTCGAGTTTACGGTGAGCCTGGACGGGAAGCTGGATTATATGAAGACGATCGATCAGTGCGTCGGGGGGCGCGGCACGGCGACGCTCCTGGTCAAATGCCGGAAGATGCAGCCGATTGAGCAGTGACCATCCATGACGGAGCCTGACCTCTCCTGCACCATCGCCGGCGTCCGATTTCCCCTGTGCATCATGAACGCCTCGGGCGCGCGGTGCGTGACGCGCGAGGAGCTCGAAGCGCTGGGACGTTCCGGCGCGGGGGCCATCGTGACCAAGTCCATGACCCTCGAGTTCCGAAAGGGTAATCCGGAGCCGCGGTATTACCCCTTCAGCGGCGGCTCCATCAACTCCATGGGGCTGCCGAACCTCGGCTACCACGCCTACGCCGAGCTGATCCCCGCGCTCAAGGCCTTCAAGAAGCCGGTGATCGCGAGCGTCGCGGGCCTGTGCGAGGACGACTTCCCGGAGATCGCCGGGACCATCAGCAAGGCCGGCCCCGATCTCATCGAAGTCAATCTCTCCTGCCCCAACATTCCCGGCAAGCCCCAGATCGGTTACGACTTCGAGGCCTCCGAGCGGCTCATCCGCAGGGTCCGGGCCGTCGTAGACCGGCCCATGGGCGTCAAGCTGCCGCCCTATTTCGATCCGGCCCATCACGCCGCCATGGCCGAGGTGCTGAAGCGGGCGCCGGTGGACTTCCTGTCGCTGATCAACTCCGTCGGCAATGCGCTCGTGATTGATCCCGAGCGCGAAGCGGTCGTGATCAAGCCCAAGGGAGGATTCGGCGGCCTGGGTGGGTCGGTGATCAAGGCGGTTGCGCTCGCCAACGTCCGGGCGTTCTGGAAGGCCTTTGACGGCCGCATCCCGATCATCGGCGTGGGCGGCGTCACGTCGGGCACGGACGTGTTCGAGCATCTGCTGGCCGGGGCCTCGGCCGTCCAGGTCGGGACGATTCTTGTGGAGGAGGGGCCCGGCGTCTTCGATCGGCTGGCCGCCGAGCTTCGCGACGTGCTGAAGAAGAAGCCCTATCCGTCCGCAACCGCCGTCGTGGGTCGTCTCAAAGAGCTGTGACCGTCTTTCGTCTCCTCGTGTGGCGTCATGTGATCGGGGAAGTTCCCCGCACGGCCCTTACGGTCGGCGGGGTGGCGCTGGGCGTCGCCGTCTACGTGGCGGTCGCGACGGCGAACGTCGAGATCCTGCGCTCGTTCGAGCAAGCCATTCTCGGCGTGGCCGGCCGCACGACGCTGCAAGTCTCCAGCGGGACGGGCGTCGCCGGTGGGTTCGACGAAACGATCATCGAGCCGGTCTCCCATGCCGATGGCGTCATCCTTGCCACGCCGGTGCTGGAAATCCCGGCGACCATTAGAGGGGGAGGGGGAAGTGGGCCGATTGTGATGCCGATTCTGGGCGTGGACCTTCTTGCCGAGTCGGACGTGCGCGACTATCGCGTGACGGACGGGAGCGCGAAAGATCCGGATGTAGCGGGAGGGGACTGGGAGCGCTACCTCGATCCCGACGCGGTCTTCCTGGGACGCCGGCTGGCCGAGCGCTACGGCCTCTCCGTGGGCATGCCGCTGGACGTGAGCGCGGGTGGACTCGCGCGGCGGCTGGTCATCCGCGGCTTGCTGGAAGGCCGGGGGCCGGGCAAGTCCACGCTGGAAGAACTTGCCGTCATGGACATCGCGGCGGCGCAGCTCACCTTCGATCGCCTGGGCCGCCTCGATCAGATCGATCTGGTGACAGACCCCACACGCTCCATGGACGAGGTGAGCCGCGTGATGCAGGCGCTTCTCCCGCCGGGGCTGACCGTCACGCGGCCCGACCAGCGGAACGCGCAGATCGAGCGGATGACCCGCGCGTTCCGGCTGAACGTGAGCCTGCTCAGCGTGGTGGCGCTGCTGGTGGGGCTGTTCCTCGTCTACAACACCGTGTCCTTCGCGGTGCTCAGGCGGCGGAGGGAAGTCGGGATCCTGCGCTCGCTCGGTCTCTCGTCCGGCGGCATCGCCCAGCTCTTTCTCGCCGAGGTCGTGCTGATCGGGATCGTCGGCGCCGTGGCGGGCATCGGGTTCGGTCTGGCGCTCTCGAACGGCGCGCTGCAGACCCTCGCGCGGACGGTGAGCAATCTCTACGGCGAGGTCACGGCGCTCCCACGGGTGGCGTGGGCGCACCCTGCTGTCCTCATTCAGGGCCTGCTGATCGGGGTCGGCGTGGCGGTGGCGGGATCGCTGGGCCCGATCCGCGAGGCCCTCTCGGTCGAGCCGACGCAGGCGCTCGCTCCGAAAGGCTATGAGGCGGCCGGCGCCGTCCGCGTCATGCCCACGCTTGCGGGCGCGGCGCTTATCTTCGCATTGGCCGGCTTGGCGGCCTTGCCCGGGCCGGTGCAGGGGGTCCCGCTCTTCGGCTATCTGTCGGCCTTTCTCGTTGTGCTCGGCTTCGCCTGGTTGAGTCCCGTGCTGATTCACGTCGTCGGGCCCTGTCTTCGCATGATGTTGCCTCTGCGGGCCGGCTGCCTCGCGCGTCTGGCGGCGGATGAACTTGAGCGCGCGCCCGTTCGGAACGCCGTCGCCGTCTCGGCGCTGATGGTCGGGCTGGCCCTGATGATCGGCGTCAGCGCGATGATCCACAGCTTTCGCCTGACGGTGGACCTCTGGCTGGAGCAGACGGTCAAGGCGGACCTGATTGTGGCGCCGCCCGCCTGGCTGGGCTCAGGGCCTGAGGGCGCCCTGCCGGAGTCCATTCGGGGGCGGTTGGCAGCGATCTCCGGCGTCACGGCGGTGGACAGCTATCGCGACGTCCGCATGGAGTTCCGCAACGCGCCAGTCGTGGTGGTCGCGCGGGATCTGCTCCTGCACGCGAAGCACAGCCGGTATCTCTTCATGGAAGGCGACTCCCCGGCGGTCCTGGCCGAGACGGTGCGGAACGATGCGATCATCGTCTCAGAGACCTTCGCCCGGCAGTTCAAGCTGGGACGGGGCGACCGCATAGCGCTGCCGAGCCCGCAGGGGCCGGCGGAGTTTCTTATCGCCGGGGTGTTCTACGACTACTCGACCGACGGCGGCAAGGTCGTTCTGGACCGGTCCCTCTACGCGCGGCTGTGGGGCGATCGGAGCGCGACGGTGTTCCCGTTGTACCTGGCGCCCGGCGCCGATCCGGAGAAGATCCGCCGGATGGTGCCGGAGCGGCTGCAGGGCGATCCGCCGGTCATGATCCTGACGAACGGCGAGCTGAAGCGCGAGGTGCTCCGCATTTTCGATCAGACCTTCGCGATCACCTACGCGCTGGAGGTCATCGCGGTCGCCGTCGCCCTGCTGGGGATCGCCAACACGCTCCTGTCCGGCATCCTTGAGCGGCAGCGCGAGCTGGCGGTGCTGCGCGCCATCGGCGGCACGCCGGCGCAGATCGGCCGCCTGGTCCTGTGGGAGTCAGGCTTGCTGGGGCTCGCCGGGACCGCCCTCGGATCGGGAGCGGGCTTGGCGCTCTCCGTCCTTCTGATCGAAGTGATCAACAAGCAGTCGTTCGGCTGGACCATCCTGTTCCATCCCGCGCCGTGGGTGTGGCTGGAGGCGGCGGGGCTGGCGCTGCTCACCACGCTGCTCGCGGGATACTGGCCGGCCCGGCGGGCGGCGCGCCTGCCGGTGGCGGAGGGCCTGCAGTATGAGTAGGGGCTCGGCGCTGGCGGGCTGGGCATTGATCCTCGCGGTCGCCGCGGCGGCACCCGCGTGCGCGGCATCCCCGAAGGGTACATTGGAGGATCCCTTGTTGGAGGCGCTCCTTCTGATCGACGAGAAATACGTCGTGAAGCCGCAGATCGCGCAGTATCGCGGGATGGCCGGGCAGGGCCTGTTACGGATCGCGAACGCGATCGGGCGATCCAAGGCCGGACTGGAGGATGATCCGGAGGCGTGGACCCTCCAATGTGTGAAGCGTCCCGTCAAGAAATCCTTCACCAAAGACACGATGATGTCGGTGGATACGGTGTACGCGGCGCTTCAGGAGGCCATGTCCCTCGGGAAGATCTGCGCGGAGGGCGCGCCGGTGCCCGCCGATCTGGTGTATCAGGCCATCAAGGGCGTGGGCTCGGTGCTCGACTCGCAGAGCTATCTGATCGAGCCCCGCAAGTACGAGGACATCAAGGCCGAGTCGCAGGAGGCTGTGACGGGCGAGGTCGGGCTCGAACTGGAAGATCGCAGGGGGGTGCTGGTCGTCTCGGACGTAAAGCTGGGGATGCCGGCCGACGGCGCAGGGATCAGGCTGGGTGACCGGCTGGTGCGGATCGACGACGCGCCCGCCACCGGGATGTCCGTGGCGCGGGCGGAGGAACTGCTGCGCGGGCCGATCGGAACGACCGTCGTCCTCGCCGTCGAGCGGGACGGAGCAAGCGCGCCGCTGACGCTGACCGTGGCCAGGCAGGCGAGCCGCTTTCAGAGCGTGAAGTTCAAGCTCGTGAGCGGGTCCGTGGGGTACGTCCGCGTCGTGCTGTTCCACGGGCAGACCACGCAGGATCTCGCGGCCGCCTTCGAGCGACTGCAGGCCCTGAACATGAAGGTCATGATCCTGGACCTTCGGGACAACGCGGGGGGCCTGCTGAGCTCGGCGATCGGCGTGGCCGAGCGCTTCATCAAGCGCGACGCGCTGATCGTGGTCGTGAACGGGCGCGGGGACCGGCGCGACGAGCATCGGTCCCAGGCGGCCGCGCCGCCGTTCACCGCGCCCCTCGTCGTCTTGATCAATCAGCGGACGGCGAGCAGCGCAGAGATCGTGGCGGCCGCGCTGCGGGATTGGAACCGCGCCATTCTGGTGGGGATGAAGTCTCACGGAAAAGGGTCGGTCCAGTCGATCTACCCGCTGCCGGGCAAATACGCGCTCAGGCTGACGACCGCCTACTACGTGACGCCGCTGGGCCAGCGGATCGAGAACGAAGGGGTCGAGCCGGACGTCGTGGTCGAGGCCCAGGACCAGCAAATGAAAACCGCGATCGACCTCCTCTTCAAGCACGCCCCGTCGCTGCAAAAATAATTTCACGGGTCCTGCCAAGAGGGGCCTGTCGCGGGGCCGCCACCCGCCGAATAAATCCAAGTAACTTTTCCAAGAGCCGCCGTGTCTCACTTTCAGGCGCAATTTGCGACCTCAAACTAAAGGAGAAAGCGGCGATGAACGATCTGATACCGAGCGAGCGCATTGAAACCAACACTCTTCTCCTGCGCGGCCAGAAAGTGATGTTGAGCACGGACCTTGCTGAGCTTTACGAGGTTGCGCCCAAGGTTCTTGTCCAGGCCGTTAAAAGGAACAGCACAAGGTTCCCTGGCGATTTTATGTTTCAATTGGATTTACAAGAGGTTAGAAACTTGAAGTCACAATTTGTGACTTCAAGTTGGGGTGGCCGTCGCCGTGCTGCGCCCTACGCGTTTACCGAACAGGGCGTAGCGATGTTGTCGAGTGTTTTAAACAGCGAGCGCGCGGTGCAGGTGAACATCGAGATCATGCGGGCGTTCGTGAAACTGCGTGAGATGTTGGCCTCCCACAAGGATCTCGCGCTCAAACTGGCGGAGATGGAGAAAAAGTACGACTCGCAATTTAAAGTGGTGTTCGACGCCATTCGCGAGTTGATGACTCCCATAGAGCCCCCGCCCAAGCCCCGCCGCATCGGCTTCCGCACGTAACGGCCCCTCAGGGCGCGACAGGGGAGCCGACGGTGTCGACTTCGAAGCCGAGGTCCTCGATCATCTTCCAGGCCTCGGCGGCGGGCATGCCCGGCGTCGTGAGGTAGCCTCCGACGAAGAGCGAGTCGGCGGGATAGAGCGCCAGCGCCTGGAGCGAGCGCAGGTTGAACTCACGCCCCCCCGCGACGCGCAGCTCCGTGCGCGGGTGCAGGAATCGGAACAGGCAGAGTATTTTTAAACAGCGCTGCGGCGTGAGGTTCTTCCGATCCTGCATCGGCGTGCCCTCCACCGGATGCAGGAAGTTCATCGGGATCGAATCCGGTCGCACCTCGCGCAGCGCAAACGCCAGGTCGATCAAGTCCTCGTCCGTCTCGCCCATGCCGGCGATCCCGCCGGAGCAGATTTCCAGGCCGGCGGCCCTCGCGGTTTGGATCGTCGCGAGGCGGTCCTGGTAGGTGTGCGTCGCGACCATCTGAGGATGGAACCGCTCCGAGGCGTTCAGATTGTGATTGATCCGGTCCACCCCGGCCGCCTTCAGCCGCCGCGCGTCGTCCTCGGTGAGCAATCCCAGCGAGCAGCAGACCTGCACGGGCACGGTACTCTTGATCTCGCGCACGGCCTCGCTGATCTCGCTGATCTCCCGGTCCAGCGGGCCGCGCCCGCTGATGACGATGCAGTACCGGATGGCCTTGGATGCCGCCGCCCGCCGCGCGGCCTCCACCATCTGGGACTTCTTGAGCAGGCCGTACTTCCGGATGTCCGCGGTCGAGACCGCCGACTGCGAACAGTAGCCGCAGTCTTCCTGGCAGGCGCCGCTCTTGGCGTTCTGGAGCATCTGGAGACGGACCTTGCGTCCGAAGAATGTATGACGCACCGCATAAGCGGCGCCGAGCAGTTCCAGCAGGCGGTCGTCCGGCGTCTCCAGGACGGCCCGGGCTTCTTCCCGCGTCAGCGCCTCGCCGGCGATCGCTTTGTCCGACAGGATACGATAGTCCATCGTCGTTACTCCTTGATCAGGGACCGGCCGGTCATTTCCGGCGGTTGCGGAATGTTCATCAGATTCAAGATCGTGGGCGCGATGTCCGCCAGGACACCGGAGGCACGCATGGCATGGGGCTTGTCGTCCGCGATGATACAGGGAACCGGGTTCAAGGTATGCGCCGTGTGCGGCTGGCCGGTCTCGTAGTCCACCATCTGCTCGAGGTTCCCGTGGTCCGCGGTGAGGACGACGGCCCCGCCGATCCGGCGCACGGCGGTGATGACCTTGTTCAGGCACTCATCGATCACCTCGGCCGCGTGCACGGCCGCCGGCAGGACCCCCGTGTGGCCCACCATATCCGGGTTCGCGAAGTTCAGCACGATCAAGTGGTACTGCCCGGACTCGATGCGCCGCACGGCTTCGTCGGTGACTTCCCGCGCGGACATCTGCGGCTTCTGATCATAGGTGGCGACGTCGCGCGGCGAGGGGATCAGCACGCGGTCTTCGCCCGGATAGGTCTTCTCATCGCCGCCGTTGAAGAAGTAGGTGACGTGGGCGTACTTCTCGGTCTCGGCGATGCGGAGCTGCTTGAGCCCGCGCTCGCTGATGACCTCCGGCAGGATCCGCGTCAGGCGGAACGGGGGGAACACCGTCGGGTGCGTGAAGGTCTCGTCGTACGAGGTCATCGTGGCAAAAGCCGCCAGCTTCCGGACGGTCTTGCGGGGGAACGCCTCGAAATCGGGCTCGGTCAGGGCGCGCGTCAGCTCGCGGGCCCGGTCTGCGCGGAAGTTGTAGAAGAAGACGCCGTCATCGTCATCAATGCTCCCGACCGGGTTGCCGTGCCGGTCCACGATGGCGGCGGGCACCACGAATTCGTCCGTGACCTTCGCGTCGTAACTCGCCGTCACGGCCTCCTCGGCCGACGTGCGGTGCGCGCCGGCGCCGTCCACGAGGGCGGCGAAGGCCCTGGCGATGCGGTCCCAGCGCTGGTCCCGGTCCATGGCGTAGTAGCGGCCCATCACGGTGGCGATCGTGCCGACGCCGAGCCGGCGCATGATCTCCTCGGCCTGTTTGACGTAGCCGAGCCCGCTCTGCGGGGGTGTGTCGCGTCCGTCCAGGAACGCATGCACGAAGACCGGCGGGCGTCCTTCCGCCTTCACCATCCGGAGGATCGCCTCCAGGTGCGAGAGGTGGCTGTGCACGCCGCCGTCCGACAGGAGGCCCAGGAGGTGCAGGCGGCCGCCGGTCGAGCGGGTCTTGTGCAGGACCTCCTTGAGCACGGGGTTCCCGGCGAAGGAGCCGTCGCGGATCGCCCGGTTGATCCTGGTGAAGTCCTGGTACACGATGCGGCCGGCGCCCATGTTCATGTGGCCGACTTCGGAGTTGCCCATCTGGTTGTCGGGGAGGCCCGTGTCCTCGCCGGAGGCCGACAGCAGGGTGTGTGACTGGTCCCGGAGCAGGGAGGTGTAGAACGGCAGCTTGGCGAGCGCGACGGCATTGGCTGTGGGGTTCTGGTTGACGCCCCAGCCGTCCAGGATGATCAGGGCCACTGGCTTGATGGTCGTGTTGTGCATGATGTCACGCAACTATACCCGATCACCGTGAGCTTGTCGAAGGGGCACCGCCGGTTTTGGAGAGTAGGCTAGACGATCTCGAACGGCGAGGTCACGGCTGGGTAGGGTCGGGGCTGCAGGAAGGACTCGCGGGCGCCTTCCCGCAGGGGGCTCCCGCCGCCGACCGCAGGGGGCGTGGCGGCCAGGGTGTTCCAGCGGCCGCAGGCCGGGCAGCGCCCGCTCCATTCCCTGGTCTCGTAGTGACAGGCGCTGCAGGTCAGCGGGGTCACGACCGCCCGTGATCGGCTGATCACTTCCTGCAGTTCCATCAGCGCGGTCTCCGTGTCTCCCTTCCGGATATACAGGCTGGCCATAATATGGAGGAGATCCCCCGATGGATCCTGGATGTCTTCCAGGGTCGAGAGCAGGTCGAACGCGTCGTCGATCATCTCCAGCCGGTAGTAGAGCTTTCCGAGGGCCAGCTTCAACGACGGGTCGTTGTTCCGTCTGGCAAGGGCCTGCTGGTAGATACGGAGCATCTCGCCGGGCTCGCCCATCTCCAGGTAGAGGTCTTCCAGACGCTGCAGGAAGATCGGATTGCCGGTCTTGACGTAGGACTTCTCCCAGGACTCCGCCGCCTGACGGAGCTTGCCTTCCCGGATCAGAGTCTCGCCGAAGCCGATCCGCGCGGGCAGGAAGCCCTTGTCCAGCTTGATGGCGTCCTTGAAGTGGCGCCGGGCCTGATCGCGATCGCCGCGCTCCATGTATTGCCGGGCGAGCTCGTATTTCAGGCCGGTGAGGATCTGGTTTTCGGCGCGGACATCGGCCTCCGGCAGGCCCGCCTTCAGGAGGCGTTCCTGGACGGCGTGTGCCTCCTTCCACTTCTCGTTGCGGATGTGGATGTCCCGGATGCGGTAGAGGGCGGTCGGGTTGGTGCCGTCGAGCTTGAGCACGTCCTCCAGCGCCTGGATGGCCTCATCGAAGCGCTTGGCGTCCTCCAGATCGCGGGCCAGCGAGAGGATGATCTCCATGTTGCCTTCTTCGAGCAGGCGGGCCTTCCGGTGCAGCCGGATGGCCTCGCTGTAATGTTTCTCCTTGCGGAAGACGTTGCCGAGTGAGAGCAGCGCGCGGGTATGGTTGGGGTCCAGCGCCAGGACCTTCTGCAGTTGCGAGATGGCTTCGTTGGTCCGGCGGGAGAGCGACGCCAGCACGCCATTGGTGTAATAACTCTGCAGCTTCTCCTGGCGCTTGCGCCGCTGGGTGGAGCGCCAGTTGAGGATGTGCGCGCGGACCTCGCGCACGCCGACGAGCATTACGACGGCCAGCGCGCCCGCCGCGATGCAGGCCAGGACAAGATAGATCGGGGTGATTTGCGTCGAGGATTGCGGGGACAGCTTGAGCGTGACCGGGTCGGGGTTCATGGCGCTGAATTGGACGGCCGCAATGATGGCAGCGATCAGCGTCAGGATCCAGATGAAGAACCGCATGCCTACCCTCGCTGTCTGACTGCTCTCTCCTTCGCCGGCCGCCGCTTGGGGACGCTCACGGGCGCGTCGGTTCGGGCTTTCGGAAGCGGCACGCGCTTGGTGTCGGCCCAGAGCCGGTCCAGCCCGTAATGCTCGCGCACGCCCCGCTTGAAGATATGGACGATGACGTCGTCATAGTCCATGAGGACCCACACGCCCGCCTCGATCCCTTCGAGGCCCAGGAGCCGGTACCCCTTCTCGGACAGTACCTTGTCGATATGTTCTTTTACGGCGAGGACTTGGCGTTCGGATTCAGCGGAACAAATCACGAAATAATCCGCCACTCCCGAAGCGAGAGCGACGTCTAAGATCACGATCTCAGAGGCTTTTTTCTCTTCGGCTGCCAGGGCAGCCTGCCGAGCTTTCACCCGCGACTCTCGGACTATTGCGGTCATCCTCCTGAAAAAAGATTATGATTCAGTATATAAGACTCGACGCCGGCTGGCAAGAGATTTTCCAGAGTCTGCCTGTGTTTTAGACGCTTCCTGATGTCCTGGGCCGACACGTTGCAGGGGGGAATCGGCAGTCCCCAGAGCGATTGTCCGCTCTTGAGACGGACCTCCTGGACCTCGACCTGGCCGGCATCCAGGCGCTCCAGAGATGCGGTCTCCATGATTCCCAGTATCGGCAGGTTTTCCAATGACTTGAACGTATGGCCGGGCCTGGAGACGACAGCGAACTCGCAGAGCTCCAGCAGGCGGTCCGGCTCCCGCCAGCTAGGTAGTTCCTTGAAGGCGTCCAGCCCGATGATGAAGATGAATCGGGTATCGGCTGGATAAATTTTTCGTAGCTCGTGAACGGTGTCGATTGTGTACGATTTCGCCGGCCGTCCGGTCTCGATCTCCGACACCTGAAAGTACGGGTAGGGCGCGACGGCGAGGCACACCATCGCCAGGCGATGCGAGGCCGGCATGACATCCGATGGTGATTTGTGGGGCGGATCGCCGGCCGGGATGAAGAGAACCGTTTCGAGGCCGAGCCGGTTGCGCGCGGTCTCGGCCACTGCAAGGTGGCACCGATGGATGGGATTGAACGCGCCGCCGTACAGTCCCAGCTTCATTCCCGAAGCTGGCCGTCGCCGAGCACGATGAACTTGGTGCTGGTGAGCTCCTCCAGGCCCATGGCGCCGCGCGCGTGGATGCGCGTCGTGCTGATGCCGATCTCGGCGCCGAGGCCGAACTGGTAGCCGTCATGGAGCCGCGTCGAGGCGTTGTGGAACACGGCGGCGGCGTCCACTTCGTTCAGGAACCGCTTCGCCCGCTCCTGGTCCTGGGTTACGATCGCCTCGGAGTGCTGGGTGCCGTAGCGGGCGATGTGCTCTATGGCCTGCTCCATGCCGTCCACGACGCGGACGGCCAGGATGAGGTCGAGGAACTCCGTGCCCCAGTCCGATTCGACGGCGGGCTTGACACCCGGCGCAAGCGCGACGGTCTTCGGGCAGCCGCGCACCTCGACGCCGGCGTCGCGATAGCGCTTGATGAGCGGCGGCAGGAACGTGGGCGCGACGGCCTGGTGCACGAGCAATGACTCCATGGCGTTGCAGGTACTGGGCCGCTGCACCTTTGCGTTGAAGCAGATGGCGTCCGCCATTACGAGATCGGCCTTGTCGTCCACGTAGGTATGGCACACGCCCTTGTCGTGCTTGATCACCGGGATCGTAGACTCCTTCACGATGAACTGCATCAGACCCTCGCCGCCGCGCGGGATGATGAGGTCGATCAGCTTGTCCTGCTTGAGCAGGAGGGTGGAGACCTGGCGGTCGGGGTTGTCTATGAAGGTGATCGCGCCGGCCGGGATGCCGGCCTTCTCGCCGGCCTCCATCAGCACCCGGACGATGGCGGCGTTGGACTGGATCGCCTCCGAGCCGCCGCGCAGCACGACCGCGTTGCCGGACTTGAGACAGAGCGAGGCGGCGTCCGCCGTGACGTTGGGGCGCGACTCGTAGATGATGCCGATCACGCCGATCGGCACGCGCACCCGGCTGACCTTCATGCCGTTCGGCCGAAGCCACACCTTCGTCACCTCGCCGACCGGGTCGGGGAGCGCCGCGACTTCGCGCAGGCCCGCCGCCATCTCCTTGATGCGCTTCGAATTGAGCGAGAGGCGGTCGATGGCCGCCTTGGACAGCCCGCTCGCGGCGGCGATGTCTTTCTGGTTGGCCTCGAGGAGTTCGGCTTCGCGCGCTTCAAGAGCGTCGGCCATGGCCAGGAGCGCCTGGTTCTTGACGGCGGTGGACACCGTCGTCAGTTGCCGCGCGGCGGCCTTGGCCTGCGAGGCCTTCTGGACGACGTAATCGGTCAGGTTCATAGGATCACCAGATTGTCACGGTGGATGACTTCATCGTAATCCTTGTACCCCAGGGTCTTCTGGATCTCGCCGCTCTTGAGGCCCTTGATCCTGGCGATGGCCTCGGACCCGTAGTTCGCCAGCCCCTTCGCGAACTCGCGCCCGGAGCGGTCCGCGCAGGCCACGCAGTCGCCGGCCTCGAAGTCCCCCTGCACCGCCGTGATGCCGGAGGGGAGCAGGCTCTTGCCCTTTCGGGTGAGGGCCTCGACCGCGCCGTCGTCCAGCGTGAGGCGGCCCTTGGCCTTCACCGTGTAGCCGATCCAGTGCTTCCGGCTCGTGAGCCGCTCGCCTTTCGGCAAGAAGAAGGTGCCGACCTGGTGGCCGTTGAAAAGCGCCGTCAGTTGTCCCGCCCGTTCTCCGCTCACGATGGCTGTGGCGACGCCGTACGTCGCGGCCTTCTTGGCGGCCAGGACCTTGGTGCGCATGCCGCCGGTGCCTTCGAAGCTGGACGTTCCGCCCGCGCGGCGCTCGATCTCGACCGTCACGTCCGTGACCTCCGGAATCAACGTGGCTTTCGGGTTGTGGCGGGGGTCCTCGGTATAGAGCCCTTCAACGTCGGAGAGGATCACGAGGAGATCGGCGTCCACGAGGTGCGCGACCATGCCGGCCAGGCTGTCGTTGTCGCCGAACCGGATCTCGTCCACGGCGACGGTGTCGTTCTCGTTGATGATCGGCACGACGCCGTACTCGAGCAGGGCCGTCAACGTGTGGCGTGAGTTGAGGAACCGCGCGCGGTTCGTCAGATCCTCCCGCGTGAGGAGCACCTGCGCGACCTTCCGGCCTTCCTTCTCGAACGCCTTCTCGTAGGCCCACATGAGCCGGGACTGCCCGACGGCGGCGGCGGCCTGCTTGAGCGGGAGGCTCTTGGGATAGTCCTTCAGGCCGAGCTTCTCGATGCCGCAGGCGATGGCGCCGGACGACACCATTACGATCTCCTTGCCCTGGGCCTTCAGTGCGGACAGCTCGGCGGCGAGGCGGTCGATGCGCTCGTTGTTCAGGCCGGTCCCCTTGGCCGCGACGAGGCGGCTGCCCACCTTGATCACGACGCGCCTGGCGTCTTTGACGATCTGGTCGCGCATCAGACGCTCGCTTTCAACGGGGTGCGGAGCTTGGCGACCTGCGAGCCGAGGAATCGCACCAACGGTTTCAGGCCGGTGCCGGTGACGGCCGAGATCGGAAACAGCCGCAGGCGGCGCCTTCGGCAATGGGCCTCCAGCTTTTTCAGGTTCTTGCAGTCGCCCGCCACGTCGAGCTTCGTCGCGGCCACGGCGTACGGTTTCCTGGCGAGGTCGGGATTATAGAGCTTCAGCTCCTCGCGCAGCGTCTGCAGACTTTCGACGGGGTCCACGGTCACGCCCTCTGAGATGTCCACGAGGTGCAGCAGGTAGGACGTGCGCTCCAGATGGCGCAGGAACTGGAAACCGAGGCCCTTGCCTTCGTGCGCGCCCTCTATGAGGCCAGGCACGTCTGCCACGACGAAGCTCTGGTCCTCGTTCACAGCCACGACGCCGAGGTTCGGCGTCAGGGTCGTAAAAGGATAGTCGGCGATCTTGGGGCGCGCGGCCGAGACGGCGCCGATCAGGGTGGACTTGCCGGCGTTGGGGTAGCCCACGAGGCCGACGTCCGCCAGGAGCTTCAATTCCAATTGAATCCAGTATTCCTCGCCGCGGGTGCCGGGCTCGCACTTGGTCGGCACGCGGTTGGTGGAGGTGGCGAAGCGGGCGTTGCCGCGGCCGCCGCGGCCGGCGTGCGCGATGACGGCGCGCTGGCCGTCCTCGGTCAGGTCGGCGAGGATGTCGTCGGTGTCCAGTTCCTTGGCAATGGTGCCGACGGGCACGCGGATCACGTGCGAGGGCGCGGAGCGGCCGTGGCGGTTGGCGCCCTCGCCGTGGCCGCCGTGCTTGGCGATGTGGTGCTGCTGGAACTGCAGGTCGAGCAGGGTGGACATGCGCTCGGTGGCCTCCAGGACGATGTCGCCGCCGTTCCCGCCGTCGCCGCCGTCCGGCCCGCCGCAGGGGACGTGCTTCTCCCTGCGGAAGCTGCGTACCCCGTTCCCGCCGTCCCCGGCCTTCACGTAAATTTTGACCTGATCAACAAAATCCATGGCACCAGTATAAAACCCAAGGACTTACAAAGCAAACCGGAGGACCGGGGGGCGTATAAGAACTTGACTCGATCAGGTGTCAAGTCTAAATTGGCGAGATGAACAAAAAGCAGAAAAAGTTGCGTGAAGAATTAGAGGATCGCATCGATCTTAAAGATGCTCGTAAGGCTCTGGCTGATGCGAAGAGGAATGGCACTATTCTTTGGGAGCAGATTCGAGCAGAGTTGGGGCTCGATAAGAAGCACGCGTCTTCACGGAGCAAAAAGTGCGCTAGTGCATGATGAGAAGAGGGAGCGCATTCGAACGCATCTTCAAGGCCAGCAAAGACTTCGACTCGACCGGCATCTCCTTCCACAAAGTCGCCAGCGAGGCCGAGCTTTTATCTTAATCCGCTTGTGAGATTCCGCTGAAAAATCCTACATGGCAATGTGTTTCTTCAGGATCGCCGAATCCTTAATCGCCGGGTTCGCTGGGGCCAGCTCGGCCGCCTTCTTGAATTCAGCCGTTGCCGCTTCATGCTTGCCCATCTTGTCGAGCGTCAGACCAAGATTGTAGTGGGCCTCAGCCAGGTTGGGATCGGCCTTGATGGCCTTGCGGAAGTGGCCTTCAGACACATCCCAGTGGCCTTGCTTATAGTGTCCGACGCCTTCATCGTTGTCCGTCCGTCCGGCCGAACTGGCAGGGGACATGAGCGCTGAATCTGCGGTCGGCGTCCCACCGCCGGACTTACCGTAGTCGCACGCCACTCCAAGAATGAGGAGCCCAAGGACGAGCCCAACAGAGAGAATAATCTGTTTCATGACAACCTCCTTCCAGGGTGTTCATTGATATAAATAGGACCGGACCCTGCTTGAAGGACCAACCCTTTGAAGTTGAGTCTACTCCGCTCACTTTTCTCTGGGCAACTACGCGCACTTATGGGACTGACCGGATCTCCTTGAGTCGGGTGGGGGGGGGAGGGGCGCCCGGAGCGGTGGGGGCGTGATTTAAACGGAGGCAAGCTGCCTCAACTGTTTACGTCGATCCATTCCTTTGCCGCTTGCAGGCCGGCGGCCTCGGCGTCCGCAGGCCGTGCACACGATTCCTTCGCATACCCCTTGCAGACACTCGTCGCCCCTTTCCCCACCACCGTGATCGAAAACTGACAGGACCAGCGGCCTCGCTCCCGCAACTCGACCTGGAGGGTAATGCCGTGCAGCTTGTACCGGTATTCCTTCTGTTCGCAGCGGCCGCAGTAGAGGACCCCATCGCCGGTCTTGGGATTAATGGTCGGCGTGAACAGCGCGGATGTGCTCCGGCCGAGCATTTCCCCGCCGCAACCGGGTCGTGGGCACGGCTTGCTCAGTTTCTGCATGGCGTGATGACCCTGCTACTGGGGGGAAAAGGGGAGGGTTTTCATGTCGATGACAAAACGGTAGCGAACGTCTCCTTGGACCGTCCGGTCGTACGCTGCGTCGACCTGTTGGATGGGAATCACTTCGACGTCCGACGTCAGCTTCTTTTTCGCGCAGTAATCGAGCATCTCCTGCGTCTCGCGGATGCCGCCGATGAGCGAGCCCAGGAGTGTCCTTCTCTTGTGGATGAGCGAGAAAGGCCCGACTGGCAGAGGTTCGGGCGACGCGCCCACCAGCGCCAGCGCCCCGTCCCTGCGCAAGAGATTCAGATACGCATTGAGGTCATGGGGCGCGGAGACCGTGTCGAGGATGAAGTCAAACCGATTGGCGTGCGCTTCGAAGTTTTTCGGGTCTTTCGAGAGGATAAAGTCATGCGCGCCCAGTCGGCGCGCATCCCGTTCCTTTGACGTGGAGGTGCTGAAGACCGTGACCTTCGCGCCCATCGAGGCGGCCAGCTTAATCCCCATGTGACCCAACCCGCCCAACCCGACCACCCCGACTCGCTGGCCCCGGTCGACCTTGCAATACCTGAGCGGCGAGTACGTGGTGATCCCGGCGCAGAGCAGGGGGGCGACGTTCGCAAGCGGAAGCTTCGGAGAGATTTTGAGCGCGTACTGCTCGTCCACGACGATGTGCGAGGAGTAGCCCCCGTACGTCGGCGTCTTCTTGTCTTTCTCGGTGCCGTTGTACGTCCAGACCACGTGCTCCTCGCAGTACTGCTCCAGGCCTTTTTTGCAGCTCGCGCACCGCCGGCAGGAATCCACGAAGCAGCCGACGCCGGCTGGCTCGCCCACTTTGAAGCGTTTCACCTTGGATCCGACGCGCGTCACGCGTCCGACGATTTCGTGCCCGGGGACCATGGGGAAAATCGCGCCGCCCCACTCGTCCCGGGCCTGATGGATGTCGGAGTGGCAGATGCCGCAGTAGAGGATTTCGATGAGCACATCGCGGGGACCCGGATCGCGCCGCTCGAAGGTGAACGGTTCGAGCCTGGAGGAAGGGCTTTTGGCGGCGTATCCTCTGGTCGGCAGCATGCATGGCCTCCGCATACGGCTTCACTTCCCAATAGTCTGTCTCCGGTACGGAGACGTGTCAATGGAAATTAAGATGGCCGGGTGGCGGGGAGGGGCAGCTAGTGCTGCACGTGCTCGGGGCGGAAGCCGATGCCGATCAGCCGGGCGGGGATCCTGGTCAGAAACGGGAGGCGCGCGAGCAGCCGGAAGAGGAGCGGCGGCACGAGCTGGCCCGTGCTGCCCAGCACACGTCGAATGACCCGATTCTGGACGAATATCTGCATCCGCTGGGTCAGGCGGGTCGGCCACTCGCGCCGCCGCTGCACCAGGCGCAGGTCGTCGGTGGTCAGCCGGCCCGCGCGCAGCGGCGCGGCCAGCAGGTTCGCGGCGGCGACCGCGTCCTGGATCGCGAGGTTGATGCCCACGCCGCCGACCGGCGACATCGCGTGCGCCGCATCGCCGATACAGAGGAGGCCCGAGCGATACCATTGCGTCAGCCGGTCGACCTGGACGGTCAGCAGCTTGATCGCGTTCCACTCCTGCAGTTCGCCGACGCGGTCGGCGACAAACGGCGCGATCTGTGCGATGCCGTCGCGGAAGGCCGGCAGCCCTCTCTCCCGGAGCTGTTCGAGCGATCCCTTGGGAATCACAAAGCCGCCCTACCAGTAGTCGCCACGGGGCAGCATGATGAAGATCCGCCCGATGTCGAAGCGGCCCATGGGGTTTTCCGGGTCGCCGGGCCGCCGGGGCAGGCGGAACCACAGCACGTCCATGGGCGCGCCGAACTCGTTCACTGTGAGGCCGGCTCGTGCCCGGATGACGGAGTGCCGGCCGTCGGCGGCGACGACCAGGCTGGCGCGCACTTCCAACGGGCCGTCCGGGGTCGTGGCCTGGAGCCCGACGACACGTCCCGCGTCCTCGATCAGCCCGGTCACCTCGGACCGCATCCGCAACGTGAACGTCGGATAGCGGGCGCCGCGTTCGGCGAGGAAGTTCAGGAAGTCCCACTGCGGCATGAACGCGATGAAGCGGCAATGCGTCGGCAGATGGGTGAAGTCCGCGATTGTCAGCGCCAGGTTGCCGAACTGCGCATTGAGGCGCGGCGCTTTCTGGTGCGGCAGTTTCAGCAGGCCTTCGAGGAGTTCCAGCTCGTGCATGACCTCGAGCGTGGAGGGGTGGATCGTGTCGCCGCGGAAGTCCCGCAGGAAGTCGGCATGCTTCTCCAGGACGAGCACGTCGACGCCGGCGCGGGCCAACAGCAGCCCCAGCATGATTCCGGCCGGACCGCCGCCCGCCACGCAGCAGCGCACCGAAACCGTGTTTGCGGCCATGCGGGGTTACGGAACCGGGATCAGAGTGTCGCTGAACGTGGTGCGGAGGAGGCTGTTGCTCGTGCTGCTGAAGAGCTTCCACTGGTGATTCTGGGGGTCCTCACCAAGGGCCGCGGTCACGGCATAATACAAGACCATTGGGATGGTGGTGAACACGGCATGCAAGGGCATCGTGCCCAGGGTGATGATTTCAACGAGCGTGGACATCACGCTGATGACCGAGGACGTCGTATTCGCCGCGCGGAAGTACTGCTGAACCGTGGCTTCGTCTTTGAGGGTTTCCGACACGTCGTCGAGATAGGCCTGAAACGCCTTGGCGCGTTGGATGCGGTCGGATGGCGATGCGGAGACCGGCGGTCTCTCCGATGCCGAGTCGGTGCCGGTGGCTTCCCTCAGAATCCGGAGGATCGTCTGCTCGGGAACCAACAGCTGCACGTGCATGGCGGTCGGAGGATTGGGCGATGTCGATCCAATCGGAATGACGATCTCAATGAAAGGCTCCGGGGAATTTGCCTGCGCTTCGACCGGCTGTCCGTAATCATCTTCAAATGCCGTCGCAGGGAGGCCCTTGGGAGACGTCGGCAGGGGAAGAGGTTTGGTCAGTCGCGCGGCCAGGGCTGTCCGAAGGGACGGGACGATGAAGCGATCAATATAGGCGCTCCAGACAGCGGGATCGCAGGGGGGATGGCTGACGGTGACCGGAGCAGCCTTGCTGATCAGCGCATTTTGAGGCGATTCGTCAGGGTCCGGTGGCGCCGGAGGGTCCGAGGGCAGCAGGCGCCCCTGCGTGAGAGGAGACGGCGAGGCGGCGGCCTCGTGGAGGGTCCATGTGAACGGTGGCGTTCCGGCCGCGGGCATGAGGGTGAGGAACGCTGTGTCGTAGCCGGCTTCTGATTCTGCCGGCAGCCAGAGGCAGGCGGCGAGCAGAAGGATGGGACGGAAGCGTCGCACACATCGCATGGAAGCGGCAGTATCCTCCCCGCCATCGGGGAATACAAGGAAAATCGTTCCCCTCAGGGTTTTTTCGAAAACCTGTCCAGCCACTCCGGGTAGGAGTGGGAGTTGTCGGCGGAGAAGGCGTCGGCGCTGGAAGCGCACGTCTTTACTGGACGGGGGCGGCGTTGGTCGGAGAAAACATGCGCGGCGACGCGCGTTAACGATTCCTCGACCCGCGCGGGATCACCGTACGCTTCGAAGGCGAGGCTCCAGTGGGTCGTCCCGTCCACCGTGATCCCGGTCAGCTCAATGTTGCAGCCCTCGGGAGGGAAAAACCGGCCGGCGTCGCCTTCAACGATGGAAGCGCCGCCCCCTGAGAACTTCCGCAGCGTCCGTTCCTTCCTTACCGCGATCCAGAGATCGGGAGCGCTGGCACGCAGCCGCTCGAATTCCTCGACCGTAGCGTCCGCGCCGGACCACTTCTTCCACATCTGCACGGTGCCGGCGACTTCCGGGGTGAACGTACGCGCGCCCAGCGTCTTCACCAGCGACTTGATCTCGAGCCGCCCTTCCCGCAGCTTGACGTTGAGCCCCAGCGAGGCCGGGAACCGCAGGTAGAGGTCCTCGCGTGCGCTGGCCGTGCATGCCGCGCTCGTGCGGCAAAACCATTCTGCCATTTCGTGCGGGACCGGGCCTCCGAAGAACCACCGGACTTCCGCGCTGGTGAGCATCAGCGGCGGCCGTGCTCTTCGACGGCCTGCAGCATCGCCTCTTTCGTGAGTGGTTTGAGCAGATGGGCCGTACAGCCGGCGTCGAGCGTTTCCAGCAGCTTCTCCTTATGGTCGTGGGAGGTCAGGGCGATGATCGGAACGGGGTCCAGCTCCTCCTCCTGTTCCCACTGCCGGATTTCCCGCGTGGCGCTGATCCCGTTCAGGATGGGCATCTCCACGTCCATGAACACCAGGTCGTAGCGCACGGCCTGAAACATCTCGACCGCGATCCGGCCGTTCTCCGCCAGATCGAGTTGATAGGGCGTGTTCTTGAAATAGGTTTGCGTGAACGCGCGGATCGCGGCCGAGTCTTCGGCCAGCAGAATGCGAATGGGATGTTGGTCGGTGTTCAGGACGCTTTGGCGGCCGGCGCGGCGGCGGCTTTCGGAGCCGGAATGATGGTGACCCGGCGCCGGTCCTTCGGCCCTTCAAACCGCACGGTTCCCGTGATCTTGGCAAACAAGGTATCGTCCTTGCCCCTACCGACGTTGAACCCAGGATGAATCCTGGTGCCCCGCTGGCGGACGATGATGCTGCCGCCCGGCACGACCTCGCCCCCGTAGCATTTCACGCCGAGATACTGCGGGTTGCTGTCCCGCCCGTTCCGGCACGCGCCCTGTCCTTTTTTATGCGCCATGGCTAGCCCTCTGAAATTCCGGTGATCTTCAGCTTCGTGAACGACTGCCGGTGCCCGTTGGTCCGGCGGTAGTTCTTGCGGCGCCGCTTCTTGAACACGATGATCTTGGGGTGCCGGCTCTGGGCCAGGATCTCACCGGTGACTTTCGCCTTGGCTACGGTGGGGGTGCCGATCGTGGTCCCTGCCTCGCCGGAAATCAGCAAGACCTTGTCCAGCGTGACGGTGGCCCCGACGGCCCCGTCCAGTTTTTCAACCTCCAGGACATCGCCCTGCGCGGCTCGGTATTGTTTTCCGCCTGTCTCGACGATCGCGTACATTGCCTGCGGCTCCGTTTGGGTTCTAGAATGACCGGGAGAGTGACTTTTCTAACACAGGGCGGATCGGCCTGTCAAGACGATGACGATCTGCCTTTTCGCGTGGCGGCCTGTTGGGAAGCCCGCAGTCTTCGGGCTCGGGCGACGGCCTTTCTGGTTTCCGTTAATTTTTCCCGCACATGCGCTTGTTTAAATTGCAGTTGAGCCAATTGCTCCCGGATACGGGCTTTCTCCTGGTTGTGCAGGCGCCGGCATGTCGACCGGGACAGGCCGATCCACGCGCCGTGTTTGACGGCGCGCTTGATGCGGTGGTCCAGGGACTCCTGAAGCTGCTTGTTGCGCAAGGTCACAAGCGATTTCAACGCCAACTGCCGGAATTCAATCTCCGCTTGTTCCGAGACTCGTTCATGCGTACTCTGGATGATCATGGTGTCAGTATACGCCATTCTCTGGCCTTTGTGCCAGTTGGCCCGGAGGGGTGCGGCGTCCGAAGCCGTGCACCGGCTCAGGCGTTTGACTTGGTTCGGACCCGCTGCTATCATGCCTTCCATGTAATTTCAGGGAGATAGGAGGGGTCGCTGGTGCTGAAGGAATCCGAGAAAATCTGGCTGGACGGTAAGCTGGTGCCCTGGAAGGACGCCCAGGTGCATGTCCTCACGCACAGCCTGCATTACGGTCTGTCCGCTTTCGAGGGCATCCGTTGCTACAAGGGCGAGCGGGGCTCGGCCATCTTCCGCTTGAGCGAGCACGTAGACCGGCTGTTCGCCTCGGCCCACATCTGTCTGCTACAGATCCCGTTCAGCAAGAAAGAGATCGCCGACGCCATCCGGGAGACCGTCCGCGTCAACAGGCTCGAGGAGTGCTACATCCGGCCCATCGTGTTCGTGGGTTACGGCGACATGGGACTCTACGTGCCGGAGAACCCGGTCCGCGTGGCGATCGCGGCCTGGCCGTGGGGTGCCTACCTCGGCGAGGAGGGCTTGAAGAACGGCATCCGGGCGAAGGTGTCCTCCTTCACCCGCCACCACGTCAACGTTAGCCTGACACGCGCAAAGATTTCCGGCTACTACGTGAACTCCATCATGGCCAAGCGCGAGGTGAAGGCCGGCGGCTACGACGAGGCGATCATGCTCGATCCCGAGGGGTACGTTTCCGAGGGCACGGGCGAGAACATCTTCCTGGTGCGTAACGGCGTGGTGAAGACCACGCCGTTGACTTCGATTCTCGAGGGTATCACCCGCAACTCGATCATGGAACTGGCCCGCGAGCGCGGCTTGAGGGTCGTGGAGGAGCGCTTCACCCGCGACGAGCTCTACATCGCCGACGAGGTGTTTATGACCGGCACGGCCGCCGAGCTGACGCCGATCCGCGAGGTGGACGATCGCGCCGTCGGGACCGGCAAGCCTGGTCCGATCACCCGCGACCTGCAAACGGCCTTCTTCGACATCGTGAAGGGGCGGGACCCCAAACACGCGTCCTGGTTGTCCCCGCTGTAAGCCTTACCGCGTTTCTTCGGGGTTCTCCTTCTGCCACTTCGCCATGCACTCGGTGCACATGCCGTGGGTAAAAAGCGCTTCCGTGTGCTGCTCCATGTACACTTCCAGTTGCCTCCAGTAGCCGTTGTCGTCGCGGATTTTTTTGCACCAGGCGCAGATTGGCAGGAGACCACGCAGGATCTTGGTGACCTGCTCGGCGCGCTTGTATCGCATCACGAGGAAGGCGGTCGTCCAGACGATGATCAGCGCCACCAGGCGGTTCGTAAGGCCGATCCAGACGACGCCGCCCGGCGGCGTAATGATTGCGCCGAGAACGCTGAGGATGGTGGCCATGGTCGCGGCGAGGAGCGCGAACTTAGGATGCGGCGACCACAGGCCGAGCAGGACCAGACCCGAATAGAGCATGGGGATCGCCACCCCCATGGGAGTCAGCAGGTCCAGGATGAACACAAGCGCTCCCAGGACAACGGTGAGCGCCGACAAAGGGGGATTCTCCAACACGGATTTCTTCATGGGAAGAATCGGGTAGTGGACCTGGTTCTTGAGGGTAGCATGGAAGTCTGGACGAAGCCAGCACAGCAAGCGGTCGTGGCTCTGGCGCGACGCCGGGGCGAGGGTTTACAATGCGCTCATGCCGGTCTGGCTCGAGTGGTCCCCCGTTCGGGAGGTGCGCGTATGATGGAAAGGGGATATCGATACGGATTTGTTCTCGGCATGCTGGTGGGATTGACGGTGCTGTGCGCCGAGCCCCTCCCGGCCCAGGAGCCGAGCTATAAGGGCCGCTCCATATCGGAATGGGCGGGCGATCTGAGGCATGCCTCGCCTCAGGTCCGAGACAAGGCTGTTGACAGCTTTCGGTCGCTCGGACCGCAAGCCATCCCGGCTCTGCAAGGGGTCCTGAAGGACTCCGATCCCCAGGCGCGCCAGGCCGCCATCCGATCGTTGAGCGTCATTATCCCCGTGCAGAAGGACGTGGTGCTGATCGTCATAGAAGCGCTCCATGGCGCCGATCCGGCCGCGCAGCAGGCTGCGGCCGCGACCTGGCCGGGCCTGAAGGCCAAGATAGGGAGAGATGTGATCCTGGCTTTGGCGGATGATCTCAAGCACGACAAGGTGGACGTACGCCGGAAGGCGGCGGAGGCCCTGGCCGAAATCCGGTCGGTTGAGAAGGAGCTGCTGCAGGCGTTGGCCGCTGCGCTGAAGGATGCGCAGGCGGTGATCAGGCAAAAAGCCGCCGAAGCGTTGGGGCTGATCGGCCCGGAAGCCGCCGATACGGTTGCAGCGCTGGAGCAGGCGTTGAAGGATGCCGAGGCCGTCGTACGGGTGAAGGCCGCCCATGCGCTCGGCGCCGTCGGCGAGAAGGCCAAGAGCGCGGTACCGGCTTTGGTGCAGGCGCTCAAGGACGGCGATGCCGGCGTGAGAGGGGAAGCGGCCGGCGCATTGGGTAAGATCGGAGAAGCGGCGAAGGCCGCCGTTCCGGCGCTGGCTCCGATGTTGAACGACGCGGATGCGAAGGTGCGCGCAGCGGCGGCCGCTGCGCTGGGAAGTATCGGGCCGGCGGCGAAGGATGCGGTCGCAGCCCTCCTCCAGGCGCTGAAAGACGCCGAAGCGCTTGTGCGGCGGCAGGCGGCCGACGCGCTCGGGCGGATCGGCCGGCCGGGATCGGACGTAGTCGCCGCGCTCGTCCAGGCCATCGGTGATAAGGACGGCAGCGTGCGGGTGAGCGCGGTCGCGGCGATCGGAAGGCTCGGCCCGGCGGCCCATGAAAGTATCCCGGCGTTGGCGCAGGCGTTGAACGATGGTGATGCCGCGGTGAAGCAGGAGGTGACCAAAACCCTGGGCAGGATCGGTGTGATGAATGAGAAAGCGCTGCCGTTGCTGGTGCAAGCGTTGAAGGACAAAGACGTGGCCACGCGGGAGTCTGCGGCCAAGGCCTTGGGCGCGATCGCCGTGGCCAGCTCGGTGCCGAAGGACGTTCTCCAGGCGATTATTGTCCTGCTCAAGGATGCCGATGCCGAGGTGAAGAAGAGCGGCGCGCGGGCCCTGGGCGAGATTGGGCCCAAGGCCGCCGATGCCGTGCCGGCCTTGCAGGAACTGAAGAAAGACGCCGACCCGGATGTGCGAAAAGCTGCGGCGCTGGCGCTGAGCCGGATCGAGCCAGGCGCCGGCGCGGCGGAAGGATGATTGTCGGTTATGACTCTTCCAGGGCGCGGAGCTCGGCGTCGGTCTGCCGCAGGCGGATCGCCAGGGCGCGGGCCAGACGCCAAAACACCTTCTTATCCAGAAAGGGATGGTCCATCGCCACCTTGTCGAAGCGCGCCCTCGAGATGACGTAGATATCCGTCGGCGCGCAGGCCACCGCGTCGGCCGACCGCATGGCGTGGTCGATGAAGGCCATGTCTCCAAAGAAATCCCCTCGCCCGAACGTCACGATGTGATGCTGTCTTCCGCCCGCCAGGGGCAGGACGATCCTGACGGTGCCCCGCCTGATCAGGAAAATTTCGTCCCCCGTATCGCCGTGCTGGAAGACTTTCTGTCCCGGCTCGTACGCCCGCTCCTCGATGCATGACGTGAGCGCGGCGAGGGTGTCGGCGTCGAATCCCTTCACGAGGTTGATCTCCGGCAGCTTGAGCGGAGTTTCCTGTCCGGTCTGCAGAAGGCCTGCGTCCTCCAGAATCCGATCCTCCGTCCATTCCAGCGCGTCATCGAGCTCGTCGAAGATCTTGACGCTGCGGGTCGGTTTCACCAGGCCGACCTGGTCGAAGTACGATTGGAGGTCCTGGCCCGTCGGCAGATTGGGGGGGAGATGGCTGAAAATGAGGGTCCCCTTGCGCTCGGCGAGTTGCGCCTCGATCTGGTCGAGGAGGTGGGTGGCCGTGAAATCCACGGACTGCACGCGCCGCATGTCCAGGATCACATATTTTTTCGTCTTCAGGTCGGCTTCCAGTTCGGTGAAGAGCTGATCCGTCGTTCCGAAGAACAGGCTGCCCTGCAGCTCGCAGATCGCCGTCTGGGCGCCCTTCTGCTCGAGGACGGCCACCTCTTCGGGAAGGCGCTGCTTTTTGGAGAAGATCTGGTTGCCGTAAGCCTTGCGGCGGACGACCGTCCCGCGGATCTGTTCGCGGAGGAAGAGCAGAATGGCCAGCCCGAGCCCGACGCCCGCGGCGGCGATGAGGTTGTACACGATGGCCGTGACGACCACGGCGGCGACCACGACGAAATCGAAGGTCGTGGATTTCTGCTTGAGGAGGTGGAAGATATTCGGATCGACCATCCGGTAGGCCACCACGATCAGGATGCCGGCGAGGCCGGCGATAGGCACCCAGGCTACGAGGCCGCCGAGCAACAGGAACACGACCAGTGAGAACACGCCTTCCAGGATGCTCGAAAGACGCGTGGCGCCGCCGCTGTTGATGTTGACGAGGGTGGCGCCCATGGTCCCGGCGCCGGGCATCCCGCCGGTGAACGCCGAGGCGAGGTTACCGAGTCCCTGCCCGATCAGCTCGCGGTTCGAGTTGCTCCGGGACCGCGTCAATGCGTCGATCACCACGCAGGTCTTGAGCGTATCGATGGACAGCAACACGGCCAGCGTCAACGCCGGAATGAGGATCAGGTGCAGGTCCGCCGGGGACAGCCCGCCGAGAGCCGTCCAGCGGTCCATAAATGCGGTCCACAAGTTTCCGCCTGCTCCGCTGATCGGGCCGATGACCAGGGGATTTCCGGAAAGCGTCAACATTTCCGGGTACGCCGTGCCCAGCCCAAAATAAGTAAGGATACCCCCGAGGAGTCCCAGGATCGGGGCCGGAACCGCCCGCGTGATCCTGGACGCCAGCACCATCACGGCCATGGTCACGATCCCCACGATGAGCCCGGGCGTTTTCCAGAGAGCCGGCGAGGAGAGCCCCTCCCACAGGGCCGTGCCCTTGGGAAGCCCGATGAGCTTCGGCACCTGGCTCAGGAAGATCAGCACGCCGACCCCGCTCAGGTAGCCGGCCACCACAGGGTACGGGATGTACTTGATGAGTCGTCCCCCTCCGATGGTGCCGAAGAGGAACTGCAGACCGCCCGCCAGCAGGGCCACCAGCGTCAGCAGCAGGAGAATGTGGTCGGGCTGCAGGGTGCCGAGCTCCAGAACCAGCGCGGACAGGACTGCGGCGGCAGGGGCACACGGCGCCGAGATCAGGCGGGGTGTGCCGCCGAAAATCGGCGCGACGATGCCGATGGCGATCGTGCCGAGGATGCCTGCCATGGCACCCACCGCGGCGTAAGCGGGCCCCAGGGGCAGGTAGATGAGGAGACCGAAGGCGATGGCCGACGGGAGGGCGACCAGCATTGCTGCGAGCCCGCCCCAGATCTCTCCCGCGCGATGCGCGCCGCCGGAGGGGGCGGATGCGACCGGAGTCATCACGGCGGGGATTCTAGTCTTGCGGTTGTGTGAATGCAAACGGCGCGGACGGGGATTATTTTGCGTTGATGGATTGGTCGTACGCCTTGAGCATCTCGAGAAGGTCGTCCAGCAGCTTTGGCTGCAGAGCCACCGCGCGGTTGAAGTCGGTGACCGCCGCGTCCTTGTTCTTCAGGCCCAGCCGGGCTTTCCCGCGCGCCACGTAGAAGTCCGCGTCCTCGGGGTTGATGGCGATCGCCTGCGTGAAATCGTCCAGCGCGCCCTGGTAATCCTTCGACTCCAGCTTGTTCTTGCCGCGGTTGTAGAACGGGATGGCCCGTGGGGGCGGGAGCTTGATCGCCTGCGAGTAATCCTCGATCGCTCCCTGGGGGTCCCCCGCCTGGTGCCGCAGCACGCCGCGGTTGTTGTAGGCCACGGGGTCGCCGGGGTTGAGCTTCAGTGTGCTCGTTAAGTCCTCGATCGCGCCCTTGATGTCGCCGGACTCCCATTTGACCAGCCCGCGCTGGTAGTAGGCGTCGGCCAGGGACTGATTGATCGCGAGCGCCTGCGTGAAGTCCTCGATTGCCTCGCGGAATTCGCCGAGCTTCTTCCTGGAAACGCCGCGTTCGTAGTAAGCCTCCGCCAGTTTCGGATTGATCGTGAGCGCCTGCGTGAAGCTCTCGATCGCGCCGTCGTGGTCGCGTTGCCTCTGCTTGGCTAGTCCGCGATCACGGTAGGCCTCCGCGAGGTTGGGGCGGATCGCGACCGCCTGCGCGAAGTCCTCCTGCGCGCCCTTGGCGTCGTCCAGTTTCTTCTTGGCCGTGCCGCGGTCGTAGAACGCTTCCGCGAAGTCCGGGCGGACCAGGAGCGTCTGCGTGAAATCCTCGACCGCGCCGTGCAGGTCGCCCATGTTCAGCTTGCCCAGGCCGCGGGCGTACTGGGCATCCGCGAAGTCCGGGCTGATCGCGTGCGCCTTCGCGATGTCGTCCTGCGCGCCCGGAGCGTCGCCGAGTTTCTTCTTGGCCGCCCCGCGCAGGTAGTAGGCGCCGGCCAGTTTGGGATTGAGCCCCAGCGCGCGCGTGAAGTCCTCGATCGCGCCTTTGGCGTCGCCCGACGTCCACTTCGCGAGGCCGCGGTCGTAGTGCCACTCGGCGTGATTGGGATTGACCGCGAGCGCCTGCGTGAAGTCCGCGATCGCTCCCTGCAGGTCGCCGAGTTTGCGCTTGTTCAGGCCGCGATGGTAGAGGGCCTCCTCCATCTTCGGGTTGAGCGCGAGCGCGCCCGCGAAGTCCTCGACCGCGCCTTTGGCGTCTCCTGTTTTTTCCCTGGACAGGCCGCGGTGGTAGTAGGCCTCCGCGTCGTTCGGTTCGAGTTTCAGCGCCTTCGTGAAGTCATCGACGGCGCCTCGGTGATCGCCGGATTTGGCCTTACGCATCCCGCGGTCGACTAGGTCCAATGCTTCCGGGTTCAGGGCGAGCGCCGCCGGGGCGCCGGCCAGCAGGGCGGCCGCCAGCATGATGACGACCCACCTACCTTTCGCTGCTTGCTTCATTGTAGGCGCGGTTCTGCGGGGCTCTCGCTAAGGTTTGGTCGGGGCCGGGGAAGCGGGCGCCGGGGCGTTCTGATCGTGCCCGCCGTGCTGGTCATTCGCAGGCTCCGCCGTGGCCGGGGCGGCTGGAGACGGCGACGGAGTCGGGGCGGCGGCCGGCGCGGAGACGGGCGGCTTATCCAGGCCGAGCGTCGAGGCATAGTTTCTCTGCTTCGACAGGATCGCCAGCGTGAGCGACGTGACCATGAAGATCGTGGCGGTGACGGCGGTGAGTTTGCTCAGCATGGTGCTGGCCCCGCGCGCGCCGAAGACGGTCTGGCTGGAGCCGCCGAAGGCGGCGCCGATCTCGGCGCCTTTCCCGGATTGCAGGAGGATCACGCCCACCATGATGAAGGCGACGATGACGTGCAAGACTGTCAGGGCTGTATACATGGGATGAAGGGGTTCCTTTATGAGTTGGTTTGTGCGATCGCCAGAATCTTAGCAAACTGGGCGGGATCGAGACAAGCCCCGCCGACAAGGGCGCCGTCCACCTCGCGAAGGGCGAGGAACTCCCCGATGTTGTCGGGCGTGACGCTCCCGCCATACAGGATCGGCAGGCGCGCGCCGGGTTCCTGTCCCCACAGGGCGGTGGCTGTGGCTCTGATGTGTCGATGGGCGTCGCGAGCCTGCTCTGCCGTCGCGGGACGGCCGGACCCGATCGCCCAGACCGGTTCGTAGGCCACCACGACGTCGGCCGCCCGGTCCTTCTCGACGCCGGCCAGCGCGTCCGCGAGTTGGCCCGACAGCACCTGCTCGGTCTGGCCGCTGGAGCGCTGCTCCCAGGTCTCGCCGACGCACAGGATGGGCCGCAGGCCGTGGCGGAGGACTGCCGCCACCTTCTTTTTCACCGTGGCGTCGGTCTCGCCGAAATACCGGCGCCGCTCCGAATGGCCGACGATTACGTACCGGCAGCCCGTGTCCTTGAGCATGGGCGGAGAGACTTCTCCCGTGAGCGCGCCCTGATCTTCCCAATGGGTGTCCTGGGCGGCGAGGTCGATTGGCAGAGACTTGATTGCAGTGGAGACGGCGGCGAGGGCTGTAAAGGGAGGGGCGATAATGGTTGTAACGTTTGCAAGAGGAGTTTTCGGAATGAGACCCGCAAGCTGGGCAACGAAGTCCCGCGCTTCGGGGACCGTCTTGTGCATCTTCCAGTTCCCGACGATCAGCCGTTGGCGTTGAGCCATGGGAGTCCCTTTGGGAAGCGGGCTACGTCTGTTTGTCGGGAAGGGCCGCGATCCCCGGCAGCACCTTGCCTTCCAGCAATTCCAGCGCCGCGCCGCCTCCGGTGGAGATGAAGGACATGCTTTCGGACACGCCGGCCCGATGCACGGCCAGCGCCGTATCGGCCCCGCCGGCGATCGTCAGCGCATACGCGTCGGCCACTGCGTGGGCGACCGCCATGGTGCCGCGCGAGTAGGCGTCGTTCTCGAACGCCCCCATCGGGCCGTTCCAGAGAATCGTCTTGGCGTTGCCGAGCGCCTCCGTGAACAGTTTGACCGACGCGGGGCCGATGTCCAGGCCGTACCAGCCCTTGGGAATTTCCTGCGAGGTCACGATCTTGGACTCGCTGCCGGGGTCCGGCGAGGTGGCGACGACGAAGTCAATCGGCAGGTAGAACTTCACCCCACGGCTGAGGGCATGCTCACGAACCTCTTTGGCGAAGGCCAGCATCCCGTTTTCGACCAACGAATGACCCACTTCGAGACCCAGAGCCTTAATGAAGGTGAACGCCATCCCGCCGCCGATGATGACCTTGTCCACCTTCTTACCGAGGTTCTCGATGACGCCGATCTTGCCGGAGACCTTGGCCCCACCCAGGATCGCCACGAAGGGCCGCATGGGGTTGGCGACGGCTCCTTCCAGGTACTTGATTTCCTTCAGCATGAGAAAGCCCGCGCCCGCCTCCGGCAGGAACTTCGTGATCCCGGCGACGGACGCGTGATTCCGGTGGGCGGCCCCGAACGCGTCGTTCACGTACACGTCGGCCAGGGAAGCGAGGGCCTTGGTGAACCGCTCGTCGTTCTGCTCCTCACCGGCGTGGAAGCGGAGATTTTCGAGCAGGAGCACGTCGCCCGGCTTCATCTTGTTCACCAGCATCTCGGCCTGCGCGCCGACGCAGTCCTCCGCGAAGCCGACTTCCTTCCCCAGCAGGCGCTGGAGGCGGCGCGCGACCGGGGCCAGGCTCAGGCGCGGGTCTACCTTGCCCATGGGCCGGTCCAGGTGTGAGCACAGGATCACGCGGGCGCCTTCGTCCACCGCATAGTTGATGGTGGGCAGGGTGCCCCGGATGCGGGTGTCGTCCGTGATGTGGCCACTCTCGTCCAGCGGCACGTTGAAGTCCGCGCGGATGATGACGCGCTTACCCCGGAGGGGCAGGTCCTCGATGGTGACTTTGTTCAGATGCATGCGGCGCGGGCCGGGATGATCAGTCGCGTGACGCCATGTATTTCACGAGGTCGCGGATCCGGCACGAATAGCCCCACTCGTTGTCGTACCAGGCGATGACCTTGACCATGCGCTTGTCGAGTCCCGCGGTCAGCGGGGCGTCCACGATGGACGAGTGGGCGTTGCCGTTCATGTCCACGGAGACCACCGGGTCCTCCGAATACTGGAGAATGCCCTGGAGCGGGCCCTGCGCGGCCGCCCGGAAGGCGGCGTTGACGTCGGCGGGCGTGGCGTCGCTCTCGAGTTCGACGGTCAGGTCGATCAGGGACACGTTCGGCGTCGGCACCCGGATGGCCAGGCCGTCGAGCTTGCCCTTGAGTTGCGGGAGCACGAGGTGCAGGGCTTTGGCCGCGCCGGTGGTCGTGGGTACCATGGAGACGGCCGCTGCGCGCGCGCGCCGGAGGTCCTTGTGCGGCAGGTCCAGGAGCTGCTGGTCGTTCGTGTAGGAGTGGACCGTCGTCATCAGGCCGTGCTTGATGCCGAAGCGTTCCAGCAGGATTTTGGCGACCGGGGCCAGACAGTTCGTCGTGCACGAGGCGTTGGAGACGACCTGATGCGTCTTGGGGTCGTAGGCCTTTTCGTTGACGCCGAGGACGAGCGTGACGTCCGCGTCCTTCGACGGCGCCGAGATGATGACCCGCTTGGCGCCCGCCGCCAGATGGAGCGCGGCGTCCGCCCGGTTCGTGAAACGCCCGGTGGACTCGATCACGTAGTCCACGCCGAGGTCGCGCCAGGGGAGCGCCTTCGGGTCTTTCTGCGCCAGGATCTTGATGGGCCGGCTGTCGACCAGCAGGTGGTCGTCCTTGGCCTCGACCGGCACGTCCAGCGTGCCGTGGACCGAATCGTACTTGAGCAGATAGGCGAGGGTCTTGGCGTCGGTCAGGTCGTTGACCGCGACGAATTCCAGGGCCGGATCGCCCAGCGACGCGCGCAGGACGTTGCGCCCGATGCGCCCGAATCCGTTAATGCCGATGCGAATGGCCATGATGGTCGAATCTTAAGGGAACGGTACCGAGGAGTCAACCGCCTTTTCGCTCTTCTTTAACCGCGTTTCGGGAAAAGCTGGGTAAGGAGTTGCCTGGTTGTGTAGAGCACGATTCCCGTGTGTTCGAAGTCGCGGTCGTTGGTCCAGAGCGGGAGATCGAGGTGCAGAGCCAGCGCAAGGGTATCCACATCGCCCGGGTCGCGTCTCCCGATAAGGGTTTTCGCTTTAGGAATTGAGCGGCGATACGCCGATGCAGGGTAGGGTGAGAGTGGCAGTAAGGTCAGGAGGAAGTCCAACACATTCGGGTCGAGCCCTGCTTTCGATGAGAGGATGGGAATGTAGGTTCTGACTTCGCCCAGGACGAATTCGGGAACGGCGAATTCTTCCGTTCCGGATTCAAAGAAGACGCGCCGCGCGTTTCCTCCGAGAAGCGCGGACAAGATGGGATTGGCGTCCACGACGAGCCGTGCGGGCACTCTTGAAGTCGGCAAGCAAACCCTCCTCGGTCAAGCCTCGTTCCTTGACCGCCATGCGGATGCTGTCGGTCAGTGCATGGAAGAGGTCGCGCTTGATCTCAAGCGGGAGCGTCTGACCCATGGCCGGCATGAAAAACCCCACGACCTTGCCGTGCCGCGTGATCATGACCGGCTCATGTTGCTTGAGCATCTGCGTGGCGCGGTCTCGAAAATCCCTGACGGACGCCGTAATCATGTGCCCACCCTTGTGCCCACAATTTTAGCTGCTCTGAACTGACCTGTCAACCCCATGCAGTGGTTTGACCTGCAATCAGATTGGTAGTAAGGTTCCTCACATGTCTAAGCCCACCAAGAAAAACATCAGAGCCGCCTGCGGCATGCTCACAAGCAAAACCTCCGTCACCAAGGCCTTGCTCAACCCGGGTTATTCGTGATGGTTCGTGACGAAACCGCGCAGACGCCAGGCGAAACGGGCGCTTGGAGTCGCGAGGGAGGGAGGCGTACTCGTTGCAGTACGTTGACCGACTAAGCGGCGAGACCGCCCGTTGCAGCGGAGTATCCGCGGTTGCAGTAGAAGCATTCATGAATAATCCGGGTTAGAGAGCGCGCCAGAGACAAGAAACGCGAAGAGGCCAAGCTGAAAAACCGACGGTCTTGGTGATTGCAGCACACCTTTGCTGGTTCCCCGCGAGTTTATTCGGGCTCATTTCAGAACAAGTAGGCCTTGTTCAATCGACGGATCAGTGAACTTTCCACTTGCGGCAGGTTTACTATTCAGCTAGTTTAACAAGCATGGCTAGTGGATCAAGCAGCAAAATAAACCAGCTCCTCAAAATATGGCCGTCCGGCGCGGTGGCGGTGTTGCCGTGGCTGGAAAAGCAGGGAGTCTATCAGCAACTGGTTCATGAGTATGAAAAGACCTCCTGGGTACGACGGGTGGGTCGGGGGGCCTATGCCAGGGCAGGCGATAAGGTCGAGTGGACCGGCGGTCTGTATGCTCTCCAGGAGCAATTGGGGCTTCCCATACACGTGGGCGGAAAAACCGCGCTTCACATGCAGGGGTATGCTCATTTCCTGCCGATGGGGAAAGGCACAACGGTGACGTTGTTCGGGCGTCCCGACGTCAAACTGCCCATGTGGTTCAAGCAATACCGGTGGGGCGTCAAGGTCCGGTATACGGCGACGAATCTTTTTACCAGCGACACAGGCCAAGGACTGACAACAAGAGAAATGGGCTTCTACGCGGTCAGCGTGTCCGCGCCCGAGCGGGCCATGATGGAGATCCTCTATGGGGTGCCCAAAGAAGAGTCGTACGAGGAAGCCAAGCTGCTCATGGAGGGGCTGACGACGTTGCGTCCCCGGGTCGTGCAGACGTTGCTCGAACACTGCGCCTCCGTGAAGGTCAAGCGCCTGTTCATGGTGCTGGCTGAAGGCTGCCGACATGCCTGGGTCAAGAAACTCGATCTGTCGAAAGTGGACTTCGGCAAGGGAAAGCGCATGTTGGTCAGGGGAGGGCGGTTTGATTCCAAATACAACATCACCGTCCCGGAGACGGGCGACAGGGGGAGCGCGTCTGGAGAGCGGGCGTGAAAGAGAGCCCGTATTTCAAGCAGGCGGAATTGATGCTCAGGGCGATCCCGCACGTGGCGGCAGAGACCTGTTTTGCGTTGAAGGGCGGAACGGCGATCAATCTGTTTGTGCGGGACATGCCGCGGCTGTCGGTGGATATTGATCTTGCCTATCTGCCGGTTGAGGAGCCGCGTGAAACAGCCCTGGACAAGATCGGCTAGGCCCTCAGTCGCATCGAGGCGGCAATCAAGAAGGCGATTGCGGGCACGAAGGTTCAGGAGAGTCGGGCGCAGGGACAGGAGCGCATCACAAAGCTCATTGTGGCAACCGGACAGGCGCAAATAAAAATCGAGCCGAACGACGTCATTCGTGGATCGGTCTTTCCGGTCGAGGAGCGCGAGTTGACCCTGCGCGCGGAGGAGATGTTTGAGCGTTCGGTCACGGCCCGAACGCTCTCGGTCCCTGATCTGTATGGGGGCAAGCTCTGCGCCGCGTTGGACCGCCAGCATCCGCGGGATCTGTTCGACGTGAGGGTCCTCCTGGAAAAGGAAGGGATCACGGACGAGGTTCGCAAGGCGTTTGTCGTGTATCTCGCCAGCCATGATCGGCCGATCAGCGAACTGCTCGATCCCACGCGGAAAGAGATCCGGCAGGCTTATGAAGGCGAGTTCGCAGGCATGACGATTGACGAGATTACCTACGAAGACCTGATCGCAGCCAGGGAAGCGCTCATTGAGATCGTGAAGAAGAAATTGACCAGGGACGAGAAGGCCTTCCTCGTGTCGCTCAAAGAAGGGCGACCAAAGTGGAGCGTGATGGGCATCGAAGGGATTGAGAAGCTCCCGGCGATCCAATGGAAACTGAAGAACATCCAGAGAATGAACGAAAAGAAGCGTGCCGAGTCCCTGGACAAGCTCAAAAGAACGCTGGGGATGTAAGGCTCGAAATAGTTGTGGCTTGACCGTTGCGCGCCCAACGAGTCCGCCCCTAATTTTCTCAACTGTATCTGACAGGATACAAAGCGGGGAGAGAGCCGCTCCTCATGCTAGCGAATCACGCGCAAGTGTTGGTGCGGATCGCGTAACAGTTCAAGGGCGGCTTCGCGGGGGTAGCGCATCCCGATGGCGCCCATGATGTACGTGCTCAAATAAAGTTGCAGCTCTTCCAAGGTCGCGAACCGACCACTTGTCAGCCCTAATTCCACGGCAAAGGTCAGCTCCCGCAGCGATCCCAACACACTCCTGCTCATCGTCGGGCCAAGTTCGATCTCCTGCATCTCGGTCATTTCACGCTCCACTGCCCGGGGCGAAGCGCCGATAGCCAGGAGGTGCTTCTTGACGGCCGCCTGGAAGCGAGATGTCAGCGCGTCCGGCTCGCGGGCAGGAACGATTACGGAGAGCAACGACCGCTCGCTGACGCAGAGGACCACATGATGAGGGCGTGTGTGCAGGATGGTGGCATACCAGTCACCGAGGGCGGTGGTGGGCGGACGCACTTCCGCCGGCGACGTCGCCCGTAACCGGCGCAAGAGTTTCTTCGTGCAGCGAAGCGTTACCACACTATCTTCCCGTTAGAGAAACCGAGCCATTATAGGCTGGATATTCCGACTCAGACAGCATCCAAGCTCCACCGCCTTTTAGTCTTCCTTCTTGACGTACCACTCGAAGGATTGGATAATGCTTTTACCAAAGAGAGAGGAGTGCTCTTGAGCCCACAGTTGCGAGATCAAATCCTTCAACAGATGGCGTCCTTGCCTCCGGATCAGCAGGAACGGGTGCTGGCCTTTGCAAAGAGCCTCTCTCCGGCTTCCGGTGGGCTGTCAGGCAAGGAACTGCTTAAGTTCAGGGGACGCATCGAAAAGGCCGATCTGCAAGTGATGGCTAAAGCGATCGAGGAGGGGTGCGAGAGGGTCCTATGAGTACTAAGGTTCATATCGGCATTCCTCAGGAGACGATCGCCGGATTTTGCCGACACCACCACGTTCGTAAGCTGTCACTCTTCGGCTCTGTCCTCCGGACCGACTTTCGACCGGATAGCGACGTGGATGTGCTGGTGGAGTTTGAGCCGGGCCACGTGCCCGGGATGATTCGTTTTGTCCAGATGGAAAAAGAGCTTTCCCTTCTTTTGGGCGGTCGAAAGGTTGATCTTGTCACGGCAAAATTTCTGAACCGCCGGATTAGGGACCGGGTATTGGCTGACGCCGAAGTCCAGTATGCCGAAGGATGACCTGGTTTATGTCGGCCATATGCTGGACAAAGTGCGGGAGGCTCTGGCGCTGGCGAAGGGAAAGAATCGGGACGACTACGATCGAGATAATTCCCTTCGCTTGGCACTCACTTATCTTATCCAGGTAATCGGGGAAGCGGCTCGCCACGTATCTCAGGAATTTTGCGACAGGCATCCACAGATTCCTTGGGAGGCGATTGTGGGGATGCGACACAAGATCGTCCACGATTATTTGGATGTGGACGAAGACGTGGTTTGGGATTCAGTGACGGAGGAACTCCAGCCGCTGATGATTGAATTGGAACGGCTCGTCCCGCCGGAGAGTCCCTGACGCCCTATGTCCGCCAAGCAGAACATCAGAGCCGCCTGCGGCATGCTCACAAGCAAGACCTCCGTCACCAAGGCATTGCTCAAGGAGCGGGCCAGGGACAAGAAACGCGAAGAGGCCAAGCTAGCGAAATTCCGGTCACCCTGAGGCTCTCGAAGTATCGCCAACAATTATTCCTCGCCCCCGCTTCGGGGGAGAGGATGAAGGTGAGGGGGCGCGGCACGGGGACTGGTCCCCTTCCGACCGGGACCTGTCCCCCTTCTTGTGCAGCATCCCCCGTAGGGGCGCACGGCGGTGCGCCCTCCTGATCCCGTAGGGGCGGACCTGCGTGTCCGCCCGTTAGGATCGGCCCCTGTATCTTTTTAGATTCGCGCGCCACCCCCTTCAATAAATCCCAAGTAACTTTTCCCCAAGAGCCCGTGTCTAACTGTTTGACCTCGCGGATTGCGAGGTCAAAGGGTGGTTGTGGATACCCAATGAACCTGCTTGACACCTATAACGGCACCGACTGTATAATGCCACTTGAACTTGCTCCCCGTCCGACACGCCGAAAGGCCCGGGCGGGGTTATTTATTTCAGGGGGCAGCGATGCCCTC